>Ga0114956_1000036_pt1 | contig 64850 bp, 52 predicted proteins | sample MaitaG_FD_87304 | JGI IMG/M metagenome (GOLD analysis project Ga0114956, IMG submission 87304) | Marine algal microbial communities from Maine, USA - Maine_Asex2 metaG | ecosystem: Host-associated > Algae > Red algae > Unclassified | place: Maine, USA | collected 2015-01-05 | reverse complement strand
GCGCTGTCGATGTTCCGCCCGATGGGGTGTCGAAAAGCGCTGATCTCGGCATAGGTCGTCTCCGTCAAGATTGGGCGACCTCGGGTGGCTCCACCGCTCCGGGCCGACAGTTCTCGCTGTCGACCCGGAACCGGGTCGAGCTAGCAGTTCATGACTGTAGTGCTCACTCCTGCGTCGTAACAGTCATCGGCGTTGCGGCCGCCGTTCAACAAATCGTTACCAGGACCGCCGTAGAGAGTGTCGGTTCCAAGCTCGCCGTACAGCGAGTCGTCACCGCTCGCTCCCTGCAGGTTGTCAACCCCAGCACCGCCGTAGATGACGTCGTTTCCGCTCACCCCATACAGGGTGTCGGCGCCATCGTCGCCTCGCATCTCGTCGTCGTCGTTCTGGCCATAGAGCACGTCGTCGCCGCCGCCGCCGTGGATTTCGTCGTCGCCGTCGCCGCCGAAACCCTCGATGCGGTCGTCGCCGCCGAGACCGTGGAAGACGTCAGGCCCGGATGTTCCGGTGGGGTGGTCGGCATCGTCGGTGCCCAGCACCGTGACTCGTCGCATTTCACACTGCTCGGCCCGCTCACAGGTGTCGGGCGTTCCGTCGTTGTTCGAATCGGTCGGCGGGTCAACGCACACCGCCCACTCGTCGGGCACGCCGTCGAAATCAGTGTCGATGGCATAGACGCCTTCGAGGGTGATGCAGGCGACGCCCGGGTCGGCGACGCACGTGTCGGGGATTCGGTCCTCGTCGAAGTCCTCGGCCAACTCCCCTGTCGCGCAATACAACGTGCAGTCCCAAACGCCGGTTCCGAGGTTCAGCGGGCTCACGCCATTCGAACAACCTGGCCCGCAACCGCTGATACCACCATCGGCGATGCCATCGCCCGTGTAGTCAAGACTGAAGAACGCCGGGCAGGTGAGTGCGGGGCCGCACGCATCGTCAAATCCATCGCCGTTCGTGTCGAGCGCAACCTGGTCTTCGCCGCAGGTGAGGCCGTCTTGGGCGCTTGCGGTTCCGCTCCCGAGCAGCCCGGCCCCCGCCAGGAGCAGTAACAGGAGACCAACCGGGGCGAAAAATCACCAGAGGTTCGGCTGAGATTTTCGGGCAGCGCGTTGGCTGCCCCGACATCGTTCTGCTGAATTTCTCGCGATTCCTCCATGGGAGACGTTTCAGGTGATGCTCGTACCACGCAGCAGCACGCTGAAGCGCTCCCTATTCGGAGAAATTTTCTGGTTCTCGGTCAGGGCCGCGCAGGCCAGATTCACGGACAGTCGATGACCGTATTGACGCCGGGCCCTTCGACACAGATGTCGTCGTCGGCGCCACCATCGACGACGTCGTCGCCGCTCTGGTCAAACAGCTCATCGATGCCTTCTTCGCCGTGCAACTCGTCGTCGCCGGAGCCACCCTGAAGATGATCATCGCCCTCACCGCCGTACAGGCGATCGTTGCCCCCAGCGGCGAACAGCGTGTCGTCGCCACTTGAGCCATTCATGAAGTCGTCATCGTTTTGGCCGAACAAGACGTCGTCTCCGGGGCCACCGTCGAGCGTGTCGTTGCCGCTCGCGCCTTGGATGCGGTCGTCGCCGAAACCGCCAAACATGCGGTCATCGCCATGGGCGCCGAACATCTGGTCGTCGTGCAGGCCGCCGTCGATGTAGTCATCGCCGAATTGGCCATACAGGTAGTCGACGCCATCGGCGCCGGTGAGACGGTCGTTACCGCCGCCGCCTTGCAAGTTGTCGTGGCCCGCGCCACCGTTCAGGGTGTCGTAACCGGGCCCGCCGTACGCGGTGTCGTCGCCGGCGCCGAGGCTGATCGAATCAGCGCCACCTTGGCCGTAGGCCGTGTCGTCGTCGGCGCCGCCTTCGATGACATCGTGACCGCCGCCCCCGCACAGCAGGTCGTCGCCTTCGCGTCCGAGCAAATGGTCATCGCCGCCAGACCCGAAGATGACGTCGGCACCATCGGTGCCGACGATGCGGTCGGCGCCGGTCGTGCCGGTAATCGTCGCCAGCTCGCCACCGCAGGATGGCGCGTCCTCGACCACATCGACGAGGTGAACCAACACGTGGAAATAGTCTTCCTTGTCTGGAAGTGGGTCGACGGCCAGCGCCGTGCCGAAACCGACGTGGGTGTATGTCGGCGACAATAGGGGTGTCGACGAGCTACGCAGGAACCCGGCGAGGTGATCCTCGATGGTTCCGAAGCCGATCGCGCCGCAACACATCGCGACGCCGGTTGTACCCGCCCGGCCCATTACCGAGTCGGCAACGGTCGAGAGCTGACCTTCGTCGAGCCGAATGACGCCGTCGTCGGCGAGTGCTTCTTCGAGTACTCGTTGCGAATTCTGCGACAACTGCATTTGCAGTCGCAGCGGTTCGAGGCCCTCGTCGGCGCGGATTTCGTTCACGGCAACCCAAAACTGGTACTCGATGCTCGTGTCTGAAAACTCTGATGCGTCGGCTCCGCCAGGTAGGACGTAGACCAACGCGGCGAGAAATAGAACGGCGATCGCCATTGCGCTCGCCAGCACCCCACCGGTGCTGCGGCGTGGCGCCGCGATAGATGTACTCCGGATGCCGTGAGCGGCGTCTCGGTTTGGCACTGCCAAGAAGCCGCCATGCGTATTTTGCTTCTCGAAATCAGTCATGATTCCTCTTTCTCTGGAGGTCATCGTTGCTCCCACCTTGCGTCAACGTCGATGCAAACTCGTTCGTGACGTTCAGCCGTGGGTGATGCCCCGGGCAGCGGCATCGGGTTGGTCGGACAGAATCTCAGTTCTGACCGTTTTGCCTCATACTGGTCACATCGCTCGTCGTCAGTCGGAAGAAACGGGCGTAGGCAACTCTGCCTAGTGCGCATTTTCTGACCGGCTATCGAGTGCGGCTCCGAATCCAATACCCAAATCAGGGCAAATGGGGTCAGTCGTGAACCTGGTATGTCACGGTTGCTATGTCTTACTTACTTCGCCGGCAGACCTGGGCTTTGCCGGTTTTTCGCTACATATCCGGGGCAGATTCTCACAATTGAGAAGCGGAATGTTGTAAAGCATAGACCGTTGGCGGCATGAAGGTGCATCACCACTTGGCGTGGTCCGCTGACCGACCTCCGCCTTCAGGTCAACGCGATTAGCTCGGGTCGGCGCTCCAGGTGCCCTCGAGAGCGACGAGTCCGCTTTCGGGAACGGGGCCCCGTTCGATAACACTGAATTCGGCCGCCTGATCGTCTCGGTCATACACCTTCAGAACCGTGTCGTCGTGCAAAGTGACGCCGACCGAGTAGCGGCCTTTCAGCAACGGAAGCGCCGCAATGGCGTAGTCGACGGTCACCATGCCGTCGTGATCGGCGAGCGATGCAAACTGCCAACCGGCGTTCACATCGGCCACGTGCATGCCGTCGTCGCGCACGATCGATATTCCGACGACAACCTGCGTCGGTGCCCGCTGGTTGTCGTACCGAACCCGAATACGCAGTGGATTGCCAACGAACAGAACATCAGCAGCGGAACCGTCGGCTTCAAAGAGCTCGACCCGATCGATCAAGCGGGGCGCATCGTCGCCGAGAACAACAATCTCCTGGGCCGCTCGGCCTTCTTCACGAGCCCGCACCATCATGCCGACCGTGTAGGCATCGCAGACCTCGGCGCTGTCGCCCACCATCTGCAACTCGCCTCGTTCGATCCACGCGACCTGATCACACATTGATTTGATGCGTTCGAGCGCATGGCTCACAACGATCACGGTCTTCCCGGCCCGCTGGAATTCGTCAAACTTGTCGTTACACCGGCGCTGGAAGTTGACATCGCCCACGGCGAGGACTTCGTCGACGACAAGGATGTCGGGGTCGACATTGATCGCGACGGAAAAGCCGAGGCGAACATACATGCCTGACGAATAGTTCTTTACCGGTTCGTCGATAAACCGTTCGAGCCCGGCAAAGCTGACGATGTCGTCGAAGCGCTCGGTGAGTTCGCGTTCGCTGAGGCCAAGAATGGCCCCGTTCAAAAAGACATTCTCGCGTCCCGAAAGTTCCGGGTGGAAGCCGGCACCAAGTTCGAGCAGCGCCGACGTTTTTCCCGAAGCCGTAATCGTGCCTTCGTCAGGTCGGAGGATGTGAGCGAGGCACTTCAACAAGGTGCTCTTGCCCGAACCGTTCGAGCCGATGATGCCAAACGTCGAACCTTTCGGAACGTCAAACGTCACGTTGCGCAATGCCCAGAGTTCTTCGTACACCACCCGCTTGCGTCGCAACGCGACCGACTTCAGCGATTGGTTCCGCTCGGTCACGATTCGAAACGTCTTGCTGATCCCATTCACGCGGACCGCTGGTTCGATGTCGAGGTCGAGATCGCTAGTCATAGTTCTTCGGCCAAACGCGGTTCGAGGCGCCGATACGTGCTGATTGCGACCGCCCACACGACGATGACCGTCGCGATCATGGCGGCCCAGCGGGCGGCCGACGGCCACCGGAGGTCATACAGCGCGCTGTGATACGCCTCGACGAAATGGGTCATTGGGTTGATGTTCAACCATTGGCGGCCACTGATGCCAAGTAACGAACGGCTGAGTGCTTCGACCGATGCCGGGTAGATGATCGGGGTCAGGAAGAACCACGGCTGGAGGCCAACCGTGATCAGGTGCTGCACGTCGCGGAAGTAGACGTTCGCGACGCTGACAAGAATTCCGAGGCCAAGTACGAACGCGAGCTGCAGCAGCATGATCAGGGCGACGACCGGCATCCAGACAAGCACTTGTGGCCCATGGCCAAACAGATAGAAGACCATGACGACAAGCATCTCGACGCAGAACGTCACGAAGGCTGAGGCCACGATCGAGCTCGGTAGGGCTGAACGGGGGAAGTAGACCTTGGTGACCAGCGATTGGTTGCCGGTGATCGATTCGGCCGACCTCGACAAGCCGACGGCAAGAAACGTCCACGGGATCAACCCGGCGACGAGAAAGAACGGAAAGCTGTGCAGGCCAGATGGGTCGCCGACCGGCGGCTCGACCCGCAGGAACAACGAGAACACCAACGCGTACACAACAATCAGCGAGAGCGGGTTCAAAATCGACCACGCCCACCCGAGCGCAGACCGGTTGTATTGTCCACGCAGGTCGCGCAACGTCAGGTTCTTCACGAGATCGCGCCAGACCCGCGCCGAGCCGAAACGGCTCTGTGCTCCTATCACCGCTAAACCTTATCGACCCCTCACCGATAGGCCGGGTATGGACGATTGGCCCGCTGCCGTATCCTCTGTTTCTGTGGACGCGTCTATCTCGATCGTTATTCGAGCACTGAACGAGGCAACCCACATCGGGCGACTACTGGCATCTCTGCGATCGCAGACGTTGCAACCCGATGAGGTCGTGCTTGTCGACTCAGGCTCGAGTGACCAAACCGTTGCAATCGCCGAGCAGTTTGAATGCAGGATTCTGCATATGCCGCCGAGCGAGTTTACGTTCGGCCGCGCGCTGAATTGGGGGTGTGACTTCGCGAAGGGCGACATCCTCGTCTTTGTTTCCGCGCACGTCTATCCCCTTGAGCCACATTGGCTTGAAAAGCTGGTCGAACCGTTCTCCGACCCGAAGGTGGGCTTGTCGTACGGCGGCCAGACCGGCGATCACCGAAGCAACTACGCCGAGATACAGCTCTTGAAGACGTGGTTCCCCGACAAGGAGAACCTCGATCAGAAAGAGCCGTTCTGCAACAACGCGAACTGCGCCGTCCGGCGTTCGCTCTGGGAGCAGCATCCGTACGACGAAGCGCTCACCGGGCTTGAAGACATCGCGTTCGCAAAGCAGGTGCTGGCCGACGACCACAAGATCGCGTACATCCCTGACGCGCAGATCGCGCACGTCCACGAAGAAGGTTTCCGCCGCATCCTCAACCGGTACCGCCGCGAAGCGATGGCGTACCAGGAGATTTCCGGGCGCTCCGAGTTGAGCTTGACGAAAGCGGTCACGCTTGCTGCCCGCAACATCACCGGTGATATCCGCGCCGCCCTGAACGACGGTGATGCCACGGAGATTCCCTCCGCGGTTTCGTTCCGCGTCGCCCAGTTCGCGGGCGCGTACATGGGCTATCGAACCGAAGACGACAAACATCGCCAGGTCGTGCGGCGTATGTACTACCCGAGCAACTGAGACTCGTCGCACGAACCGGCATAACCCACCCGCGTCACCAAGTTACTTCTGCGTCACACGATCACTTTCCTGCGTCACACGATCACTTCCCGCGTCACACAATTGAGGAGATTCCATGAAGGTCGCCGTCACCTGCAAACACATGCAGCGCGATATCGAGGGGTACCGAGATCGGATCGAGGCCGCGGGATGCGAGCTCGTGTTACCCGACATTCCGGGCCAAGAACTCGATGGCGACGGACTTGTGGCCGCGATGGCCGGCGTGAACGGTTGCATCGCCGGCGACGACAAATTCACCAGCGACGTGATGGCCCAGCTGCCCGACCTCAGGGCCATCTCGAAGTGGGGTATCGGGCTTGACGGCATCGACCGGCCCGACGCCGCCGAGCGCGGTATCACGGTCACGAATACGCCCGGAATGTTCAACGACGAAGTTGCCGAGATGGCACTGGGTTATCTGATCGCAGCCGTTCGTGGCATCGTGTCGACCGACCGAGCGGTTCGAGCCGGCGGCTGGGTCAACCCCGTCGGTCGCTCACTCGCTGCGCTACCCGTCACCGTTGTAGGCCTGGGCAACATCGGCCTTGAGCTCGCCCGCAAGGTCAAGGTGCTCGGCATGCCGGTCGTCGGCGTCGACCCTGGTCCAGCGGCTCGTGAAGCAGCTGCTGCATCGGACATCGCGGTCGCCGAACTCGCCGACGCCTTGCCGGGCACCTCGGTGCTCATGATCACGGCGCCGCTGAACCCAGCGACGCAGGGCATGATCGGGGCCGCCGAGCTCCTGGCAATGCCCGAAGGTTCCTTCCTCGTGAACGTTGGCCGGGGCCCGGTCGTGCAAGGCCAGGCCGTCGTCGATGCGTTGGCAAGCGGGCACCTTGCCGGTGCCGCCCTCGATGTCTTTGAGACCGAACCGTTGCCGGCCGCCGACAAACTTCGTGAGTTCGATAACTGCATTCTCGGCACCCACAATTCGTCGAACACATATGAGGCATGCCATCGAACCCATGCCCAATCGATTACGAACCTCTTCGCCTCGCTCGGAATCGACGAATGAAGCGCGCGGTCGTCACCGGTGTCAGCGGCGGTATCGGCTTCGCGATCGCCGAGGTCTTTTGCGCCGACGGCTGGGAAGTCATCGGCTTTGACCGTCGCGAACCAGCCGAAGCGCTCGATGGACTGACCTACGTTGCCTGCGACCTCGGCGACTCGGCCGCCATCGCCGAAGCCTGTGCCCAAACCGCCGCGGTCGGCGGGCTGAACGCACTCGTCAATAACGCGGCAGTACAGGTCAACAAAGGCATTGGAGAGACGACCGACGCCGAATGGGAACTCGTCATGAACACAAACGTGCGGGCCGCGTTCATCTGCATGCGTGAGCTACTCGGCGCGCTGTCGACGGCCGACGGCGCCATCGTCAACGTCTCGTCGGTCCATGCGGTTGCGACATCGCAGAACATCGGCGCCTACGCCGCGTCGAAAGGCGCGCTCGTCGCGTTGACGCGTGCCGCCGCGGTCGAACTCGCGGAGCAGGGCGTTCGATGCAACGCACTCTTGCCAGGTGCCGTCGACACCCCAATGCTGCGCGACGGCTTGTCGCGTCGCCCGCACCCCGATGGTCCCGACGGGAATCTCCAGATCTTGATCGACAGCACGCCGCTGAAGATGGTCGCGAGCCCGACCGACATTGCGAAGTCGGTGCTGTTCCTGGCCGACACCGACCGTTCGCCCTTCATCACCGGCCAAGCGTTGATTGCTGATGGCGGCGCGACAGCCAAGCTCAGCACCGAATAGCCGACCGGCAGGCCATCGTCGAAGTGTTCGTCGACCCACGCGCCGCACTCGGGCTGAACTCTTTGGGAGCTGCGCCAGTAGAGCGAGGAACGAGTCCTGCTGGCGATGCGACCCGACAAAAGAGCGTGCTATTCGCCGAGGAACGAGGCGAAAATGGATCTCGCTGCAGTGACCACTTGCGCCTATCGACTGGGGTCCTCAGTGTCCGCGGACGAGCTTTCGCACTCGGAAGTACACATCGGTCGGCATCACCCGTTTTGCGATCGTGACAACGCGGCGATAGCTCTGCATGCCTTGTTCGACCATGTTCCGCTCGTGCACGGCCCGTTCGTACTTCCGGATCACCTCGGTCAGTAGCCGCGACTGCGCGTCGATCTTGTCGTTCTGGCGATTGCGTTGCCGAGTGAGGTCAGTGAGTTCCGCCTGGAGGTCTTCGATCGTTCCGGTCTGAGCGTCGGTGGCCAAGGCCAACTGGCTCTGCAGGTCGGTGTAGCGCATTTCTGCAGCATTGGCTTCGGCCCGCGTCGCCTCGAGTTCGGATTGGAGGCGTTCGACTTCCGCCCGCAGGTCGACGCCGCTCACCCGTGCGGTGAGTGCCGCCGCATCGGACGAGCCCTCGGCCATGAGACGAGCGAGATGGGTCGCCGCATCGCGGCCAGCAACGATCGTCAGCAGATCGGCTTCGGCGGTTCGCCAGCGGTCGAGCAGCGCGGGGCCGATGCTCTCGCCGCCATGAAGCGCGAAGGTTTGTGCGAGTTCGTCGACCGTTATCGCTCCCGACCACGGGTGCGGCAGCCGGGATGCGATGACGTCGCGTGCCAGATACCAATACGACCGAGCCACAACGAGATCGATCGCGACCGGACCGGCGAGCCGGAAGCGTTGCGCAAGAAGCCGAAGTCCCTCGCCGTCGAGCGCAACGTTTGCCATGCGCGAATCGAACCACTCGGATCCGATCCGGCCGGCACCAGCAGCTGGCGAGAACGGGCTGATCGCCGCCGGGACGTCGTTGGTTGGGTCGTCTTCAAGCGATCGCAGTGCGCTCCGCCATTGTTTGAGCACCGTGCCGATGTGTTCAACATCACCCTGCGCTATCGCTCGCAGGAGTTCAGCTTGGAGGGGTGCCTGGAGCGGCACGACGACATCGTCGACGAGCGGAAGCGAGACCCAACCCCGTTCCGCCCGGCCCCGGCTGGGGAAAAGGCGCTCAGCGGATCGTTGAACGCCGGGACCATCGACACCATCGATGGCCGCGGCACCAGCGACCGGTACGAAGCGGTGCATCGAACACCAAACCGAGTCGCCGCCTCGTTCAAATGTCCAGGCCGCAACAGTGCAATCGAACCGAGCCGGTGGCAGGGCGACCCGAGAGGCAACGACAAGGCGAGTCGGCATCAGGGATCGAGCGGCGCCAGCCAGTACGAGCGAGCGCAGCCGACCAGTGGCGATTGCAGCGTCAGGGTCGCGGGCGCCGTCCAAACCACCTGGCATCGGGGCTGCTGCTTCTTGCGCCGCGATCAGGTCGAAGAGTTCTGCTTTGTCGTCGTGACGAAACAGCGGCGGCGCCAACGTCATCGTCGGTGCGGTCAGCGACGGATAGGGATACAACGTCGACCGCAGCCGCAAACCCGCTCCGACGAGCGCTTTATGGGCGTCGTCGGTGGCGGCATGCGATACACCAGCGTCGAGGCGGTCTGACGAGTCGAACAGCCGATCGAAGGCGAATGGGTTGTGCTCGGCCCACACAACCATCGTTGCCTCGTCGATGACCGATGTGAGCGTGCTGAGCTGGTCGGGGTCGATTGGACCGAGCGGCGACAAGATGACGTCGTAGGGCAAACGCCGGGCCGCTGCATCGGCTACTGATGCGACGACCGACACGTTGCTGAGCGACCGGCAGCGAGCACGCACGAGTTCGGCCAGGGCGCCGGTTGCGACGACGACGACGCTACGGACGGTTTCGGCCAGGAATCGGGCGACTGACCCGTCGACGGCACCGACCAACAAGACCGCATCGCCGCCATCGAAACCGAGCGAGCGAAATGTGTCCGGGGCCCGATCGGCGGCAGATGCGGATTCGCGCTCGGCCAGAGTTCGAACGGCTGGGGAACCAAGCGACAGGTCGTCGGCGGAGCATACGGCGCGATAACGATCATCGAGATCCGATTGCGACTGCCCTGATCCGACACGGGTCGACGTGGTTGTCATAGCCGGTCGGGTTCTCGCATCGCCCTGGGGTTCATCATCCACGGGTGCATGATCGCACAGGGGGTCGGGCCAGAGCTATCTCTGGCTGGTCGGTGGCCGGGCCACACGACCCGGCCGAAACGAATCAGTTACCCCACGTCGAGCCCGGGTGTGGGCCGTTTCGGCCTTCGTTACGACTTTGCTCAAGAGACACGGCAGTTCGCTCGACTCACCATCTGGAGCCCGCCAGAAATCGGAGTTATACCGTGCCACCAAAGAACCGCCTACGCCTCTTACTCACCGCGTTGCTCGCTGTCGCCTCGATAGCGTTCGTCACCCCGAGTGCACTCGCCGCCCCGTCGGCCAGCGTCTCGGACGAGGTTGCGTTCGTCAACGCCCTCAATGCGGAACGAGCCGCCGTTGGCCTTCCCGGGCTCGTTGTCGACACGAACATGCGGACCGCCGCGCGACAGTGGACCTTCGAGATGGCAGATGGGGGCTTTCTTAAGCACGCGTCCGACATCACCGGTGGTGTTCCGAACGGCTGGGCGGCCGCCGGCGAGAACGTGGGTCGTGGTGGCACGGTCCCGGGTTTGATGAGCGGCTTCATAAACAGCACGGGCCATCGCGCCAACATCTTGAAGGCGGACTACACCCACGTGGCAGTCGGGGTGTACTACGAGAACAACGTCATGTACACGACCCACCGGTTCGCGGCAGTTCCCGGTACGACTCCCCCACCCGCACCCCAGCCGGCTCCGGCCCCAGCACCGGCACCGATCGCTCCGCCTCCAAGCAACTTGGCCTTTGTCGGCCCATGTGACGTCGGGAACGCAACCGTTCGCCTCGACCTTGGCCAGACCCCGACGAGTGGCGATGACATCATCGTCGGCACCGCGGGCGACGACGTCATCAACGGTCTGGGCGGCAACGACACCATTATCAGCCTCGGTGGTCGCGACACGGTCCAAGGCGGCAGCGGCAACGACACCATCTGCCTCGGTGGCGGTCACGACGTGGCCGACGGTGGCAGCGGCAACGATGTGATTTACGGCCAGCTTGGTGCCGACACGATCGCTGGCGGCTACGGCAACGACAAGATCTATGGCGGCCCCGGCTTCGACTCAATCACCGGCGGCTCCGGCCACGACATCCTTCAAGGCAGCGGTGGCGACGACACGATCCGGGGCGGCAGCGGCAACGACGCCATCTACGGCAAGTCCGGCAACGACACGATGTACGGCGACGACGGGGCCGATGAGATCTTTGGCGCCGGCGGTGACGACATCGCTGAAGGCGGTGCCCATGACGACCGCATTCAAGGCGCAGCGGGCGAAGACACGTTGCGCGGCGGCACCGGCAACGACGTGCTGTTCGGACAGGCCAACAACGACAAGTTGCATGGCGACGACGGCGACGACACCTTGTACGCCGCAGCCGGCAACGACTCGCTCTACGGCGGCGCCGGACGAGACAATCTGCAGGGTGCGGGCGGGAACGACCTCATCGAAGGCGGCGATGGCGACGACACGCTGTATGGCCAGAACGGCGGCGACACGCTCCGAGGCGGCGCCGGCTTCGACACGATCTACGGCGGAGCGAGTAGCGATAGATGCATCGATGGCGCTGGCCCCAGCGACGCCCGCTTCATCGACTGCTAGTCGGGCCAACGGCGGCCACGCCGTCGACGCACCACCCGTGATTGCAGCCATATCGGCTGCTCAGGTAACGAGCACCTACACTCGCCGAAATGCTCTCGGCGGTCCGTGTTCTCGTCACCCATCTCGAGTGTCCTGATCCCTTCAGCAACGACGCTCGACTACGACAACTTCATCGGCAGATCGCGGGCCTGGCAGCCGCCGGGAACACCGAGATCACCGTGATAACGCTGGAGGCAGGCCGGCAGGTTCTTGAACCTGCCGGCTTCGTCGCGCTCGGTATCGATTGTGTGCGGCCGGGCCGGCGACCGCTCGAATGGCTCGCGAAACGCTCCGGCGCGTTCGACCTCGTGATCAGCACCGATGTCGTGCCAGAGCCGCTCGGGGCCGCGATCTGGGCCACGGCGCCTCGCCGGGTCGCGCTCCTCCATCGGCTCGCGAGCCACGCTCGCCGTGCGGCCGAACTCGACTATCGCGTTCCGGACGCTTCTGGGCTTGCGCCGATGATCGATGCGCTCCAGCGTCGCGAGCGGGCGTTTCTCGGGCCGTGCGACACGATCATCTGCGCATCCGGCGACCTCGCCGAGGCGATCGAGTTGGCCGGTGCCGACGGCGCACTGCAGGTCGTGACGCCACCTCTTGCAGCTCGTTCGGGCGGCGACGACAGCGAGTCCGTCGCAACCGAAGATCAACGAGCGGCGTCACGCCGGTTGTTGCATGTCGGCCGCTGGGCCTCTGGGACATCGGCCGATGCGCAGGGCGTCAGGGCGGTGTTGGCAACAGAGGTGGCTGCCGATTTCCGGCTCGACCGACGGATCACGTTCGTCGGCGAAGACGTCATGCCTGCCGGTCGACAAATCACCCGCGACCATCCGCAGGGCCACGTTGCCGCCGACCTCGACTCGGCGGTCGGCGACAGCGCAGTCGCCGTCGCGTTCCGGGCGACCGGACCCGGCGTGCCAGCACGAATTCTCGAACTCGCATCGATGGGGCTCCCCGTGATCGGATCCGCGGCCGCATTCGTCGGCGTGCCATCGGCGATGTTGCTCGACAACGCCATCGTGGGGAGTGCTGAAGAAGCAGCCCAACGCAGCGCAGATCTGCTTCGCGATCCGACTGAGGCCGCGGCAAGTCGACGCGAACTCGCCGGACACGCTGCGACGTACGCGGGCCATGATCAACAGATCGCCCGGCTCCTCGATGTTCTCGACGTGACATCGGCGCCAGCTGACTCGACCCCGCAGGCCCACCGACCGATCGCCGTGGCCGCTCGCGGCGCGTTTGATTTCAACCGGGAAATGAAACAGTTCGAGTCCGAGCTCATTCCCGAGCCCGCCCTCGATCGGGATCAAACGGCGCTGCTACAGCCGCAGATGACCGAAGACGAGCGCTACCGACTCCGCGTGCGCACCCACGAAGGACCCGACTACTTCGATCGCCTGCGCGCCCGGGCCACCGAGATGACCGATGGCCCAACGTTCTCGATCGTGATGCCGACCTACAACATCGATCGCCCGACGCTGTTGAGCGCGGTCGAATCGGTCCGCGGTCAGGTCTACGAGCGGTGGCAGCTGTGCGTCGTCGACGATGCCTCGCCGAACAAGGAGACTCGGCGAACCGTCGCGGAGCTCGCCGACCTCGATGCCCGTATTCAGGTGCGCAGCCTCGATGGCAACATGGGCATCGCCGGTGCGACGATGGCGGGCCTTGAGCTCGCGACCGGCGACTTCGTGGCATTGCTCGACCACGACGACGAACTGCGGCCCGATGCCCTGTGGTGGAACGCGCGGCTATTGCAGCTCCGACCGGACCTCGACATCATTTACAGCGACGAAGACAAGCTGAATGACGAGGGTGAGCGGTGGTGGCCGTTTCACAAGCCGGATTGGTCGCCGGCGATGCTGACCAACGTCAACTACGTCAACCACTTCCTCGTCATGCGGCGCACGCTGCTCGATCAGGTCGGCGGCTATCGACCCGGCTTCGACGGGGCGCAGGACTACGACCTCGTGCTCCGGCTGACCGAAGCGACCGAACGCCATCGGATCGGCCACATCGCAAAACCCTTGTACAGCTGGCGCACCGTTGAAGGTTCGACGGCGGCCGACATCGAAGCAAAGCCTGAAGCCCACGACGCCGGCCACCGAGCGCTGAGCGACTCGATCGAGCGTCAGGGGCTCGATGGTTGGGTCGAAGACGGCAGCGTGCCGACCGTGCACCGAGTGCGCTATCGCGTACCCGACGACGTGAAGATCAGCATCTTGATTCCAACGAAGGATCGCGTCGACCTGCTCGAGCCGTGCCTGCATTCGATTCGTGAGAAGACTCGGCACACCAACTACGAGTTGATCATCGTCGACAACAACACGAGCGACCCGGAAACCGTCCAATGGCTTGACGAGTTCGCCCGCAACGACGGTCGCGTAGTCCGGTATCCCCACCAGTTCAACTTTGCCCGGCAGATGAACCTCGCAGCAGCCGAAGCCATCGGCGAACTCGTGCTCTTCCTGAACAACGACGTGCAGGTGCACCTCGACGGCTGGTTAACCGCACTGGCCGAGCAGGCGCTGTTGCCCGACGTTGGTGTCGTCGGCGCTCGATTGCTGTTTCCCGACGGACGTACCCAACACGAAGGGATCGGCCTGGGCATGGCGGGCCCCGCCGTGAACCTGCAGTTCGGAGGCCATCGTGGCTACGACCAGTTCATTCGCGACGCGGTCGCGGTGACCGGCGCGGTGTCGATGGTTCGGTCGACGTTGTTCGCCGACATCGGCGGATTCGATGAGCGTCTGCGGGTCGCCTTCAACGATGTCGACCTGTGCTTGCGGATCGCCGAACGCGGCTACCGCAACGTCTACACGCCGCTCGCGGAGCTGGCCCACCCCGAGAGCGCGAGTCGCGGTTCGTTGCATCCGATTCCGGATGAAGACCTGTTCCACGCCCGATGGGGCACGAAGGGCGAGCTTCGCGATCCCTGGCTCAACGCGAACTTCGAGTGGTTCTTCCCACTCCTGTACCGGCTCTAACGCCGACGGCCTGATGAGCCCCGCCGGCCAAAGAGCGCGCCGGGCACCGATGCCAAGAACCCGCTGCCCCAGGCGAGGTGCATCGTCGGGAAGACGGCCAATAACCGGAGCCACAATCCGCCAACTCGCCGATCCGCGGCAACGAAAGCGGCACCGGCAACTGCAATGACATATGCGATCGGCACGACGACGCCAAGCCAGGATCCGGCGATCAGTAACACCACAGAACCAACGAGGGCCACGACGAGCACGGGTGCGACGAGCTGGCGAGGCCGGGTCGAGCCGGGATACTCGCTCAACATTCGGGCCTTCCAACGCCCGTATTGCCAATACTGGCTGGCAAGCGACCGCACCGTCCGGCGCGGCGAGTAGTCGACGCTGAGGTCGGAGTCGAGCCACACCGTGTGTCCGGCCTCGCGGAGCCGCCAGTTGAGCTCGTAATCCTGGTTGCGGATGTAGGTCGGGTTGAAGTTGCCGACCGATTCGAGCGCAGCTCGGTCGAATACGCCAAGGTAAACGGTGTCGGTCGGCCCGCTGTAGCCGCCCGAACGGAAGCTCGCGCCACCTTGACCGAATGGCGACATCAACGCAGCCGCGACCGCTTGCTGAAACTTCGACGTTCCGACCGCGTGTTGTATTCCGCCGACGTTCGCAGCCCCGGTTTCGCGCATCGTCGCAACCGCATGAGCGACGTACTCGGGAGGCAGCACACACTGGGCATCGACCCGCACGATGACGGCGCCGGAACTCGCACCGATTGCAGCATTGAGTCCGTTCGGAGTCGTTCCCGTCGGGTTGTGAACGACGGACACCTGCGCATGGGCCGCCGCCAGGCGAGCTGCGAGCGCGGCCGTGGCATCGGTCGAAGGGCCAACGGCGATCGTCAGATCAACCGGGCCGTCGTAGGTCTGGGCGAGCACGGCGTCGACTGCGGCCTCGAGCGTGTTCGCCGCGTTCAGAGCCGGGAGGACGGCTGAGACGGTGAGATTGCCGTCGGGGACGCTGACCACCTGCCGAACCGTAGCGCCGTCTCGATCGACCCGCTGAACAGTGCAGCGAACGCGACGGCGGTGAGGGTAAAGAGTGCGAACAGAACCGCGGCGGGCAGCAACGGTGGCCGCCAGTTCGGTTCGACCATCCAGATCCACGAGCCGTCCGTACCAACGCTGAATCGACGGACGGCGGCCCAATACGAGCCGACGTGACCGAACCACATCGACGCCGCGACGACCCGGACGAGACGCGAGTTCGCGAGCGCCGGGCCAATCGCTTGTTCGGCACACACGTGGGCGGCGATCAGCGGCAACAGCACTGCGATCGGTGCCGTGTAACGCGCCTGCCAGAGAAAACCCCCGTCTTCGGAAGCCTGGTACGTCTCGATCAGCACGGGCAGCCCGATGAGCGCGAGCCCGGCGAGCGTCAGAGCGGTGATCGCTCGTCGGCCGCCCACGGCGACGGCCAGAAAGAGCAGCAGACCAACGGCCATCAGCCAGATGACCTCAACGCCGTACGGCGCCCGGGGGTTGTTCCAGCCGAACACGCCGACAAGGTGGGTGATGTTGCGTTCGCCCATCCCGAGCGCACCGCGGAATGCATCGGCGATCGAAACCGGCGCGAACGTGCCGTCATCGATTCCGGCGAACGGTTGAACAATCACGACCCACAGCAGCTGGACTGCCGCAGCTGCAACCGCAGCCGCGGCGCCGCGCCGGGCATCGGTCCGGCCGAGCAACGTCTTGACGGCTTGGATGCCAAAGAGAGCGAGGAAGACCACCGCGATCACGGCAAGCCAGAGCGGCGCAAGGTGTCGGCTGAGCGCCATAGCAATGGCGGCCACCGCACCTCGCCGCACCATCGCCGCCGACACGCCGGCGGGGTCTTTGCCGATGACGAGCAACGTCGAGATGAGGCACACCGACGCCGTGATCTCGACGGCGCTCGGGTTTACGAGCGCCGACCAGGCAACGATGCTCGGTGTCAACGTCAGACCGAGGCCGACGAGCCGCAGCGTCGGGTTCGCCTGTCGCCGGGTGCTGTCGAAGGCGTTCGCGATGAAGAAGGCGGCCATCGCCGCCGAGACCAAGCGCATGAGGTGCACGACGAGACTCGACCCGCCCAGCAGCGCAGGAACACCGACCGGTGCGTAGTAGAAGGGCGGATGCCGGCTCGCCGTGGTCAGAACGTCGGCGTCGCCTGTCGGATTTATCGGCGACGGCTCGGCACAATTCGCAGGAATCGCGAGCTCGAACCGCCAGCAGTCGACGGCGGGCTGAGCGGCAGCGAACTCGGCGGGTACTCGTACCGTTCGCTCAAATCCTTTGCCGCCCGCAACTTGGTCGCCGACCAGCTGTGCGCGCACGACCGCGGCGGCCTTGACAACATGGGCTGGCTCGTCGGGACCGCCGTACAACGGCGTCGACAGGCTCCAGAGCCCAGCCAACGCGAAGTAGAGACCAAACGCCAACCACCAGAACCGGCGGTGGCGACGAGCGACAGACATGGCGCAAGTGAACCACAGTGTCAACGATCGCCCTGGTTTCGACGGCACGCTCATGGCCCTCGTAGTGCTCAGGCCTCACCAGCACGCGATAGCCCTCAAGACACACGCAACTGTGTCGACCACATCCCCATGTCCGCAGCGGAGGAGGCCACCGATCCTTTGGACCCCGGCTCCTCTCTCGACCTCGCCGCGTCCGTGGAAATGCGGTCGCTTCTGTTCGAATACGTCGACGACCTGCTCCTCATCACGACCGCTGATGGTTCCGTTGTTGACGTCAACCACGAGACCGGCGCGTTGTTTGGCGTCGACGACCCATGCATGCTGCTCGGAACCCCGGTGACATCGGTGCTCAACGGGTCGGCTGGCATCGAGGCCCTCAGCAAGTGTCTTGACCGCCAGCATGACTTCGCCGACAAGTTCGTGGCCGAGATCACTCGAGTCGACGGTACGACGGCGTTTCTCGACACGAAGGCGATTTGGTCCGCTTCCGCAGAGCGGATTTTCTTTCTGGCCCGCGACGTGAGCGAAGAGATGCGCAAAGCATCAGACATGGCCGTGCAACTCGCTGCGCTCACGCAACTCGCGTTCACCGACGTCCTCACCGGTCTGGCGAATCGGCTCGTCTACCAGGGGTGGATCGATGCGCGTCGCGAGGGTGACATCGGCGGCTGGCTGGTGCTGATCGATGTCGATGACTTCAAGAAGATCAACGACGTGTTCGGCCACCCCGGCGGCGACCTCTTTCTGTCCGAGTTCGGACGGCGCCTGCAGAAAGCGGTCCGCTCCAACGACGCGGTGGCCCGTATCGGCGGCGACGAGTTCGCGATGTTGTTACCGGCTGCGATGAACGAGAACGCGGTCCGGGGTCGATTGCGGTACCTCACCTCGCGCCTCGCGTCTCCGTATTTCATCCAAGATCGACCGGTTCGCGTACGGTTCTCGGCTGGTGCCAGTTATTGCCCGGCCTGGTGGACGAACGAGCAGTGGGTGGCGAGCGCTGATTCGGCGCTCTATGAAGCGAAAGAGAACAAACGAGAGTTCTGTCTTTCGCCTCGCGTTCCTGCGACCGAACCGATCGAGACCGAGGAAGAGCTGACCGCTAGCGGAATGCCGTCAAACCTCCGCAGATACGTCGGCTTCGGCCGCACCCGGGAGCAAACCCCCGCGAAGTCCGGCATCTGAGACTCCAGCGTCGGAGATTCCAGCGAGGGAGACTCCAGCGTCGGAGACTCCAGCGTCGGAGATTGCAATGACGTCGCTACCCCAACAGCGCGAGTGCTCGTTCTACACTCGCAGCCGATGGTGCCGGCGACCCGAAGTGAGCGAGCCCGCCCGGACCAGACCGAGCGCGGCGGTTCTACGTGGTGGATTCCCGCGATCACCTTCATCGGCACGGTGGTCGCCTTCATGCCACTTGCCCTCATCGGCCTGCGGACGTATCTGGCAGTCGACCTCAACCAAGTCGGGTTCCCGTACGACGCGATATCGCCCGACCGAATCACCCGACCAACCCTGCAGACCGACCAAGTCGAGTGGCTGCCGTGGCTGGTCGACTTCTGGGCCGAGGCCCGCACAGGAAACTTCCCGCTGTGGAGTCACGACATCGCTGGCGGGTCACCCCACGGTGTTCTTCCGTTCCTCGGCACGCTGTCGCCGTTCAACTACGGCCTCGCGGTTTTGCCCGCATGGTATGGCATCAGCCTGGGCGTCGCCCTCTCCCTGATCGCTGCGCAATGGGGCACGTACCTGTTGTGTCGACGCCTTGGAACCGGCGTCATCCCCGCCACGATCGCCGGCGTCGGATACGGCTTCACGGGCACCTACTTGGTCATGATCCACCGCATCACGGCGATCGCTTTGGTGCCGCTCGTGCTGTGGGCCGTGCATCGCTTGGTCGATGAACCTCGCCGCCGCAACGTCGCACTCGTTGCCGGTCTGGTGGGCTGGACGTGGTTTGCCGGCTTCCCATCGGGCTTCGTCTACACCGTGTACATCGTCGCGATCTGGGGTCTTTGGCTGCTGGCGCAGGGGGTACTCGAGCGACGTCTGAGCGGTCGCGATGCCGGGCGTCGTCTCATCGCCTTAGGGGTCGCCGGCGGGCTCGGCTCGGCGCTCGCCATGATCACGCTGCTTCCGTTTGCGAACGAAGTGCTCGTGCGCGAATCGCTGAGCGAACGGGTCTGGGGATCATCGGACCACATGCCGACACTGAACCTGTTCGGCGTCCTCGACCAGGTCGCGATCGGCGACGCGGTCAACGGGCCGTGGTTCGCGGGCTGGAATCCGATCGAGACGTCAACCCAGGTCGGTTTCATCGTGATGGGCCTCGCCTGCCTCGGCCTCGCTTTGGCCGCGGCCGACCGCCTCACGTTGCCATCGGGCGTTGGTCCCATCTGGACGTTCTGGTGCCTGATGGCGGCCGTGACGACAACACTCGTGTGGCTCGGCACGCCGCTGCTCGGGCTCGTCTACAAGTTGCCGGGCATCGGTTCCGGTCCGATTCCCCGCCTCCGATTCTTCCTGCCGCTCGCGCTGGTGGCGCTCGTCGCCTTCACGATCGACGCGTTGTGGTCGAAGCGCGTCGACGGGCAACCCGCGCCTCGCCTCATTTCCGCAGCCACGCTCGTGTTCTTTGTCCTTGTCTTCGCCTGGCACACCCCCGCGTACTGGGATCTCATGTCGGCCAACGGCCAGCGTCGCAATGTGGGCGTCGGCTTCCTCATCGGCCTCGGTTTGTTTGGCGTCGTCACTGCGGCGGTGCTGTGGGCAAGCGGTCGACCCCGTCTGCACCCGATCGTCGGTCTGGCCGTCGCGGCCCTCGTGTTTGGACAAGCGTGGTATCCGTTCAGGAACATCACGCCGCAAGCCGATCCCGACTGGTTCTATACGTCGACAACGGCGCACGACACCGTGCACGACCTGACCGACGGCCGCTTCCGATTCCTTGCTCCCGGCGTGCAGAACTTCTACCCGAACGGCAGCCAGGTCACCGAGATAATCGACTTGCGCGGCGTAACGATCTACGACCCGGAGTTCAAGAAGCTCGTCGAGGTCGCATCGCCCGAGGCGTACACCCGTGATCCGTTCAAGATCACTTCGATTGCCAACGAATGGGACTGGGCGTCACCGGCGCTCGATGCGCTGGCGATCGGAGTCATTGCGTTGCCGCTCGATGAACCGATTGGAACGACGACCCCAGCAACACCGTTCGACGGTTTCATGCCGACCGACGTGCTTGCCGCCAGCGCTCTCGAATCGACTGCACCGGGGCCGATCACCGGATTGTCGCTCCCGATCAACCGCAGCGGCACGTGCACCGACGAACGGTGGGAACTCATTCTGCGCAACAGCGATGGCCGCGAGCTCGACCGAACCGGCGGCTGGGCCGTCGACCTGCCATTCGGTGACGACGGATTGCTGACAGCGGCCCTGGTGGGCACCAGCCTCGACTTCCGCGACCGGTTCGCGATCGACCTCGACCTTCCTTTCACCGAGACCTGCGAGGTCAGCGCAGGCATACGGAATGCCGCCGATCCGAGGGTCGCATTGACGCCATGGTTTACGACACCCGAGTTCCCTGAACCGCTGGCGATCGCAACGACCGACGAAGCTGCGATCTACACCCGCCCGTCGGCCAACGAACTGGTGAGCAGCCACGGCACCTGGACGATTGGCGCCGTGTCGTTCGGCAGACTCGACACCGGCCTCCCAACCGTCACCCAAGGCGGTAGCGCTGACGAACCTCCGCTACCGCCAGCAGCTGACGGCGCTGCGGCCACGATCCACGGCTACGCCTTCATCGATGACGGCGTCGACATCGACCTCACCGCGTCGACGCGAGCCCTTGTGCTCATCGCCCAAGACGACGCCTACGGCTGGGAGGCAACGGTCGACGGTCGACCTGTCGATATCCAAACTGTGCACGGCTCGCTCACCGGCGTTGTGGTCGAGGCCGGGGCCGAACGGATCGAGCTTCGTTACCGCCCCCAGACGTTTGCGCTCGGCTGGAAAATCAGCACCATCGCCTTCTTCGTGATCGCCGGCCTGTTCGTGTCCGATCGCGGGCGGGGCCAGAGCGAGCCAGCGGCCGTCGAATCAGTCGACGGTCGTGAGCTGGGTGACGAGTTCGGCGAGCGGCTCACGGAAGTCACGCAAGAGCGGCCCGAACCCAGCGGTGAGAATCGCGTCGTTCGCGAGCACTGAATTGCTTGGCCGCGGCGCGGGTCGCTGCGGCTGAAGGTCGGCGGTTGCGATCGGAGATACTCGCTCGGGATCATGGCCGGCTGCCGAAAGCACGTCTCGGGCAAATTCGAACCAACTCACTGCGCCCTGGTTGGTGAGATGGAAAAGTCCGGCCTGTCGCGCCAGGCCAAGATCGAGCAGCCGCGGCGCGAGGTCTGCGGTGAAGCTCGGATGACCCCGCTGGTCGTCGACAAACGTCAGCTCGTCGTGTTCCTTCGCCAACCGCAGGATCGTCTTCACCATGTTGTTGCCGCCATACCCGCAGACCCACGAGGTACGAACGACCGTCGCGCCGCCGGCGATCGCGATCTGCTCACCGGCGAGTTTCGACTGCCCGTACACCGACTGCGGATTCGTGTCGTCGGCCTCGATGTACGGGCCGTCCTTCGTGCCGTCGAAAACATAGTCGGTCGAGATGTGCACGACATGGCTGTTGCCGGTCGCCGCACCGCGCAGCAAGTTCGACACGCCGGTTGCGTTCACAAGATGGGCCCGCTCAGGGTCGCCCTCGCACGCGTCGACGGCGGTCCACGCGGCGCAGTTGACGATGAGTTCCGGTCGCCATGAGCTGAGCGCAGCGATCACCTTCGCCTCGTTGGTGATATCGAGCCGCTCCCGGCTTACCGCCTCGACGTCATAGCCAGCGGCGCGCGCTGCCCACACCACGTCCTTGGCCAGTTGCCCATCGCCACCGGTCACCAAGATCTTCATTGCTCTACCTCGTTGACGAACGTTGGCCAAAGGTCAGCAGCCAGCTGGTCCCGCCGCGAACTCGCTTGGTCGCGCGTCGATAGCTGCGGATCGGCGATGCCCCAGTCCGCACCGATCGCGGGATCGTTCCAGGCAACACCAAGTTCGTCCGCCGGGTTGTAGTACTCGTCGACCATGTACGTCATCATCACATCGCTCAAAGCGGCGAAGCCGTGTGCGACGCCGGGCGGAATGTAGACGCCGTCGTGGCGAAAGGCCCCATCGGGTTGGTCGCCGAGGTCGAGCACAAATGTCGCGCCATGCGTCGGCGACCCGAGGCGAAGATCGTGCAGCACGACCCGAGCAGTCCCGCTCACGATGTACCAATAGTCGGCCTGATGCAGGTGGTAATGCAGACCAACAACACAACCCTTGCGGCGATCGCTGCGGTTCGACTGGATCATCTCGCGACCATCGGGGAACCACTCGCGACGGTAGGTCTGGACAAAGACCCCGCGGTCGTCGCCAAACACATCGGGCCGCACGAGGACCACCCCAGCGATCAGGTCGGACTCGGTCACTTCGGCCATATTCGCCATGGGTCGCTCAGAGTAGCGGCAGGACCGAAAAGCGGTGACCTGACGTGCGGCCGTCGTTGGTACTGAGTAGCCCCAGTTCGCGCCTGTAACATCGGATGCTTATGCACTACGGGACATCAGCGGGTCGGTCCGGATCGAAGGACCTGCGGCGAGCACGACCGTCGGGTCGACCCGACACCTGGTCGCTTCTCCTCCGGAGCGTCGCGATCAGCATGCTTGCGACCGTCGTGCTGATGGGGTGCGCCAGTTCGTCATCGACGGTCAGCGAGGGTGTCGATGACACCGAGGAGCCGACCACGGACGCCGCCGAGGCCAACGAGAACACTGAAGAAGAAGCCGGGGCCGCCAGCGGCGACGACGGAGACACGGACGAAACGGCGCCCTCGGATGATGCCGACGACAACTCCAACGGGAGCGCTGACGGCGACCCCGATGACGGCGACGATGCACGCACCAACGGTTCCGAGGACGACCTGGGTGATGGTGATGACGATGCCTCCGATCCAGAAGCCGACGAGGCGCCCGAACCACCGTCGGCTGGTGCGGACCGGTCAACGCAGTACACCCACGTGGAAGACTTCGACCTCGAATTCAAGGACGCGCGCATCAACCTGGCGAATGCCGAAGTCCTGTTCGACGAACTCGGCGAGGGCGATGACATTCCCGAGTCGTTCGACAATCTCTTGTCCCCTGCCGACCACGACCTACGCTTCGACGACATTGCGCCCCTGGTCGAAAACGAACTGCCCGACGACCTCGGCGACGCCATGGGCATCTTTGTGCTGTTGTCATCGAAGTACGGGCTGATCGGCTGCGAGGCCCACCTGCGCGGCCAGGACGGCCAGGATTGGAACGACAATCTGTTCGGCTACCTACTCGAACAGGCAGTGGATCTGCCCGCCGACCAGCGGAACAATCAGGCCGGCCTGCTCGTCATTGGTTCCAACGTCGTCAGCGGCCAGCTCTGTCCCCGGCTTCAGAGCCACACCTAGCGCCATCGATGGCGAAACGGCCTAGTCGCCGTTCGTTTCGTCGAGTTCGTTGAGTTCATTGAGTTCATTGAGTTCATTGACTTTGTTGCAGATCGTCGTCAGCGAGTCAGCGGTTGTTGCCTCGATGGAAGGGGCAGCTTTCAGCAGAGTGCCAGTGGGGGTCGGCCCGTCGGTGCGAGCGGCGTACGTGAGCCACCCAACTCGTTGGAAACGACCCGCAACGCCGATTCCCTCGACTTCGGCCAAGACACCGAACTCTCTCGTGTTGTCATCCGAGACGTGGGCCCAACTCGGTTTCCAAATATCGACGACGACGTCGAACAACGAACGCAGGGTTTCGCTGCCGTAAAGCAGATCGCCTGTCTTCGAGTGGGGCGGGGGCAAAATCAGGTTGAAGGCATTGCAGAGAACGTCGCCTTCGTAGCCGTAGCCGATACGGAACGTAGCCGGGCGCTCTTCGTTGCCGTTCCACCCGCCGAGTCTCGTGATACCGCCAACCCGTTCCGCGCGTTGTTCAACATCGGCACGAAACGACTCGGCTGAGGAGAGGGAGTACTCGGGTTCCGGCACTGCGGCGAGGGACTTCTGCTTCGGGCGCCATCCGGAAAGAAACGATGCAACCGTCTCAATCTCTCGCAACGTTTCGAACAAGTACCCGGCGCACTCGGCGTCGCTACAGGCTCGCGCTCCCCACAGGCCAACAATTGATGGCCGCGCGTCATCGTGGTTCATCTCGGCCCGAATCCGTTCATTCCTTTGGAACATGGTGGACGGTCACCGGAATACCGTTCTCTTCAAACAGGTTCTCTGCAGCCGCTGCAGACTTTTCCTGGGACATGACCCACTCAACGGGCGTTCCGTCCGCGTCGGCGACCTGGCCGCTCGCTTTCTTCAGCCATTGGTCATCCATGTCGATTCCGTCTTTGAAGGTTCCGTCGTCATTGATCGCCCAGTCATAGTTGTCCTTCGCATCAATGAGGACGTCCCGGTCGGCACTGTAGCCATCGAAGTCTCGGTACTCGTCGCTGTCTCGCTTCTTGACCTTGTACTCGGTTCTGGGCGGTGCTCCCGTCACCTGTTCCTGATAGGCGACGCCCCTGGTGGGTGTGCTTTTCGGTGTTCCCCACTCACCGGGACCGCCATCGGACCGGCCGTGGGTGTAGTTCGACGGGCTGCGACCCGCCCAACAGCCGTTGTGAACGAGAACATCTGCGTCACCCGTTGAGACAACGAAGTTGTGATTGGCCGCGGTGTCAAGCTCCCAAACCGTCTGACGGGCAATGTCAGAGACAACGACGCCGCTCACCCGTGCTACTCCGGAGGGGCCGAGTAGCAAGTCGCCGGGCTCGACCTCATCGGCTTCGACCCACTGCCCTTCTGAGTCGACCCAGAAACGGTGATCGTCGGTCGACGTGATCTGTCCGTCGCCGGCGAGGTAAATCGTGGCCATCGCCGTGTCTTTGGTCGCCGACCACTGGGCGAGAACAACTTGTTGCGACCAGACCCCGGTCGTCGGGTCATAGGTGGTGACCCGATCGGCCGGCTCAATCGTCTCGATGGGCTGGTAGTCGTCGTCACCCATCAACACGAGCGTGCCGGCCGGGAAGCTGTCGCAGAGATCGACATCTCGGTCGCCGAATTTGTTCTTCAACCGATTCTGAAGACTCTTCGGCAACCGCAGCTTGTCGATCAGTCTTGAAATCTTGGTCAGCACGGCGGCGCCACCGGAGAGGTAGGCGGCAATGACCACGATGGCGATCTGACAGACGATCTTTCCTGCCCACTGGGCTTCTTCGCCCGTCACAAGAAGATCATAGGAAACCAGATCCTGGCCTACCTCGAGCATGAATTGCCCGACGCCGACCTCTTCGATTCTGGCGTCGACAGCCAGAATCATGTCGACGAACTCGGCCAGGACCACGGCCTGTTCTGCCGGTCCGGCATTGAGCCTCGCCGCCAGAACGAAGGTGTCCCACAGACCGATGAGTTCTTCAAGAACTGCTGAACCACAACCGATGAACGTGTTCACCAGATCTGTGTCCAGGAGGTACTCGTAGGCCAGACGAGAGACCGCCAGGTGCGTTGCCGCCGAGGCGATGATCGAGTTGGGGTCCGGCACCTGGTTGGCGACGTCAAGGCTGCTGTCGACGAGCGAGGTCAACGCTTGGGCTGCTGAGACGTTGACGTCGCCGATGAACCGATCCGCGAGGTGGGCCCCGTTGCCGAGCGCCGAAACCAGGCTGCCAAGCCCCGCGCTGCCGTTGGACTGCGACATCGTGCTTGGTTGCAGGAAATCGACGGCGTTGTCGACGGTGTTGATTTGGGAACATCGATAGTCATGCAGTGAACGCCCATCGACGGTGCTCAACAGCGCATCGCCGTCCGGTGCGACGAAGAAAAACAGCTCGATGCAGCCCTTTTGCCTGGCAGCAACTTTGGCTCGATCGAGCAGGTCGCGCTGAATAGACGGATGCGAATCGCAGAGGCCGTGCGGCGGCGGAAGTGCGACCGCGCACCAGAAGCTGCGGGCCCGGGTGAGGCCGTAGGTCGCCAGCTTGGCCGTCTCGCCCGGCGTCAGATAGAGGTACGCCTCGGCCGCCGCGGTAACGATTACCTCAGGGTCCGCGACAACTGGGTAGTCGGCGCCCGCGTGGTCGACGTGTTGGATCAACGTCGTGCCGCGGATCTCGTAGTTGGTCGGAACGGTGTCACCGCTCGCATCGACCGCCCAGGGCGGCGCAATCACTGCTGTTGTCTTGTCGTCGGCAGTAAGGACACGCACCGAGCCGTCGTCGCCGGCTTCGAGCCGGTCACCGCTCGACGCATCGAAGGTGAACTCGTACTCGCTCGGCGCCGTCGCCCGATCGATCGACACCGCAATTCGGGTGCCGCCAAAGTCGTTCGGTTGGATGAGAATTCGGTGATCTTCGTTTTCGGCCCCGGAGATCAGGGCATCGCCGACGACGACCATGTCGTCGTGCTGCCCGTCGATGGCAATCGAAATCGGGTAGCTGCCCGTAGCGTCAATCTCAATTTCCGCAGCGGCATTGATCGTGATGTTGTCGGCCAGCGTGAATGATCCTCTGTTGGCCTGTTGGTCCAACGAATCCAGCGCCGCGGACGTGACCGACGCTCTTGTGTCATCGGCAAGCAGCGCCGCTACTTCGGTTGCCTCAGCGACGGGGTCCGATTCTTCTTGACTGAAAACGGCAGCGCCGGAGCCTGTCGGCCGCACAGAGCCCCGTTCGTTGCCGGCACTCAGGCCAGCTGCTGATGCCAGAACCCGGTCGAGATACTGCGATGCATCCAGGTCTTCACGCAACGCGGAAACTGCGGCCGTTTCCAGATCGATACCGCCGACGATGTCATCGTCGTCTCGGATTCGAAGACTTTTTACTTCCGATATCGGAAGCGACCGAAGATCCTCGAGTGGAAGCGAGTCGAGCGATTCGCTCAGGTCGTAGATGACGACACCGTCGGGGTTCAGGACTTCAAGAACTACACCGCCGATCGGCCCGTCGTCGTCGCAGTCGACGCCGGGCTGCGGATCGAGGCGGTCGGCCTCAGCCCAACCGGAGCCCACGCCCGAGGTCGTCGTCGCGTTCTCGACGAATCGCCAGATGCCCGAGCTCCCAGTGACGGTGACCACCGTGCCGGCTTCGACCCATCGACCGGCAATCGTGCTGTGATCGCGCGGGTCCTCGCCCGCATTCGCCCGCAACCCAACATGGTCGTACCTCGCGTTCACCACGTGCGGGCCCACGCACACCACACCGTTGATGGGCGCGGTACACGCATGTTCTTCGTGCCACTGGGCACCGGTCGAGAAGCGTGCGTCTCCGGGGGCAACGACGACGACGATGTAGCAGGCCGTTGGCAGGGACTCGAAGCTGAACCGGCCGTCGTCGGCGGTGGCGCCAGATTGGATGAACGGCCCACGCGTGAACTCATCGACTGCTTCGAACAGATCAACCTGAACTGTCGCTACGCCACCACCGGATGCGTCGGTCACGCGGCCATCGAAGTCAATCCCGATGAGTTCTGTTGACACGCCAAGAACAGCGGGACCCGCCGGTTCAATCTTGAGGTAGTCGAAGTTCGATTGGCCCGGACCCCAGTCGATCCGAACCGTATGCGTGCCCACGGCCAGATCGGTTCGGCCCACCGGGGTCGTTGCGAATCGCCACCAGCCGTTCGTGTTGCCGAGCGCAGTCGGCCGCGCGATCGACGTGCCGTCGACGCTGACGGTTGCGACGCCGCCGCGAGCGCCTCCCGATGCGTGCCGGATGCTGAACTCGTACGTATCGGCCTCGGTGACGGTCACCTGATACGAGGTGTATTCCTCCTCGACCACGCGCCCAACGAGGTAGCCGCCGCCGATCATCGGCCAAACGTCGACACCGTCTGCATAGGTCGAAGCCCGACCTCGATTCCCAGCATCGACGTCGCCGAACGCGGCATAGTCCTCGGCCTCAACAATGCCCGGCACCGAGGAAACCGGAGCGTCGGACACCGACCCTTGTTGACCGGTCTCGCGGGTGACCTCGATGCGGTCGAGGTCCGATTGGCCCGGTCCCCAATCGACCCGCAACTCATGCCGGCCGGCATGAAGCACCCGGGTACCGATGTGGTCTTGTTGGAAGGTCGTCCATCCGCCGGTGCTGCCGAGCGCTCGAGGTGCGCCGAGGGCGATGCCGTCGATGCTGACCGTCGCGGTACCGCCCGGTCCGGGTGAGGCGTGGACCAACGCGAAATTGAACGTGCCCGCCTCGGCTACGTCGATGTCATAGGTCGTGAATTCGCCTTCATGGACGCCTCCAAGCTTGAACCCGATGCTGCCGGCCGGTAGACCCCAGACGTCGACGTCGTCAGTGAACTCTGTCGCTGCGCCGTGATTTCCGACGGTCGTATCGCGATACGACACGTAGTCTTCAGCCTCGACAACCCCGGGAACAGTGACCGCTGATTTGTTGGTACTGCCCGACACCCCAGACACGAGATCCACATCGAGATAGTCCAAGTTCGACTGGCCCGGACCCCAGTCGATACGCAAGGTGTGGTTGCCTCGCTCCAGGTGGGCCTCACCCAACACTGCGGAACGGAACCGCCACCAGCCGTTCGTGTTTCCAAGCGCGGTCGCGGCAGCGATCGGCTCGCCATCGACACTGACCGTCGCGGTGCCGCCCGTGCCGCCGGATGCGTTCCGCAACACGAACTCATAGCGCCCTGTCTCGGCCACGGAAATGTCATAACTCGTGTGCTCGCCGGGCCGAACCCGCCCGATGATGTAGCCGCCACCGATCAACGGCCAAACATCGACATCGTCGACAAAAGAAGCTGCACGACCCTGATTGCCTGCGTCGGTGTCGGAAAAGCCCGAATAGTCCTCTGCCTCGATGCGGCCCGGCACCGGTATGACAACTTGCGCCGCGGCCGCCGCCGACGATGGTTCGGCCGTCGCGGTCGACGGTTCGGCCACCCCAAGCGCGGTGGCCAGCAACGCCACCGCCAACACGGCAATTCCAAGGACGCGATACCAGCCCATCTCACTTCGGCCGACGATACGACCGCCTACGTTCTCATCCCTGACCGCCATAGCAGTGGTCCCAACCATTCCCCGCCCGAAGTTGCCTAACACTTACATCACGAGGGATACCGTAAATCACAGGTTGCGTCGATGCAAGCCTCCGGTCGGCAGCGCTTCTGGACGCAGCTCCATCGGTCAAGCCTCCGGCCCCAACCGTTCGGCACGCCGTTACACGCCGTCGGAGTTAGCCGACGACATCAGGATGCCGCCGACGCCGTCACCGGCGATCTGCACCGGGGCGCAGAAGATCTCGTCATCGCTACGACCGTCGACGTCGCGGGCCATCACACAAGCAAGGAATTCACCGGAGCCGATATCGAATCGGGTGTGGAACGAGTGGTCCGCTCCCGCAGCTGGAAAATGTTCGGCCAGGTCGGCCCGGGTCCGATCGGCTTTGAAGCTGTCGGTCCGAATGCCATCGATGTAAAGGTCGAGCGTGACGGGCTCCGTCGGCACGTCGGGGTCGATGGCCCAGCCAGAGAGCGTCAGCCAACCATCGTCGTTGCCGAACAGATCAATGCGCCCAAACGGCGCGTTCGTGAGCCGAGCCGGGGCGTGCTCGAGTAGCGGCACCGAGCGCACGTCGTCGATGACAACTTGTTCGGCGTCGCCGAGGTCGGTCGGCGTCGGCACATCGGTGCGCGCCACGATCGTCTGCGCCGATCCGGTGGCGCCGGCCGCCGAACCCGAGATCGTCATGAGCGTGCCCGGCAGGTGACGACTCAGGCCGCCACCTTCGCCAAGCACACCAGCATTGATTAACAGCATGAGGCGTCGACCGTTGATGTCGAGCGTCCCGTTGGCACCGGTCACGGTTACCGGCGTCTTGTCGGTACGGCCGGAGATGCCACGAATGGCGCCGAATTCAATCGACCGGATCTGACCGATGTTCGTGTCGGGTGAACGGTTGATCCAGCGAGTGAGATCCTCGACCGAATAGGTGCGGGTCCACGACGACCATTCGTTGTCGACCTGGTCGTAGGGATCGGGCACACCAGGCGCAAAAGCCTGCGGGTTTGAGAACACAAAGTCGGCGGTTTCCGTGTGGCCACCGCTCGATGATGAGTAGTAGGCCCGAATCGGATACCCGGCGTAGCTGATCACGATGCCAGCGGTGGCGTTCTGGGCTTCAAGCCACGCCTGGTCCCAGTCGTCATCCTGGGCGTCGTAACCGATGTAGTGCTGGTCGGTCGTCGATGCGCTGATGTCGTACTCGCGGGTCCAGCCCGATGCCGATCGACGATCGTTCGCTACTTCGAGGGCGTAGGTGCGGGCGGCGATCGCCTGGGCCCGGAGCGCCTCTTGCGGCCAGGCCGACGGCATCTCGGCGATACCGGCAACGTAGTTCTCCATGGAAAGGCCAGCCTCGACCACCCGGACCTTGCCGTTGACGACGGTGAGCTGCAACTTGCCCCACAGGTAGCTGTGGCCAGCCGAGGAGACCCGAACCGGCTTCGGGAACGAAACGATTACCGGATTCGTTTTGTTGGCCGCGGCCCATGCGGGGCCGATCTGCAGACCGCCGTCGTGCACAAAGATGCGAATCGACTCGCCCTCGGCCGTGCCGACGAGAACGGCACCGCTCTGCGTGAACGTCAGCGGACCGTTCGACGAGAGCGTGGTTTCCGATGAGTCACTGAGATGGACTCGAAGGTCCTCGACCGTTGGCAGCACCTGCAGGTCGGTGCCGGCGTAGTAGTGCGACAGAATCGACCCGGCATCGTGGCCGTCCGCGGCCATGGCTCGGGCGCCGTGTTGGCTCATGCCGACGCCGTGGCCCCAACCGGAACCCTCGAACGTAAATGACGCGACCTGGGCACCAGCCGAGTTGATCGTGGCCATCGTTGCCGCGGCAACGGCAAAGACGCCGACCATCAGGGCAGCAGTGACGAGTCGACTACGGGACCGCCCCGAGTTATCTCGGCGCAGTTCTCGCTGTGGTTGCATACAGGACCTCAATGAAGAGGCCCCTACTCCGCTCGCTCAGCCCGAGTGACCCTAGCGCTAAGTTGCTCATGTTGCCAACGGGGAATTTGTCAAATGTCCCAGGCAGGTCAGCTTCGGTCGACCAGCACTGGTCGAACAGCTCCTCGAACTTCGCCGGTCAGCGCCCGTCGAAGAAGGCCTGTTCGGCGGCCGCGTAGTGGCGCGACAGGTTGAGCCGAAGCTGCGGATCGACGAGCGACCCGTCGAGCAGGCCGACCGACGAGTTGACGACGATGGCAACCGCGCCTTGGTCCTCGATGTACTCGACGACCCCACCATCAGACGCACACCCAAAACCCAGCCCCACCGCGGCGCCGTAGGCAGACAGCTAGTTTCGCAACGCCGCGTACCGTGGGCGTACCGCTCGACAAACTCGGCTACGTGCATCTCACGGCGCATCGATCCGACCCCACTACGGCGACCGGAGTTAGCCTCGTCGGCTATGGCCGAATCCGCTGCAACCTCCGCCGCCGACCTGAAGGACATCGCTCTCGGGCGTCCCTCTTATGACGAGGCCGAAGTCGCCGCGGTTGCCGAGGTGCTGGCATCGGGATGGGTCGCCGGTATGGGGCCAAAGAATCGCGAGTTCGAGGCCGCATTCGCCAGCTACGTCGGCGCCGATCACGCCGTTGCGGTGTCGAACTGCACAGCAGCGCTACACCTCGCCCTGGCTGCCCTCGACATCGGCGAAGGCGACGACGTGCTCGTAGCCGATTACACCTTCCCCGCGACCGGCCACTCGGTCCTCTACACCGGCGCACAACCGATCTTCGTCGACGTCAGGGCCGATTCATTCACGATCGACATCGACGCCGCTGAGGCCGCAGTTACGCCAACGACGAAGGCCATCATCGCCGTCGACTCGTTCGGCCAATGCGCCGACTACCCCGAACTCGAAGCCCTCGCCGCCCGTCACGGCCTGGCCGTGATCGAAGACGCTGCTTGCTCGGCTGGCGCTCGCCTAAACGACATTCCTGCTGGCACGTTCGGTCAGGTCGCGTGTTTCTCACTGCACGGCCGCAAAGGCATCAGCTCCGGCGAAGGCGGCGTCGTCACGACGAATGATCCAACGATCGCCGAACGGGTCCGGAAGCGGGCCGCGTTCGGATTGGAATCAGCCCTGTCCCGGGCCGGGCGGGCCGAGCTCGCCGTACCCGTGTTCGACGAGCTCGGCTGGAACTACAAGCTGTCCGACATTCAGGCTGCTGTCGCGCTGGTGCAGCTGCACAAACTCGATGCCCTCGTCGCCCGCCGCAACAAGGTAGCCGAGCGGTACAACCGGGATCTGGCCGGCTTTCACGGGTGGACAACACCGGTCACGCTGCCGGGTCGGTTGCACAGCTGGCAGTCGTACATCCTCGCCGCTCCGAGTCGGTCCGAACGCGACCGGGTCGCGCTCGCGTTGCGGAGCAAAGGCATCGGCTGCAACTTCGGAACGTACGCCTCCCACGTGCAGCCACTGTACGAGTCGAAGCAGGTCTGCCCGGTGTCGGCCGATCTGTTCGAACGGCACCTCGCGATCCCGATGCACGCTGACCTGTCCGAGGCGGACGTAACGCGGGTCTGCGAAGCCGTAGCCACTACCGTCGGGGCATGACCAAGACCGTTCTCATCACCGGTGGCGCCGGCTTCATCGGCCACCGCGTGACCAATCACTTGCTCGATCTCGGCTACACGCCTCGTCTGTTCGACAACCTCTACCGCCCCGACGACAAAGCCTCGGACCTCATGGCCGACCCACGCGTCGAATTCGTGCAGGGCGACGTCCGACACCTGCACCGCATCGACGAGGCCATGGACGGTGTCAGTGACGTGATTCACCTCGCCGCGACGAACATCAACAAGAGTCAGGTCGACACGACCGAAGGTTTCGAAGTGAACCTAATGGGTTCGGAAAACACGTTCCGGTCGGCGGTTCGCCACGGGGTGCGCCGCATCGTGTTTGCGTCGAGCGCATCGGTGTATGGCGAGCCAGAGTCGCTGCCGATGGATGAGAACTCGCCCCGGAACCCGGTCACGCCGTATTGCATCAGCAAGGACGCCAGCGAACGACTGCTCGAGTTCTATGCCCAGAAGTACGACATCGAATGGAACGCGCTGCGGTTCTTCAATGTCTACGGGCCGGGCCAGAACATCGATGCCTATTACACGTCGGTCATCCAGGTCTTCATCAAGCGCATCATCGATGGCGAGGCGCCGATGATCGATGGCGACGGCAGCCAGACCATGGATTTCGTCCACGTCGACGACATCGCCCGTTCGCTCGTGCTTGCGCTCGAGTCAGACCAGCAGGGCCACATCTGCAACATCGGCACGGGCACCGAGACCTCGGTTGCCGATCTCGCCCGCATCCTTCTGAAGGCGCTCGGCAGCGATCTCGAGCCGCAGTTCTCGCCACGGGACGTTTTGGTCACCCGGCGCCGCGCCGACTGGTCGAAGGCCAAAGAGATTCTCGGCTGGGAGCCGACGATTCTCGTCGAGGACGGCATTGCCGAGTTGGCCAAAGGCCTTGCCGACGAGTACCGCGCGGGAATCTCCGCGTAGCCACACCGCGCATAGGTTGTAGCGACGGCGCAGAACATCATGACCATCTCGGCTGACTCGCACGCCGGGGGCGAGCATGGACGTCTATCGCGACTACCTCGAATCGTCGTGGCCAATGTCTTTCTGAGGACCGTGGCCTCATCGTGAACTAGCACGGCGGCAGCGGTTCTCCCGAAGATGGAACGCGAGATGTTCACGCCGTTCCTGATGCTGATGGAGGTGGATGCGCTCGCTCGCATGGATCGCTACTGGAAACAGGTGAAGGACTCGGGCAAGGTCGACGAGCTGAACTTCGACGTGGCCGACATGTTGCCGCTCTCGCCATCGGAGTACTTCGCCAGGAACTGCTGGGTCGGGGCCAGCTTCCCATCGCCATCGGAGGCGGCGGCGATTCGTGAACTACCCGACGGCGTGAATCGGGTCATGTGGGGCGCCGATTACCCGCACGATGAGGGCACCTTTCCACATAGCCGCGAAGCATTGCGGCGATCGTTCGTCGGTTGGAGCGAAGCCGACCTCGGCCGGGTCTTGACCCACAGTTGCGGAGCTCTTCGACTTCGACCTCGATGCCATGGCCGACCTCGGCGCCACCCACGGTCCGACCCATGCCCAGGTCACCGCTCCTCTTGCCACGATCCCCGCCAACACCAGCCCGGGCCTCCCACAAGGCGTAGACGACCCGCTAGAGCGTTATACGCTGATGATGTCGATGAGGTCTTCGACGCCCACGAGGTCCGCAGCGTTACTCGTGTACAAACTCGCTTCGTGGGCGTGGGCGGTAGCCGCGATGAGCAGGTCCATGACCCGAGCCCGGGGCTGGCGTCCAACTTTGGCAACGGCCGTCGTGATCTGCCCGTAGCTCGCCGCGACCAGTTCATCGACCGGTAGAGCGTCAAAGCGGCGCCCGAGTTCCGTGAGGCGCCGCAAGCGCTGCGCCCGGACCGACGCTTCCGCAGTGACGAGCACACCGAAGTGGAGCTCGGCAAGGGACGCTGTGCTGATGGCAAGCTCACCTGATAGCGCCGGCACGTCGGTCGCAAGACATCCCTGATCTTGGTCAGTCTTTGAGGTCGGGCGACGCGGAACTCGGCACCCGGCGTCAGCTCGCCTGCGCGATGGCCTTTTGGTAGACGGCTTCGTGTTCGGCGATGATGCGGTCCCAGGTGAAGTAGTCGAGGATTAGTCGCCGTGAGGCCAGGCCGATATTCGATGCGGTGACTTCATCGGTCAACAGCTTCGCCATCGCGTCAGCAAGCTCGGCGACGTCGCGCGGTTTGACGAGCACGATGTTGCCCCACGACTCCATCTCGACCTTCATGAAGATGTCCGGTTCGACGCCAACGATTGATGGCACCGCAGCACCCATCACCTCAAGGTTCGCGTTGCCCATGCCGTGGCCGTCGGTGTCGTGCACTTCGATGTCGGCCGCACCGACGTACTCCGGGATCTCTCGGTAAGGCATCGGACCAACTGCAAGCACGTGCTCATCGGTGAGGCCGAGCCGCTCTTTCGCGGCGACGAACGATTCGTCGAGGATCTCGCCCACGATCAGCAGGCAAGCGTCGGGGCATTTCTTCAACAGCGCTGGCATCGCTTCGACAATCGTCACGCGATCCCGCACCGGGATGACGTGACCAATCGACAGGATGACGGGCCGGTCGCCTAAACCGTGGCGCTCTCGAATGCGCTCGCCCTTCACATCGAAGAACTCGTTTGGATCAACGCCAAGGTTCACGATCGAGATGCGATCATCCGTCGCCCCATAGCGCTCGCGCACATATTCATCGAAGGTCTGATCCATCACGATGAAGTGCGGCGTGCTGCGATCGATGAAGAACTTCACCAACATGCGGTCGCCGGCGCGATAAACGAAATCGGCGAACTTGTCGGGGTGCTCCAGGCGCGTATGGGGGGTGAGCACGACCGGCACGTTGCGACGAGCCACATAGATCGACGAGAGGAACGTCAGGTCGAAGAACTGGCCGTGTTGATGGATGACGTCGGGTCCGAAGTCGTCGAGCGTCTTGAACATCCGCCGGAGGTTGCCGGGTGATCCCGCCCATGGAACGTCTGAGCCGTACGAGAACTTCGACGGCGGCGGGGTGAAGCTCGGCAGCCGCACGATCTTGAAGCCGTCGCGCTCCTCGGTTCCCGGTGCGCCGCGGGCCGCGGTCGTGACGACCAAGACGTCGTGACCCTTGCGCGCACATCGCAGCGCTAGCTCTTCGGTTTGGCGAGCCGAGCCACTGATTCGCGGCGTGAAGAAGTTGTTGATGAAAGCGATCCGCATGAGTCAGCCCTCGCCGTTCAGCAACTGGTCGAGAACGAGATGCGGCGCCAGGATCTCGTCGAGTTCGCGATCGCGGTCGGCGGTTCCATCGACGAGTGCGCAGAAATGATCGAGCTGTGCAGCGAGTGGCTCGCGACGGTTTTCGACAACGGGCACATCCATGATCGTCTGCTGGCGATAGCCGATGAGCCCCATCTCAGATTCGTCGAGGGTCTCATTCTCGACATGGCGATAGATCGTGATGTCTTGACGGATGAGGTCGATCTCGATCGAGCGGTCGAGCTCGCAGATGATGATCTCGCGCCGCTTGCGATGGGTGATGCGACTCGTGCTGAGCGACGCAATACCCCCACCGGCGAAGGTCATGACGATCGACGCAACATCCTCGGCGCCACCGGCCGATTCCGGGTGGACGAACGCCGTCGACCCTCGGACGGTGTCGGGCGGGCCACCGAATACCCGCATCGCGATATCAACATCGTGGATGGCCAGGTCGGCGGCAACCCCGGTCTTGATCCGCGGAACATACGGCGAGTGTCGCAGCGCGATGAGTTGCAACGGTGAGTCGGCGATCTCGATCGCCTTCTTGATCGCCGGGTTGAACCGTTCGACAAGACCGCAGGTCAGTGGCACGTCGTTCGCCCGCGCCTTCTCAACGAGCCCTTTCGCGTCGCGGTATCGCAGCGCCATCGGCTTCTCGAGGAGCATCGGAATCCCGAGGTCGAGCACGATCTGGCCCCACTCGGCATGGCTCTCGGTTGGTGACGCGACGATGACGGCGTCGCAGCCCTCGAAATCAGGCTCGGCGAGTGGTGCGCCGCCGTGACGATCGGCGAGGCGGGTAGCCCGTTCGATATCGGGGTCGCTGATGAATGCGATTTTTGCGCGGTCCGATTCAGAAACGACGCGAGCATGCAGCGATCCCATTGCTCCCGCTCCCACGATTCCGACCGCCAGTTGTGGCTCCACGGTCAGCAACGATAGGTGCCAGCCCACCCGCGAGTCACGATCCGAGGCCCGAACGCCGGCTGGCGACGGCCGGAAGCGGCCGTCGGATTATGCCGAACGGGTAGCTACCAGATCCCGAGCAAGCGGCCCGAGCACCCGAGATTCGAGGCACAACCATCGGAACTCGCGGCGGCTGATAGCCACCACCGTCAGCGGCGACGTCGCCACGAGGGTCGCGTTCCGCGGCGCTCCCGTCAGCAGCGCGGCCTCACCGATCAGGTCGCCGCGGCAAACGTGGGCAACGACCTCGTCACCGCGACTGACCGCAGCGGTGCCGTCGATGATGATCAGCGCCTCATCGCCAAAGGAACCTTCAGCGATCATGACCTCGCCAGCCTCGGCTTCGACCGTGCGACCGACGCTGGCAATCAGTTCGAGGTCCCGCCCGAGTGGGGTGAAGAACAGCTTGGCTTTGACGTCGGGAGCGAGGTTTGACTTCTTCTTGGGTAGACCGAACATAGGTCCTCCTTGGAGATGGAAACCAGGACCCTAAGAAGGCTCGCTGCGAGAACGACCCCGATGTGACCCCCGCCACCTGTGGCCGACGACACAGTGAGATTTGCCCTGAAGAACTGCGTCGCCCTGCCGTCGCTGGCGGGTCGACGCAGTCCGTGACAATTGCATCGGTCGGCGGCATTCGCTCCCGTTCTCTGACATCACGGCGCAGCGCCACAATCGCCGGGCGCGGCGATTCACTGTGCCACGATGGGCACACCTCCTTTATGCCTGACGATCCGCCGTTCATACACCCCACTGCCATTGCCGAACCGGGCGCCGACATCGGCGCTGGCACATCGGTATGGCATCACGCCCACGTGCGCAAGGGAGCCATCGTCGGCGCCGATTGCAACCTTGGCAAGAACGTCTACGTCGATGCCGACGCAGTGGTCGGCGACCGGGTGAAGGTCCAAAACAACGTGTCGATCTACAGCGGCGTGACGCTTGGCGACGATGTGTTCGTTGGACCGTCGGCGGTGTTCACGAACGACCTCTACCCCCGGGCGGCATCGGACTGGCAGTTGACGGCGACTGCGGTTCACGATGGTGCGTCGATCGGGGCGAACGCGACGATCGTTGCCGGCGTCACGATCGGACGCCGGGCCATGGTCGGCGCCGGCACCGTCGTCATCGCCGATGTTGCACCAAACGCGCTCGTCGTCGGCAATCCCTCCCGTCAGATCGGCTGGGTGAACGCGAGTGGCGAGGTCATCAGTCGCGACATCACGGCTCGCCCGGGTGGCCTCGATGACTGACCCAATTCAGATCAGCCAGGTCGCGCTCGGCGCTGAAGCCGAGGAGCTCGTGCTCGAAGTCTTGCGCTCGGGCCGCCTCGCACAAGGCCCGATGGTCGAACGGCTCGAAGCCGGCTTTTGCGAGATCGCAGGCACGAGCCATGCGATCGCCGTCAACTCGGGAACGACCGCGCTGGTTGCCGCTATCGAAGCGCTCGACATCGGTCCCGGTGACGAGGTCATCACCTCGCCTTTCACCTTCGTGGCGACCGTCAACGCGATCCTCGAAGCCGGCGCGACGGCTCGGTTCGTCGACATCGGGTCAGATTTCTGCCTCCGCCCCGACCTCATCGAAAGCGAGATTACCGAACACACCCGGGCCATCATGCCGGTGCACCTCTACGGGCTGTCAGCCGACATGGCCCCGATCATGGCGATCGCGCAGGCCAACGGGCTCGACGTCATCGAAGACGCGGCGCAATCCCACGGCGCCACCTACGCCGACCAGCCCGTCGGCAGCTTCGGCATCGGTTGTTTCTCGTTGTATGCGACGAAGAATCTGACGACCGGCGAGGGCGGCATCGTCACGACGAACGACGACGCGACCGCCGACCGCCTTCGCGTGCTTCGCAACCAAGGCATGCGGGCCCGCTACGAATACGTGCTCGCCGGACACAACTGGCGGCTCACCGAACTTCAGGCCGCCATCGGCATCCCGCAGCTCGCCACGCTCGGCGCGGCAACCGCGGCCCGGTCGGCGAACGCCGCAGCGCTGACGGCTGGGCTCGATGGCATCGACGGGCTCGTTCTCCCTGGCCCGCACGAGGGGCGGGGCCACGTCTGGCATCAGTACACGGTTCGAGTCAGCGACGGCGCGTCGATCAGCCGAGACGAACTTGCCGCTCACCTCAGTGCCGCGGACATCGGCAACGGTGTCTACTACCCGCGGGTCGTGTTCGATTACGACTGCTATCGCAGCCATCCGCAGGTCATCACGTCGGAAGTTCCCGAGGCCTTCGCTGTTGCGGAACAGGTGCTCTCGTTACCCGTGCATCCCGGGTTGAGCGGCGCCGATGTCGACCGCATCATCGCGACCGTCGACGCGGCGTTCGCCTAACTCGACGGAGCCTGCAGCGGTTCCGGCGTGCAGAAACCATCGAGTTCGACGACCGTGATCTGGTCGCGGTTCGCCCACGTGATCTGATTGACCGGATCGGGGTTCAGCTTGTACTCACGGAAGCTCATCTCAAGCGAGTCGAATGTCAACAAACGTCCGATCAGCACATCGCCGATGCCGAGCACGATCTTCAGTGCTTCAAGCGCTTGAATCGAACCGATGATGCCGGGCAGCACGCCGAGCACGCCAGCTTCGGCACAGCTTGGCGCCAGCTCCGCGGGTGGAGCTTCGGGCAACATGTCGCGGTAGGTCGGACCCTTCTTCGGGTCGAAAACGGTGACCTGACCCTCGAATCGAAAGATCGACCCGTGTACGACGGGAATGCCGAGTTTCACCGACGCGTCGTTCACCATGTAGCGCACCGGAAAGTTGTCGGTGCCATCGACGATGACGTCGTAACCCGAGATGATGTCGACGATGTTCGATGCGTCGAGGCGAACATCGTGCGTCACGACGTTGACATCGACATTCAGTGCGGTGAGCGTCTTCTTGGCCGAGTCGACTTTGCGGTCACCGATGCGGTCTCGATTGTGCAGCACCTGACGTTGCAGGTTTGATGCATCGACAACGTCCATGTCGACGATGCCGAGGGTGCCGACTCCCGCCGCGGCGAGATAGAGGGCGGCTGGTGAACCCAGCCCGCCTGCGCCAAGGCACAGCACCTTGGCGTCGAGCAGCTTGAGCTGACCGGTCTCGCCGACTTCGGGCAATAGAAGGTGACGGGCATACACACCGCGCTGTTCGGCGCTGAGCGTCGCTGGTACCGACCACTCGCGCCCTTCGTCTTTCCACCGGTTGAAGCCGCCGTCCATCGATACGACGTCGGTGTAGCCGAGGTCGGTCAACGTCTTGGCCGCGAATGCCGATCGCGTTCCCCCGGCGCACATGACGACGACGGGCCGGCTGCGGTCGGTCAGCCGACTCTCGATGCTCGACTCGAGCATGCCCCGGGGAATGTGCATCGAACCGGATACTGCGCCCTGGTCGTACTCATCGGACTCGCGCACATCGAGCAAGATGGCCCCGGCGTCGACCATCTTCTGGCCACCGGCGGTGTCGACCTCACGAATCTGGGCCTTCGTTTGGCTGAGGAGATCGCGAAATGTTGCCATCGCGAAGAACCCTAGGGGCCGAGGAGCGCGTCGACAATGGACGGCACCGACGGTGCGGTGGCATGGGCCATCGCACCGTGAAATCCGTACGGATCAACCTGCACAACGGCCATGCCGGCCGCGGTTGCGCCACGCACGTCGGCGTGCACGGTGTCGCCGACGTACAACACCCGCGCCGGGTCGGCGTCGAGGGCGTCGAGGGCCGGCTGGAAGATGCGCGGGTCCGGCTTCGAGATTCCAAGAACGCCAGAGTCGACAATCGCCGCAAGGTTGACACCGGCGCCCACCCCGACCTGACCGACGCCGAAGTCGACCATCTGCTGCACGGCGGTCCCGTCGTTATTCGAGACGATCGCGATCGGCACGTCGGCCGCATCGAGTCGATGAATGGCAGCGACAGCGTCGACGAGGACCCACGTCCAGTCGCGGCGCACCCCGCCCGCGCCGAGGATGTCGCCGATTGCCGGCGGCGCTCCGGCGTTGTCGACCGTGAATCCGAGCGATCGTAGGTAACCGCGATCGAATGCGGTCCAAGTCGAACGGTCGGAATCGTCAACGAGCGTCGGATGCTCGACGTGCATCGACCACATCGCCGCAAAATGGGCCCGGTGATAGGCCGCATCGGGAACCGGCGCTTCGAGCCCATGGGAGCGCAGCTGGTCGCGAACGGCGTTGTGATGCGGAATGGCGATGACACCACCAATGTCGAACACCACGGCATCGACGTCGGACCATTCGACCCGAATCATGCCGGATGAAGCAGGCTCAGCTGAGGGGTTCACCGGAGGCCGTTACTTCGCCGGTGCTGCGCCGACGATCTGCGGCAACACGTCGCTGATCGATGCGTTGATAACGAGCGTCGCGACCGAGTCGAACTGGGTTGGTTCGCCGTTGATGATCATCAGATCGGCGCCGTTACGCACCGCGGTCGGGACCATATGGGCGACCGGGTACACGGCGAGGGTCGAGCCCACGCACAACATGAGGTCACACGCATGCGCCGCTTCGTCGGCCCGAGTCAGGTCGTCGGGAACCAGCGACTGCCCGAACGAGACCGTCGCGGCCTTCAAGATGCCGTCACACGAGCGGCACGCCGGATCCTCGTCGCCGTCACGAACCCGAGCGAGTGCCTTCTCCATCGGGGCTTCCTCGCCGCAGTCGAGGCACTTGACCCGCTTGGTCGTGCCATGGACTTCGATGAGCTTGTCGAGCGATGTGCCAGCCAGCTCGTGGAGCCCATCGACGTTTTGGGTCACGAGCGTATGCAGCTTGCCTTGCGCTTCTAAGTCGACGAGCGCCTTGTGCCCTGCGTTCGGCGCCTTGCCTTCCCACATCGACCCCTCGGCGAGTCGGGCCCACTTGTGTTTGCGATGTTCGGGGTCCGAGACATACATCGAGATGTGCGACTGCTTCTCAGCCTCAGGATTCTTCGTCCATACGCCCTCTGGGCCACGGAAGTCGGGGATACCGGAGTCGGTCGAGACCCCAGCGCCGGTCAGCACGGCGACCGATGTCGCCGCCGCGAGCAGACGACGGCCTGCCTCGATGTCGGCGGGGTCGGCTGCGGGGAGATCTGCCATGACTGCAACGGTACCGATGGTCGAACCTTGCCGTCGAACCAGCGGACGTTCGACGATAGCTATTCGACCACCCCGCCCGGTTGGGGTTGGTGCGTTGGAGTCAATGCGCGCCGATGTGGTGGCCGCGGTGATGTCGGTTGATGACGCTGCTGCTCGGTTGGGTTCGGCTGCTCGGCGTAAGCGATGACCACCAAAATCGTGCGCAGAAAAACAGACCGAGCGCCGTAGCCCCCCAAACCATCAACCCTGAACATGCCCCTGGACGCCGACCGCCACGAAGCACTCCGCGTCGCCGCCTTCGACAAACCGCACCAGAACCCGCTCCCTCATCGACCTCATGACCGCCGCACCGACAAGCAGCCCGAAGCCAACAAATAGGTTCCGTATCCGTTTGTAATACATTTGCTGGGTACAGTTGTTACGGATGGCTGATGATGCCCGGTTCGACATCGACGCAATCGATGCTGGTGAACCATTCGAAATCGATTCACAGCAAGCGCACCTGTTCAAACACGACGGGCGCAGCGTTGACGACATCTACGAACTCTGGGAAAGCCGACCGCTGTTCTACCCAGCAGTACTACCAGCACACTGGCTGATGGTCGGCGAGATCGCCGGCAAGGTGCTGGTGGGTCCCTTTGGCACCGTCAGCAACGACAGAGCCGGCGGTGTGTCGCCCCATCGGATGTCATGTGGCCTCAAAACACCTGGCCGATCGTTACATGGAGGATCGATGACCAAAAAGAAGATGACCAGACAACAAGAGATCGACTTCTACGCCGACTCCAACAACCAGACCCCCCAAGGCCCAGCGCGTCGTCGTAAGCAGCCGCTATCGACTGTGGTGCCGGTGCGGTTCACCGAAGGCCAGATCGAACAGGTTCGCTCAGCCGCCGACAGCGACCACCGCTCCGTATCAGCCTGGATCCGACTCGCCGTCGAACGCGAACTCCAACGCACCGAACCCGCCTAAGACGAACCAGACCGCCAGCGCCTGGCACCTGTTGCAGTGTCGTGAATCCGCCGGAAATCTTCCTTACGTAAGGCGACCGGGACCGATCTCATGCTCGATTTGCCTCCGGTGGATGCGGTTGCGCTGTCCTTTACTTATTCGATGATTTCTTCAACGCCTGTGGCTTGTGAATTTACGAGTGCTTGTCGAAGTGTTGGTTGTAGCTCAAGCCATGAGAGCAATAGTCCTTCATGTTCACGTAGTACGTAGGATTCAGCGGCGGACACGGTCTGATCGAAGCGCTGATCAGGGTCGCCGTGTTGCTTCGAGCACTGGACGTCGTAGGAGGCAATGGTCAACTCTTCGGTCGTCGGTGTCGTCATGTCGCCGCTTGCTCGGCGTAGTTCGCCAGCTCGGGCGATCGCGTCGTTTCTCGTTGTGTACTCGAATCCTGCAGCGTTCATGCATGTGGTCCATGTAGCGCTTCCATCACTTGCAGGCGACGACGCCGAGGTGGCAAGGTCGCTTTTCCAGCTACAGGCAGATGACGTCTACCTCTACTTCCAGAGTCGGAAAAGCTAGGCGGAGAAACCACCAACGCCCTCCCAAAAGCAAAGAGGCCGCGACCCGGGGCCCATCGACTGACCTACTGTGCCGTCCCCCGCCCGGCCGGCCGCTGGACGGCACGCCGACCGGGCAGGTGCACCGTCGGGGGCCGTTGTCCCCGACGAGGCTTGGACTGCCGAAGAACCCGCTGCGAGGCTGCCTGCCGCAACCCCACAGCGGGGCGCCGCCTGACCCGGAGTTGGGTCTCGGGTCAGACGGCTTCATCACCGGGGAGGGCGAACCCCCGGCGACGCGCCCGCGCTGCATCTGTTACGCGGCCCCCTCGGCACCGTCGGGAGCCACCGATAGCTCGGCGGCACGGTGCCGTTCCAGGGCCCACCGGGTCGCATCGAACGCCAAGCTCGGGTGAAAGTGCCACCGATGGAGCTGTCGCTCGGTTGAGGCCGCGTTCTCGCCCAGCTCAAACAGCGTTAATGCCAATCGCCGTGCTCGCAGCCGATGGTCGTCGGCGCTGAGCGGCGCGGTTCCATCGGCGGGTACCGTCGACCGTGGGCCGCTCGTGCCCGGCGGAGGCCCCCACGCTTCGTGGAGCAATTGCAGCCGGCGCGGCAGCCGCTGCACATGGCGCGATGCAAGTGGAGCCAACCGGCGCCGCACAAAGAGTGACCTTCCGTTGCGTTGCACTGCCCCGAACTTGACCGCCCGGTCGATCGATCGGGTGAAGACCGAGTTCGGACCGGTGCGACCACCGAGCCCGAGTTCTGTCGACAGGTCGGAGGCCCGAATGTCGAAACCGTCGGGCTCTTCATCGAGTTGCATGACCAACCGTCGCAGCAACCACGTGGTGCTCGGGCCCAGCACCGAGAGCCAAAAGGTCTCAACGTAGGCCGACCGAGGATCGTGCCCAAGTTGTTCAATGACTTGGTCGGGCCAGGCCTCGATCCGGTACGAGTCGATCGACGAACGGGCGGGTGGAGCCGCTGGGCCAAGGGGCGATGCCGGGTGATGGGGCGATGGAGTGGTCATGAACTTCCCTCCGAAAGAAGCGCCCAGCGACAGCTCGGCGCACAGCAGGTTTCGGGGGAAGTTCTTGTGCTACCAGTTCTAGGTCAGCGAGAAGCCACTGTCAAGACTTTCAGCACATTTCATTCTCAGGAGCTGCGCCGGTAGGGCGAGGAACGAGTCCTGGCCAAAAAGGAACTTGTCGTAGTGAGCGCTTGCACCTACCGGCGCGGGTCCTTTGCACTTCAAGTGGTTAATCGCCGGATGCGGGTGGCTCAAAGGCCGCGATCAGCTCGAGCAGCAACCGAACGCCGTAGCCGGTGCCGCCCTTCGTACGCATGCCGGAATCGACGTCGGTCCAGGCCGGGCCCGCGATGTCGAGGTGGGCCCACGGGATGTCTTCGCCGACAAACTCCTTCAAGAACAAGCCCGCGGTCAACGATCCGCCATACGACGTCCCGATGTTCTTCAGATCGGCCACCGATGAGTCGAGTTGGCTGCGGTACTCCGACGGCAGCGGCATCCGCCACAACTTCTCATCCGACCGCTCCGCCGCAGCGGCGACTTGCTGGGCGAACTCGTCGTTCGTGTCCATAAGCGCGGCGTATTGCTGGCCAAGCGCGGCGACCGCGGCGCCGGTGAGCGTCGCAAGGTCGATGATGGCGTCGGGTTTCGTCTCGCTGGCTAACGACAACGCATCGGCGAGCACGAGGCGGCCTTCGGCATCGGTGTTCAGTACTTCGACGGTCTTCCCGTTGCGAATCGTCAACACATCGCCCGGACGCGTCGCATCGCCGCCGAGCATGTTGTCGGTCATCGGCACGTATGCCGTGACCTTCGCCTTCGGTGCCAGCGAGGGAACCGCCGACATCGCGGCGATCACGGCAGCTGCGCCAGCCATGTCACACTTCATCGTCATCATGCCGGTGCCACTCTTGATCGACAGCCCACCCGCGTCGAACGTGATGCCTTTGCCGACGAGAACGAGGTGACCGTTTGCGCGGCCCTTCGGCTGATAGGTGAGCTCAACGAAGCGCGGTTGCTGCGTCGACCCCCGATTCACGCCGAGGAGACCCCCGAACTTGGCCTTGCGAATCGCGGCGAGATCCATAACGTTGATCTTGAGCTTCTCGCGCTTGGCCATGCGGCTGGCGATGCCCGCCATCTTGACCGGCGTGAGCGAACCGCCGGGCTCGTTCACCAGATCGCGAGCCATCCCGACCGCAGCCCCGATCGTCGCACCGAGCAGCAGTGCATCTTTCACCTTGGCGCCACCGGTGCCGATGACGGCAACCGACGCCACGCTGTTCTTCGCCGGGTCGGTCTTCAGGTCGTTGTATTTGTAGGCGCCGATCACGGCACCCTCGGCGTGCGCCTGTGCCGCGCGAACGACGGTCGCCGCATCGGTGTCGTCGGGCAGCGCGGTAAGGAGTGATGACGCGATGTTCTTCTGCCGCCGAGCGGCCCGAACCAAAGCCGCAGCCGCGCTGCGAATGACTAATGGGCTGACCTCACCCGCCGCGCCGACACCGACTGCGGCAACGAGCGCTTTGTCGTCGTGGCCGACGATCTGCACCTGCCCGACACGGGCCTCGAAGCCCCTGCCTTTCAGCATCGCCCAGTCGAGGCGGTCATCGGCTTCGTCGTCCAGCTGATCGGTCGACACGGGGATGCCGTGCAGTTCGATACGAGCGGGGGCCTTGCGGACGAGCGTGAAGTCAATGGTCATGAAAAGTCCTCCTCGGATCCGGTGCACCCTACTGCCGAAATCGAGGGTGGCCCCGACGTCGTCAGCTGTCGCCAACCGCCTCATTTAGCGCATTCGCAACGACGCGTTGCGCACGTTCGTCCTGCACGAGCCAGTGGCCAAAGACGAGCGACCCTGCCGAGAAGACGAGGCCGCCGCCGGGATGGTCATACGTCGTCATGTGGGCGTTGTGATCTGGCGTCCATTTGCCAGCCTCGCCGGAGCGCTCACCGAGCATGCCGACGGCGAGTAGCTCCAGACCTTCTGGGGCCGGACCTGCGCCCGCTGCGAGACCATCGTCGAATGACGTGTCGACCTCCCAGCCAGCGCCGCCGGCGACGCCGTCGGTCGTGACAAACGCATCACCGTTCCGCAGTCCGGTTCCTTTGAAGAAGCGATGCTCGGCCTTGGTGACCCGGTAAGGAGCGAAGGCGCCGTACGCGTTCCCTCGCTGCAACGCCGGCGGGTCGCTCGGATCTCGAATGCCTTCGAAGGCGACGCCAAGCACGGCGCGCTCGGACCGCGAGTTGAATCGGAGCAGATCGCGCTCGCCCTCAGGGTCGCCGTTGCGCAACACCAGAGTGCGTCCGTCGTCGGCGAAAACTATCCGCTCGTACAAGCCGTTGCCACCGAGATACAGCAGCGATCCTCCGCCATCGAGATACGCGACCAGCCGGTCCATCATCGCGTTCGTCCAATACTCGGGGTGGGCGGTGAGCACCAGGGCCCTGTATCGCTCGAATTCCTCGATGCCATTGTGAAAGTCAGCATCGGTATAGAGGTCGACGTCGAAACCCGATCGTTCGAGCCAGCCAACGATCTCAACCTCGGCGGCCAGGAGGTGATGGTCGAACACGGCCTGCGGCTGCTCACCCTCGTCGTCACCATCGGTGATTCGAGCGAACGGATCGAGTGCTGGATTTGGCTTCTCGAACGAGAGCAGAACGCCGTAGGGGTCGGTGTATTGATTCACGCCACACCAGGGGTTATAGGCACACCAGGTGTTCGTGTTGGCAAGCACGGCAATCGGTGCCACCGGCGCGGGCGGACGAACCACCAGCGGGACGATCCGCAGTGGCGCATCGATCACTCGAATGGCCGCCGCGTACAGACCCGACTTCAGTGTTGTCGGAATCTCGATCTCATCGACCTTCCACGCGCAGCCGTCGCGCCACGCATGGGGCCGGAGACCTTGATTGCGGCCGGCGAGGGTCGTCTCGACTGCAGTCCGGTCAAGGGTCGGTTTGCCCGAGCGCTGACTGGCAAGCCGGACGAGCGCGACTGCTACCGAGGCTGCCGTTGTCGAGACGGCGAGTTCGGCCGTGTCACCGGCCAGCACACTTTGGCGCTGCCAATACGCATCGGCTGGCGCTTTCGTCCGAAGCGCCAACGCAACCGGATCGGATGCAACCAACGCAATGGCATCGAAATCCTCGGCGACGACAACACCAGCGCGGTCGAGCCAGTTGCTCTCGATGTCGTGCTGATGCAATCGCAGCCGGTCATCGACGTCGACGGTGTAAATGGCGCCGTTGCCTGTGGCTCGCACCAGTCGATACTCGTCCCAGCCCGCACCGAGATCCTCGGAGCCCTGTACTCGCAGCGTCGAACCGTTCGCCGGCCCAGTCCCGGCATCGTCGTCGGGGATCGAGAGAACGCTCCAGGTCAACGAACCCTGCCGATCGATCGTGTAGACCAGCCCGCCGCCGCCTGGGAAGACCGAAACGACATCGCTACCAACCGGCCACAAGTCCATGATGACGGCGCCAGAGTCCGGGTGCCAGCCGGCGCTGCTCCATCGGTGCCAGACGACCTCGCCGGTTGGTTCGAACGCGAGGAGATGCCCGCGGGGAAGCCCGACGAGATGGTCCGCAGTCCAGCCGCCGCCGACCTTGCGCCCGGTCTGTGCCGCCCAATCGACGACCCCCGAACGCGCCAGGTCGCGGTACCAGAAGACGTCGCCAGCCGCGTCGAGACCCAACAAGACGCCGAAACCCAGTGACGTCAGCGACCGGAAGTCCCAGCCAGTGCCGATCGGCGTGCCCGAAGCGTCGGCCCAGGCGAGCGACGCTCCCCCATCGATCACCACGTCGGGGCGATGTTGCCACCACTGGAGGTCGAGGTTCGGGGCAACAGCGTAAAGGATGCCGGTGGCATCGGTCTGCATCAGCCCCGTGTGGCGCAGCCGCGGTTGCCGAAGACGCTCGAACGGGTCAACGGGTTCTGGGGTCGGCGTCGGAGATTCATCGACAGACGCATTCGGCGAAGGTGTCGCCGACCCGTTCGCGCTATCGGTCGGCGGCTCGCCACGGTCCAACGCCAGCGGCTCGCCGGTGCCGCCTTCATCCGCCGCACACCCATCGACCAGCGACGCGATCGCGGCCGCAGATAAGCCGACGACGACAGCTCGGCGCGAGAGCTCGCGTGCCCGGTCCTCCATTCCTTTCAAGGTACCGACGAGTCAGCTGGAAGTGACCGACGACAACCGGTTCCGCCGTCAGCTTCCGGGTAGCTCCTGCTTGACCGTGGCCGCTGCGGCAAAGAGATCGCCGTCCTGCTCGACCCGCGCTAACACGTCAAGCGGCCCAAATGACAACATCTCGCCATCGGCCCCCTGGGCCACCTCGTCCCACGAGATCGGGGCCGAAACCGTCGGCGCCGGCTTCGCTCGCATCGAATACGGGGCGACGGTGGTCTTATGGCGGGAGTTCTGGCTCCAGTCGATGAAGATCTTCTTCGCGCGCAACTTCTTTGCCATGTTGCTCACGACTCGATCAGGTGCCTGCTTCTCGAGCAGCTGAGCCAGCGCTTTCGCAAATGACGACGCATGCTGATGGGTGTGCGGCGTGTTCAGCGGCACGTAAAGCTGCATACCCTTCGAACCCGATGTCTTCGCGACCGCCGAAAGGTCGAGGGTGTCGAGCACGGCACGGATGTCGAGCGCCACCTGACAGCACTCAACAATCGAGGTGCCTGGTCCTGGGTCGAGGTCGAACACGACCATGGTCGGCGACTCGATATCGCCGACGCGCGCCATTGGCGAATGAATCTCCAGCGCGGCCAGGTTTGCCGTCCACGCCAGCGCCGCTACCTCGTTGAGGCAGCAGTATTCGATCGCCCGGCCGTCGCTATGGCCCGGACCCACCTCGGCGGGCAGCCAGTCGGGGCGCCAGTCGACGCAACGTTTCGAGAAGAACGAGTTGCCGTCGACGCCATCGGGGAAACGGATCAGCGTGATACCGCGGTCGCGAATGTGGTCGAGCATGGTCGGTGCGATGCGGACGTAGTAGTCGATGACCTGGGCTTTGGTGAACCCGGTCTCGGGGTACAGGATTTTGTCGAGATTGGAGAGCATGAGCTTGCGCTCACCAACCTCGACCTCAACCTTTTCTGGAGCCACGACGATCGGGCCGACGCGGCCGCTATGCCGACTTCTTGATTGCAGCCTTCTTCGGTGCCCGCTTGGCGGTGGCCTTCTTCTTGGCAGCAGCCTTCTTCGCTGCGGCCGTCTTCGTGGTCTTCTTCTTGGCCTTCTTGCGAGCCGGTTTGAGAGCGGCGGCCTCTTCGGCCTCTTCGTCGACCGACTCGTCGGTTTCCTCGACCTCTTCGACCTCATCGGCGGAGGCCGACGGGTGGCGGCCACGCGCTTCCTTCGCCGCCGCAACACTCGCTTCGAGTGCGGCCATCAAGTCGACGACCTTGCCATCGTCGCTGGCGACCGGCGCTTCGATCGTGATCTCTTCGCCGTCGGCTTTGCGCCCGACCAGTTCCATGATGCGAAGGCGGTGCTCGTCCTCGTACTTGCCGTGTTCAAAGTCGGCGCTGAGAGAGCTGATCAGGGCCATGGCCATGTCGACCTCGGCCTCGCGGACCTCGATGTCTTCGACGTGCTCCATGCCCTCGATCTCGGTTACGGCGTTGACCTCGTCGGCGTACACCAACGTCGACAACATCAGAGAGTTGCTATCGATCGCCGGGCGCACTGCGACGATGTACTGCTTCGTGCGCATCACCATCTTGGCGATCGCGACCTTGTTCGAGTCTTCCAGCGCGTCGGTCAAGACCCGATAGGCCTTGGCCGCGAGCTCGTCGGGAACGAGGTGGTACGCGTTGTCGTAGATCGTCGGGTCGATCTCGCTGGCATCGACGAACTCGATGATGTCGATCGCTCGCGACGCTGGTGGGTCGAGCGAGTCAAGCTCATCGTCGGAGATCGTCACGTAGTTACCCGACGAGACTTCGTAGCCCCGAACAAGCACATCGCTGGGCACATCGCTGCCGTCGGCAGCCGATATCCACTTGCGCTTGATGCGGGATCCGGTGCGACTGTCGAGCTGGTTGAAGCGCACCGACTTCTTCGAGACGCTGTTGAACAGCTTCACGGGAATCGTCACTAGCCCGAAACTGATGGCTCCACTCCAAATTGCGCGCGGCATTTCAATCTCCTGACTTGGCAGCCCTTCTCCGCCCGCCGTCTGGGTCTACCATTATGGCCGGTTTCGGCGACTTCGTGCCAAACGGGGAGCTTGGGTAGACCGGCTCGCTCCCAAAGGGCGATATGGGAGCAAGCCGGTCCGCGCCCACGAGATCGTGGACGTAGGACCCATCGTAGATGACGGATGGCTCTTGTGGTTAAGCGGCCGATTCGCGCCGCACGGGTGTTAGATATCCAGCAAGATGCGAGCGACGAGATCCTGGGCAAAGGCCATCAGGATTGCGAGGTACAACAGGCCCGTTGCCGCCATCACCGCGGCGTACTGACGCTCTCGTAGTGCCAGGCGGGTCATGATCAGCATCACGATCGTGGCGATGGTCGATGCCAGCCAGAACCAGCCGAGCAGACCGCCGTACTTGTCATCGATGGTTCCGTTGAGCAGCGAGATCATCCCGGTGGGTAACAACAGCACCGCTGTTTCGATGGGCCACAAGACGAGGTTTATGTTGACCAGCTCGAGCAGCGGCGCACGTTTCAGGCCGGGCTGGGTGAGGTACCAGTGGCCGAGCAACATGCCGTCGGTGATCGCGCCGAGAAACGCCGCGCCGACGATGACCCGCAGCAGCGACAGCCATGTCGGGCCATCGGCATGGAGGGCCCCAGCGATGATGGCGGCTAGCCCAAAGGCTGGCGCGATCAGATCGAGCGCAGGTGGGAACTCGGCAGTCGATCGGTCGAATCGTTGCTCGGCTCGATCGATGCCCGTCATTTCGGCGACACGCTGCGATCGGCGTTCGACAACGTCACGTTGTCCGGCCACACCAGCTGACCGGCGCACGACCGACACCGCGAGCGCGACAAGCGCCGCGATGATGCAGGCAATGCCCAGCAGCTCGCGAGGCCAATGCACCTCGCCGATGAAACCCGACGCCACTCCCCCGGCTGCGATAATCGCGTACGTCGCTCGCAACAACCATCCGTAGCCGAGGCTGACCTCGCGCCGGCGCGTTGTCACCCACAGAAAGGCCAGGCCGCCGGTGGCCCACTGAAGCAGCACGGTTGCCACGTGCAGATCGATCACTCGGCGAGGGTAGCTGTGACCGCCGCAACCAACGGCGCTCAGTTCGTCCTTGTTGCCGTGCGGGTTTGTGGTTCGCTTTAGTCGACGTCCATATTCGATAAGCGCCACGAGGTCAGGGCGAACGCCACGAGCGCGACGGCGCCGCAGACGATCAGCGATGTCGTGACTTGGTAGGGGCGGTCGACAAGGGTCGAAGCATCAGCGATCTGGGCGAGGAGCGAACGGGTGTAGGTACTGAGGGCGAACTGGCCCGCACCGCGACTGAGCCCGGCGACGAAACCCTCCCAGACGAGGATGAAGACGAGCCCCCATGCGAGTGCTCGTTGGGTGAGCAGGCCGAGCAGCGTGAACAATCCGCCATAGGCAACAGCTCCCGCCGCCGATGCCACGAGGCTGCCCACGATGTCGTCGCTATCGCCAAGAATGACCGCCAGCGCCGTGGTCGGAATCACCACGAGCGGCAAGACAATGACGAGCCCCGCGATAAACGCGGCGGCCGCAATCTGCCACCGTCGGATCGGTCGAAGCCAGAGGTAGACCAACGTGCGGCGTTCAATGAGGTTGCCGAAGCTGGCCGACGCAACCACGAGCGCCACGATCGGCACCAGCAGCGTCAGCCCATATCGAGCGACAAAGTCGATCGGCGTGAAGTCATCGGAGGTCTCGGCATTTCGCAGAATGATCGCGATGACCACACCGACGAGGCCGAGCGCCCCAAGGGCGAGCAACCGACCTCGGGTCGCCGTCGATCGAAGCATCAGGGGAACCATGGCGAACACGGTCGCCAGAGCCGGCGGTGCAGATCGATCGCCGAGCGCAGGCGGCGGCGAAACGTCGATGGTCGCTGACTGGACGTTCTGCGGTTGCGTATTCGACATAGTCATCGGCCCACCAGGTAGCGAAACACGGATTCGAGGTCGTCATCGAGCGGCGCCACCTCGTACAGGCGCACATCAAGGTCACGGGCGACTTGGGCGATCGAGCCTCGGAAGGTTGCAACATCGTCGGTCTCGACGGTCAGCTGCTGCTCCGAGTCGATGACCACACCGAGCACCGCCGCGGCCGTCAACAACGATCCGCCAACCCGCCGGGCATCGCTCACGCGGAGCCGAATGCGGTGCGGGCGGTCGTCCATCAGATCGCGGATGCCACGGAAGTCGCCCTGGGCCACGAGACGGCCCTGCGCGATCACAAGTACCTCCGAGCCCAACCGTTCGACTTCGTCGAGGACATGGCTCGACACGACAACACAACGACCCGCGTCACCGAGCGCCGTGATCAGTTCGATCATGTTGAGCCGCTGGCGAGGATCGAGGCCGGTCAACGGTTCATCGAGCAGCAGCACGTGCGGATCGTGCACGATCGCCTGGGCAACTTTGACCCGCTGGAGCATGCCCTTGGAGTACGACGACACCGATCGCGTATCGTCGGGATCCATCTCGACAAGGTCGAGGGCTCGCCGGGCGGCCGCCTTATTGTCGGAGATGCCCTGCAAGGCCGCAGCAAGAGCAACAAAGTCGATGGCCCGTTGATCGGCGAAGAGCGATTCTTGTTGCGGCACGAGGCCGATCTGACCGCGTGTTGGCCGGTGGGTGCGAGGGTTCTTCCCCACCACTTCGATGCGGCCCTTCGACGGCGTCGTGAGGCCAGAGATCATGCGCAGTGCGGTGCTCTTGCCCGCACCGTTTGGACCAAGCAGGGCGGTCACGCCGGGGCCGACTGCAAAGGTGACCTCGCTGACGGCGACGACGTCGCCGAACCACTTGCTGACGTCGTGCATTAGCAACGAGACCGGGCCTGGAGGTGGTGGAGTCGGTGCCGACGCTGCGGGTGCCGGAGCCGCTGGCGGGGTTGGGCTTGGGGGTGGCCGGAGGCTCACTTCGTGACCTCCAGTCGGCGGTAGCCGTAGACGATGACGGCGACCGCCACAGCACACGCCAACGCGTACGCCCCCATCGATTGCCAGGTCTCTATGCCGGTGAAGCCCGTCTCTTCGGTGACCGGGCCGCCGTAGATTCTGGTCGTCAGGTCGCTCGGCAGCGCAACGAGTGCGAACAGCTGCAACCAGTCGGGAACGTCGGTCGATTCGGTCAGAATCCCGACAAGAACTCCTGTACCGACGAACAACATGATGATCGCGGCCGAGGCGAAACCTTTGCGATCGGTGAGCGATGAGACCGCCATACCGATGAGCGCGAAGTACGCCGCGAAGACCGTGCCGGACGCGAGCATCCGACCGAGCAACTTCAGCGTCTCGACGATGGTGCCCGGCCCAAGACCCGTAATCGAATAACCGATCAGCACAAAGACCAGCGGCAAGAACGTGACGAACGCGAGGATCGTGAGCATCGCCGCGCCCTTCGATGCGAGGTACGACCCGCGGGTGATCGGACCGGCGAGATACATCCCGAGCATGCCGCTCTGTCGATCCGCGCTCAGCAGCTCTGGCACGATAAACGCCGTGAGCAGCACCATCGCGGTCGTGATGAAGCCGTAGTAACCGGGGTAATCGACGAGCTCGCCGGCGACCTCTTCCGGGAACAACATGGAGACGCCGATGAAGGCCAGCGCCGGCAGGTACGCCAAGACAATGGTGAGCAGCGGGACAACCTTGAACCGGAACTTGCGGCGGAGACCGAGGCCCCGCTGCACCGAAGCCCGCCAGATACTGACCATCGAGCCGCTGCGGCCCGCCCGTTCGCCGGTGTAGGCGCGGTAGCCCTGTTCGAAGATCTCCGCCGTGCCGGCGACGCTCGTTGCATCGCTCATGATGCGGACTCACTTCCTGCCGCAGCGGCGACGAGGTTGCCCGCGTCGAGTTCCGCCAGGAAGAGCTCCTCGAGTGAACTCTCGGCCGGATGCATGCGTCGGATCGGAGAACCAACCGCTGCTGCTGCATCGCGGACAAGATCGAGGAGGCCATCGAGGGACGCGTCCGGATGTTCTGAGTCGACGACGAGACGACGTTGCTGGACCGCGACCTGGGCGCCGGCCTGTTCGAGGAATTGTCCGAGCTGCTCGACGCCTGAATCGACCTCGACGATCACGCCGGTTCGATCACCACGAAGCTGCGAGATCGGCCCGCTCGCCACGACCCGCTGGTTGTTCAGGATCACGGCATTGTCGGCGACACGTTCGACTTCTTCGAGCAAGTGCGACGACAACATGATGCTGATCCCGAACTCGGTTCCGATCCGGCGAATGAGCGCGAGCATGTCGTCACGCTGCACCGGGTCGAGGCCGTCAGTAGGCTCATCGAGCAAGATCAGTGCGGGGTCGTGTGCGATGGCCTGGGCGAGCTTGACCCGCTGGCGTTGCCCGGTCGACATCGTGCCGACCGGTCGAGCCCGCTCTTCACCGAGCCCGACGAGCCACAACGAGTCGCTGGCCCTGGTCGTCGCTTCGCGCCGAGGCAGACCGTGGACTTCAGCGAGATGACGAACGAGATCCTGCGCGGGAATGTCGGGCGGCAGGTCATGATGCTCCGGGCTGTAACCGATCCGCTGCCGCAGCATCGGACCCGCCAGCGCCGGGTCTTCGCCGAGCACCTGCAACGACCCGCTGTCGGGCTGATGCAGACCGAGCGCCATGCCAAGGAACGTGGTCTTACCAGCACCATTCGATCCGAGCAGGCCGGTGATACCGGGCAAGACATCGACCGTCACGTTGTTGAGAACCACATTGGTGCCCCACGACTTCGTCACCGCCGCCGCACTGATCACGGGCATTGTGCGTTTCGGCTCGGGCATGCGGGAGTTTGGGGGCACCGGTTCAGTGTTGACCATTGGCGCAACTTTTGCACTCGGGGATTACCCCGAGAACCGCCCGATGACCCTGACGCCGTCGGACCATCGCTGTAACCTCGGAACATGAGCAACTCGACTTCCGTTTTCGCCGACCGTCTCGATCGCGTGAGGGCCACCATGGCGTCGTCGGGCACCGACGTGTTGCTGTTGTCGGTGGGCGCTGACCTGCCGTGGCTGACCGGTTACGAAGCGATGCCGCTCGAACGACTGACGATGCTCGTCGTCCCTCGCGACGGCGAGGCTCATCTCGTGATTCCTGGTCTCGAGGCGCCGCGAGTCGACGCCCAACCCGGCATCTTCAATCTTGTGCCGTGGGCCGAGACCGAGGACCCGGTGGCGATCGTGGCTGGCCTCGCGGGCGCGGCATCGACCGCGGCGATCGGCAACACCACTTGGTCGCAATTCACGCTCGGGCTCCAGGCGCTCATGCCATCGACCGCGTTCTCGAACGCCAGCGATGTCGTCGGGCCCTTACGCAACATCAAAACCGCCGACGAAGTCGAGGCCCTTCGCAACGCCGCCCACGCCGCCGATCGGGTCATCGGCCGATTGCAGTCTGGTGAGATCTCGGTCATCGGTCGCACCGAGGCCGACGTGTCGGCCGAGATTCGACGCCAGCTCGTCGACGAAGGCCACTACAAGCCGAACTTTGCGATCGTCGCGTCGGGGCCGAACGCGGCGAGCCCGCACCACGAGGCCGAGGGCACCGTCATCACCGAAGGGCAAGGCGTGTTGTTCGATATCGGCGGCACGATGCATGGCGCGGGCGCCGGCTACTGCTCCGACATCACCCGCTGCATCTACCTCGGCGAGCCACCCGCCGAGTTCGTCGAGCTGTACGACGTGCTGCACACCGCCCAGCAGGCGCAGGTACAAGCGGCGACCGTCGGCACGACCTGCGAGGACGTCGATCGGGTCGGCCGCAAGATCATTGCCGATGCGGGCTACGGCGACTACTTCATCCATCGCACTGGTCACGGCATCGGTGTCGAGGCCCACGAGCATCCGTACATCGTCGAAGGCAACCGCGCCCCACTCGAAGCCGGCAACGCGTTCTCGATCGAACCCGGCATCTACATTCCCGGCAAGTGGGGCGCTCGACTCGAAGACATCGTTGTCGCCGCCGACGACGGCCCGGATGTACTCGCAACCTCCGATCACGCGCTCGCAGTAGTCGGCTGACCGCCCACCGAGCCCGGGGGTGGTCCTAGGGGACCGGCCCTATTTACGGATCGACGCCGCTCGGTCACCATGGATTCCGATACATCTGGTTTGGGAACCGACGATGCCTGAGGAAGGGGTACGACAGCGCAATGGAGACGACCTCGTTGACCGTGGATTTCGCCGGTCAGATTCACGAGGTTGATGCCGCGCTGACGTTCGGCCGAGCTGCCGATCTTGCCGTCGATGAAGCCAACCGTTTCCTGCATCGTGTCTGCGGCGAGTTTGTGCGCCGGAACAAGGCGTGGTGGCTGATCAACCGAGGCCGCAAGACTCCGCTAGTGGTCTTCGCCTCTGATGGCAGCCGGATCGAGCTGCGTCCGGGTGGATCGACCGCGCTCACGACCGAAGGCGGCGCCGTGTCGTTCGTCGCCGGTCCAACGCCGTACACGATCACGTACCGCCACGGCCTCATTCCGCAGATCGAAAGTCACATCGCCGACGACGGTGCATTCGTAACCGGCACGGTCACGGCCGCGTACGGTGCACTGCTGACCAAACGCGAGCGCGAGTTCCTGGCCACATTTGCCCGCCCTCGCCTCGAAGGCGCCCACCGGGCAACGCCTTCGTTCAAAGATGTCGCCGCGACCTGGGGCGTCGCCGAGAAGACGGTCGACAACACGGTGCAGGCCGTTCGCCGCAAGCTACGCCACAACGGCATCTCCGATATCGACTCGATGGAGAAGCTGCTTTCGCACCTTCTTGCACGCGGCCAGATCGCGGTGTCGGATCTGTACCAGATCGACTACGCCCTCGACACCGCCGCGCTCGATGTCGCGGCGGCCGACGCGTCAGCAGCGAACGGCGCAGGGTCATGAGAAACCTCCAAGATGGCGTCGTCGCGGCGAGCGATCCGCGCCAGATCGGCGACTGGACGATCCTCGCCCGGCTGGGCGCCGGCGGCATGGGCGTCGTGTACCTCGCCGAGCGGAACGGAACCCGAGCTGCGATCAAAACCATTCGCGCCGATCTGGAGGTCGACCCAACCTTCCGGAAGCGCTTTGAGCGCGAGGCTGCGACGGTCGCGAAAACTCACTCTGACCGCATCGCCCGCGTGATCGAAGCGAACCTCGATGCATCGCCCGCCTACATCGCGTTCGAGTACTACGACGGACCGAACCTCCGCGAAGTGGTGAAGCAAGGAGGGGCGCTCGATGCCAGCGCCCTCCAGGCGCTCGCCATCGGCCTTGCCGAGGGGCTCGAAACGATCCACACCGAGGGTGTCGTCCATCGCGACATCAAACCGTCGAACGTGATCATGACCGTACGCGGGCCGGTGATCATCGACTTCGGAATCGCGGCCTACGAAGCGTCGGAGCTCACGCAGCTGACCACCACGGGTGAGCCGATCGGTTCGCCGACGTGGATGAGCCCTGAGTACATCACGACCGGCCGAGCTGCTGAGCCCGGCGATGTCTTCGGCTGGGCCGCCACGATCCAGTTCGCCGCCACTGGTCAGCCCCCCTTTGGCATGGGGGCAACCCAACCGCTGCTCTACCGCATCACGAACGTCGAGCCGACGCCGCACGGCATCGCCGGGCCGCTTGGCCACCTCGTAACCCAGGCACTCTCGAAGCGACCCGAGAACCGCCCGAGTACGGCCGAGATTCTCGACCGGTTGCTGCCCGGCAACGCCCAGACCGGTTCGACACCGCAACTGCGATTGCCGCTCCCGATGCCGATTACCGAGGGGCATCAAATGAACATCGGCACGGCGCCGGTTCCCGTACGCCGCATGGCCGACACCATCTCGGTACCTCCCCCTCCCCGCCCCCGTCCACCCGCGCGGAATCGCCGCCGCGGTCTCGGATGGTGGATCGCAGCGATCTGTGCCGGGCTCGTCTTACTACCGTTCGTCGCCCTGGTTGCCGGTTTGACACTCCTGCGAAGCGGCAACACCTTCGAGACCGCCGAGCCCGTGCCCGTGCAAATCGACGGACCATTTCTTGTCCCACCGCCCGTCCCGTTCGGCGTACCGCCCGTCGGCCCGGTACCCGATGTGACACCAACCGAACCTCTGGTACCGACCGGCATGGCGACCCAGACCTACAGCCAGAATCAGCGCGATCAGATTGTGCTGCAACAACATGTCGAACTCGTACAGATCGCGTTCGACGATCAGGGCCGCCCGCTCGCAGAACCAGCGGACATCGCGCCGAGAATCAACGAACAAGCCGGTCGCTACATGTCGGACCAAACACCGTTACTAGTCTTCACAGAGGCCGACATCGCAGGCCTCGACCGCGTCGCGATCATGGACCGGCGACTCAGTCTTGATGCGATTCGCTTCTATCCCGACCTCATCGAGGTTGCCGTGAACGCAGCAACTGGCCAGAGCCCTGCCGGCACGACGGCCCGGAGCGCTGAATCGACGCTGCGGGTGATGGTTGAAGGCGCAATGGCCCAGAACGGACTTGACGGTCTCGGCGCTGCTGCGCCGGCCATCGAAGCTTTGGAGCTTGACCTCGACACACTGAGCGAGGTTGGCCACACCGAACTTTCGGATCCCGATGTACAAGCAGCATTCGGCCGATTCGTTCGTTACGTCACCGACCTCATTGCGATTCCCCGGCGCTAGCCGTGGCGACATGGTCAACTAGGTCGATAGTAGGACTAGTTGGTTTATCAATCTAGCTAGAGCTACTATCTAGAGCATGGTGGAAGCGGCAGATCGATACAACCCCGACGCGCGTCGCGGTCAATGGCTCAAGGGAATCCTGGACCTGTGCGTACTTGCCCTCATCGGCGAAGGATCGAGCTATGGCTACGACCTCGCCACGAGCTTCGAAGCGGCCGGGCTCGGGACCATCAAGGGCGGCACGCTCTACCCCCGGCTCACAGGCATGGAGAAGGCTGGCTTGTTGGCCTCGGAATGGAAAGCGGGCGATGGCGGCCCGGGGCGCAAGTACTACCGGGTGACCTCCGAAGGGGCCGCAACGCTCAACGCCGCCGGCCCCGAGTGGCATCGCTTTACGAACGCGGCCGCAGCCCTCATTCCGAGCACGAATCACCACCCACCTCCGCCGAAACGAACGACGCCTCCAACCCAAACAACCGGCCGAAAGACGAAGCGAGCCACGAAATGAAGACCGACAAGTACCTCACCGCCTTTGCCGGCGAACTGCGTCTCGGCGTCGGCGACAAGCGAGCTGCGGAAATCGTGCCAAGCCGGTGGCCCTGCACTTCGCAATGGCGATCGGTCTGATGATCGTGATCAACCTCACCCGCCAGATCGACCTCGATGCGGCTCTGTCGTCCTCGCCTTGGGGCAACATCGGTCGGGTGGAGCGACGAGCCAGTCGACCGAATCATCCGACTGTTTGAACCTCGACGATGAGTGAGCCAAGGACGAGGTCCCGCAGAGCACCATCAGCATCGGGCATGTCGGCCTGGAACACGATGTGGCGTTCATCGTCGGCAAAGACCACGGCTCTGGTGATCGTGCCGCCGGGCACGTTAATCGAGGGCAAGTCGTATCGCCGCAGCGTTCCGACAACGTCGTGCCCGTTTGGGTTCAGAATCACGAAGTCGGATTCTTCGGTAAAGACAAGCAAACGGTGGCGGCCGCGGGGTTTATCCGTTGCCCGACGTAATTGTTTCTCTTTGCCCTTAGGACCCGCGCCGGTAGGTGCAAGCGCTCACTACGACAAGTTCCTTTGTCGCCTTGTTCCTCGGCGAATAGCGCGCTCTGTTGTCTGGTCGCCTTGCCAGCAGGACTCGTTCCTCGACCTACCGGCGCAGCTCCTTATGCGCAAGGACTGGCGCGCCAACATCGACGCGCTGGCGAGCAACGACCGCTTGAAGCCCAAGGATGATCACGAGAATGACGGCCGCCACGATTCCATCGAGCCAATAGTGATTCGCGGTCACCACCACGACCCAAGAGGTCAGCGCGGCATGAGCGACGCCGACCGCGGCAGCTACCGGTCGACCGAGGCGAAGACACGCAAGTCCGACCAAGACCGCCCACCCGACGTGCAACGACGGCATCGCCTGCAACTGTCCGGCGACCGTGCTGCCAAACGTTCCGTACACGCTCTGGCCGTACGCGATACCTGTATCGACCATGGCGAATCGATCGATGAACCGCGGCGGAGCGACCGGTAATAGCTGAACGACGAGACAGGCCGCCGTCATCAGCGCCAGAGCATTACGCCAGCGGCCGAAGCGCTCACGATGCCGGAAGAACAACCAGACGAGGAACACGCCCATGCCGGGAAGATGAGCGCCGCCATAGTAAATATTGGCGGCCTTAACAAGCCAGTCATACGGCAGGATTGCGGCTTGCCACGCGGCCTCGTCGGGCAGATAGATGGCCCGCTCAAAGTCCCAAATGCTCTCGCCCCGCCGGTACGCGCCATCGACATCTTCGAGCGACAGCCGCCCGGCCAACTGCCACGCCGAATACAGCACCGCGATGATAGAAGCCTCGCGAAAGATCGCTTCGAGGGTGTCCTGTCCGACCGTTCGGCTCCAAACAAACCCAGTTGCAAACAACGCCGCCAAGGCCAACCCGTAGTACCACGGCAGCCACATGAATCTATTGCACGAGCCTTCGGCGCGACGCGTTTCCTGGCGGGGTCACGAGGAGGTGGCGGCGGCTTCGCCTGCTTTGGCGTGGTAGCTCGATCGGGTTAGCGGGCTGGATTCGACATGGGAGATACCCATCGCTTCACCGATGCGTTTGAGGTCCGCAAATTCGTCAGGTGCCCACCAGCGGGCGATCGGTAGGTGGTTCGTTGTCGGCCGAAGGTATTGACCGATCGTGACGATGTCGACACCGATCGCGTTGAGATCGCCAAGGGTTTGCACAACTTCGGCGGTGGTCTCCCCCATGCCAACGATGATCGACGATTTCGTGACCAGGCCAGCTTCTTTCGCTCGAGCAAGCACCCCGAGCGATCGGGCGTACCCGGCCGATGGGCGCACGGCCCGCTGTAATCGGGCGACCGACTCGATGTTGTGATTTAGCACGTCCGGGCGGGCGGTGAAGATCGTCGCCAGGGATTCGGGATCACCCTTGCAGTCGGAGATCAGCACCTCGACCTTGCAGTCGGGATTGCGCTCGCGGACCGCATCGATCGTGTCGGCCATTGCTCCGGCGCCGCCGTCATCGAGGTCATCGCGGGCAACGGTGGTGATCACGGCATAACTCAACGCCATCTTTGCCACCGCCTCGGCCACGCGGTGAGGTTCGTCGGCATCGAGGGCTTCCGGGCGGCGGGTATCGACAAGGCAGAAGCCGCACGCACGGGTGCAACGCTCGCCGTTGATCATGAACGTGGCCGTGCCGTCGTTCCAGCAGTCGAAGATGTTCGGACAGCCTGCCTCTTCGCACACCGTCACAAGATCGAGCTCGCGCATCACGCCTTTGAGCCGGCGATACTCGGGGCCCATGTCGGCCTTGACCCGCATCCACTCGGGTTTGCGTTCGGTGATGTCGAGACCACCGGTGACCCCGACCTGCGCAAGACGACCAAGCAGCCGCACGGGCTGTTCGGTTCCGGCTGGCACGGCGGGCGCGTCGGCGGTCCCAGCGCGTACTGCGGCCGTATCGGCGCTTCCGGCTGGCACGGCGGGCGTATCGGGCGCAGCCTGGGGTGTAACTCGGGGAACCTCGCCAGGCCCTTCACCACGGGAGAACGCCGAGAGGTCGGTGACGCGATGTTTCCATGCGACATCGGCCCGCTCGATTGGGACGCCAGCGCCCCATAGCTGACCGGCACGCGATGTGACAGCATCGACAACCGTGCTCATCGACGCGTCGACACCTTCGAGTGCCAACGTCGTGACGGCTTTGTCGCTGATGCCGCACGGCACCATGCGCTCGAACCACACCGGGTCCGGCATGACGTTCAGCGCGAAACCGTGCATCGTTCGACCTCGACTGAGTTTCACACCGATTGCGGCGATCTTGCGAGGATTGTCGGACTCGGGGTCGATCCAGACGCCCGGATAGTCCGAGAGGCGACCAGCCCCCGGAAGGCCGAGGTCGGCGAGGACATCGATGATCAGCTGCTCGACCGAGCCCACGTACGCAACCGTGTCGGCCATGCCGCCGCCGCGCTTGCCGGCAATCGAAAGCACGGGATAGCCAACGAGCTGCCCCGGACCGTGCCACGTGACGTCGCCGCCGCGGTCGACCTTGCGGACCTGAGCGCCGACTTCATCGGGATCGCACAAGATGTTCGCCCGATCGCCGCGAGCGCCGAGGGTGAAAACCGACGCGTGTTCGAGCAGCAGCAGGTAGTTGTCCGGCGAGCCGAAGTGAATGCCGCGCTGCAACGCGTACGCGTCGTCATAGGCGATCTTCGTTCCGAGCCAACGGACCTGTAACGGCCCGCCGCCGGGCACCGGAGCTGCCCTGTCGACTGCCACTACTGAATCTCTGCCTCCCAATCGCGCGTCTCGATGATCGTGCGAAGGTGGTTGAGGAATGCGGCAGCGTAGGCGCCGTCGAATGCTCGGTGGTCCCAAGCGAGAGCGAGAACGCCGACCGAGTGGATCGCGATCGACTCGTTGCCATAGGCATCTTCGACGACGACTGGCTTCCGGCTGATTCCGTCGGTTGACAGGATTGCGACCTGAGGTTGGTTGATGATCGGGAACTGCATCATCGTGCCGTACTGGCCCGGATTCGTGAGCGTGAAGGTGCCGCCGGACACTTCGTCGGCGGCCAACTTCTTCGAGCGGGCCCGACCGGCCTTGTCGACGATCGACCGGGCCAGACCACGCAGCCGCATATTGTCAGCATCGGCGACCACCGGTGCGAGCAAACCTTCGAAGTTCAGGTCGACGGCAATCGCCAGGTTCACGTAGTTGTGCACCGTGAGATTGGTGGCATCGACCGACGCGTTCATGTGCGGGAACTCATGCAGCGTGTCGCAAACGGCGCGAGCGATGAAGGGAAGGTAGGTCAGGCTGAAGCCCTCTTCGGCCTTGAACTCGGCGCGGTGAGCCTGCCGAACCCGCTCGACACCTTCGAAGTCGACCTCGACTGCGGTGAGTACGTGGGGACTGACCTTCTTCGACTCGACCATGTACTCGCCGGTGATGCGGCGAATGTTGTTGAGCGGTAACACGGTGTTCCGAGCGCCGGGTGCGGCCGCAGCTGGTGCCGCCGATGGGGCAGCGACCGCGGGAGCCGGAGCCGCCGCTGGCGCGACCGCGGGAGCCGGAGTCACGGCTGGCGCGGGTGCGACCGCGGGAGCGGGAGCGGGAGCGGGCGCCACCGCAGCAGCTGGAGCCGGAGCGATCGAGGCGACTGGTGCTGGGGCAGGCGGCGGAGCGGCAGTGCCGACATGGCCGGACTGAATAACCGCCTCCACGTCGGAGCGCGTGATGCGGCCGCCGATGCCGGTGCCCGTGATCGTGCTCGTGTCGATGTTGTGCTCGTTGACGAGCTTGCGAACAACCGGCGACAGCAGCTGTCCGGCTGCGGCGCCGCCGGCAACGGCGGTGGCCGTCGCGGCGACCGGCATCGCAGGTGCGGGCGGGGGCGGTGGGGGCGGTGCCGGTGCGGCTGGCGGTGGTGGGGGCGGCGCCGGGGCGGCAGGGGGTGGAGGCGGCGGCGGGGGTGGCGCGACCGCCGCGGGCGCTGGTGCGGTACCCGGCGGCGGAGCTGGGGCTGCTACCGGCGGCGGAGCTGGGGCTGCTACCGGCGGCGGAGCTGGCGCTGCTACCGGCGCCGCGGCCGCG
>Ga0114956_1000035_pt1 | contig 64985 bp, 65 predicted proteins | sample MaitaG_FD_87304 | JGI IMG/M metagenome (GOLD analysis project Ga0114956, IMG submission 87304) | Marine algal microbial communities from Maine, USA - Maine_Asex2 metaG | ecosystem: Host-associated > Algae > Red algae > Unclassified | place: Maine, USA | collected 2015-01-05 | reverse complement strand
GATGTTTGAACAGCGCACAGCAGAAGATTTCAGATAAAAACGAGTACTAGGTGACTTTTGATTGACTACGGTGAATTTTGCCTGAATCAGCAGAAGTTTCTCCTGCCGCAGACAAAGATCCAGCATTTCGAATGGGTTTTCGGCTCGATTTTGTCGATGAATTGGCAGATGATGATGCTCGCGAGGGCAATTTTGCCTCGCCATCTTCCGGTAGTGTAATGTTCAGCTCGAGCACATCACAGTTCTCCTGCATATCCAGTTGAACTGAAACCTGATCTTCAGCGACACTCACGTACTTCTTTATTACGTTCAGAATGTCCTGCTTCAGCATTGGCAGGTAATCAGGCCCGTTTCGACCCGTACGCTCGTGCGCAATCAGCACCTGTAGCCGGTCTTTGGCGACCTTGGCAGAGTGATCTTCATTCCGGCTGCGGAAAAAACTGAAAATGCCCATGTCAATTTATCCAAAAATGCGTTTGAGAAACCCTTTCTTCTGGGTTTCGAGAAAACGATGTGGTTTGGCATCGCCGAGCAATCGGTCTATCGCATCGGAATACGCCTGACCCGCTTCGCTGGCAGGATCGAGAATCACTGGCTTGCCTGCATTGGACGAATCGAGCACGGTTGGAGATTCGGGAATAATGCCTAGCAATGGAATGGCCAGCAGCTCGACAATGTCGTCGACACTGAGCATTTGTCCTTCTTTCACACGACCAGGGTTGTAACGGGTAATCAGTAAATGTTCTTTTACCGGATCTTCGTTCATCTTTGCGCGTTTTGATTCGCTTTGCAATATACCCAGTATCCGATCTGAATCACGTACAGAAGATACTTCCGGATTGGTCGTCACCACTGCTTCATCTGCAAAATAGAGTGCCATTTTCGCACCTTTTTCAATGCCTGCTGGTGAATCGCAAATGATGTAGTCGAACTCGCTCTTTTTTAACTTGTGCATTACACGCGCTATACCTTCAATAGTCAGCGCATCTTTGTCGCGTGTTTGCGATGCTGGCAAAATGTACAGATTATCAATCCGTTTATCTTTAATCAGCGTTTGGTGCAGACTCGCTTCCTGATTAACCAGATTGACAAGATCGTATACCACGCGCCGCTCACAACCCATGATGAGATCAAGATTTCTCAGTCCAACATCGAAATCAATAACCACGGTTTTATAACCGCGTTGCGCAAGCCCAGTGGCTATCGACGCACTGGTGGTTGTTTTTCCGACCCCGCCTTTACCAGAGGTCACCACAATTGTCTTGGTCAAGCTATCACTCCCGATAAATTTGTATCCACAAGTGGCTCTATGTTGAGCCTGTCCTTGTCCAGCCATATTTGCGCCGGCTTGCCACGCAAGTCTGGCGGAATTTCTTCCAGTACACGATAGTTACCTGCCACTGAGACCAGCTCTGCCTCGAGTGATTGGCAAAATATACGTGTTGACGTACTGCCTGATACACCGCACAACGCCCGGCCTCTTAATGGGCCATAGACATGAATATTGTGATCGGCGATAACCTCAGCACCGGCACCTACCTGCCCCAAAATGATCAGGTCAGTATCGCGTGCATACACTTGTTGCCCCGAACGCACTGGCCTTCTGAGCAACATGGGCGGTTTAACCAGCACCTCGACTTGCGTTGCCGGTGCAAGATCGATCTCGTTGTCTTGTTCTGAAACATTACTGGTATTGTTCTGATCAGTATTGTCAACAGATTTACTATCTGGTTTAGCACTATCACTACGTCCAGTATTAACACTGGAATCAGTTTGCTGACGCTTAATGCCCGCTTCCATCAATGGTAACGCGATTGACGCAGCAAACGGTGAAGATTTATCCGTCACACTGGCAACAATCGGGATTAGTTTGTGCGCACGAATCCGATTAAGCAACTCGGTGGTATCGAACGTTCCACCTGCGGCCGACTGTTGTTCAATAAAACTCAGATCGACAACCACCGGCGAGTTGTTGAAAAACCCCGGAGCTTGCTGCACCTTATCGGCGAGGCGTGCATCGATTACATCCAAATCGTCGGTGTGCAGCATGAGCGACATGAACGTATACATGCCACCTTTGAGTTCAACCTCATTTTTCCCTGACACGTTGCATTTTTCCGTCGGTGATGAGTAATGATACATTGACTAAAAATTCAGTACGCCAATTCTAAAGCAAATGGCTTCCAAACATGAAGCGTCATCGTGGCCAATGGTGACAACCACGGCAAAGGATGGTGAAAAATTGCGCAAAATCATTCATATCGACATGGATGCATTTTACGCGTCAGTTGAACAGCGCGACAATCCCGAACTTCGGGGTCGCCCGGTTATTGTTGGCGGCAAACCAAATGGTCGTGGTGTGGTAGCCGCATGCAGCTATGAAGCACGAGTCTTCGGCATTCATTCCGCTATGCCCAGTAGTGAGGCTGGCCGACGCTGTCCGCACGCTGAGTTTGTCAAAGCACGATTCAATGTTTATCAGGACGTGTCCAAACAGATTCATGCTGTGTTTCGCGAGTTTTCATCCTTAGTAGAGCCTTTATCACTAGATGAAGCTTACGTTGATGTTTCTCAAAGCACTATGCTACATGGCTCTGCCACACGCATCGCTGAAGAAATACGTGCCATTATTCTGCAGCGAACCGGCCTCACAGCCTCTGCAGGTGTTTCATATAACAAATTTCTGGCAAAAATTGCATCAGATATAAACAAACCGAATGGATTGTTCAAAATTTTGCCAGAAGACGGTGAAGCGTTCGTCGCCGCTTTGCCTATTGGAAAATTTTATGGTGTTGGCAAAGCCACTGAGACGAGGATGCACGAACTGGGCATTCACACTGGTGGTGATTTACGCACGTGGACGCTGCCCGAGCTCGCTAACGAGTTTGGTAAAAGTGCACAGTATTACTACAACGTTGCGCGAGGAATCGATTTTCGACCGGTAAGATCATCAAGAACCCGAAAATCTATTGGTGCTGAAACCACGTTTGGCGAAAATTTGACCAACTTTGACGATATGCTTTCTGTGTTGCAGCGATTGGCCGACAGGGTAACCGAGGAAATGCACAACAAGGAGCTGCGCGCCTCAACCATCACCATTAAAGTTCGCTTCGGCAATTTCGATACGTTTACCCGAAGCCATTCTCCATCAAATACTCTGGGTGATGCAGCAGCGGCGAAGCGTATATTGCCATTTCTGTTGCAAAGAGGACTGGACAAACGCCGCGGAGCATCCGTGCGATTACTCGGCGTGTCGTTAAGTGGATTAAGACCCGATGATGCTGAAAATCAGACTCAGCTGGAACTTCCGTTGTAGATCAGGCGCTCAGCACCAAATCCGGAAAAGTCGTTGCCGGCATTGGCTCGCACAGAAAGTAACCCTGAACCCGATGACAACCCAACGCTGCGACCATGTCGAGTTGTTGCTGATCTTCAATGCCTTCTGCAACCACATCAGCCCCAATGCTGTCAGCGATATCAACAATGGCGTGAATAATGTCCTGAGAACTGGTATTGGTTACCACATCCATTACAAACGCTCGATCTATCTTGATCTCACTAATCGGAAAGTCGCGCAATTCAAGCAACGATGAATATCCAACACCAAAGTCGTCTATAGCGAGCTTCACACCAATTTTTGTCAGATCGTTCAACATCTTTTTCATCGAAGCCGAATCGCGATAAATAGCGGTTTCAGTAATCTCCAGGCAAAGACAAGCCGGGTCGAAACCGGATTTGTGCAGCACCTTCGCAACATCGCGAACCACTTTGCCACCTTCAAATTGCTTGCGCGAAAGATTGACCGATAGCGTAGGTGGCGACATGCCAAAACGTGCCAGGCGTTGATAGTCAGCAATGGCCTGTTGTAATACCCAGGCACCAATCGGTTTAATAATGCCTGACTGCTCTGCAATATCTATAAATTCAATGGGTGATACACGACCAAATTCAGGACTGTTCCAGCGCAGTAACGCTTCCATACCGCAAGTCATGTTTGATGCAATGTCGACTTGCGGTTGATACTGCAACGACAATTCACCCTTGGGTATGGCCTGTTGCAAAGCAACTTCAAGCTGATGCCGTCGCTTGGATTCAAGTTGTTGCTCTGAGTTGTAAACCACCATGGTATTGTTGCCAAGCTGTTTGGCGTTCGCACAAGCACTGTCGGCACATTTGAGCAATGACGATACGGTATTGCCATGTTCTGGTGCGAACGCTATTCCCACACTTGCACGTACCGGAACATTGATTGTGTTGACGTTCAGCCCATGTCGCAGCGTTGCCAGAAAGCGGGAGACGCGCTGCTCGATTTGCGCACGTGATTTATCGAACTCAAGTAAAACCGCAAACTCATCCCCGGCAGTCCGCGCAATCAGTGCATCCTGAGGCATACAATGCTGCAGACAAATACCCGTTTGCTTTAAAAGTTCATCACCTGTTGCGCGCCCGTATGTGTCGTTAATCTGTCTAAAGCTGCGCAGGTCAACAATGATCAGCGCGAGTTCATCCTTGGTACGACTGCAGCGCTGAGCAAGCTCATTCAACAGTCGAGCCCGGTTTGGCAAAGCTGTTAACGGGTCGCTGAGTCGCGTGGTTACCGGCTTATACGCACCATAGACACTGATCGCCGTGCCACCATCTTCGGTCAATCGTTCTTTAACCAGTAAAGAGCGACTACCGTAACTCGGCACTTCAAAACTGATGGTCGAGTCTGGGTCTTCCTTTGCTTCCCGCGCTTGATTACGGGCTCTTTCAATGGCCAGATTGTCTGGAGACAACTGCGCATATAAATCGCTGCTGGTGATATGCGGAAACGTCGCGGTCGCAACATCCATTGGTAAAAAACCACGTAGCTTGCGATTGATCGCCATGAGCTGCCCCTTCGGATTGAAGATCGCAACGGCATCCGGTAGCGCGTCAAGCATGCGTTGAGAAGCACTGCGTGCGGATTGCTTACGCCGTCCACCAAACCACGCTAGCCCAGCCAGCAATATCCCAAACCCGGTAATTAATGCAATTGGCATCGGATGCTTCTTCCAGGCCTGTATTAACCGGTCCCAACCAGCCTGAACCATGGTTGGTACAACCGCACCGCTAACGCTCAGTGCCGGGTTGTGATTCAGCGCGTCAAGAGAGTTACTTACCGGTAGATAAAAACGTGTGTTTGAAACTGCACTTTGCACCAGCTGGTCCTGAGGCAAGCCCAGACTTTGCTGCAAGTCGTTTATGTGGTGATCAATCCCTAAAACTGAGACTGTATCAGCAGCAGCCGGTTGCATCGCACCAAAGGAAAACGACCACACGAGCGTGGTTCGAATGGCAAGTTGCCTGAGCGTATTTTTGTTCGGTTTGTCGTCAATCACTGGTTAAACGTGCGCTTCTCTGCCGCTCATTGGCTTTACAAGGTAGCAATGCAAAGCTGAAGTTAGTTAATGAAAAGTAGCAGAAAGTTCAGATAACTAAAGGAGTTAACACGTTTTATTTGGAATAAAATTGTTTACTACGTTACACCGCCACCACGACACGGTGGGGAATCAGGCACAACACCACCGCGATCGAGCCATTCACTTTGGGTGTGGGTATGAAGACTCAGCGCGTGAATGGGGCCAGCCAGTTGATCGGCCAGTAGCTTGTTGATGGTTCTGTGTCGCTGCACAAGGGTATGATCAGCAAACTCGTCGCTGACGATAACGACTTTAAAATGCGTTTCAGCATTGGCTGGAACGTTGTGATTGCTGCTCTCGTTGATAACATCCAGATGCACTGGTGTCAGGGCATCGACCAGTGTGTCGTTAATGATTTGCGCTATAGACATTGGCTGCTATTCCAGCTCAGGTTCCCGATGCCGCGGGCACCATCGATAATTTTGTTGACAGCCGAGCCGGTTTTTTGGTCAGGTGCCATTCGTAAATTGCAGTGTAAGCCAAAACAGCCCTGACATAGCGCCGGGTTTCAGTGTAAGGAATAGCATCAATCCAGACATCAGCCGGCATATCTTGCGGTGGTAGCCATTTCGTTACGCGATGTGGCCCGGCGTTGTAGCTCGCTGTAGCCAGAACCTGATGATCGTCGAACTTGTCCATCACATGGCGCAAGTAGAATGTGCCAAAACCGATATTGGTTTCCACATCTGTTAAGTCACCCTTCCAATTACTTTTGCCCTGCAACTTCGCCACGTACTTCGCCGTATTCGGCATCAGCTGCATTAGTCCAATTGCACCTGCGCTGGATTTTACGTCTCGTATATAGCCGCTTTCACGACGCATGACACCAAAAACCCATGCTGACGGAATGCGATTCTCTGCTGCGGCCAGATCAACCTGGGGTTGATAGACGACGGGAAACCGTGTGGTCAGTGCTTTTTTCTTATCTGCTCTGCCAGCGGCGAACAAGGCACGATCGTAGAGCTCCCAACGGGTTGCCAGTACCGCAAGCGCGGCGAGCTTTTCAGCATTGGCTCCTTCAAATACTGCATTCCATTCTCGCCGGCCTTCCCAGGGCACATTGACCTGGTAGTACTCTCTGGCACGTATTAAATCATCACTTTTTTCCAGCTCGCTGATTATTTGTGCATCGGGCTCAATCGGCTTGTCTGTAATTGCGTATTCAGACCCGAGCTTGTCTGCGGCAAGAAAGCCGTGATAGGTGGGCAACTCGCTAAGGGTCTTAAATATTGCATTGGCCAGTGGCGTATGCCCTGACTCTTCCAGCGCACGCGCCTCCCAATATGCCCAGTGATCCTCTTCCTGTTCCTCGACTGGCAGGCGCTTCAGGCTGCGCAATACATTCTTCCAGTCCTGCGAAAACAAAGCAGCTCTGATGCGCCACTCTTTCAACTCCAAGTCGTCGTCACGCGCTTGTAGACTGTTCAGCCATTCATACGCTTCTGGTAATCGGCGATAAGCACCGCGCATTGCCAGTAAGCGGTGAGTGTCGTAGTAGCGATCGTTGTAAAAGCGATATTTTTCATGTGTGGATAACCAGTAGTTCATCGCCGCAACCGGGTCTTCTTTCGACCACAGCAACACCAAGTCAACCACAGCGCGGCGGTTAAATGATGTGTCCTTCTTCAACGCACCACTGTTCAGGTAAGCCTTGGGGTTTTCTCTGGCATCCAGCCATCCCTTCACCAGCTTGCGGTCTTGCCTGCTCAAATAATGCAATACCGATTTGGCATACTCGGGTTTGGTCGCATCCATCGCCTCGTATATACGCTGCCAAATAGCTTTGACAGGCGGCGCTTTACGACTTTCCAGTTTGCTTAGTAAAGCACTACAAGCCTTGGAATGCTTTACAGGCTTTATCCACAGCTTCAGAGCTGCATCGTTCAACGTTTTCAATTTGCCGGCACTGGCCTGAGCCTGCAGAGTCGAACAAGGCAGATCAGCCGCGAGTTTTGACTTGCTCAAGTCAGTGAACAACGCCCAGTTCTTTTTCGCTGCAGCGCGCTTTTGAAGTTGTCGCGTGAGTTTTCGTGTCAGGGTTACATCGCTACTGTCACGTTCAAAGTTGTTCAGTGCTGCAACGTGCGAGCGCTTTGGCGTTTGTGTTCTAAAGCGCTTTTGCAACTCGAGATAATCAAGATAGTGCGCAATTGGGTAGTCATCGCCAAGCTTGGCCCTGAGCAGGTTAAATTCTTCAGTCTGACCTTTCTCAAAGGCGGCGTGGGCTTCAATAAACAAGCCACGTTCGGCGACGTAATCGTCTGGCACGGCGGCAGTTGCTATGCTGCCAATAGACAACAGCGCAGATACCGACACCCACCGGAAGTGTTTAATATTCATGGCGTCTTTGTGTCTTCGTTCTCACGAGCATCCGTCTCAACGACCAGCCTGAGGCCGAAAAGCGGATACAATTATAGTTATAGAATAATAGTAGTACATGACTGTGAAAAATCCAGCGGAAAATAGTGAGCAAACCAGCGCGGCGGCTCAGCAAATAATTAACATCTCTGGCTATCGCTTCGTACAGCTCGAGAACCTGCTCCAATTGCAGGCGGACATGCGTGCCGATTTCGGGGAGATTGGTATCAAGGGCACCATTCTGATAGCCGATGAAGGCATCAATGCGGCATTTGCTGGAACAGCCGATCAGGTTCTGGCTGTTAGAGCCTGGTTCGAAAAAGATGCGCGATTCGCCGATCTATGGCTCAAAGAAAGCGCATCAGACATGTTACCGTTTTCAAAACTTAAAATACGAATACGTCCCGAAATAATCACCTTTCAACCGGATGAGCCCAACCCGATTTCACCGGCGAGCAACCCTGCCCCAGCGATGACTCCGGCTAAACTCAAACAGATGCTCGACGATAACGTACCGTTTACATTACTCGATGCTCGTAATCGATACGAAATCGAGTCGGGTACGTTTAAAGAAGCAATGGACCTGAAGCTCAGAACATTTCGGGATTTCACCGAAGCGGTAAGCACAGCACTTGAAAACGGTGAGCTCGATAAGGATAAACCAGTCGTCACTTTTTGCACTGGCGGCATTCGTTGTGAAAAAGCTGCACCCTATTTACTTGAGCAGGGCTTTAAAGATGTCCATCAGGTTGAAGGCGGAATACTGAACTATTTCGAAGAATGTGGTGATGCACATTGGCAGGGCGAGTGTTTCGTGTTCGATGATCGCGTTGAAATCAATCCGGCGCTTGAGCCCACAGGTGCGCGAATGTGCAGGGCGTGTCATCGTGCAATAGCTGCCGCCAACGACTCATGTGTCTGCGAGACTATTACTCCTTTTGAGCCATTGAGATAGTGTAGCTCTGGCCTTGCTTCAGCTTTTTGTAGTTACCAAAAACATCAGTAAACGCGCGCTTTATAAATGTACGTAAACCGTTAATGGTAACCACCACAATGCGAGCACCGGGTTGCATGCGAAGAAACGCATCATAGAAAGAAATATAGAACATCTCATTACCTACTTTCGCAGGTAAGTTAGACACAACCAACGACAGCATAAGATTCTCGGGTGCTTCGCTAAACCCATTACTTAAATAAATTTCAGTATTGTTCAGCCCGTTTCTTATGGCATTGGCTGAAGAATAGTCCACCGCGACGAAATCTTTATCCACCAAGTGCACTTGACCTGCTGTTGCCTGACTGGCAATGGCCAGCCCCAAAGGACCATACCCGCATCCCATATCGAAGGCGACCTCATCCCGTGCAACCTCTAAATGGTCTAACAGCAGAAGAGTGCCATCGTCAATGGCACGTGGGGAGAACAAGCCCCAGGTGGTATGAAATTCGAGAGTCGATCCAAGCAATTCTGCCGAAACAATCTGATCTTTTCTTAATCGCTCGACATCAGCAACTGATGTTGATTTACTCGACATTATTCAAAATTTCCATTAATTGACAGACTTGCCCCGCAAATGCCGTCGTGATGGTACTACCAATGTGCAATACCGGCATAAATAATATGCAAGATCGCCGATAATAACCGTTGTAAAATTGGCATAGTTTGGGTAGTTTCGTCACCCTGTATGAGCATTTGCTCCGGAGAATGGAATGCGGTTGATCTTGTTAGGTGGTCCAGGCGCTGGGAAAGGTACTCAGGCTGGATTTTTAACGGAAGAATTTGGGATACCCCAAATTTCCACCGGTGATATGTTGCGCTCTGCCGTCAAAGCCGAGACAAAAGTGGGGCTAGAGGCAAAAGCGGTCATCGATCGCGGCGATCTGGTTTCCGATGAAATCATTATTAACCTGGTCAAAGAGCGTATTACCCACAATGACTGCAAAAACGGTTTCTTGTGTGATGGGTTTCCTCGAACCATTGCTCAGGCTAATGCCCTGCGAGCTGAAGGTATTCAGCTGGACGCGGTAGTCGAAATTGATGTTGATCACGAAGAAATTATCAAACGTATGGACGGACGCAGAGTTCACGAACCATCCGGCCGCGTTTATCACACGCTTTTCAACCCACCCAAGGTAGCCAATAAGGATGATGAAACAGGCGAGCCGCTTATCCAGCGTGAAGACGACAAGGAAGCAACCGTTCGCTATCGCCTGAAAGTGTATCAGGAACAAACCGCACCGCTCATATCCTATTATTCCGACTGGTCAGAAACTGGCGATTCGCTAGCACCCAAATACGTCAAAGTGAATGGGCTTGGTGAAGTTAGCGATGTGTCTAAACGAATTATGGCTGCACTTGTCTGCTCAACCCTGTAGGCTGAACCAAATCCTCCAGCTATCATCATTGTGACTGACGCTAAGCAACCACCCCCAAACACACTGTTTATTGAAGTTTCCGGAGCAGGGCTACCCGAAGTTGACGGTCTGTACATCCCATCAACAGAGCCTCCTAAAGAATCGGAGTCAGGAACGCTTTCAAGCCTTGGCTATTGGAACGGCAGAATGGCATGGGACCGCGCAGATGGAAAATCTGCAAGAAGCCCGGCACTGTCGTATTCCAACAGCTACCAGTCTTGGCGCATTTGCAGGCTTGATGGCCACCTTGCGTACGACAATACCTGCGATGACGAACTCCCGCCAACCGATCGGGATTGGCATGTCTATAAAATGGGCGTTGCCCCTGCGCCCAAAGTCGTGCTGCATCACTACGACCCTCGACAACAGATTCCGGACCCGAATGTCATCTTTGTCATTGGCGGTCCCGGTAGCGGCAAAGGCACTATGTGCGAGCTCGCGGAGGTGCAGCTTGGCTGGAACCATCTATCCACGGGTGATCTGCTCCGGGCAGAACTTGAATCTGGCAGCCCAGCCGCTGCAAGCATTGAAAAAATCATTAAGGCCGGCGAACTGGTGCCTAACGAGATTACCGTTAATCTGCTCAAGGATGCCATGGAAAAATTAACCAGAACAACCGGCAAGCGCAATTTTCTTCTTGATGGGTTTCCGCGGTCTTTAAAAAATCTGGATGGCTGGTACGAAGTGTTTGGCAAAGAGTTACCTCTGCCAACCATGCTGTACTTTGAATGCCCTTACGAAGTGCTTGAGCAACGCATCCTGAGTCGCGCAAAATACTCTGGCAGAAGTGACGATAACGTGGAAAGCATGAAACTTCGATTCGATACCTATAAAGCTGAGACACTACCAACGGTCGAACATTTCAAAAGCAAAAACAAATGTAGTGAAATCGACACAAGCAAAGATCGACCATCCGTTTTTGAAAAGTTCTCCAGTGAGCTTGCTGACTATACCGATGCACAATATGTTAATCAGCCACTAACAGAACGTGCAGAAATTTTGCTCGGTCTAAAACCTTATCCAAGCTTGAGCAAGACATCCGCAAGCAGGATTGGATAGGTCAGGCCAAGAAACTGATGAACGAGGCCAGTACAGATACTGCTTAATTTTTTGCAGTCAAATCAGGTAGCCCCAGCTATGTATGTGGCTGGGGCGTATTTTTTGGGTCACCAGGAATAAGCTGCACTTATTGCAATGCCTGCTTCATTGCCTGCAAGGTAGTCTCGGGCTGTTCCGACATCATCATGTGACCACAATCTTCCAGCAATGCAAACGACCCACCAAGTTGGGTGCATAATTTAGCGCCAAGCTTTGTCGGCGTCATGCGATCTGCATCGCCGGATATCACTGTTGCTTTTATATTGCCGGCCAGTGACTTTGCTGCTTGCTCACCATTTTTATATTCATTGCATGCATTCAAATCGGCAAACAACACACCATCGTCGGCCTGCTCCAACAACGCTTCCATTGTGTTGTATGCACTGATACCTGAAACCGGATTGTTACCAATACGCGAACCAAACCCGTGACCAAACATGTTGATCATTTCAATAGCAGCATGTTCGTTGTTGCGCGCCGCATCCAGTAGCGGCGGTCCGACAACCATTGGCGCAGAACTGCCAAGCAGCAATAGTTTGTCGATCTGATCTACTCTGTTTGCCGCAGCTTCAAGTAAAACCAGAGAACCCATACTGTGGCCACAGTAAATAAGCTTTTGCGTTGCTAGCGGGTTCGATTGAGCCAGATGATCCATAAAGCTGTTTACCCATTTGGCATTGTCCTCAATGCTGGTAAACGCACTCCCTTCGCTGGCACCATGCCCGGGCAAATCCGGAATAACCACGTTGTAGCCATGCCTGGCAAAGTAACGACCCAATAGCACCCAAACTGTTCTGTTAAGACCGGCACCGTGCAAAAGCAGCAAGGTAGGCAAGCCCTCACACCACTCCACACCACCAGAGCCAACAAATATTTTCTGTTTGTTAAATTCGATATTCATTGAGCTACCTTTTCAGCGCGTCGAAGTGCTGTCGATAAGTCACCGAGTAAATCATCCAGACTCTCAAGTCCAACCGATAGCCGAACCAAACCCGGTGTGACACCGGCTTTCAGTAAATCGGCATCGTCCATTCTGGAATGCGTGGTACTGGCTGGATGAATCACCAACGACTTAGCATCACCAACATTGGCCAGGTGCGAGAACAGCTGCAGGGCCTCTATGAAGGCACTACCAGCCGGGCGACCACCTTCAAGCTCAAAGCCGAATACCGCACCGCACCCCTTAGGAAGTAATTGTTTGGCAATCTCATGATCGGGATGGTTCGGTTGCGAAGGATGATAAACCTCAGACACCGCTGAGTGCTTGGCCAGAAAGTCCACGATGGCTTCGGTGTTGCTCACATGCCGGTCCATCCGCATAGGCAACGTTTCCAGACCCTGCAACAAATGAAACGCATTGCCCGGAGACAAACTTGCACCAAAGTCACGAAGGCCTTCTTTACGAGCCCGCATAATATAGGCGTACGGACCAAATTCTTCGACAAAGTTCATTCCATGAAAACCCGCATACGGTTCTGACAAACCCGGAAAGCGGCCTGACTTTTCCCATCGAAAACGACCACCATCAACCAGCACGCCACCAATAGCAACACCATGACCGCCCATGAATTTGGTTAGTGAGTGCACGGTTATGTCGGCACCGTGCTTTATCGCCTGCATGAGATAAGGTGTTGTCAGCGTTGCATCTACCATCAGCGGCAGACCCTGATCGTGTGCAATGGCCGACACGCGAGGGATATCAACCACTTCACATCGCGGGTTGGCGATCGTTTCGGCAAACAGCAACTTGGTATTGGGTTTGATAGCCGCAGCAAAGGCAGCAGGGTCACTCGGGTCAACGAATGTGGTTTCAATACCAAATCTTGGCAGAGTGTAGGTTAATAAATTATGAGTTCCACCATAGAGCGAACGCGATGCAACAATATGATCGCCATTGCCAGCAATGGTGGTTATACCCAGATGAATCGCGGCCATGCCGCTAGCCGTGCACACAGCGCCGACACCACCTTCCAATGCAGAAACGCGCTCTTCGAGCACACCCACTGTTGGATTGGATATGCGCGAATACACATGCCCGGCTCGTGCAACATCGAATAAAGATGATGCTTTATCGCTATCATCGAAAACAAACGAGGTGCTTTGATAAATGGGTGTTGCTCGCGCACCCGTTTGGCTATCTGGCCTTTGTCCGGCGTGCAAAGCCAGCGTGTCGAAGTGCAGGTTTTTGGGAGCACTCATGAGATCGTATCCTTGTGGTCTTTGTTCATACCAATTTGTTATCAGGTAATGCCAAACTCGGCTTCACGTTCGCGTTTTACCACATCGTAGTGTTCTGCTAACAGGTCACTCTTGGTTACAATGCCCAGCAGTAGATGTTTCGCTTCATCAGAATCATCAACGACGGGGAGAAATTCTACCTGTTGTTCTGCCATACGCTGCAGAGCCGTTACGATATTCATACTGGCACTGGCAGAAAATTCAGCATCAAATGCGGCGGCCGTAGCCGGATGATCCATACCCTCTTCCATTGCATGCGATATCAGCAATTGCAAAGTCAGACTGCCATGGAAAACACCGTCATCGTCGGTAATCATGGCAAGTCGCTGGCGCTCAACACCCATCTTGGATTCCAACTCTCCAACCGTACTATCCGTCGACGCGGTAGTGTAGCGATGATTAACCAAATGTTCGATACGGTGAGTCATTAACAAACTGATATCACGCCCTGACGAAATATTGACCGAACGTTGAGCGAGCTGCCAACGAAAAAATGAACCATGACCTGTCAGCGACATTGTAGTACTGGCAAACGCTGCCGCCGTCATGACACCCAGCGTAATCTCATAGTTGCGCGTTAATTCGAATACGATAAGAATGGTTGATATGGGTGCGCCCAACATAGCTGAAGCAACAGCTGCGGTACCGACAACAGCATATACACCCTGCTCAGCTATCGGCAAACCAGTAACGGACACAAAGAACCAGAAACAACCACCCAGCAGCGCACCAATATATAAAGCCGGGCTAAACACGCCACCGGCAAAACCACTGCCGATTGCCAAACCAACTGCCAGAACTTTAAAAACCAACAACGCGAGCAGCATATTTATGTGCATCTCACCACGCATGGTCTGGGAAATTGCTTCTGTGCCCACACTGAGTATAAGTGGTAGCTCAACGGCGACAATCCCAATAAGACAACCTGCTATTGCAGGCCGAAGCCAGCCTGGAACGGGAACAGCAGACCAGCCTTTTTGGCACGCACTAACAAGTTGTATTACCAACCAGGAAACACCCGCACCAACGATACCAAGCCCAGCGAACAACACGAGCTCCCAGTAGGAGGGTAATGTGTAGTCGGGTAAATAAAACAAGGGTTCGCCACCGATGAATACATCACGAACAACCACCGCAACCATCGCGGCTATTACGATAGGTGCAAAGACTCGCAACGTGTAGTAACCGACAATAACTTCCAACGCAAAAATGACCGCAGCGATTGGCGTTGCAAACGAAACAGTAACAGCAGCTGCCGCACCACACCCAAGCATTGCCAGCGATTGACGTCTGTCAAGACCTAACTTTTCAGCAATCCAGGCACTCAGGGATGCACCGATATGCACGGCAGGCCCTTCACGACCAAGTGGCGCGCCAACACCAATAGACAGAGCTGCCGCCAGCGCCGCGCCAATGCCCGATCGAACTGACATGCGAGCACTGTTCAGGGCGCAGGCCTCCATAACGTCGGCTATACCGTGGTAGCGTTTTCCCGGCAACCATTCTATAAGCAGTCCGACGAGTAGCCCGCCAATGGTTGGTATAAGGATGACTCGCCAGGCTGGCAAGCTCGCCGCAATTTGCCCAAAGCGAAATTCGGATGCCTCACCATAGCCAAGCCACTGCACTAACAGAATAAGATGTATCAGACCAACCGTCGCCAGCCCGACCACACCACCAATCACCGCCGCAAAAATAAAAAACAGAATTCGATTCCACAGCGGCGACTGTAACGTTTCTCGCAAATTCACGATGGTGTTGCCCGCAAACTCACGATCGAAGCTCACAAAAAGTCATCAGCGCAGGTAACCCATGCTTCGTTGTGTGAACCGGTTTCGTAATGGTGGTACACAATCCAGCCCAAGCAATCCAAGCGCACGAATATGGGCCGGGATTGATGCGCTTCCGCGAAAGGTCCTGGCGAGTAAATCAGTCATACGAACCACCTGCTGATGGTCTTTTTTACGTGACTCGGCAAATGTTTGCAGCAATGGACTACTGCCCGGGTCGACACTTGTATCGGACAAGTTATTTACCAAGCCTTCAGCATCGCGAATGGCAAGGTTATAACCTTGCCCGGCAACCGGATGTAACAGACGCAATGCATTGCCGATAAGTACCAAACGTTGTCCAACTTGTTGTTTCGCTTCTATGCGAACCAGCGGTACAAAATTGCGAGCACCCACCGACTGAAATCGACCTAGTCGGTAGCCGAACGCGGTTTGCAAAACCTCAAGAAAATCAGTGTCGCTCAACGCTCGCAAATGATCTTGCTGATCTGGACTGACGCAATAAACAAAACTGGCGATATTGCCTGGTCGCGGCAACAAAGCTAACGGCCCACTTGGCGTAAAACGTTCGTATGCCACATTGTTATGTGACTGGCTAAGCGCGACCACACCCAAAACTGCAACCTGATCATAGTCAGTATGCTCTGTTGCAATTCCCGCTGCATCTCGTAATGTTGAGCTCACACCGTCAACTGCAATGACCAACCGGGTTCGAAGGGCCTGTTTCTGATCTGCTTGTTTATAATGCACAGTTGCTGATGCAGCTTCGTATTCGACTTGTTCAACGGTTGCAGCACTTAATCGTTGCACCGAACTTTGTTGGAGCACCGAGTGATACGATGCCAGAAAGCCCGCGTTGTCGACTACATAGCCTAACGCATCAACCTGTTGTTGTTCACCGTTTATTTGTGTGCTGCCGAAGTAACCTTTATGGCTAACATGCACACGTTTAATAGCACATGCATCGCTTGATGCGTGCTCCCAAAGTTCATGTGCTTCCAGGGTATTGACCGTTGCGGCTGAAAGAGCCGTATAACCTCGGGACCCTGCTACAACCGGAGCACTACTCTGTTGTTCAATCAATGCAACCGACCACCCACGATTGGCTAGCATGATAGCCAAAGGCGTACCTACCAGCCCACCACCGACTACTGCTATGTCTACAATGGCTGGGTTTTCCGTGGACGGGTTCTCAGCGGCTAAGTCACTCACGCGGGATTCATCAAGCTCTCGATCTGCTCGACCGATTTAGGCACATCTGTGGTAATAACTTCAAAACCTGTTTTTGTCACTACAACATCATCTTCAATTCGAATACCAATATTGCGATACTTTTTCGGTATTTTACGCGAATCATTTAAATACAAACCAGGTTCAATGGTGAGTACCATGCCAGGTTCGAGCAATCGAAAGTTTCCGTCGATTTTATATTCACCCACGTCATGTACGTCCTGACCAAGCCAGTGACCAGTGGTGTGCATGTAGTATGGCTTGTAAGCCTCGTCTTTAAGCAGGCTTGCAACTGAACCTTTGAGAATACCCAGTTCACGCAGTCCTTGAGTTAAAACTTTAACGGCCGCTTCGTGTGGATCATTCCAGTGATTGCCGGGCTTGACCGCATCGATTGCAGCAAGGTTTGCAGCCAATACAATTTCGTAAACGGCTTTTTGATCTTTTGTAAATCGACCATTAACCGGATACGTGCGCGTTATATCCCCGGCATAGCCCTCGAACTCTGCACCTGAGTCAACCAGCACCAATGAACCATCTTCTAGCTGGTCGGTGTTTTCCGTGTAATGCAGAATACAGCCATTCTCACCACCGCCAACGATGGGTGGAAACGCATGACATGCATTGTTGGATCGGTATTCATGGATAAGGCAGGCTTCAAGCTCATACTCATGCATTCCCGACTTGCAACTTAACATTGCACGCTTGTGAGCATTTGCACTGATCTTTGCAGCCTTCTTCAATAACACCAGCTCTTGACGGCTTTTATGTACGCGCATTTCGTGCAAGTGATAGTCCAGTGAGATAAACGCGTCAGGGTCAGCGCCGTCTCGCCGACTTGATCGGGCCTGATTCAACCAGCCGAGCAGCTGCGCATCGAACAGTTGATCTTTGCCAAGCGTGTGATAAACAAACTGCCGGCCCTCTAGCAGGCCGGGCAAAATGTCGTCAATATCACCAATTGGAAACGCATCGTCAGCGCCCAACGCAGAAGGTGCCCGCTCTACTCCAAGCCGCCTGCCGTGCCAAGTCTCTTTTAATGGATCACGCTCTCGACAGAACATGATGAATTGGCCAGCTTTTCGTCCGGGTATCAACACCATTAGTGCTTCGGGTTCTTTGAAGCCACTAAGATAATAGAAATTACTGTCTTGGCGGTATGCATACTCGGTATCACGACTGCGTATGGCTTCGCGCGATGCAGGTATAATTGCAATCGCATTGTCGCCCATGATTCTCATCAACGAACGTCTGCGTCGTTTGAGTTCTGTTGCCAGTGTTTTACTTATCAATGTCATGTGTTAAAAAGACTATTTTAATGAACCCGGGTTTCGGCAGCGACTACAGGCTGAAGCTCTTCACTGATGAGCAAGACACCCACGCGCACATATTCACTGAGCTCGATGAGCAATTCTTCATTGGCACCATCAAGATCGTTGCCTGATGTTGAATCGATCTCGTTGAAGTCCTTGATTAGCTCAGCGGTGTCATCAGGTAATTTGTAGTTTGTGCGACCCGCGGTACCAAGACCAACCCCGTAACAAAAACCTGCGCAAAAATCACCCAGTGCACGCAGTCGATCGGCTACCGGAATAGTGTCCTCGGGCAACAGGGGGTTAAAATTCAGATCTGTGTCATTCAAAGATTCAAGCACTTGCGAGAACCACGCATCCAGCGCCTTTATATCATCGGTTCGTTTACTTAATGTCCCTGGTGTCAGTGCCGCAGCATCGAGTAACTCAGCAAGCCAGACTCCCTTGGCCATAGCCGAAGGTTGGGCGCTGAGCAGCCCGCAAAGTAACCCATGAGCCTCAGATGCGCTTATAGGTACCTCTAATCGGCCTAATAGAGTCGACAAATCGTCAAATTGTGTGTTCACTGCCACCGGAATACTTGCCTGAAGGGGACAGGTCAAGTATACAATGCAGACTGTCACAAAGCAGGTCTGAGTATGAGCAGTTCCACAGTCGATAAAGAGTTCACAGTGATGCAATCCCGAGTGCAGGACGTGATCAACCTGTGCGAACGATTACGGCAGGAAAACCGGGCACTCTTGGAACAGCAGAATGAGCTGGTCGAAGAACGTTCAAGGCTGATTGAAAAAAATGAGATGGCGCGTGCAAAGGTCGAACAAATGATCAGCAGGCTCAAATCTATGGAAGCCAGCCAATGAGTCCCAAATCCGATGGCGATACCATCGAAAGCAAGCCAGTCAAACTGCGTATACTGGACAAAGAAGTTCAGTTAGCCTGCAAGCCTGGCGAAGAGAATGATCTTGCCAAGGCGGCAGCACACGTTGATAAATCGATGCGTGAGCTGCGTTTGCGCAACGCTTCGTCGAGCACTGAAAAAATTGCAATAGTCACAGCAATAAACACGGCCAACGCTTTGCTACGATCGCGAACGGTTGATAGTAGCGAGTCTGTCGTTACCGAACAACTTGCATCAATCAATAACAAACTTGAAGAATTGCTTATTGATGAGTAGCGTTAGTCATAACTTAGTTAGCACTACATGTTACGTCACTATGTGCTGCGTAACCATGTGCTGCGTAACCATGTGCTGCGTAATCATGTGCTGCCGTACTAACACTTTGAGTTTGTCAACTTAAATTTGCGAACACCGTTTGCACAACGAATGTTAAACGAGAAGTTTAATGTACACGGACAGTTTGTAACCTGCGGTTCACATACACGTATAACATGATCGTGCTACTCTTTGAATGTATCTTCTGCGGTGCTTGTCATTTGGCTGGGTATATCCCTTGAGCCTAATTTCTCACCCCGGAGACTTCTGGTCGCTGTTGTTGTGCACGTCCGCTACGGCGGAAAGCCTGATACGGTTCCGGTCGTCCCCACCTGAACCGATTGGTTCAAGGTAGCACACCAAAGACGGCACTCGTGGTTGATACACTACATTAACAGTGCGAAATTCGTGGTTGATAATAATAAACAGAAGCGCGATGAGATTCGTGCAACAATTAAACAACAGCGTAAAGCTTTGAATGACAACGAATTGCAGGTAGCGGCTACTGCGCTGCTATCAAACTGCAGTCCGTATCTAAGCAATGTCAAAACAGTGGCTGGTTATCAAGCCATGCTCGGCGAAATCCCACTCAATCCGATATTCCAGCACTGTCAACAACATGGGATCACTACGCTACTGCCAATCATGTGCGGCGAGTCGCTGATGTTTGCACCTTTTGATGCAACAACCACATTCATTACAAAAAAATACGGCATTCGGGAACCTGACATTGATAAATCTGAATGGTTATCGCCACGTGAACTCGAGCTTGTACTCGTGCCATTGGTCGCCTTTGATAAAACCTGTAATCGTATTGGCATGGGCGGCGGGTTTTACGATCGTAGTTTCGAATTCAGACAATCAAGCGCTGCACCTCCTCTATTAATAGGCGCTGCACATGCGCTTCAGGAAGTCGACGAAGTCCATGCTCAATCATGGGATGTGAGCCTCGATTTTGTTGCGACCGACATGCACGTATTGTCGAAGTAAGAATGACCAATCCAGTTGGCCGAACCAGTTGTCCGCGTATGCGCAGTTACTCTTTCGTTGGTTGCCTGTATGCCGACTCATTTCATGTCCTACCCAGTGCTCTGATTAATACAACTAGCTGACTAACTTAATACCCTGTTTGTTGCAATTCGCCTTTTCAACAACATTACTATATTTATTTACAGTATAGTGAATTTATTGAATATATTTATTCTAATCATTTGCATCGCAACAGGAGGCGTGATGAATCAAGTTGAACAGGCAAGGCATCCAGAAACGACGATTCAAGAAACAACGATAGACAATGAACTAAAAAATGAACTGGGTTCGGCCACGGATCACGGCTTGGCGCCAGATCAAGACAATTACAATTCGAAGCGGTTCGAGCAAGGACGCGCTGTTCGTTTCGCCGCCGAACTTCTCCTTGGCGCTCCAACGCACAATGAAAAAGATGATCAAGTAGAAGAGTCGGATTCAAAAAACAGTAATTCGTCAGAATGCAATGACAATGGCAATGGCAACGCTCATAAAGTTCCAACCGATGCCCAACAGCAGCACAATATTAAAGGCATCCGTCAAGCTCTGTATAAGCTCAATAATCGACAGAATATGGACTTGTCAAAATTACTTGAATTACTCGTGCAATTTGATGAGCTTCAAGGGTGGCGCGAAAGCGGCTCACGCCATTGCGTTGCGTGGATGAATCAATATTTGCATATCGATATGGCTACTGGGTGGGACCGTCTCCGAGTTGGACGGCAGCTTCGGTCTCTACCAACAATCTCGAGTTTGTTCAGCAACGGTAGGCTAAGTTGGTCCAAAGTCCGTCTATTGACCCGCATAGCAAATGCAGACAATGAGCAACAACTTGCACACGCTGCACTCGATGCATCGGTCAGCGATGTTTCGCGTATTTGCGACGACTATCGTTGGAATGATACAGAGTACAGCGATAACATCCGCGATCAAAAGCAGCTTGAAAATCGCTCCTTTACATGGCGTCGTCTACAGAATGGCAACACAGCCATTCGACTGGAATTACCTCCGGAGCAGGCTCAGAGTGTACTGCTGGGCATCGAGCAGTGCGAGCAATTATTGTATGAGGCAGAAAAAGACCACTCTGCAAACACCGATTCCACTACAAATACGGACAATGCAAGTGCCTCTAATCAAACTAGTTCAAAGCAACGTAAGGCAGATGCTGCAGTTATGATGGCGCATCGCAGCCTGGCATTTGAGCGAGAGGATTTACCAACAGCCGATCGTTTTCATGTTGTGCTCAACGTAGACGTCAATTCGCTCGCCGAATCAAATTCCAACGTGGGCGTGAGTTCTTGTGCAAGCTCTATTACAAGTGCTAATTTAAATCAACATCCTCAGCTTCAGAACGACTCCGAAAAAACTCTGGCCTTTCTAGCCGCGTTCGACCCTGCGCAATTTAACAATCAAGTGCTACCGCTACGCACACCGATGATCGAAGGTGTAGGCCCTGTCTCGTTAAATACAGCAAGAAGAGTGAGTTGCGATTGTCAGATCACTACGCTACTGACCGATGGTGGTGACCCTCTATCAATTGGAAGTAAATCGCGCATTTGGCCGGCTTCTATGAGAACAGCCATCTTTGCCCGTGACAGACATTGTCAATATCCGGGCTGCACTGCTCATCGGCATCTGCACATTCATCATATTGTGCATTGGGCAGACGGCGGTGAAACGTCCGTAGAAAATGGCGTTTGCTTATGCCAGAAGCATCATCAGATTATTCATTCCGGAGACTTCGAGATAATTCGAGCCGATTCGATTGTAGCTGAAAACGTGTATACAAAGTCAGGCAGTAAACACTCACTTGATAATTTGAGCACACAAGAATTGTCATTGAATTTAGCAAGTTCAGCCAGGAAAAAATTATTGCCAACAAGATGTCGATTTATTGTGCGCCGGTCGCACCAACAAACGAGCCCGTTTGCAGAAACTTCGCAAGTTGCTGAAACAAGCGGAACCTATGCGGTATGTTTTGACACGACTTGTTACGGGAAGAATAAGTCAACTGGGCAAAGGGACTATGCACGTACCGAGAAAACGCACACTGGTTTTCAAAAAAGGCATCGAAAAAATACGATAATCGAAGCTCAAGAACGCAAAGAACGAGTCATTCCTTGCCAGGCAGCCATGGCAAAAGACTTGCTGGTTAGCGCAAGAACAACTCTATGGCCTCATTATCTGATTCGTCTTCAGATATAAAATTCAGTCCGCTAACAAACTGATGTAATTCCTGCTCGGTGGATTCTAGAATTTGTAGCCCAACAAGCACTCGCCCGTAGGCCGCACCATGATTTCTGTAGTGAAACAGCGAGATATTCCAGTGCTCTCCGACGTTGCTAAGAAAATCGTATAAAGCGCCGGGGCGCTCGGGAAAACGAAAACGATAGACACGCTCGCCCGGAGGTGATGCGTGTCCGCCGATCATATGACGAACGTGCAGCTTGGCCGTATCGTTGTGCGTCATGTCCAGGACCGATAGACCTTCGGACTCAAGCGATGCAATCAGCTGACTGCGTTCTGATTCGCCCCCACTCATTTCAACGCCTGCAAATACGCAGGCCTTGTCCGGACCAGCATAACGGTAATTAAATTCAGTAACACTGCGCTTGCCTAAAGCATCACACAAACCTTTGAAGGCACCGGGTTTCTCTGGAAGGGTGATTGCTAACAATGCTTCACGGCTCTCACCAATTTCAGCTCGTTCAGCTACATGACGCAGCCGATCAAAATTAAGATTTGCACCGCTGTTTACACCAATGAAGGTTTGACCAGTTACATTATTATCTTTAATGTAGCGTTTCATACCCGCTACAGCCAAAGCACCCGCGGGCTCAGTCAATGTTCTGGTGTCATTGAAGATATCTTTTATGGCACTCGACATTTCGTCTACGGTCACCAACACAATTTCGTCAAGAAATTCTTTACAGACTTTATAAGTTTCTTCACCGGCTCGCCGCACAGCGACACCATCTGCAAACAAACCGACTTGTGCAAGGTCAACGCACTGACCTGCTTCCATTGCTGCATGCATACAGGCTGCATCGACTGGTTCAACACCAATAATACGTACCTCCGGGCGAAGGTATTTTAAATAGGCGGAGACACCTGCAGCCAAACCACCGCCACCGATAGGTACAAACACAGCATCAAGTTTGCCCGGGTGTTGCTGACATATCTCCACACCCACCGTGCCCTGCCCGGCAATAGTGTCGACAGCGTCAAATGGATGAATAAAAGAGAATTGTTTCTGCTTGGCAAGCTCTAGTGCGTGTTCAAGTGCTGCTGCGAAATCGTCACCAATCAGGATAGCCTCAGCACCAAGCTCACGCACTGCATCCACTTTGATGGAAGGTGTGGTGCTGGGCATAACTATGCATGCAGTTAAATCAAGATGACGCGCGGCAAGCGCCACGCCCTGCGCATGGTTTCCAGCACTGGCCGCGATCACCCCTTTGATGGTTTCTTGCTGAGTGAGCTGATAGATTCGATTAAATGCGCCCCGGCATTTGAAAGAAAAAATCGACTGCTCGTCCTCGCGCTTGAGCAATATCTGGTTATCGAGTCGCTTGGTAAGAAGCGGTGCAGCGTGCAAGCGAGTCTCTTTACTGACGTCATAGACCCTGGCTGACAGTATGCGTTTGATATACTGTTGGTGGAAGCTGCTCATATAATGGGATCGTACCCTTACCATTGTCCGGGCTAAGCAATGTACCCCGTTTTCCCACAGTTGTGGGCACCATTCTCGATACACGGATCGCAATACCCATGCATAAAGGTAAACTCGCGGCGGCCCTTGCTGCCGTTCAGATGGTTAAACCCGATACCATATTGGGCGTTGGTTCTGGCTCCACAGTCAAAGTGTTTATCGAAGAGCTCGCCAAAACCGGAATTCGACTCGAAGGCACGGTGGCTAGCTCTGAGGATACTGCGGCCCTGCTGCAGGCCAGCGGCTTTGAAGTGCTCGATCTGAATATGACCGGCTCACTCGACCTTTATATCGATGGTGCAGACGAGGTAAACCCGAATCTGGAGTTAATAAAAGGCGGCGGCGGTGCACTAACAAGAGAGAAGATTACTGCTGCTGCAAGTCACGAATTTGTTTGCATGGTTGACGACTCGAAACTTGTCGAGGTTCTTGGCGAGTTTGCGCTGCCCGTAGAAGTCATTCCAATGGCTCGCAGCTATGTTGCTCGTGAAATTGTCACACTCGGAGCTGACCCTGAATTCCGAGAAGCACCGCGCACCGACAACGGTAATCAGATTCTCGATTGTGTTGGTATGCATATCGATGACCCGGTCATGATAGAGGCCATGATCAATAATATTGCTGGCGTAGTAACAGTGGGATTGTTTGCAGCACGTCCAGCCGATCGGCTGCTTGTTGGTTACAACGACGGCCGGGTTGAGGAAAAGGTGAGTAGTGTAGCACTCACTAGCGAGCAACTCTAATCGACACTTTCATCACTAGCACTCACCAACGGCAACAGCATGCGAATACTGGTGCCGGTACCCGGACTAACAGCGTTGACCTCTCCACCGTGCTGCTTGACTACGCGTGCAACCAGTGCAAGTCCCAGTCCGATACCCTGAAATTTCTTTGCAACCGTTGCGTCACGTTTAAACCGAGTGAACAAATCACCCATCATGGCAGGGTCAATACCAACGCCTTCATCAGTGACATCCAGTAAAACATGCTTACCCTGTTGTTCAGTAGAAATGACAACACGCCCGCCCTCATTTGAGTATTTTATGGCATTGCCAATAACGTTAGCGACGGCACGCTCAAGCGAGGCAGCATCACCTCTCATCCACAAATCTTGATCGGTGGTTTCAATTTCTAAATTAATTTTGCGACTTCGTGCTTGTGGTAATAATTGATCAAGTGCGTTATCTACCACCGAATTGAACAGCACTTCTTCGAAATCATCAGACGACAAAGAGTCAGCTCTTGCTACGTGCAATAAATCATCCATCATACGCAAGCTGCGATTGATATTAGACTGAATGCGAACATTAATATCACTGGAAACTTCATCTTCTTCACCCTCTAACAGGTACAAGGCGGATATAAGCGGTGATCGTAAATCGTGTGATAAGTAGTCCACCATTTCTGCGCGAGCACGCTCCGCACTTCGAATTTCAGACACATCAACAACCGTTGCACAAATCAGTCGATCAGTCAGACTCTCACCAACCGTATTGAAATTTATAACGGATTCGCGCTCACCACTAATGTAGGAAATTTGCCAAGAAGCAGAATCAAGAATCAGTTCCCTGATGCGTTGACGATCTTCTGCAGCATTGCTTTCTTTGCGGCTGACCTTGTTAAGAAAGTCAACCAGCAAAACATCGTGTTGCAGCGAAGGTATTAGCTTGAAAACCAGTTCGTTTGCGCGCACCAACTCCCCTGCGGCATTCCAGACGATAAGCCCTGCGGGACTACCTTCGAGTATGGAATCACTAACGGCGCTCAGGTTACGCAACCAGGCTACCTGATCGCTGAATTTAAGTGTGTTGATTTGCAGTCTTTCTATCGAACCAGAAAAAGCGGGCGGCTTGGTACGCGATTGCACCCGCGCCAGTGTGTCGATGTAACCGGTAAGCTCTCCAGCAACCTGACTGTCTTCCACCGCCAGGGATATTTCCAGCTTGCCTGGCGTGGGATAACGCTTTGAATAAACACCGTCAGCACTAACCCATCGGTTCATAGGCAGGCTTTCAGCAGACTTGGGACTACCGACACCACCTGAAAAATGCTGACCCTTGGCACTGAATCGCCAGCCCTGAATAGGTAAATGACGCTCGGCATTTTTGAAAAAATCCACCAGTAAATCATTTTCGCTGTTGTCGAGTTGTGACAGCGGCGCAAGCAGTGCTGTCTCGCTTTCCAAAAAACGGTTCAGGTAGTTAAGACGATTCCAGCTCCAGAGAATATAACTGATGAACAGCGGAATACTGGCCGAAAGAGGCGCATACCAACTATTGGCTAAACGATATAAAACAAAACTTAACAAAATAGGAATGAGCGCACCGATTGTTGCAATTAACAATCCCCACTGCGGTCTTGCCCTCGAATAAACCAATAACATGAGCGGAAACAGCAACAGAGCAATAATGATATTAAGCCGTGAATCCATCCGCGTTTTAAGGCGTTCATCAACTAGCGCTGAATAGATATTGGCGTGAATCTCCACACCTGGTACTGGTTGATCGAGTGCAGATACAGGGGTCGGTACAACATCACCAAGACCTGTACTGGTCAAACCAACAAACACAACCTTGTTTTCCAACGCCTCGCGCGGTGCCGTGCCATTGATAATCGACTCGGCCGAAACATTCGGAATTGTACCGCGCGGACCATAGAATGGGATGAGTACTTCGAAATCCTGCTCCCAGTTATTTCTCAGGCCGCTGAGTTCAATTCTGTTACCCGGCAGCCCAATAGTTACATCACCATCAGGTCGATCAACCTTCGCATAAGCTGCCAGGGCCAGCGACGACCAGTGCGGCGTCTTGACACCACCTCGCAAAAAGACCCGTCGCACAATACCGTCATTGTCGATTGGTAGAAGTATGTGTCCCAGATCGTCCACCTGACGCATCAGCGATGATAGTGGAAGCTTCTCCTGGGCTCCCAAACGACCTTCGGTCAATATGGGTAAAATAATGATGTCCAGACCGCTCATCGACGCGGCCAGCGCCTGATCGATTTCCCGGTCAGCAGATGGTTCAATGAACAGCATGTCTATGACTGCCGCTTTGACATCATAGCCAGCTAATTGCTGGAACAGCAGTGATTGCAACTCACGCGACCACGGCCAGCGACCCAGTGCTTTTAGGCTCTTGGGGTCGATGGCTGCTATGGCCACTTGATCGGGGGGTGTACTCTGCGAAAAACGAACCCAGTTATCGTGCAACAGGTTATCGATTTTCTGGGTGGACTCGCTCCAGTCAAGAAACCAGGTGAGCACCAGTAGCAGGCCGAAGAACAACGCCATCGAAAGGATGGTAATACCGCGTCGTTTTGGTGCCGGCGAATTCGCCATACGCTAGCGAATACTCGTTACTGACTAATCGTTACTAGTATGCTCTTCCAGCCGATAACCGTGCTGATAAATCGAGGTTAGTTTCCAGCGTTCAGATGCAAGCAGCTTTAATTTTTTGCGCAGTCGACTAGCGTGTGTATCAACCGTGCGGGTGTTGAGTTCTGCTGATGTACCCCATACCGATGTAAGCAAGTGCTGGCGAGACAGAACACGCCCACGATTACGGAACAAGAACAATGCAAGCTCGTATTCTTTTTCGGTTAGCTTGATCACTTCGTCGTTTAGTTTAACCTGCCGGTTCGATGTATCGAATGTATACGGAGGACATTCGAGCATTTCCGTTTCAGGTTGCGCACGACGGGCAAGTGCATACAAGCGCGCAAGCAACTCGTGTTGTCGCACTGGCTTGGCAAGATAGTCATCGGCACCAGCCTGAAGTGCTGTTACGATATCTTCTTCGGCCTGTCTTGCTGTAACAAAAATAATGGGAATATCGCTGGTTAGGGTTTTGCGAATCCAATGCAATACTTCCAGACCCGAACTGCCGGTCTCTAATGTCCAGTCCAATACAACAACGTCGTAACTAGACTTGCGGAACGCACGTTGGAAATCTTCAGCTGTGTTGAAAACACCGCAATGATAGTCCTTGCTTTCAATCCATCCACTAACCCGAGCTGCTTGTTCAGCGTTGTCTTCGAGAAGTGCGATGCGTAATTTCTGCCGCTCTGACATAGCGTGTTAAATCCTTGTTTACTGCATATTTCTGCTATTTTGCCTTGTTTCGCCACCCGAAGGTAACAAAATAACCGATCTAATGGCAGTCGCCACCATATATGACAACTGCCGGGCAAAAACCAGGGAGATTAAGCACAAATATATACGATAAACTCCTGTCAAATCAACACCTTGACAAATTCGCCATATTATTGTCATTCAGATACTGGCACTGGCTACCGGGTTGAAGTAGTGACGACCACCATCGAGCTTTTTAATTTGATCGATTAATCGGGACACATCTTCCTCATCGTCTGCAATGTTTATCTCGCTGGCATTGACAATCAGCAAAGCGGAATCTGAGTACTCGTGAAAATATCGCTCGTACACAGTAATGAGTTGCTGCAAATAGTGACTATCGATACGCTGCTCGTGTCGCAGACCGCGACGCTCAATACGCTGGATTAATTTTTCAAGTGGTGCTTGCAGATAGATAACCAAGTCAGGTCGAACACAATTCTCAGACATTCGATCAAAGAGTCTGGTGTACATCCACCATTCGTCCTCACTCAGAGTTAATTCAGCGAATAATTTGTCCTTATTCAGGAAAAAGTCAGCCACGATTGAACCCGTTGGACGGGCCACTTCCGGACTGTTCAGAACGTCGAGTCTGGATAATAAAAAGTGCAATTGGGTGTGAAGCGCAACCGGTTTCGGGTCTTTATAAAATTGTTTGAGATAAGGATTAACTGTCTCAGTATCCTTTATCAGTTCTGCCTTGAATTCTTTAGCAAGAATTGCAGCTAGCGTGGACTTACCCACCCCAATGGGACCTTCTATTGCGATAAATTGATGTTTCATACAGTAGAGTCTAGTCGGCGAATACCGAATTGACGACATCGGCTCAATAACTCAGTAACCGAACCGTATTGCGGAATGATTAGATCTGGTGCGAGTTCGGACAAGGGCAGCAATACAAACGAACGTTCAGCCACGCCTGGATGCGGAACAGTTAACGTTGGCGTGCTAATGACACTGTCACCAAACATCAGTAAATCCAGATCGAGCGTGCGCGCACCCCAGCGAGTACCGTCACGTTCACGACCATGTCCCAGTTCGATCGACTGCAATGCTTCAAGAAGAGCGTGCGCACCTAGTTCAGTACGGAGCGATGCAACGGCGTTCAGATAATCAGGCTGATCTTGCGGGCCCATCGGATCGGTTTCGTAGAAGGACGAGACCACAACGTTGCTGCATTGATGATGGTTTTCCAGCGCTCTGACCGCACTGGCCATTGTGGTCATCCGATCGCCAAGATTACAACCGAGACCAATATAAGACAAGACTGTATCGGTCATGATCGTATCGGGCATATTCAGTTCTTATCCGGCTTAGACACGTTCCCATTTGCATCGCCACCACCAGATGATTTTTTTGAAGAAGCAGCTCTTCGTCGTCTGCGTTTTTTCTTCGAAGCGCCTTCCGGTTTCTTTTCACCCCAGATGCCATCAACTGCTTGTTTTTTTGATGTGTAGTCAAGACGGTCCTGTTCCGGCACTTCCTGGACTTCAGTCCACCAGGCGGCCAACGGCTGCAAGCGCGGCTCGACGATTGAGCGCAGACACAGAAAATCGTAGGCTGCTCTGAATCGCCTTCCTTCTATTAGCTTCGTGGCTCGCTTGCCACGAAACTGTTCAAGCCGCGGCTGTAACTGCCAGAGTTCTTTCATCGGACCCGAAATCCTTTTTGGAATACTGATCACTTTTAGTTGCTCAGACATAACCGAATCTGAAGCAAGAATAAGCGACTCGGCTAAGGTCTTACCTTGAGAAACAGATTTTTTTGCCCGCTCTTCGACATCCGGCCACAACATAAATGCCAGCAGATAATAAGGTGTTATCGGTTTTCCCTGGCTGACGCGCTTATCGGTATTCGCCAAAGCGGCGTTCAGCATCTTTTGCAAACCAGGATCTGAGTTATCATCAAGTCGCTTGGCAAGTAGTGGAAAAAGGTATGGCAAAAGATCATGTTCTCTAACGGCTGCAAAACTACGCTTTGCATAGCCACCCTGAAACAGCTTGAGCACTTCTTCAAACATTCGAGCCGGCGCGGTTTGCGCTAAGTTATGGGCGGTTTTCTGCATCGCTGCAAGTGTTGCAGGTTCAATATCGAATTCAAGTTTCGACGCCAGGCGAACTGCGCGCAACACACGCACCGGATCTTCTTCGCAGCGCGTTACCGGGTCGCCAATTAATTTGAATATTCCGGCGTCGATGTCATGCAAACCACCAGCGTAATCAACAATACTGTGATCGGCAATGTTGTAATACAACGCATTCACGGAAAAATCCCGCCGCAGCGCATCTTCTTCTATGGAACCGAACACGTTGTCGCGAACAATCCGTCCAGCCTCACCAATTTCACCGCCGTCACCTTTGTCATGGGATGCACGAAATGTAGCTACCTCGATAATGTCTCGTCCGAACACCACGTGTACCAACCGGAAACGCCGCCCGATGATGCGAGAGTTACGAAACAGCGCGCCCAACTCCTCAGGACTTGCATTGGTGGCAACATCAAAATCTTTAGGTTTTAAACCAACCAGTGCATCACGCACACAGCCACCAACCAGATAGGCAGAAAATCCGCCTTCATGAATCCGGTTGAGTACTTTCAGCGCATTGCTGCTGAAAGATTTTGGCGAAACCGAGTGTTCTTCACGCGGCACAATTAGCGCTTGAACCTGCGTTTCACTGTTGAGCATCGATCGGGTTTTATCGATGACAGATTTCGATATCCCACTTATGCGCTTAAGCACGTGTGCCTCCATGCAGGTGCATTAACAGCCCTGAGGTTATTCATCGTTTTGATTCTGAAACCGGATAATTTGTCTTCTTTGCTTCTTTGATGGACGACCAGCACCTGCAAGACCAACTTGCGTCTGATATTCGAGTTTAGCGCTAGCGGATTGAACCTTACGCGCTGCGATGCTGGCTTCAGATTCCTCGTACAAAAGAGCCGCTTCTGAGGCTGGTCGACGTTTGTCATTTAATCCCAGAATCGTAACGTCAAACACATACGGTGGCTTCTCTATTTGCACAGTATCGCCGATTTGCACCGTTCTGGACGGCTTGATGCGCTGGCCATCTACCCGAACACGGTTTTTCGAGATGGCATCAGTTGCGACGCTGCGCGTTTTAAAAAAGCGTGCGCACCACAGCCATTTGTCTATTCGTAATCGGTTTAGCGTTTTTCCATCGATTTCAGCCATTAATCTGGCCTCTGGCAAGGTAGACTGGGTACAGATTAATGCGCAGAATAGAACATGCAGGTAACGGTTTACAGAAGCTCCGTAAAAGACGGGTTGTACGTGTACATGAGCAGCGAAGCCACATTGGATTCATTGCCAGCTGCGGTAATGAAGCAACTTGGCGAGCCTGAAAAAGCCATGGAACTCGACCTGGATAAAAATCGCAAGCTATCCAACGCCAATGCCGCCGAAGTGTTAGACGCAATAGAGAACCAGGGGTGTTATATCCAGATGCCTCGCGATATTGAGGCGATGCTGGCTCAGGTGTCTGGCACGCAAACCGTGCCAGAGAAATAGTCGCTATTGACGTTAGGAATTCTATCTTTCAACCACTGTCTGCAACGTACCTTTCTGTGCAGAAAAGTAGGCTGCCAGATCGGCAATTTGCTGGTCGCTAAGCGCTGCAGCAAAGCCCGACATAATCGCGTTCTGGCGAGCTCCCGAGCGGTAGGATTTAAGCGCTTCTACCAAATAGCTCTCGTACTGCCCTGCCAGCTTGGGGTTGGTGGGAATGGTCGAATTGCCGTCAGCGCCATGACACGCGGCACAGGTTGCAGACGCAGCCTTTCCGGCCTCGGCGTCGCCTCCGGCAAATGCAGTTCCTGAAGCAACGATACTCGCGGCAAACAACACAGATTTTAGCTTTATCATTATTCTGCACCCTGACTGGCGAAATATTCGGCAATATCTTCAATATCCTGATCGGTCAGCAAATCGGCATTGGCTTGCATGGTGCCGTGTGCACGCGTCTTACCGCGATAGGCTTTAAGCGCCGCAATCAGATATTCCTTGTGCTGTCCGCCCAATCTTGGCACGTGATAAGTCGGGTAGGTATTTACGTAGTGCAGAACACCATGGCAGCCAAGACAGGTGTAGGCTTTTGCCTTACCAGCCTCAGCATCCCCCGCTTGCACAAATGGTGCAGCACAAAGCAGTAGCCCAACGGCCAGTAGTGTGATTAGCCGACGCTCGATGCCGGAAAATAGTAAGTTCATGATTAAACTTGTACTCGTATTAGAATCCCGATAGCGAAGTGTACCAGCGCAAGCCTAGCGTTGGTGCAAGGCCATGAACATCTCGTTCATGCGTTTGACAAAACCGGCACTGTCTTCGAGCTGTCCACCCTCAGCAAGCAGCGCCTGATCAAGCAACAGCCGTGACCAGCTGGCAAATTGATCTTCATCCTGTTCATTGTCAAGCAAAGCCAGGATAGGATGCTCAGGGTTCACTTCCAGAATGGGCTTGCTGCCAGGTATTTCGTGGCCAGCTTGCTTCATTAACTGTTGCATGTGCAAAGCCATTTCGTGCTCACCTAACACAACACAAGCTGGTGAGGTAGTTAGACGATTTGAAGCTCTGACATCGCTGGTCTCGTTCTCAAGCACGGCCTTTATTCGCTTGAGCAAAGGTTCGGCATCGGCAGCTTTCTCTTCCTTGGCTTTTTTCTCAGCTTCCTGCTCCGCATCACTTAATCCGATGCCCGATAAATCGAGATCGCCTTTAGCAACCGATACAAATGATTTCGAATCGTACTCGTTCAGATACGACATCATCCACTCGTCGACCCGGTCGTGCATCAACAGCACTTCTATGTCTTTATCGCGGAAAATTTCCAGGTGCGGGCTATTGCTGGCAGCATTGTAGCTATCCGCAGTGATGTAATAGATTTTGTCCTGCGACAACTGCATGCGCGCGATGTAATCGTCGAGGCTAACCATATTTTCACCGGCCTTGCCGGATTTGGTTGTATCGAATCTATACAGTTTTGCGACCTGTTCTTTGTTAGCCATATCTTCGCCCGGCGCCTCTTTGAGGCACTGGCCGAATTCGCTCCAGAATTCAACAAATTTTTCTGGTTCTTTTTCAGCCATTTTCTCCAGCATGCCAAGAATTTTTTGTACCGATGCGCGTCGAATGCTGTCAATAACTTTACTGTCCTGCAAAATTTCGCGAGACACATTCAACGGTAAGTCGTTGCTATCAACCAATCCTCGTACAAAGCGCAAGTAGCGTGGCATTAGCTTTTCAGCTTCGTCCATGATGAACACCCGCTGCACAAACAACTTGATGCCGTTCCTTTGATTACTGGCATCGTACAAATCAAACGGCGCTTTTTTCGGAATATAGAGTAAAGACGTGTACTCCTGCGTGCCTTCAACTTTGTTGTGTGTCCACGCCATCGGCGCTTCATAGTCTTGGCACACCTGCTTGTAAAAATCTTCGTATTCGTCAGCTTTTATCTGTGACTTGGGCCGTGTCCACAAAGCAGATGCCGCATTGATCTGTTCAAGCTTTGGCTCTTCTGGAGCCGGAGCTGGTTCTTCAGAATCCTCTGCCGGAGGCATTGGCGGTGCAACTTCCTCAAGCATCATGATCGGGAAAGTAATGTGATCGGAGTACTTCTTTATAATGCTGCGCAGCTGCCAGCTGCTGACAAATTCTTTGTGCTCATCCTTGACATGCAGAACCACGTCGGTACCGCGACCCTCCTTGCTAACAGCTGCAAGCGAGTATCCACCGCTACCATCTGACGTCCATTGCACGGCTGAATCGGCCGGGTCACCAGCTTTGCGTGTAGTGAGCACGACTTTGTCAGCAATAACAAACGCCGAGTAGAAGCCAACACCAAATTGCCCGATAAGCTGAGAATCGGTTTTCTGATCACCGGTCAGTGATTCAAGAAATTGTTTGGTTCCGGATTTTGCAATGGTTCCGATGTTGGTAACAACATCGTCGCGGTCCATGCCAATGCCGTTATCACTAACCGTGATCGTGCCGGCTTCCTCATCAAACGAGACCTGTATTTGCAGCTCGCTATCGGATTCAAACAGATCATTGTTGGCAATAGCTTCAAAGCGCAGCTTGTCGCACGCATCAGAGCCGTTGGAAATGAGTTCTCGCAAAAATATTTCAGGATTGCTGTAGAGCGAATGAATCATCAGCTGCATTAGCTGTGAAACTTCCGCCTCAAAGGCCATTTGCTCCTGAGGAGTTTCAGATTCGGTTTTGTCAGTCATGGTTTGTAGGGTCCGATTGGCGAAGGCACGCCGAATATCTGAGGTCGGAGAGCACCTTTTTCAAGTGTGCTCTCACTCAGCCAAGGTTGTTTTCGGCTGGTTAACACGCTAACGCGACCAGGTGCACTGCGTGACAGTGCACCGCGGCGTTCGACATTGTTATAGCTTTTCTTTGATACGAGCAGCTCGACCGGTGAGTCCGCGCAGGTAATAGAGCTTCGCTCGGCGAACCGCACCGCGTCGCTTCACATCGATCTCCGCAACCAGCGGGCTATAGGTTTGAAACACACGTTCAACGCCTTCGCCATGCGAGATTTTACGCACAGTGAAAGCTGAGTTAAGGCCACGATTGCGCTTGGCAATAACGACACCTTCGAACGCCTGCAGACGCTCACGCTCGCCTTCTTTAACGCGTACCTGCACAACGACTGTGTCGCCAGCTGAAAAATCAGGAATAACTTTTTCCATCTGTTCAGCGTTGATTTGATCGATTATCTTGCTCATGTTTCTACCTGTGCATCATTCAATTGTTTTAAAACCAATTCGTCCGCCGCCGTTAATTTCGCTTCGCGAAGCATATCCGGACGTCGCTCCCATGTTCTTGTAACTGCCATACGTCGCCGCCACTCGGCTATCGCCTTGTGATTGCCGCTTCGCAGAACAGCCGGTACTGCAACCTCACCCAGCACTTCTGGCCGAGTATAGTGAGGATGATCTAACAGTCCATCTTCACCAAAAGAATCTTCTGCGGCTGACATTGGGTGACCAAGCACACCGGGTATCAGACGACTAAGCGCATCAACAACTACCATGGCAGCCACTTCACCACCACTGAGTACGAAGTCTCCTATGGAGATTTCTTCATCGACGTGACTCTCAATAACCCTTTCATCGATGCCTTCATATCGACCGGCAATTAAAATAATGCCAGTTGAGTCAACCCACTTTCGCAGCTGAGGCTGCTTGAGCGGGACTCCCTGTGGCGACAGATAAACTGTTTTAGCCTCAGGTAATGCAGCTTTGGCCGCATCAATCGCAGCCACCAGCGGCGCGGCTTTCATCACCATGCCAGGACCACCGCCAAACGGTCGGTCATCGACTGTGCGATGCACATCGGTTGTGTAATCTCGCGGATTAAACAGCCCGACGCTTATTTTTCGGTCTTCAACGGCTCTGCCGATAACACCTGCGGCCAGAAACGCGTCGAGCAGCTCGGGAAGCAAAGTGACTATTCCGAACCGCATTAAAAATCCGGGTCCCAATCGACCACGATTTTTCTTATATCCAGATCAATACTGTTAATGACCGATGGCCGAATCCACGGAATCAGTATTTCGCCATTGAATGTGTCTGAATCCCTGCGATGGTCAGCAACAACCATGACATCGTTTGCCCCGGTTTCAAACAATCTGTTTACGGGGCCAATGGAAACACCATGCAGATCTTCAACAACACACCCGATCAAGTCGGTCCAGTAAAATTCATCGTTGCCAAGTTGCGGCAAGCTGGTTCGCAATACTGATATCTCGAGTCCGAGCAAAGTCTGTGCAAGTTCCCGCGTCTCTATCCCCTCCAGCTGAGCAACTACGTGCTTGCCGGAACGCTTACCGTTACGAACCTTTATCGGTTTGCGGTTAACCGAATTACCCAACCACCATTGAGGGTAGGTGACAATATTCTCTCTGGGATCGGTATCTGAGAAGACTTTTACCCAGCCCCTGACTCCGAAAAACCCAATGATTTTTCCGAGCACGACGTAGGTCGGTAAATCAGGCTGCTGCATGCTCCTTGCGATAGCCTTTAACTACCTTATTAACGCGCTCACTCATTTGCGCACCGACACTTGTCCAATAGTCGACTCGATCGAGATCAATAACTACCGCAGTTGAATCGCCGCGGGCAACCGGGTTGTAATAACCGAGTCGCTCAATGTAACGACCGTCACGGCGTGAACGGCTGTCGGTAGCGACAATATGATAAAACGGCTGCTTTTTTGCGCCGCCGCGTGACAAACGAATGGTAACCATTATTCTTAAATTCCAGACAATACGAGGGAAGATTGCACTTCCATCAGGGTTAACTCCCAATTGTACCCGAAGCTGAGCTACATGCCAAACCCTGGAGGCAGTTTTCCCTGCATTCCACGCATCATTTTCGCCATGCCGCCTTTCGACATTTTTTTCATCATCCGGCTCATCTGCATATGCTGCTTCATCAACTTGTTAATGTCCTGCACCGACAGACCGGCACCAGCTGCAATCCGCTTCTTGCGCGAACCCTTGATAACCGCTGGGAAACGGCGCTCCTGCGGGGTCATGGAGTTAATCAGGGCAATCATATTTCCAAATTGTTTGTCATTGGCTTGCTTTTTTACGCTATCGGGAAGGTCCGCCGCTCCTGGCAATTTTTCCAGCATGGCGGCCATACCACCCATGTTGGCCATTTGCTCTAACTGATCACGCATATCTTCCAGATCGAAGGTTTTGCCCTTCTTCATTTTTTTGGCGAGTTTTTCCGCCTTGGCATGATCAACTTTGGCGCTAACTTCCTCAACCAGCGACACCACATCGCCCATACCCAGAATACGAGAAGCAATTCGATCGGGGTGGAACAGCTCCAGCGCGTCCGTTTTTTCGCCAGAACCAATGAACTTGATCGGCTTGCCAGTGACCATACGCACCGACAGGGCCGCTCCACCGCGCGCATCACCATCTGTTTTGGTCAGCACAACGCCGGTTAATGGCAAGGTTTCGCCAAATGCCTTAGCGGTATTCGCCGCGTCCTGGCCGGTCATCGCATCGACGACAAACAGCGTTTCGATTGGATTCAGTGTGCTGTGCAAGCTACTGATTTCGCTCATCATGTCGGCATCAATCGCAAGCCGGCCAGCGGTATCCACCAGCAACACATCGACATACGCTTTTTTTGCCGCTGCCAGCGCTGCTTTGGCAATGTCATTCGGCAATTGATCGCTGGAGCTCTCGAAAAACAGGACATCTACCGACTCTGCCAGTGTCTGCAACTGCGCAATAGCAGCTGGTCGATACACATCGCAGCTGACGACCATAACTTTTTTGCGCTCTGTGGTTTTCAGACGACGGGCCAACTTACCAACCGTGGTGGTTTTACCTGCACCCTGCAGCCCAGCCATAAGCACAACCGCAGGTGGCTGAGTGGCCAGATTCAGCATCTCGGTCTCAGCACCCATTACCTCAACGAGCTCGTCGTTGACCACTTTGATCAGGGCTTCGCCGGGCGAAAGACTGCCAAGCACTTCCTGACCAAGGGCTTTTTCACGGACACGCTCAACGAACGTTTTGACTACCGGTAATGCCACATCAGCTTCAAGCAAGGCCATGCGCACTTCACGCATGGTATCCTTGATGTTGTCTTCGCTGAGGCGCCCCTGTCCGCGTAACTGCTTTACCGTGCGGCCAAGTCGCTCACTTAATGATTCAAACATTGTCTGCTTCCAACATTAATAAACATACTGCTGCCTGCAAGTATAACGATCTGTGCATCGTAAGCCTGTTTCATGACTAACTATTTACCAGCGTTGGCGGTATCTGCGCTTTACGCGATCGCCGCTGCCCTGCTGTTTCACCGGTTACGGACCCCGGTCGGCAACACAATCGGTACTTTTGAAAGCAAGCGTCCCGCGTTGTGGGTCGCCGCTACCGCATTGTTATTGCATACGATTATCACTTTTCAACGATCTGGCCTGCCCGACGCACTGAACCTGCCGTTTTTTACCGCGTTGTCGGTCACGGCGGTCACCATCGTACTAATACAGCTGCTGATGTGCCTGAAACGACCTGCTGACTACCTCGGTCTGTTGATTTACCCGATAGCAGCTGTCGGGTTACTGGCCAGCGAGCTTTTTGCAACGCAGGCAGAGGCACTACCTCAATACCTGCAATTGCACATCCTGCTCTCGATTACCGCTTATGCGGTACTGGCCGTCGGCGCTGCTCAGGCCGTATTGGTATCCGTACAGCGTCATTATCTGCAAAAACACCAACCTCGCGGTTTTATTGCCGCCTTACCGCCATTAACCAGCATGGAGTCATTGCTGTTTTCACTTTTGACCTTCGGATTCGCTTTGCTAACCCTGAGCCTGCTCAGCGGCTTCGTGTTTCTGGAAGACATGTTTGCACAGCAGGTTGTACACAAGACGGTGCTGGCCTGTCTGGCCTGGGTTATTTTTGCGGTATTGCTATTTGGTCGCTGGCGTTTCGGCTGGCGCGGCAAACGTGCGGTGCGCTGGACACTTGGCGGATTTGCCATGCTGTTGGTGGCCTACTTTGGCAGCAAACTGGTACTCGAGCTCATTCTTCAGCGTTGAATCGCAAGCGTTGGTATGATATGGCCATCTTGAGCTACGCGAGGGCCCAACCTACTTGAACGCCATCCCTACCGGTGCACTGTTTTTTATTCTGATGTTACTGGTGCTTATATCCGGTTTTTTCTCCGGTTCTGAAACGGCACTCATGTCGTTGAATCGCTATCGTCTGCGACATCTGGCAAACAACGGCAACAAAGCCGCGCTGAGAACCGCTAAGTTACTTGAAGAACGCGAACGTCTTATCAGTCTGATTCTACTTGGCAATAATTTTGTCAATATTCTTGCGTCTGCCATAGCCACCGTTATTGCGCTGCGCCTGATGGGCGAACCCGGCATTGCGGTAGCAACGGGTTTACTCACGCTGGTCATATTGGTGTTCGCAGAGGTGACCCCAAAAACGTTTGCGACCCGGCGCGCCGAGCAAGTGGCTTTTATTGCGTCAGCACTCTACGGGCCGCTTCTGGTGGCGACTTACCCGCTGGTGGTAGCCATCAACTGGATTAGCACACGCATTCTCGAACTGTTTAATGTCACGGCAGTTGCCGATAGCGACGAACGTTTAAGCAGCGAAGAGCTGCGCACTGTTGTGAATGAAACTACTGGCATGATCCCGGTACGACATCGCGATATGCTGCTCAACATTCTTGATCTGGGCTCCATTTCGGTTAATGACATCATGGTCCCGCGTAACGATATTATTGGTATTGACCTTGAAGATCCCTGGGAAGACATTTTAAAACAGATCACCAACAGCCCTCACAGCAGATTGCTGGTTTTCAGGGAAAGCGTTGATGTTGTTGTCGGCTTTGTGTACCTGAGAAAAATGCTCGAAGGACTGCGTGCAGGCAACCTGACTCAAAGCTACCTTGAATCCGTCACTCGTGACGCCTACTTTATCCCGGAAGGCACCACGCTCACTGTACAGCTGCTGAATTTCCAACGCGAGAAAAGGCGCGTAGGGCTGGTAGTCGATGAATATGGCGACATTCAGGGATTACTCACTCTGGAAGACATTCTCGAAGAAATTGTAGGTGAGTTTGATAATGATCCACAAATTTCGCCAACAGAAATACAGCCGCAGCCCGATGGTGCGTTTATCGTTGACGGCACTGCACAAATTCGAAACCTGAACAAAGCGCTGAACTGGACCCTGCCAACTGACGGACCAAAAACACTAAACGGAATTGTGCTTGAACATTTTGAGAATTTTCCTCAAAAAGGCGCCTCCTTCATTTTCAATGATCATCCCATGACTATATTGGATGTCGAAGACAACCGCGTATTACAAGTGCTGATCGATGTGGCCAACAGCGAAGATATCGACGACGACGAGCCCCCCATGACTGTCAACCAAGCTGGCTGAATAACGCTAACACGCAAGCCATGTCTAAAGCCAAGTCTCAATATCAATGTACCGATTGCGGTGCAATTGCAAACAAGTGGAACGGCCAGTGTGGCGATTGTGGAGCCTGGAATTCTTTGGAAGAATCGGTTGGTAGCAGCGCACCTAAAACCAGCCACCCACGCTTCGAAGGCTACGCAGGTAACAGCCTGATAACCTCCGCTGCCAGTGTTTCATTAAAGGCCGAAGCGCGCGTCAGTACCGGCCTGAGCGAACTCGATCGAGTATTGGGCGGTGGCCTGGTCAATGGTTCAGTCACGTTACTCGGTGGTGACCCCGGCATTGGCAAATCAACCTTACTGGTACAAGCGCTGGCCAGGCTTTCAGAAACACATAAAACGCTCTACATAACTGGTGAAGAATCGCTGCAGCAAGTTGCAATGCGTGCAAAACGACTTGAACTGCCACAAGACAATTTACGCCTGCTGGCGGAAACCCGGGTAGAGGCCATTCTTGCTCATGCTGATAAAGAAAAGCCTGACTTTATGGTGATCGACTCCATCCAGACTATGTACACCGAACTGCTGAACTCGGCACCAGGTGCTGTTGCTCAGGTGCGAGAGAGCGCCGCACGACTGGTACGTTATGCGAAACAGAACGGTACGGCTATTTTTCTTGTAGGTCATGTTACTAAAGAAGGGGCGCTGGCTGGACCACGCGTGCTGGAACACATGGTCGATACGGTGCTGTATTTTGAAGGCGATCCGGGCAGCCGATACCGGGTCATACGTGCTGTTAAGAATCGTTTTGGTGCAGTCAACGAGCTCGGCGTGTTTGCCATGGCCGAAAAAGGCCTGCAGGTCGTTAAAAACCCGTCGGCCATATTCTTGTCCAAACACCCGGAGCCGGTCAGTGGCAGCGTTATTCTGGTTACACGTGAAGGCACTCGCCCGTTATTAGTCGAAGCGCAGGCGTTGGTTGATACCAGTCATGGTGGCAGCCCGCGTCGGGTTGCTTTAGGCCTTGAGCAGAACCGCCTGGCTATGCTACTTGCGGTCATGCACAGGCACGCGGGTATCGCGATGTTCGATCAGGACGTGTATGTCAACGTTGTTGGCGGGGTACGCATTTCGGAAACAGCGGCAGATCTCCCGGTTTTGCTAGCCGCACTATCGTCTTTTCGCAATCGCCCGCTGCCCTCAGATCTGGTGGTTTTCGGTGAAATCGGGCTGGCTGGCGAAGTACGGCCAGTGGCAAACGGGGAGGAACGGCTGCACGAAGCGGCTAAGCACGGTTTCAAGCGAGCAATTGTCGCCAATGCAAACAAACCCAAAACCCAAATCAGTGGTTTCAGAGTCGATGGCATCCATCGACTTCATGAAGCGCTCGATTTGCTAGACTAGCGATAGAAATATTACCTGTACAGGATAAAGTGGTGCCCCAGAAAGCGGTAAAAATTCCTAAATCTACGCGGTTCGAAGACGCTCTGGGCGAACTCGAAACTATTGTTAAAACACTTGAAGCCGGCGACCAACCGCTGGATACCTCTCTAACACAGTTTGAACGCGGCGTCGCCCTTGCCCGCTTCTGTCAACAAAGCCTGGCAGCAGCCGAACAAAAAGTTAAAGTGCTGACCAGCGAAAATGGTGAAGAGGAACTAGACGATTTCAATTCTGACCGTGAGTGACTTCAATTCCCGACTAAGCTTGTACAAAACCCGGGTTGATGCAGCTCTCGATCAATATTTACCCAGCACAAGCGATTCTGCCACGCGGCTCCAGGAAGCCATGCGTTACGCAATTACCAATGGCGGCAAACGGGTCAGACCTGTTCTCACTTACGCCACCGGTTCAGCGCTGGGGCTCCCCCTGGAGCGTCTCGATGTGGTGGCTTGTTCAGTTGAAATGATGCACGCCTATTCACTGGTACATGATGACTTGCCTGCGATGGACGATGACGACCTGCGTCGTGGCCAACCTACGTTACACAAGAAATTCGACGAAGCCACCGCCATCCTTGCAGGCGACGCGCTTCAAGCGTTGGCTTTCTCGGTGCTTGCAATCAATCCCGATGTTGCTCTGAACGCAAACGCCCGGCTGCAAATGATCGCCGTTCTTGGCGAAGCAAGTGGCGCTAATGGAATGGCCGCCGGACAGGCAATCGATCTGGAATCAGTGGGAAAAACCCTGACACTGGAACAACTCGAGGATATGCACCGACATAAAACCGGTGCTTTGATACGCGCCAGCGCCAGAATGGCGGTGCTGGTTTCAGATTTAACAGATGAAGCTATCCAGCAGAAAATAGATAGTTACGCAGATGCCATCGGATTGTCTTTTCAAATAGTTGATGACATTCTGGACATAACCGGTGATACCCAGACTTTGGGCAAAAAACAAGGCGCCGACGTCGCGCTCAATAAACCCACCTACCCCGCACTAATGGGGCTCGATGGAGCGAAGTCTTATGCCAAAAACATGCACCATGTCGCAATCGACAGCCTCGCAGGGCTGGGCAGCGAATTCGACGAGCTCAGGCAGCTATCGGAGTTCATCGTTGAAAGAACCAACTGATGTTTCTGTCAGGTTAAATCCGGTATCACGCCACTTGTAAGCAACGGTGTAAACCCCTCATAATTACCGGCTGATGAGAAGCTTGTGTAAATGAATAAACCGGATCCATTCTCGCTGTTGTCGAAAGTCAAAACGCCAGCTGACTTGCGTCAACTGGATGAAGCCCAGTTGCCACAATTTTGCGATGAATTGCGCCAGTTTCTGGTGGAATCGGTCGCCGTAACCGGCGGTCATCTGGGTGCCAGCCTCGGCACTGTAGAGCTGACCGTTGCCTTGCACTTCGTTTTCAACACGCCGCAAGACCAGATAGTCTGGGATGTTGGTCATCAAACCTATGGCCACAAGATTATTACGGGCCGACGCAATCAAATGACCACGATGCGCAAACGTGGCGGACTTGCAGGATTCCCGAATAGAGAAGAATCGGAGTACGACACTTTTGGAGTTGGTCACTCAAGTACATCGGTCAGTGCTGCATTGGGTATGGCCTTGGCAGTACAAAATGCCAATGCAGATAAGGAACCACGAGATAAACAAAAAACCGTTGCAGTTATTGGCGATGGTGCGTTAACTGCCGGACTGGCCTACGAAGCACTGAACCATGCTGGCGGAGTTAAAGCCGATATGATTGTCGTGTTAAACGATAACGACATGTCTATTTCGCCAAACGTTGGTGCCATGAACAAGTATCTGGCGCGCATGCTAACCGGTAAAATAGTTTCCGGCGCTCGAGAAGGCAGTAAGCGCATGCTTAGCAAGGTGCCAACCATGCATGAGATTGCCAGACGCGCCGAAGAACACGTTAAAGGCATGGTTGTACCCTGCAGCTTGTTTGAAGAACTGGGCTTTAATTACTTCGGCCCCGTTGACGGCCACGACGTTGACTCTCTTACCGATGTGTTGTCGAATATGCGCGAGCTCAAAGGCCCGCTGTTCTTGCATGTGGTCACAAAAAAAGGTCACGGCTATAAGTTTGCCGAACAAGACCCGCTTGCCATGCATGCCATGACACCATTTGACCCGGCAACCGGCAAGGCACACAAAAGCAGCAAGGCAAACTCGCCTACTTACACTCAGGTATTTGGACAATGGTTGTGCGATATAGCAGCTAAAGATCAAAACGTCGTTGGCATTACACCCGCCATGCGCGAAGGATCCGGAATGGTCGAATTCGAGAAGCAATTTCCCGAACGATATTTCGATGTTGGCATCGCCGAACAACATGCCGTGACAATGGCTGCAGGTCTGGCATGCGGTGGCAAGAAACCGGTGGTCGCTATTTACTCAACCTTTTTACAACGAGCTTACGATCAGGTCGTTCACGATGTAGCGATTCAGAACTTACCCGTTGTATTTGCGATCGATCGAGCCGGCCTGGTTGGCCCCGACGGTCCAACGCACGCTGGAAGCTTTGATTTTACCTTCATGCGATGTTTGCCAAACATTGTGCTCATGGCACCGGCTAACGAGAACGAATGCCGGCAAATGTTGTACACAGCCTACACGCTTGATGGGCCCTCATCGGTACGCTATCCACGCGGTACAGGTCCTGGCGAACCAGTTGAAGATGAAATGACTGCACTGCCAGTAGGTGAAGCGCTACTACTCAAGCAAGGTAAAGACGTAGCTTTGCTGGCATTTGGCACTATGGTGACACCAGCACAAACACTTGCTGAAGAACTTGGTTACACCATTGTAAATATGCGCTTTGTTAAACCGTTGGACACCAAACTGATCGACAAACTCGCTGCCAATCATAAAATGCTGATCACGCTGGAGGAGAACGCAATCGCCGGTGGAGCTGGTGCTGGCGTTGCCGAGTATCTGAGCACAACCAACTGCACAACACCGGTAAAAATAATTGGCTTACCGGATGAGTTTATCGAACATGGTGAACGCAATGAATTGTTAGCGCATTGCCTGCTTGACGAACCGGGTTTGAGAACTCAGATTAATAATGCGGTCAACTCTGAGGATACGCTACGCAAGCTCGCCTAGATGCGTGACTTTTACACTGCTTGCCGATCGATCAGCATCTGAGCCCTCTATATCGAACCAGGCGCTACAGCTGTGTTGCTGCAGTACAGTCACCCGTGTATCGGCAGCTGGCAAGTACTGCATCATGGTAGAAGCGGCGGCTTCGTCGGTATTGTTTTGCTCGCTCAGATGACCAAGCAAAATGGTTTTCAAACTTGCATGATCCAGCCGCTGAACCAACTCACCAGCCTGAACGTTTCCTAAATGACCAAAGTCTGAGCGAATTCTTGCTTGCAGGCTTGGCGGGTATGGGCCTTTACTAAGCATGTTTTCGTCGTAATTGCTTTCCACCAGCAAACCACCCACACCTGAAAGCTTTTCTTCTACGTGTTGTGTGCAGGTGCCAAGATCAGTAACACAAGCGAAGCTTGCCAAATCGCAGCTAAAAACATACTGACACGACTCCGCAGCATCATGTGGTGTTGGAAACGGGTCAATGTGTATATCACCAATGCTGAATGGCTGATGTGCACTGATGAGATGGGTGTGAGTGTATCGATTATCACGCAACGCGTTATAGGTTCCATGCGTTAACCAGACTGGCTTGGCAAACTTTCTCGACATGGGACCCGCACCACGAACGTGATCACCATGCTCATGCGATATCAGGATACCGTCAATATTCGCCGGCGATAAACCCAGCATTGCCATACGGGCAGTAGTTTCTTTTAAAGTAAACCCGCAGTCGAGAAGGAGTAGCGTGTCTTTAGAGCGAACCAGCAAAGCATTGCCGGCACTGCCACTACCAAGAGACGCTACCTGAAGCACTTTAAATAATTTGCTCGTGCAAAGCAGATAAAATAGAGAGCTCTTTGTCCTTGTCGAGTCTTGCTCCACTAACCTGAGATACCAGCACACGCACTGCGCTAAGATGAACCGAGGTTAACGAAATGAGAATAGGTTCGGCATCGGCATTAGCAGCGCTGGCTATTTTTATCCGTCCAACACTACCATCACTTTCGACAATATTGTAATCAAGCTTCTCTATCGCGGTTCTCACATCGTTAAATGATGGCGTAAAACCCTTGTGGACAACGAGTTGACTGCCAGCTGAAGTGGTTTGCACTTCAGCATCATCGAGTACCGCTCGTGCTTGAGGTTCAGATAAAATACCCTGGGCTTTTTGTTCTTCAGCGCCGAAGAAAACCAACAGTCGGGTTAACAGCTGCGAGACTTGCTCTGGGTTATGACTCGATGCGGGCCATTGATTACTCCCCAACGATTTAATTACGTCAGCTTCGAGCTGCATTGATCTGGCGAACACACGTGTGCCGGTACCGCTGCGCTCAAGCCGAAATGCATAGCGAGAAAACAGTTCGTCGTTGGAAATCAGGTTCTTCAACAGCCCGCCACCTTTCTCATTGTCAGATCGCCACTGTGTAAAGACAAGGCCAGTGGTTGGTTCAGTTTTTTCTACAATCAGCTTTTGCTGGCGAATAAAGTCGAGCACCTGTGGCCAGATTGCCTCTGCCGATTGTGCCAGCTCAAGCCAATTCTGATCGCCACTTCGCACGTATTTTGCTGACGTGAATGTTGGCAAAAGGCGGTTTCGCGCAAGTGAGCCAGCCTCGTTTCCAGGCAGGATAAACTGCTCACCGTTACTGACATTGGTTAAATCCGGCGGCACTTGTAGTTGCTTAGCATCGTTCGATGCTGTGCTGTAAACAACGTCGGGGCTGCTTTGCGGATTATTAAATCCACAACCCATAGTCAACATGGTCAAACCGAGAAGTGGAAAAACAAATACTGTTTTGTTGAAGCGTATCATCGGTTATGCGTATCAGTTGTATTGATCTGGTGTTAAATAGCGCCTGCTTTTGTCATCGCAGCACGTACGGGCTCATGAAATTCTGCAGCCAGCGGAGTTAATGGCAGGCGTATGCCTGCACCCATTTTTCCCATTTGCTGCAAGGCCCATTTAACCGGAATTGGATTAGATTCCAGAAAAAGCGCCGTGTGTAAGTCGTTCATTTTTGCATCGATGGATTCAGCCAATGCTCGATCGCCTGCTAATGCTGCAACGCACATCTCGTGCATAAGGGCCGGCGCGACATTGGCAGTAACCGAGATATTGCCTTTCGCACCAGCGAGAATGCTCTCACGGGCGGTTGCGTCATCACCGGTAACTACCATGAAATCGTCGGTGCAGGCACCAACTAGTTCGCTTATACGTTCTACCGTCCCGAAAGCTTCTTTAATGCCTACGATATTACTGATCTTAGACAACCTGGCCGTAGTTGCAACCTGCATATCCACCGCAGTGCGTCCCGGCACGTTATACAAAATAAGCGGCACAGCCACGGCCTCAGCAATCGCTTTGAAGTGTTGGTATAACCCTTCTTGTGTAGGTTTGTTGTAATAAGGTGTAACGAGCAGGCAAGCGTCGGCCCCGGCAGTTACCGCATGCTGACTCAGCACAATGGCCTCTGAGGTAGAATTTGCACCGGTACCGGCAATAACCGGTACACGTTTATTCACCAGGTCGACGATTTGTTTAATTACATCAGCATGTTCCGGGACCGACAAGGTTGCTGATTCGCCACTTGTGCCGACCGCTACAATAGCGTCGGTACCCGCATCTATGTGAAATTCAACCAGTTTAGCCAGTGCTGCCTGGTCTACTGATCCGTCATCCAGCATTGGCGTTGCCAAAGCCACCATACTGCCCTGATACATGAAAGTTCCTCGTAACAGCAGTTGCGCATATCGCCACCGCATTGTTGACTCTCATTGTATATGATTAGGCTTTTTCTTTTTTGATGTCTCTTGGCCAGGCATTGAGTACCGCCTGAATTAGCGTTGCCAATGGAATTGCGAAAAACACACCCCACAGGCCGAACAATCCACCGAAAAACAGAACCGCAACAATGATGGCCAGCGGATGCAGGTTAACCACTTCTGAAAACAGCAACGGCACCAGAACATTGCCATCAAGCACTTGAACAACCTGATAAACCAGTAACAGATAGCCCAGCTTTGCGGTAAAACCCCATTGGAAAAATGCAATTAATGCGATTGGAACGGTGACAGCCACGGCACCCACATAAGGAACAATAACCGATAGCCCAACCAGAAAGCTCAATAACAAGGAGTAACGTAATTCAAATCCGGTAAATACAAGGTAGGAGGCAACCCAGACAATCACTATTTCGACAAATTTACCGCGAATATAGTTGGCAATTTTCTGATCAACTTCTCGCCAAACCTGAAAGGAGAGCTCACTGCGCGTGGGGACAAACTTGCTGGCCCAACGAAGTAGTTTGTCTTTGTCTTTTAGTGTAAAAAACACCATGAACGGCACCAGCACCACATAGACACTGATGACAATCAGCGTACCCAGCCGAGCTATGGAAAAAGACAGAATTTTCTGACCCAGATTGCCTGCCTCAGTACCGAAATTTGCGATCATTTCATTGATCTGTTCTACGGTAAATATTTCTGGGTAGAGTTCAGGCAAACGCAGTAACTGCTCTTGCCCTTTAGCAATCATGCCCGGAAGCTCACGAACAATCTGGGTAAGCTGCTGCGACAAGACAGGCAACAGAACAAATATGACCAGTAGCGACAAGGTGACAAAGAGCAATAGAACAATGGTGACTGACAGGGTTCGAGGCAAGCCCCAGCGTTCTGTTGTAGCAACCACACCTTCGAGCAAATAGGCCAACACCAGCGCAACTACAACCGGCGCAAGAATACCGCCGAATAGCCACAGCAAACCAAACACAACAAGCAGCATCATTGCCAGAATGACGGCTTGCGGGTCGGAAAAGTTTCGGTTGTACCAGTCGCGAATAATGTCCAGCATTGCCGGAGCGACTCCTGTTTTTGCCGATGGGATAGGTGCGTTAGTCTGGTTATTCACCGAGCTATTATGCCATTTCCGACTTCGGCAATGACGATCAACACCTGTGCATTATCTACAGTAGCAATATTGATGCAAACACCTGAATTGACGCGACAAACAACTGACGAATCGTCCTGATTACTCATTACCTGCGCAATATTGGTGCGCAAATTCAAACAGCTCGTCCATCAAATGGGTACGAAACTTTTGTCGCTGGCGCACAAAGTAAAATGTTCGCAATATAGGCGGATTGGTCGGAATTGACACCAGCTGCTGCAATTTTTCTTCTTTTGCCAGAGCCGCAGCTGAAACAATGGATATGCCCATGCCCGCTTGCACCGCACCTTTAATTGCTTCGGTACTACCTAATTCAAACGGCTTTATTAATTGCTCTTCGGTCAGGCCATGCTGCTCCAGAAAACGCGCAATGACACTGCGGGTTCCAGAGCCTTCTTCGCGCAGGATAAATGGATGATCTACTAAGTCAGCTGGTGTCAGCGTTGCGTGCTTAGCCAGTGCATGGCCCGGTGGCACAATGACTCTAAGCTCATCTGCCTGACAATCTTCTACCAGCAAATATTGATTGTTAACCACACCCTCGACTATGCCCAGATCAATGGTGTTATCCCCAACCATGCTGACCACTGCGTCGGTATTGGCAACCTTCAAACGAAGTTGCACATTGGGAAATTTTTGCAAAAAACCGCCGAGAAGCCCGGGGAGCATGTATTCAGCTATAGTGGTGCTCGCGCCCAGAGTCACCAGGCCAGATGTATCCCCGGTTAGCGATTTCACCGATTCGTGCATTTCGCCATAGAGCCCGATAATCTGGTTGGCGTATTCGAGTACCTGCACCCCGGCCTCGGTCAGGCTAATGCGATTGCTCTCGCGATCAAATAATCGCGTGTCGAAATCTGCCTCTAGTTGTCGTATCTGATGTGTCACTGCGGGCTGCGTCATGTTCAGCAATTCCGCGGCGCGCGTAAAGCTGAGCACACCTGCAACGGTATGAAATACCTGTAAACGTCGATCAGACATGGCTAGCCCGTCAATCCGGTGGATTAAATAAGTGAGTATTCACATCATAACCCGCGCCGCAGGTGGTATGAGTCTCGCTATACTGCTAACTCAACAGTCCAAGGATTCAAAACCGGTATGCGTGCCAGTAAGTTCCATATATCCACGACCAAGGAGACCCCGGCTGACGCGGAGGTACTGAGCCACCAGCTCATGCTGCGAGCCGGGCTAATCAAGCGGCTCGCTGCCGGGCTGTATACCCTCATGCCGCTGGGTTTACGAGTGGTGCGAAAAGTGGAAGCTATCGTCCGCGAAGAAATGGACCGGGCTGGCGGTATCGAACTGATTATGCCAGCAGCGCAACCAGCAGAATTATGGAAAGAATCGGGCCGGTGGGAAAAATATGGCCCAGAGCTGCTGCGTATGCACGATCGTCATGACCGAGAATACTGCATTGGACCCACACACGAAGAAGTTATTACGGATATCGCTCGGCGCGATTTGCGTAGCTACAAACAGCTGCCTGTTAACTTTTATCAAATCCAGACTAAATTTCGCGATGAAATAAGGCCCAGATTTGGCGTCATGCGCGCGCGCGAATTTTTAATGAAAGATGCGTACTCGTTTCATATCAATGAATCGTCTCTGGAAGAAACCTTTGACGATATGCACAATGCCTACTGCAAAATATTCGATCGAATTGGTCTCGACTACCGACCTGTCGACGCCGATAGCGGCAGCATTGGTGGCGCGCGTTCGCGTGAGTTTCATGTGCTGGCCGATAGTGGCGAAGATGCACTGGCCTATTCCACCGGTGACGACTATGCAGCAAACGTAGAAAAAGCGGCAGCCATTCCCACCGGTCAACGCGATTCAGCAACTGAAGATATGCAAACCGTCGACACCCCCGGTGTTCATACTATTGAGGACCTGGAAAAAAAGTTATCGGTTGATGCATCGAAGTGCGTGAAAACATTACTGGTCAAAGGCAACGAGTCGCCAGTGGTTGCTCTGGTGATAAGAGGTGACCATCAACTTAATGCTATCAAGGCTGAACAACAACCTGAAGTCCATGCGCCGTTAACTTTCGCCAGTGCCGAACAAATCAAAGAAGTTGCCGGCTGCGATGCGGGCTCCATTGGTCCTGTGGGGCTAAGCATTCCGACACTGGTCGATGGTGATGCTGCACTCATGAGTGACTTTATTTGCGGGGCGAACACAAACAATAAACACTTGCGCGGGGTTAACTGGGAGCGCGATTTGGCCGAACCTACCGTTCGTGATCTTCGTAACGTGGTCGAGGGCGATCCAAGCCCGACGGGCACCGGCAGTTTGAAAATCGTGCGTGGTATCGAGGTTGGGCATATATTCCAACTTGGCACAACGTACAGTGAAGCGATGGATTGCAAACTGATGGATGAAAACGGTAAACCACAGGTTATGCACATGGGTTGTTACGGCATTGGTGTGACGCGCGTAGCAGCTGCAGCCATTGAACAAAACAACGATGACAAAGGCATTATCTGGCCTGACGCGATTGCACCTTTTACCGCCGTTATCTCACCTATTCACATGGCTAAGTCAGACACCGTTAAAAAGGCTGCAGAATCGCTTTACGGAAAAATGCTCGAGGCAGGCATCGATGTGTTACTCGATGACAGGCCACTACGTCCCGGCGTTATGTTTGCGGATATGGAACTCATCGGAATACCACATCGAATCGTTATCAGTGACAAACTGCTCCCTGATGATCAGGTTGAATACAAGGGCCGCGGTGATGCAGATGCGGTGCTTATCAGCATTGATGAAGCTATAAGTCGCGTTGTTGGCAAATAGTTGAACCATGTCCCATGATGTGGACACCATTGTTGTTGGCGCAGGTGTTGTCGGCCTTGCCATTGCAAGAGCACTGGCAGTCGCCGGCAACGATGTGCTCATACTTGAAGAGAAACATCTGTTTGGTAGTGAAACAAGCGCGCGCAATTCAGAAGTTATTCATGCTGGTATTTACTACCCGAAAAATTCTCACAAAGCTTTGCTATGCATACGCGGCAAACAGCTTTTGTACGACTATTGCAAAACACACGCTATAGAACATAAACAGCTCGGTAAAATTATCGTTGCAACATCGGTTTCCCAGGTGTCGGAACTCGATGCAATTAACGCACGGGCACGCGCTAACGGTGTTGAGGATTTGCAAAGACTGAGCGGCGATGACATTACCGCGCTGGAACCCGCTATTGTTGCGAAAGCCGGATTGCTATCACCATCCACAGGAATTATCGATAGTCACGGCTTTATGCTAAGCCTGCTTGGCAATGCAGAATCGCATGGCGCAATGATCGCGTACAACAGTAAGGTAGACCACATTGCAATGAGTGATGATGGGTTTAGCGTAACAGTTGTTGATCAAGGCAAAATCACGATTGATTGCAAGCGTGTAGTTAACGCTGCCGGGCACGGCGCGTGTGCAGTAGCAAACGCAATACAGCATTTACCCAGAGAATGCATCCCGGTCGCCCGATTTTCAAAGGGCAACTATTTCCGTTTGCAAGCGAAAACACCTGTATCACGACTCATCTACCCGGTTCCAGAACCCGGTGGCCTGGGTGTACACATTACTCTGGACTTAGGGGGGCAGAGTCGATTCGGACCCGATGTTCAAGCACAGGAGTTGCTCGACTACAACGTTGATGCGGAGCGGGCAATGCAATTTTATGATGCCATTCGACGATACTGGCCTGCACTCGAAGACAATACATTGGTACCAGACTATGCCGGTGTGCGACCAAAAGTAGCTTTTGACAATGTGTTAGCCAGCGATTTCATTATTCAAGGCAAACAAACGCACGGTATCGATGGACTCGTGAATCTGTATGGCATTGAATCGCCCGGACTAACATCCAGCCTGGCTATAGCTGAATGGGTATCGGACATGTTTACCCAGGGCATTTAGCCTTAAGCTTCAACCAATCAACGGTGCAGGCGTCACTTTCAATATTTCTTCGTATGAGGTTTTCCCTTGTGCAACTTTTGCCAACCCACTTATACGCAAAGGCCGCATACCATCTTTAAATGCCTGCTTACGAAGCTCTTCCATATGCACATCAGGCAGAATCATTTCTTTTACACCAGGTGTCATTTGCAGTAGCTCGTAGATACCAGCTCGTCCAAGAAACCCGGTATTACGACACTCCAGACAGCCCACAGCTTTGTTAATAGTTGCTGGCGGCTCCGCTTTCCAAGGCGCCATTAAAGTATTCCACTGCTCAACATCTGTTTCTGTTGATTCCACACAATGCGGGCAAAAAGTTCGAATGAGTCGTTGCGCAATCACACCAATAAACGTTGAACGTATCAAGTAGTAAGGAACACCAAGTTCCAACATTCGGGAAATTGCTGCAGGAGCATCGTTAGTGTGCAAAGTCGATACAACAAGGTGACCGGTCAGCGCAGCTTGCACGGCCATTTGCGCTGTTTCCAGGTCACGAATCTCACCCACCATGATAATGTCGGGGTCTTGCCGCAGGAGCGTGCGAACGCCAGAAGCAAAATCCAGTTCGATGTTGTGCTGAACCTGCATCTGGTTAAACTCAGGCACGATCAATTCGATCGGATCTTCAATCGTACATAAATTGACTTCAGGAGTAGCAAGCAATTTCAAACTACTGTACAGCGTGGTTGTCTTACCAGAACCAGTGGGACCGGTTACCAGTAATATACCGTTAGGCTGCTTGATCATATCGTTCCAGATATCAGCTTCACGTTCATCAAACCCGAGTTGAGTCTGATTCTTAACCAGTACATCCGGGTTGAAAATACGCATAACCATCTTTTCACCAAACGCGGTTGGCATGGTCGAAATACGTAGTTCAACTTCTTTGCCTTCTGCGTTTCGCGTTTTCAGACGGCCATCCTGAGGCCGGCGTTTCTCGGCTACATCCATACGGCCCAGAATTTTTAATCGACTGGTAACCGCTGTCATAACAGCCGCCGGCATATCATAGACTTGCTGCATGACGCCATCGATGCGGAATCGAACACCACCGTCATCACGGCGTGGTTCAAGATGAATATCACTGGCGCGCTGCTCGTAGGCGTACTGCAACAACCAGTCAACGATGCTGACAACATGACTGTCATTAGCTTCAAGTTTACCACCACGACCCAGCTCCATAAGCTGTTCAAGGTTTTGTACCGCGCTTGACGATCCGTTGTTCTCTTTTTTCGCGCCCAATACCGATTTGGACAGAGAATAGAATTCCGCAAGATAGCGAACAATGTCAGCCGGGTTACAGATGACAAGGCGGATTTCTTTTTGCAAAACAGGTTGCAACTCGGCTTGCCATTCATCGTAGTAAGGCTCTGCTGTACCGAAGACAACATAGTCCTTCGTGACTTCCACACAAATGACATTAAAACGGGTTGCATAGGCCGATGACGTTACCGCCGTGACAGCAGGCACATCGACTTTCAGAGGATCAATTCGATGCCACGATAGTCCGACTTTTTCCGCAAGCCATTTGGACAGAAATTCCAGGTCAACTTTGGTGTTCTCGTCGCCCGGCACGTTCCAGCCACTTTTAGCAATGCGTTCCAGCGGGCCCAGCTCGTTTCCGCCAGCCTTGGATTGCGATAATGACAACAGTAGTTGCGCATTGGCCTCTTCTATAAGTCCTTCCTGGAGCAATCCTTCGATAATGGCAGATAGCTCAAGCTTGCCTGTGGCAGGATCAGCAAATCGTCTGGCGTTTTCGTTGAGTACTTCGGCAGTATTGGACACAGGCTTTTTCGCTAATACAGGTAGACATTGCCGTTATCGGCGAAAATCTGATTCAATGGAATAATTCGTCTGGCACCCGCGCTTCTATGACAGACTTCACATTTATTGCGGAACAAACAAAGCATGACTACCAGAATCCTTATTGTGTACGACACTGAGGGCGGCAATACCCATGCAATGGCTAAAAAAGTTGCCCGGGGAGTGGAAGGTGTTGAGTCTTGCGAATCTGTGCTGCGTTGTGTTCCAAAAGTCAGTACCAATCTAACCGGCAACGCGGATCCAGTACCAGAAAGTGGTGCGCCCTACGTGACTCTGGACGATCTGGCCGCACACGACGGACTTATCCTTGGAAGCCCGACGCACTTTGGCAACATGTCAGCGCCGCTGAAACACTTCATTGATCAAACATCATCGCAATGGCTTGCCGGTGCATTGAATGGCAAACCCGCAGCAGCGTTTACTTCAACAGGAAGTTTGCATGGCGGTCAGGAAGCAACGCTTTTAACCATGCTTATCCCACTACTACATCATGGAATGATTATTAGCGGCTTACCCTATACACACCCGGGGCTGATGAAAACCCGAGAAGGTGGCACACCCTATGGCGCTAGTCATATGGCGGGTGAAGCTGGCGATATTAAGATGAGTCAAACCGAGACAGAACTTTGCATGCTGCTTGGCGAACGAATTGCCAGACTTGCGAAAAAGTTAGCTTAAGCTAGCTTCGTTGCGCCAAAGCAAACAGCAATCCACCTTCTCGCCAAATCTCAACGTTAACGCCTTCGAGTTTTTTCTGCCGGGGTTGAATTTCTTTAAGCTCTGCAGCATTCTTGGTGACAAACAGGCTCATGGTTTTACCCGATTGCTTATCCTGCAATTTAACATGGGCAGCAAGCACACCACCAAGTGAACAATACCGGGAACCAATGAGATCGTAAGTGCTATCGAGCGATTTCGGCAGTGTAAGGTTAAAAGGTAGCTGGTGCATAGAGTCGTCCAGCATTGCCAGCGACGTGCCATGAAATTCTGGCTCGAGGCGCGTGGTGTGATTCATCGCAACTTCACCCAATGTGCGCTTTGATAGCTCCGATTCAGAACCAGAGACTACCCACAGCGAAGCCATAATAAAGAGTCCAACGACAAGCCCGGCTGGCAACCATGCATGCGCCGGTAATCCGGGCAACAAAGATCGCAATGAGGATCGCCAGGCGCTGAAAATAGCCGGTTTTCCCGGCAATTGCTCAGCACGAGATGCTTCACTGTTTGCCGTTGCCTTCAATAGTAAATTGAGCCGCTCCTGCGACAAAGACAGGTTTCCATAATAATCCCGAACACGTTGCTCTGGCTCATTCATAATGATTCAGCCTTGGTATTCTTAACAACAGATAAGCCATGCTCGCCGTTCTGATTTATGTGCTTTTTCAGTTTAGCCTTTGCCCGATGTATCTGGCTTAGTACTGTGCCACGAGATTGCGCTGTCAGCATTGCAATTTCAGCCGCAGTATGACCTTCGAAAACCCATAAAAATAATGCCTCTCTTTCTACGCTGCGAAGTTCGGACAGCGCTTTAGCCAAAACCAGATCGTGACTGGCATAGTGCGACGGGTCGAATCCTGTCGCATCAATTACTGGCTGATCATCAAACGAATCACTTGGAAAACGTGTCCGGTGCCGAACCCCGTCTATGAAGAGGTTACGGATAACACGGAACAGCAATGCCTTATCCGGCTTCGGGCCGTGCTTGTCGAGCACCTTCAACCAACTTTCATGCACAAGGTCTTCAGCCATTTCTGCATGCCCGCACAAAGCACTCGCGTATCGGTACGCAGACTGAAGCAATTCCTCCAATGATGATTGGTTGCCCGACATTTAGTTAAGCAGCCTTGTGCTCGAATGCAGCACGCTCGTTAATGACATCGATAACAGCCTGATGACCACCTGCAATTGAACTGCCGGTACGGTATTTACCATTAATAATAATACTTGGAACGCTATTAATCTCAGCCTGCTTTGCCCGAACAATGGAACGTTTCAGAGCAGTTTCAACCGTGAAGGACTCCATCGATTTACGAAATTTTTCCGCACTCACACCAAGGTCAAGCGATTCAATGAACTTGGCGATTTTTTTCGGATCACGCATTGGTTTCTTGTTCTGATGGATTTCATCGAACGTTTGATCAAACATGCCATCTACTATCCCTAACGCTTGAGCCGCATAGAAAGTGCGCGAGTGTTGCTCCCAGCTCGGATTTAAAGGCGGAGCCTCGCGAACAAAATCGACATAGTCAGGCTTATCGGCTTTCCATGCGTTTATAGATGGCTCGAATGCAAAACAATGAGGGCAGCCAAACCAGAAAAACTCCAGCACTTCGACACGAGACTTGTCACCGGTTGGCATAGGTGACGAGATGACTTCATAGCCAGATGAAGATTGCGCCATCGCATTAGCCGATACAAGACCCAATGTTGATGCCGTGCCCAGTGCACTAGCCCCTGCAAGTGTTTTTACAAACCGGCGACGTGTCGTCTCGGGCTTATCCATTATTTTTTTCATCATTGTCTCTATGACCATGGTTGACAGAAAACCGCACGAGAAAACTGACCGTACGGTTTGAATTTGTGATGGATGTCGTACTTTCTCGGTGCCAGCGCAACCCATCCCAGACCAGTAACGTATATCGAGCATGGTTGATTGCAGCAATCAAATGCCACGCTCATTCGTTACCCACACATGAGCAAACCAAAAAAACAGCGCAAGAAATCTGGTAACCGGTCAGCTGGCAACAAGGCAAAAACGCCAAGCCCCTCGTTCATGAGTCGCCGAAATGCGATCAGAGCACTGATCGCGCTACCTGTGGCCGGTGCCGCCGGCGCTGCTATCCATCGCTACGATGTTCAGAATAAAGATCTGCATGACTTATCTCTTATTGGTCAAGGCACAGCGGTTGTGGTGCAAATCCACGACCCTGCTTGCCAGCTGTGCAGGCGCTTAATGGGCAATTCCCGAAAAGCATTGAAAGGACAAGAAAATGTAGCATTCCGCGTGGCAGACATAACCACCAGCGACGGCAAGAGTTTTCAGCAAAAACACCGTGCTGATACCGTGTCTCTGCTGCTGTTTAATGCCGACGGAGAACGGGTTGATACCGTGCAAGGCGTAACACCGGTTGATGAACTGAAATCTCGTTTTAGCCGTATCAGCCAGCCGACAACGTAAAATCAGCATAATCAACCCGACTGACCAGTGCGACTTTCCGATAGTTGCCACACCGTCCTAAACATCCTAGTATTGGTACGCTGCGTATAAGGATCACACGTGCAAGCCCTTTATTGAGGAGTTTCTATGAACGAACAAGATATCGATCAGAAAATATACGACCTATATGACGAATACTGTCACAGCAGTATGGACCGCAGAACGTTTTTGCAAAAAGCCAGTGCGATAACCATTGCCGGTGTTTCCGGCCTTGCGATGGCTCAGGCTTTGCTACCCCGCTACGCTTACGCCCAAACCATTTCGTTTACCGATGAAAGAATCAAAGCCAACTACGTGGACTATCCATCACCATCGGGTACCTCTGGTGAGATGCGCGGTTATCTTGTAGCGCCCAGCTCCGAAGGTCCGCATCCGGCTGTATTGGTAATTCATGAAAATAGAGGGTTGAACCCCTACATTGAAGATGTCGCAAGACGTTTTGCAGCTGAAGGTTTTATTGCACTGGCACCCGATGGCCTTTCGCCTGTTGGTGGTTATCCGGGCAATGATGATGACGGCAAAATTTTGCAAAAAAGTCTGGACCAGGCACAGCTTAAAACCGACTTTCTAAACAGCGCAAAGTTTTTACAAAACCACGAGCTATCCACGGGCAAACTCGGAGCAACCGGTTTTTGCTGGGGTGGCGGTACCACGAACTACCTGGCAGTAGAAATGGGTAGTGATCTTTCTGCTGGCGCGCCTTTTTACGGTGCATCACCCAAAGCCGAAGATGTCCCTGCAATCAGCGCGCCTTTGTACGTGCATGCTGCAGCAGACGACAAACGTATTAATGCCATGTGGCCCGACTACGAAGCGGCATTAAAAGCTAACAATAAAACCTTTGAGCGCTTTGTGTACGAAGACACTAAGCATGGGTTTCACAACAATTCAACGCCTCGCTACAACGAAACTGCGGCAAATCTGGCGTGGGACAGAACGTTGAGCTTGTTCAAGGAAAACTTGATCTAACGGTTCGTATCCGAGCCGGTCGACTCCTCTTGTCGATCGGCTTACAATACGGCATGAACAAACAACTTCTTTTCCGTTGGTGTGCATTAGTCGGTCATCTTGGCTTAATAGCCTTACTGCTTAGCTGGTTCACCTGGATAGCTCCACCTCAAAATATACCCAGAGTAATTGTCATCGCCCTACTGGTGTTCCCTTTGCTCATTCCGCTACGCGGTATTCTGCACGCACGTCGCTACACTCACCAATGGGTCAGCTTTTTATCCATGTTCTATTTTATGGTTGGCGTGGATGCCAGCTTTAATCATGGCGAAGGACAAGCCTGGCTTGGCTACCTAACGGTTGTACTGAGCCTGATGTTATTCGTTGGTTGCATATTTTATGCGCGATTTACGCCATCGGAAAGGCAGAGTTAAGCCGTTATCGTTTCGCTTAGGCTTTTAACTAGCGGAATAGTTATACGTCGCTTCTCAGTGAGTGACGCCTGATCAAGGTTTTCCACCAGTTGCTTCAATGCCGCCATTTCTCTTGGATAACGCCTTGACACATATTCGATAACTTCATCACTGACTTCCAGACCACGCAGCTTCAGCATTAGTGCGAACGCTTCTGATAACTCGTCGTCGTCAAGAGGGTGCAATTGAAACACAGGCCCCCATGCAAGCCGCGTTAGTAAATCCGGTAAATCAAAGCCAATGTTATCGATCGATGCACGAGATGCAAATATCATTTGCGTTTGAGAATCGCGACACCGATTAATGCAATGAAACAGTTTCTCTTCAGCCAGAGGCTGCAATAAATGCAAGTCATCAAGACAAAACAGATCAACTGTTTCCATACCCTGCAAAGCATCTTCATAACTCGCCAGATCGCCGGTCAGGTAGGCCACCTGATAGCCCTTGTCAGCAAAGTTCTGGCAAGCAGCACTGAGTAGATGCGTCTTTCCAACCGAGGTCTCGCCCCACAATAAAAGCTGCTTCTCATCAAGATCGCCAGCACACAAAGCCTGCACTGTCGCACTGGCATCAGCGTTGGCCTTACCCGCCAAAAACGAGTCGAATGAAGACGACGGAATAATGCCCAACGACAAAGTAAGTTGCGTGTGTTGCATCTTGCCAGTTTAGCGCAGGTATTCGAATGAAACCGATATACCACCAGCGAAGCGGCTTTCATTTGCAGAGCTCGGAGTGGCAGCTTGTCTTAACCAATCCCGAGTACTTGCGGCGCTAGAGACTAGTGGCAGGGCGCTACGTGGCAAGATCGCGAAAACCATACCGCCACCGAGCACCTCTTTCGGATACACCGCAGTCACGCCATCGATAGATGTAAAGAGCTGCATAACCTCGGCATAATTTTTCGTCTCTCGAAGCGGACTAACCCAGACCAGCCCTTCTGCACTCGACAGGTTCGAACGTTGACCTGATTGAAAGCCAGGTTGCACCGCGGCACCACTGTTCGCGGCTGAACTTTGCGATTGCGGTTTCAACCACAAGACGCCCTGCTGCAAGGCCTCATCTAAACTACCAGAGCTTATTACCTGATTCTCCTGTAACCCAGCAGCAGTTTTTAACCACACACCTTCCCAGCCACCTGTTCTGGTTCTGGTTAAATGCGCAGCCAAAGTCAGTGGCTGCGCGTAGCGCGAAGCGGCAGCAGCCACAGCATCGAGATTGGCCGTTTTTATATCCTCGATACTCACTGCCTGAGTATCGTTATCATCGCCAGCCGGGAACGATAACGAAATTCCTACACCACCGGCTATTTCGCGTGTTCGCTCCATAACATTCTGGCCAGCGGCACCACTGACTAATATTTGCTTGCCGCCATCTTCAATAATCAACCACATCAATGCACTAGACACATTGCCAAACGGATTGAAGGCCTCATCCGATTCCGATTCTGGTGCCGCCGTGCTAGCCGAACTCGGGCGAATGAGTTGCTGTATTAATTCACGATTGAACTGAATCATCATGAGTTGTGTGGCTTTGCCAGTACTTCTAACTGAATCAGTTAACGGGGTATCTCGCGATATTACCGTGCCGGGTGCCGGCGACTCGTAACGAAACGACTCCACATAGGTATCGGCAGAGCTCAGCCCGGCACGTACGTCGTCACGATTCAGCAGAGTTTTATCGCCACTGTTTGCTAACAATACAGAGCGCATACCGATCTGATATGCATTCTGTTGTTCCTCGACGGAACGATCAACGACGGCGACCTGAATACTGTACGCATCCGTTTGCGCCTGAACGTTAGTGATGCTCACAATTGATGCGATCAACAGACTGATTGTGCAGACCAGGCTGCGCCAAAATTTCATTGCAGAGAGTTTGCTCATTCGCTTTTACACACTCTTGATAAAGTAATACGAGTATCATTATGTTTTTCGCGCTGACTGACGCCATCATGACCACATCATCCCACTCCAGCGGACTAACCTACAGCGGTGCCGGTGTGGATATCGAAGCTGGCAATGCACTCGTTCAAAAAATCAAACCCATGGTGGCGCGAACACACCGTACAGGGATTCTAGGCGCTATTGGCGGGTTTGGGGGCTTGTTTGAGCTGCCAGTCGCGCAATATCGACAGCCCGTGATGGTCTCGGGCACCGACGGAGTCGGGACAAAGCTACGTTTGGCCATCGATCTGGACATGCCAGACACCGTCGGTATCGACCTTGTTGCAATGTGTGTCAACGACATTCTGGTGTGCGGGGCTGAGCCTTTATGGTTTCTGGACTATTTCGCCACCGGGCGGCTCGACGTTGAACAGGCCAGCCGTGTTATCAGTGGAATTGCTGAGGGATGCGTTCAGGCAGGTGCCGCATTACTAGGTGGAGAAACCGCTGAAATGCCGGGCATGTACCACGAATCTGATTACGACCTGGCTGGATTCGCGGTTGGCGTGGCCGAAAAAGACCAGCTAATAGACGGCACGTCAGTGGCCCCGGGCGACTGCATTATTGGCATCGCATCCAGCGGCCCACACTCCAACGGTTACTCTTTGATACGAAAAGTTGCTGAACAGCATGATATCAATGCACCCTTCGAAGCGCTCACGCTGGGTCAAACCCTAATGCAGCCAACCCGTATTTACGTCAAGGCAATACACGGCGTTCTGCAGGCCAAACTACCGATCAAAGCCATGGCTCATATAACCGGTGGCGGCATCACTGAAAATGTGCCACGCAGCTTGCCAGCCAATGTGGTTGCCAAAATAGAGCTAGGTAGCTGGTCGGAACCGCCTGTTTTTGCCTGGCTACAAGACCAAGGCAATATTGAGCAGGCAGAAATGCTGCGCACGTTCAATTGCGGCATTGGCTTTACGATGGTCGTCGCTAAAACAGACGTTGAGGCGGTGCTTGCTAAACTTCACGCAGCAGGGGAGCATGCCAGCGTTATCGGTTTTATTGACGCGGGCACCGGCACAGCCTCGGTAGCCTTCACATGACCAGAATTGTAGTGTTGATTTCCGGTCGCGGCTCCAACATGCGTGCCATTATTGAGGCCTGTCAAAATGGACGCCTTGACGCAGAAGTGGTAGCCGTCATTAGCAACAATCCCGACGCTGCCGGTCTGACATTTGCGCGCGAACAAAACATCAAAACTGCCGTGCTTGATCACAAGTCGTTCAGTGTTCGCAACGACTTCGACGAGCAACTGCAAGCATTGATTAGTTCGTTCAGACCAGACTTGGTCGCAATGGCTGGTTTTATGAGAATTTTGAGCAAAGCACTGGTTAATCACTTCCTTGGTCGAATGATCAACATACATCCCTCACTGCTGCCACTGTACACAGGCTTGAATACCCACGCCAGAGTGCTGGCAGCCGGCGATACTCGCCACGGTGCGAGTGTGCATTTTGTCACAGCCGAGCTCGACGCGGGACCGGTAATCGCGCAGAGTGAAGTCCCGGTTCTGCAAAACGATACAGAACAAAGTCTTGCTGCCCGTGTCTTAGACACAGAACACGAACTATACATACAGGCATTACAACATTGTGTGAGCGGCAACGCCCGGTTAGTCAACGCAGAGTGCTACCGTGGCACAATCAATAGCAATATCGACACTGGGACCAGCTCTGCTGAAAGAGCCCAAAACGGACAACAAAGATGAAATTTCCAAGCATGCTAAATCGATCAGCGAAGACACTGTTCAATCACGTGGGGTTTTGCACTCTGACAGTGACGCTGGCCGTTGTACCTAACCTTGCCAAAGCGCAGCCTGCCGACTTCACACCTTTCGAAGTGGAATACGAAGTTGGCAACAACATGATCAGCGCAGGTAGCGCTACCTTGCAACTAGCCAAACAAGGCGACGAGTGGGTCTATAGCCTGAAAACAACTCCAACCGGGGTATTCAAATTGACCGGCAAAGGAAAAATTCAGGAAGTCAGCGTATTCAGCGTATCTGACACGGCCGACCGGCTGCAATTGAAGCCGCAGAAATACACTTACCGTCAGGATAAAGAAGCACGACGCAGCGTGGACGCCTGGTTTGACGAGAATCAACTAACCTACAAAAGGCGTGGCGAAGAGTTCACCGAATCGTTCTCCGATCCTGTGCTCGACAGGCTTTCAGTAACACTGACTGTTATGGATGAGCTCAAGAAAAATAATTTTGATAAAGCGAAGCTACAAGTGTTTGACAACGGCAAAGTGAAAACCATGCTGTTCGCTAATGAAGGTACCGAAACGGTGGAAACCCGTATGGGGCCGCTTCAGACAGTGCGGGTTAGAAGCAATGCGGTTGGTGGCGCTACCAGACACACAATCACCTGGTTTGCACCGGAACTTGACTATGTACCGGTAAAAATTGAGCAATTTAAGCGGGATAAACTGGTTGCACGGCTTACACTTACTCGCCTGAGCAATCGAATTACCGAAAGTGGCGGTGCAGCAGAATATAACAAAAAGTAATTAGAACTGCTTTTCGAACACGGCACGAAGCCGGTAGTCGGCTTCGACCGTATTGTCGGCAGAGGGTGATTCAACCGGCAATTGCACTTGTGCTGAAAACGTAAACCCCGGGTTTTGCCAGAACAAACTTGGGTTCAGATACCAATCACTTCTTTCAACCTGATCGCTATTTTCTTCTTGTAAATCAAGGTTTCCCTGCAATGACAGCATCCAGAGTGGCGAACCACTCGACGTACCTGTCCAGCCCAGCCGCCGGCCGGTAGTAAAGTCGACACTTAGCACATCGTTCTGTTCAAACGCCGTATTGTCACGAACAAACTGCTCGACATTAACATCAACACCGCCGTACCACAGCCGACCTAAACGGCCATACGACAAGCCTAGCAAGCCGGAGCTGACGTAAGCTGTTCCATCTATGTCTTCATCTTCGTGTTCAACCTTGACGCCGGCGGAATACGCAAAACCCTGATGCAAATCAGGGATACCATCAGCAAGTCGATTTTTGCCAAGCCGGCCACTCTCTACCTCAAGTGCTGGCTGTGCGTGCGAGAACATGTTCAAACCAAATCCGTTCTTCAGACTAAACTTCGGTTTTGCCGGCTTCAAACTCAAAGACAGTTCAGTTTGCCGCTCCGGGTAATGAGTGATGGGAGGATCAGGTTCAGGCACACGCGTATAGCGGATGGTATCGAGGTCGTTACTATTAAAGGTAAACGGGTCTTGAGATGTGGCAAAATCATTGAGTTCGAACGATTGTGCATGCGCAACCTGCACCAGAACTGGCGCAAGGATAGTGGCAATGACAAAAATTCGTGACATGATAGTAGCGTTTTCCTCTTGGCAGTTTAAAAGCTTGGCAGTTTAAAAGCCCGGCTGTTTAAAAGCCCGGCTGACCAAATGCCTGCCTTCCCAAAAACCGAACGATCATTAGATAATGAATGTCGCAAGAATACAACACCCATTTGCGTATTTGTTACAGTGTCTTACGACATACTCTGAAACCAAGTCTGCAGACGAAACTAGCCCGTAAATAGATGATAGCTGATGAATCGCAATTCGGTGATGACAATATCGAAGAGGGGCCCAGTAAATCCCAGTTAAAACGTGACGCACATGCCATTCGTGATCTGGGAACCGAGCTTTCCCTGCTGGGAGCGGCTGAACGAGCCAGAGTGCCCCTACCCGAAGATATAGTCGACGCAATCGATGAACTTAACCGGACTACCAAAAATGGTGCTCGTAAACGCCAACTTGGCTGGCTTGCCAAGCGTTTGCGCAAGATCGATATAGAACCCATTGAAGCCGCGCTGGAATCGATTCGACAGGCAGCACGCGCGAATACGCAAACATTACATCTCGTAGAACAATGGCGTGATCGACTCTTAGGTGATGAAAAATCAGGTACCGGCGGAGTACAACCCAATCCGAAAACCGCCCTCACTGATTTTCTGGATAAGTATCCGCATGCAGATCGTCAGCTGCTCAGACAATTACAACGCAGCGCTATGAAAGAGCGCGCGGAGAACAAGCCGCCCAAATCGGCGCGGGTGTTGTTCAAAGCCGTACGCGATGTCGTGAACCATGTATCTGAGGGTGGCGAATGATGCGGCCCTATTCTCTTGTTCTGCTGTGTTGTCTGACTATTGCGAGTGGCTGTCAATCCAATTCAACAGGCGCGCCTGGCGTTGT
>Ga0114956_1000034_pt1 | contig 65957 bp, 52 predicted proteins | sample MaitaG_FD_87304 | JGI IMG/M metagenome (GOLD analysis project Ga0114956, IMG submission 87304) | Marine algal microbial communities from Maine, USA - Maine_Asex2 metaG | ecosystem: Host-associated > Algae > Red algae > Unclassified | place: Maine, USA | collected 2015-01-05 | reverse complement strand
GCCGGGTAGCTGTCGCTGTCCCCGATTGCCGCACCTTCCTCGCCCAGTAGATCTGCCAACTCGACAACAGCGGCGAGCGAAGCGAGCAAGTGGACTACCCAAGGACGACCAAACCCGCAGGGACTCTGGACTCGCCAACTCGACAACAACGGCGAGCGAAGCGAGCAAGTGGACTACCCGAGGGCTTGGTCGAGATCCCAAACAATGTCTTCGAGATCTTCGAGCCCGACAGATAGTCGCACCATGTCGCTACCCACGCCGGCGGCCTGTAGCTGTTCGTCAGACAGTTGTTGATGGGTCGTTGACGCAGGGTGGATAACCAGGCTGCGAGCGTCGCCGACGTTGGCCAGATGGCTGATGAGTTCCAACTTCTCGATGAACTTCTGACCAGCTTCTCGGCCGCCTTTGACGCCAAACGTAAAGATTGCGCCCGCGCCCTTGGGCAAATACTTTGCTGCGAGCGACCGATAGGGGGAGTCGTCAAGGTCAGCGTGTGCAACCCAACCAACACGTGGGTCATCGTTCAGCCAGTTCGCGACCGCCTGGGCGTTGCGCACGTGTTCGTCCATACGCAGCGGCAGTGTCTCGAGTCCTTGCAGCAACAAGAATGCGTTAAACGGCGACAGGCTTGCGCCGACATCGCGCAGCTGTTCTGACCGTAACGCCATGCAGTAGGCGTACTCGCCGAAGTTGCCGTACCACTGCAACCCGTTGTACGTAGGAATTGGGTCGGTCATGCGAGGGAAGCGGCCCGAGCTCCAATCGAAAGTGCCCGCTTCGACAACCACCCCGCCGATGCTGGTGCCGTGCCCGCCGATGAACTTCGTGGCGGAGTGAATCACGATATCGGCCCCGAACTCGATCGGCCGACAGAGCCACGGCGTGGCAAAGGTCGAGTCGACAACGAGCGGGATCCCGTTGCGATGGGCAACATCTGAGAGTGCTTCGAGGTCGGCGACTGCGCCGCCGGGATTGCCGATGATCTCGGTGTAGATCGCTTTTGTCGCCGGCGTGATCGCGGCTTCGAACGCCGCCGAATCGGTGTTTGGCACGAACGTTGATTCGATGCCGAACCGACCCATGGTGGTGTCGAGCAGCGTGTAGCTGCCGCCGTAGACCCCAGACGCAGCAACGATGTGGTCACCCGCACCCGCCAGTGTGGTCAGCGCCAAGAACGCAGCCGCTTGACCGCTCGCTGTCGCAACCGCTCCGATACCGCCTTCGAGGCTGGCCATGCGCTCTTCGAAGGCTGCTGTGGTCGGGTTCGAGATGCGGCTGTAGATCGTGCCGTACTTCTGGAGCGCGAAGAGATCGGCTGCATCGGCGGTGTCTTCGAACACGAAGCTGGTGGATTGGTAGATCGGCACTGCTCGGGCGCCGGTTGCCGAATCGGGTTGTCCACCTGCGTGCAGGGTGCGGGTCTTGAAGCCAAACTCATGATCACTCATCGCCTAAGACTCTGCCACGAATTGCAGGTACCCCTGGGGAGTCTTCACTTGCGGGTCGAGCCGCGCTCGGCGCCGAGTCCGAGCAGCGGGCGCAGATACTCGGCGACGCCGCCGGCATCGACATCGCCGGTGACAACGTCGGCTGCGGCCTTGGTTGCCGGGTCGGCATTACCCATGGCGACGCCGGTGCCCGCCCACTGCAACATTTCGATGTCGTTGGAGCCGTCGCCGAACGCGATCACGTCGACCGCTTCGATACCAAGATGGTCGATCAACACTTGGAGCGCTGCTGCTTTGTGATCGCCGCTTGGTGACACGTCGACGATGGCCAGGCCTCCGAATTGGATCTGGCACCGGTCGTCGAGGAACTCGCTGACGATGGAGGCGAGCTCATCGAGACGGTCGTCGTAGTCGTCGTGGTACGGGATGACCCGGCGCACCGGTTCGGGTGCCGCCAGGTAGGCAGCGAGTACGTCGTCGACCGGAGGCGCAACCCGATCTTCGGGGACTCGGCGAGCGAAGCCTGGTTCTTCGAGAAGTGTCGTTAATAGCTCGACCGCGAATCCGACTCCTGGCAACCGTTGCCGGAGGGCCTGGATCAGCGGCACGACGACCTCGTTAGGCAGCGAGCGATCGCGGATCAGCTCACCGGTTGGAACATCGAACACCACCGAGCCGTTGCCGCAGACCATCCAGTCTGCGCCGCCCGCTTGGTCGATCGTGAGCGGAGCGAGCGCCATTGGTCGACCGGTAGCAAGCGCTATGGGTACACGAAGCGCACGCAACCTGTTGAGCGCTGCGGTGGTTGCAGGTGTAACAACACCATCCCAGTTCACAAGCGTGCCATCGACATCGAAAACGACCAACTTCGGAATCTGCACGCCGCTGAGCCTACTGTTGACTGTTGTTCACGAACCGGCTGGAGGAGCGATCCCATGACCGACAGACTTGACGGCAAGGTAGCCGTGATTATCGGCGGCGCAAGCGGCTTTGGATTGGCAACATCGGAATTGTTCGCAAGTCACGGAGCACATGTGGTGATTGCCCAGCGGCGCGCCGATCTTGCCACCCAGGTCGCTGACCGGCTCGGCGGCACCGGCGCGGCCTGCGACATCACCGACTTCGATCAGCTCGAGCAGGTCACCAACCAGATCGTCGAGCAACATGGACGCATCGATATCGGTATCAACTACGCGGGCTACGAGCAAAGCACGGCGATCCGCGATCTCACCCCCGAGGTACTCGAACCCATGGTGCGGGTTCAGCTCACGGGCGCGATCTACTTCATCCGAGCAATGGGTAATGCCATGAGCAAGAATCCAGACGGGACCGGCGGTTCGATCATCTCGACGAGTTCATTGACCGCCCAGAACCCGGGCAAGGGGCTCGCCGCCTATGCAGCGTCGAAGGCTGGGCTCGAATACGCAACTCAGATCGCAGCGCTCGAATACGGCCCCGACGGTGTCCGGGTGAACTGCATCGCCGCCCACCTGATCGAAACGCCAATGACGGCCGACCACTTTAAGAATAAGCTCGCCATTCAGGCGATCGAGAATCAGACACCGCTAGGCCGCATGGGCCATGTCGACGACATCGCCAACGCAGCCCTCTTCTTAGCCAGCGATGAGGCGGGCTACATCAGCGGCGAAACACTCCGGGTCGACGGCGCAGCACACACCCAAAAGCTGCCTACGGCTTTGGACTATGAACTGCTAGCTAAAGCAAACCCTGACCTGTTGTGAGCGACTCCGCAGTCAGTGCGCTAATCGCATTCGTTTCGGCGTCTCGTTGTAGGGTCGGGCTTCGACTTGTGTTATGGAAGGAAGAACGCGATGGCTCGACTTGATGTACCCGAGGGTGATGGGCTCGAAGCTGGCCGTGTTTGGCAGCTAGCGCCGAATCTGCGCGATGGCATGACGGCCATGAGCCAGGCGATCTACGAGAAGAGCAGTCTTCCGATCCGCGAGCGCGAGGTTGCTCGCATGCGGATAGCTCAGCTCAATCAGTGTCATGTTTGACTGAACACTCGCGCTGCATCGGCGATGCAGCAAGGACTCGATGACGACCTGTACAACCAGGTGCAGACCTATGTAACGAACGACGCGTTCAGCGCTCGCGAGAAACTGGCAATTGAATACGCCGAACAGTTTGCGATTGATCACACCATGGTCAGCGACGACATGTGGTCACGCCTCCGCGAGCATTTCTCGGATCAAGAGATGATGGAACTCACCATGACCAATGCCTTTTGTTTGGGCTTCGGACGTGCCTATCAAGTGCTCGACATCGACGTAGATTTCGACGTCCTCTGGAGTCGCGAACCGGAGTGCACGCACGAGACTTAGGGGGCTAGCGGATAGGTCTCGACATCTGTTGGCAGCCCCACGAGTTGCGCCGATGTGGAGCTTCGCACTGTGCCTATCCGCAACAAGAAGCCGTTGATACAGGCCAGCCGGCAGGCGCGACCAGAGATCTCGATGTCGAGTTCGATGCGGAGCGCGTCGGTCAACCCGCACGCCGAACTTAGCCAGCCGTCCGTTTCCGCCAAGCCGATCTCATCGATATCGCTGAGCGCCAAGCGGGCTCCCTGGCCGGCAAGCTCTCCGGCGAGAGCCCGGCCAATGCCGGAACCTGCTCCCGTGATTGCCGCCACTCGGCCTCGGCAATTCTTCATCCTCTCATTGTGACCACACCAAGTCTTGATCGTGCAAGCGGAGCTGGCGAGCCGTTTGTGGTTCAATTGTCCGCATGCGATTCCTGGGGTTTGACGATGGCGGCGTCGGCACGATTGGCGTCGTCGACGGCGAGCAGATTCGCCGGTTGTGCACGATCGATGAGTTCTACGGAAATGTCAGCCACTGGCAGACCGCAACACCCACGGGAGATCCCGTTGCGGTCGATGCCATCACCCGTGTGCCACCGGTCCCCCAGACCGCCAAGGTGCTTTGCCTGGGGTTGAACTATGCAGCACATATTGCCGAGACAAACAGCCAGCGGCCGGACTATCCAAACATCTTCGCCAAATGGTACGCCTCGCTCTCAAATCACGGCGATGAGATCCCCGTGCCCACCGGCGACGATCGCCTCGATTGGGAGTGCGAGATGGCCGTGATCATCGGTGCGCGGCTTACCGACACCAACGCGGCCGACGCCATGGCTGGCGTGCTTGGCTACACCTGCTTCAACGACATCAGCGCCCGCGGCTACCAGCGCCGCACGGACCAGTGGGCCATCGGCAAGAACGCCGACGCATCGGCCCCAATCGGCCCGGTCGTCGTTACCGCTAACGAGTTCGGCGACCCATACGGAAAGCGGATTGCGACTCGCGTCAATGGCGAGACCCGCCAAGATGGCACCACCGACATGATGCTCTTCCGCATCGCCGAGACTATCGAGTACGTCACTGCCGGAACGTCACTTCGGCCAGGCGACGTGATCGCGACCGGCACCCCATCGGGTGTCGGCGACAAGATGGACCCACCCACCTATCTCACTGCGAGCGACATAGTCGAAGTCGAAATTGAAGGCATTGGCGTGTTGCAGTCGAGAATTGTTTCTCGCTAGCGAGCCCGCTCCCGTCGGCGAAACACCGCTCCCAAAACCTCCCCTGCAACTAAGGACAACAACATGCGCACCTGGCAAATGCACGAAGAAGCCGACCCGTGGACCAATCTTCAGCTCGACGAAATCGATGAACCAATACCGGGTGATGGCCAAGTCGGCATCGAAGTCGAAGCCTGCGGGGTTGCGTTCCCCAACGTACTCATGGCCCAAGGTAAATACCAGGTACGTACAACACCGCCGTTCTCACCCTGTGAATCTGTAGTTGGTCGAGTGTCATCGCTCGGTGCCGGAGTCGACAGCTTCAGTGTCGGCGACCTCGTGATGACTATGGACGGCGCCGCAATCGCCGAACACACCGTGGCTAAGGCCGACCGCATATTTCGTGCGCCAGAGTCACTGACACCCGGCCAGTGCACCGCACTTCTGGTCAACTACCCGACCACCTACTTCGGGCTCTACGAACGTGCGCAGCTCCAGGCGGGAGAGACGGTGTTGGTCACTGCTGGCGCCGGCGGTGTTGGGACCGCGGCAATCGACTTGGCAAAGGCTGCTGGGGCGACCGTCATTGCGGTTGCCGGTGGCCCAGAGAAGGTCCAAGTCTGCAAAGACGTCGGTGCCGATCACGCGCTCGACTACCGAGCGACGCCAGACTTCGTGGACCAGGTTCGCGAGCTATCTGGTGGCGGTGTCGATGTCTGTTACGAAGTCGTCGGTGGCGATACGTTTCAACACGCCCGCCGTTGCATGGCGTGGGATGGCCGGCTCCTCATTATCGGCTTCGCTGGTGGCACAATTCCAGACTCACCAATGAATCACGCACTGCTCAAGAACTACTCGATCGTCGGTGTGCATTGGGGAGCGTCGATCGCCCGTGACCCCGAATCCCTCGTTCGCCAACAGGCGGCGCTCGCCGAACTTGCTGACGCAGGCAAGATCTCGCCCAAGATGTACCCGCCGTTCACCTTCGAACGAGCCAGACAAGCCTTCGACGACCTCGCCCACCGCAAAACCACCGGCAAAGTCGTGTTGGAATTGTGAGAAGGTCATGACGAGGCAATCCGCAGAGTTGTCTGAACAAAAGTCAGGAGCGAGCGACGATCGGCTAGCGAGCGGGGGACGAGCCGCTCCGCCAAAATCGAACTCATGTCCGACGAACGTCGGCCCAAGCGGAGCGCAACAAAACTGCGATCTGTGTGAGGCGGCGCAGTTCACGCATTGGTACTACCAGGATGACATCTGTTGGATCGCCGATTGCGAGGTATGTTCGGTGCCCATGGTCGTATGGGTACTCCATGGCACTGAGCCAAACGAGTCCGACGTGGAGCACATGCTGGAGCAGTTGCAGCTGGCAGGGCGGGTTCGATTTGGCGATGAGTCTTTCGAGGTCGATCGTCACATGCGTCAGATTCCTGATCACTGGCATGCCCACGCGCGCGACGCCGATTGGTTCCGGCTTCGTGCGGCGCGACCGCTCTCTCGGTTCACCGGTGTGGGCTCTCCCAGGAGTGAACGCTAGGCAACATACCGGGCTCGCGCGGCGCGTTGTTGGTAGGACCGCGCTAGATTTCGGTGCCTTGGTGCACCAGCGCTGGAGCGAATAACGACCGTTATTTCGATCGTTATATGGCGAGGGATGCGCGACAAATAACCCTGGAGGGAAATATGAAGAAATCAGTCCTACAGCTTTTTGCTGTACTACTTGCGTTTGTGATGTTCGCAGCCGCGTGTGGTGGCAGCGATATTGCTGACCTAGCAGACGACGCTGGCGATCTAGGCGGCGACGCTGTCGACGCCGTTGACGACGCAGTCACCGGCGACGGCGACGCCACCGAAGATGACGCCATGACCGAAGAAGACGACGCCATGGAAGACGACGCCATGACCGAAGAAGACGACGCGATGGAAGAAGAGGAAGAACCTCCTCCAGCGCCCGTCGAAGAAGAAGAGGGTGGCGCTAGTGGCGGCACGCTGATCTGGGCTCACGAACAAGAGCCACCAGATATGCACCTCGACGATCCGAACAACAACCTGTCGATCACCTCGTGGATCCGTTCGGCTCTGGTCGAGGGCTTCTACGGCGTTGACGGCTCAACCTCGTACTACCCAGAACTCCTCGACGGCGAAGCAGAAGTTGTAGAAAACGAAGACGGCACCGTGACCGTTAACTACACCATGCGCGAAGGTCTCGTATGGAGCGACGGCGCTCCATTGACCACGGTCGATGCCATGTACACCCTTGACATCTGGCTCGAAGGCTGTGACTTCGAAGCCGAAGAAGGCGACGGTTGTGTTTACTTCGCCGGCGACCGTACGGGTATCGACTTGATCACCAACTACGAAGCGACCAGCGAAACCGAAATGTCCATCACCTTCAGCGGTTTCTTCGCCGGCTGGAAGGGCATCCTCAACGACATCTACGCCGAGCACGCCTACGGCGCAGACGCAACTGCTGTCAATGAGAACCTGCCACAGTGGGCAAACGCCGACGGCGTTCTTCCCTCATCGGGCCCAATGGTCTTTGATTCTTGGGAACCAGGCGTCAGTATGACCATGGTCCGCAACGAAGAATACAACGGCTCGAACAGCCCCGATGCCCGCAACGACGGCCTCGCATTCGTCGACGGTGTCCAGATCAACTTTGTTGCCGACACCGACGCACAGATCAACGCACTCAAGGCTGGCGAAGCCCAGATCATCATGACCCAGCCACAGCTGGCCTTTGGTGAGCGCCTTTCAACCGATGCCGACTTCACCGTTGCCTCAAGCGCCGGTCCAGTGTTCGAACACTGGGGATTGAACCTTCTTAACGTGCACCTGAGCGATCCTCTGGTACGCGAAGCCCTCGTCTACGGCTTGGACAAGACCGAAGTCATGGCTGGTCTCTACACGCCACTGTTCGGTGACAACCTTCCAGCCGAAGGCCTTGGTGGCACGTACTGGATGTCGAACCAGCCTGCCTACATCGACGCTCAGAAGATGTACGAAGGTCGCCAGAGCGAAGCTGCAATGGCGAACCTCGAAGCGGCTGGCTACACCGACAGCGGCGACGGCATCATGGAACACCCAGAGCGTGGTCGTTTGACCCTGCGGGTTGGTACCACCGGCGGTAACGCCTTGCGTGAACTCCAGCAGCAGATCATCCAGGCGCAGCTTGCTGACTCCGGTATCGAAATCGTTATCGACAACGTGCCTGGTGGCGCCTACTTCAGCGAAGTACCGTTCAGCGAAGCCGCGCTTGCTGCTTCTGCATCCGGTGGCGCCGAAGGCGACCCAACCGTGTGGGACATCACCCAGTTCGCTTGGGTCGGTGGCCCATGGCCCGGTGGCCAGAGCGCTTCCTACCTTGGTGGCAACGGCAACAACCCTTACGGCTTCAACAACCCTGACTTCGACGCTCGCTCTGCAGAGTGCGACGCAACGATTGATGACGCAGTGCGCGCTGATTGCTACAACGAGCTGAACCGCTACGTGACCACTCTCGAAATTGATAGTGAGACCGGCTTGTTCATGATCCCGTTGACGCAGAAGCCTTCATACTACGGCTACCTGTCAAGCCAGCTCAGCGGCGCAGGTGTTGCCCCTGACGCTCAGGGCGCAGGTCCACTCGCCAACGTTGTTGACTTCCAGTTCAACAGCTAAAGCGGAGTACTCATAAGCGCTCGCCCAAGGCGAGCGGTTAAGAAACGATGAACGGGCTGCCCATCGATCGATGGGCAGCCCGTCTTCGGTCTAGTCTGAAGTCCTTCTTGGGGAGATAGTCATGGTCACCTACGCCTTACGGCGTCTGCTCGGCACAATTCCGGTTCTGCTCGTTGCTTCGTTCGTCATGTTCTGGCTGGTGTCAGACGCTGCCGATCCACTTGCGCAACTCAGACAGTCATGCCCGCAGTGCGACGAGTCTGCTTATCAGCGCCTGATCGATCTTTACAATCTCGACCAGTCGATCCCGCAGCGTTACTTCAACTGGCTCGGCAATACGCTCACCGGCGACTTCGGACTATCGACATCGATCCAGAACCAACCGGTGACCGACATCTTCTGGACCCGGGCCAAGAACACCATGATTATCTCGGTTCCCGCCGCGATCATCGTGATTGTGTTCTCAGCAATACTCTCGATTTACTCTGCGCTGCGCCAGTACAGCGTTGGCGACTACGCCGTGACCGGGTTCACCTACCTGGGGTTGGCCATGCCAACGTTCTTCTTCGGCCTGCTACTGCAGGTGTTCTGGGGAGTTTGGTGGCAGGACTGGACGGGAACCAAACCATTCTGGACATCTGGACTGCACGACGAGTCGATCGGCCAGCTGATCTCGAGCATGACGTTGCCGATCGTCACACTCGTAATTATTAGCCTGGCTGCTGACACCCGGTTCGGCCGAGCCTCGATGCTCGAAACGCGTAACTCTGATTTCATTCGCACCGCACGAGCAAAGGGCGTTCCTGAACGCACGATCGTCTTCAAGCACCTGTTGCGGGCTGCGCTGATCCCGATGGTCACCGTTTGGGCAATCACCTTTGGCACGTTGCTTGGTGGCACGCTGATCACGGAAACGGTGTTCAGCTGGCCCGGCCTTGGTCGACTGCTCATTACGAACGGTATCGGATTGCTTGATGTCAATATATTGATGGCGGTTGTCCTGTTCATCAGCGTCATTGCCGTGGTCTTCAACCTGTTGGCTGATTTGCTCTACGGCTGGCTTGATCCCCGGGTGCGGTATGGCTGACCTAACCAAGGAGCCACCGACCCACGACGCAGCGACGTCCTCGACCGCAGTAAGCAATACGCCCGCGGTCGCGATCGAGCACCTCGACGACACGACCGCTCTGGCCGAGAAACCGCAGAGCTTTGGCCAGCAGGCCTGGAAACGTTTCGTGAGCCACCGGCTTGCCATTTTGGGCGCCGTCATTTTGGTACTGCTCGTGCTCGCGTTCTACATCGGTCCACTGCTGCGGCCCTACGAGTTCGATGAGATCAATGTGCTCAAGCGCGCGCAGGGCCCAAGCAGAGAGCATTGGTTCGGGACCGACGACATCGGCCGCGATCTGTTCGTGCGGGCGATGCGCGGCGGCCAATTCTCGATTCGGATCAGCCTGATCACTGCCCTGTTGGCGGCACTGCTTGGCGGCTTCTTCGGCGCCGTTTCAGGCTATTTCAGCGGTATCACCGATACCGCCATCACCTTTGTCATCAACATCTTGTTGTCGATCAATGCCATTGCCATTCTGCTGATCTTGTCGATCAAGTTCGAGATGACCTCGCTGGTGATCGCCGTGTTGATTGCCTCGCTCAGCTGGACCCGTGGAGCGCGCGTTGTGCGAGCGCTCGTGCTGCAATTCAAGGAACGCGACTTTGTGTTGGCTGCCAAGGCTGCTGGCGCAACCGCCCCCCGAATCATCCTCCGACATCTCATGCCCAATATTCTTGGAGCCTTGCTCGTCGAGGCAACTCTTCTCGCTGGCACGGCCATCATCTTGGAGTCCACGCTGTCGTTCTTGGGCCTGGGTGTACTGCCCCCCGAGACCACACTCGGCACGCTGATCGCCGATGCCAAAGGTTCTATCGACACCAACCCGGCCCGAGTGCTCATTCCTGGCGGCATCGTGACGCTGATCGTGTTGGCTATCAACTTCCTTGGTGACGGTCTTCGGGATGCACTCGATCCAACTCAGGAGATCGAAGCATGAGCAAACGACTCCTCGAAGTACAGGATCTGACCGTCGGATTCAAGGCCAAGAAAAAGCCGGTGGCACACGCGGTCCGCGGCATGAGTTACGGCGTCGAGCGGGGCGAGACACTCGCCATTGTCGGCGAATCAGGTTCCGGCAAATCCGTGGGTGCACTTGCCATGCTCGGGCTTCTTGGGCGATCCGCCGAGATCGGCGGATCCGCCATGTTCGACGGAGTCGATCTACTCACGCTCAAGCAGAAGGAGCTTCGGACCTACCGCGGCCGGCGGATCGCCATGATCTTCCAAGATCCAATGACGGCCTTCCACCCGGCCTTTACCATTGGCAACCAGATTGCCGAGACCATCATCGTGCACGGCCTGGGCAATAAGAAGGAAGCCATGACGCGGGCTGCGGACTTGCTCGAAATGGTGGGCGTTCCAGAACCCGGCACTCGCGTCGACCAGTACCCCCATGAGTTCTCCGGCGGTATGCGCCAGCGGGCCATGGTGGCTATGGCGATTGCCAACAAGCCAGACCTTCTGATAGCCGATGAGCCCACGACCGCCCTCGACGTGACCATCCAGGCCCAAGTTATGGAAGTGCTCGCCGAAATGCAGCGAGAAGTAGACGCGGCAATGATCCTGATCACTCACGATTTAGGGGTCGTAGCCAATGTGGCCGACCGCGTCCAAGTGATGTACGGGGGTCGCATCGTCGAACGCAGCACGGTTAAGACCCTGTTTCAGCAGCCCCGTAACCCTTACACCCGAGGCTTGCTCACCTCGTTGCCCCGGCTCGATGGCAGTCGAGAAGATCGTCTAGACCCAATCAAGGGTTCCCCACCGAGCATCTTGGCGATGCCCAAAGGGTGTGCCTTTGAGCCGCGCTGCCCCTTCGCTACGGAGATCTGCAAAGAGACCGGTGCTGAACTCGAAGAACTCTGGCTCGATCACGAGAGTCGCTGCCACAACCATGCCGCTATGCCCGAGTGGACAGATGTCATCGACACCAAGGTCGCGACATGACCGACACCGCACCGCGCACGAACCTAGACAAGGCCACCGGCACGCCGCTCCTCCAGGTCGACGATCTGGTCACCCACTTCCCGATCCGAGCGGGCCTGCTCAAGCGGACCGTGGGCTGGGTACAGGCCGTGAACGGCGTGTCTCTCAGGGTCCAACCCAACGAAACTGTCGGCATCGTGGGCGAGTCGGGTTGCGGCAAGACCACGTTAGGCCGTTCGATCTTGCGGCTGATCGAACCCACCTCGGGCAAGGTCTACATCAAGGGCGAAGAAGTCACCGCTGCCTCCAATAGCCGACTGCGAGAACTCCGCCGCGACATGCAGATGGTTTTCCAGGATCCGTACGCGTCGCTCAACCCACGCATGCCGATCCACGACATCGTGTCTGAGCCATTACAGATCCACGGCACACCAAAGAGCGAAGCTCGCGAAAAGGCCGGCGAGTATCTCGCTGCTGTTGGCCTACTGCCCGAGCACGGCAACCGTTACCCCCATGAGTTCTCTGGTGGCCAACGCCAACGCGTCGGCATTGCCCGGGCGTTGACCCTTGAGCCTGACCTGATCGTGCTCGACGAGCCGGTCTCAGCTCTCGATGTATCGATTCAGGCCCAGGTCATCAACCTGCTCGAAGACCTGCAAGACCGCTTCGACCTCACCTACCTGTTTATTGCGCATGACCTCTCAGTGGTACGTCACATTTCTGATCGCGTCGTGGTCATGTACTTGGGCAACGTGGTCGAGATCGCCGATCGCGACACGCTCTACGACGAACCAGCGCACCCCTACACCCAGGCCCTGCTGTCTGCGATTCCAGTGCCAGATCCCGAGATCGAAGCCACCCGCGACCGGGTCGTCCTGCAGGGTGACATTCCCAGCCCGGCGAACCCTCCAAGCGGCTGCCGGTTCCGGACTCGCTGCCCGATCGCCACCGATCTGTGTGCCGAAGAGCAGCCTGCGCTTACCGAACTCAAGCCCGGCCACCAAGTCGCCTGCCACTTCCCACTCGTCGATGGTGCCGTGCTCTCTGACCTCGTCAAGTAGCACGTAGTTTTAACGGATGAACGACGATCTCGTTCGCGAGTCCTACGACGCAATAGCGGAGTTGTATGCGTCGTTGTTTCTGAGCGACCTGGATCGGAACACCTACGCCCAGGATTGGCTGGCGACCTTTGCCAGGCTTGCCGGGGCCCACGCGGGCATCGTGGCCGACGTTGGGTGCGGGCCCGGCCACGTAACCCATCATTTGACCGAGCTCGGCCTGACTGTCGTTGGCTCCGACATCTCACCCGGCCAGATTGCACAAGCTCGCCTGGCTTTTCCTGACTTATCGTTCACCGTGGGCGATCTCGGTGCGCTCGATTGCGCCGACTCCGCGCTGGGCGGGATCAATTCGCGGTACTCACTCATCCACATGGTTCCCGCCCGATTCCCCGAGGTATTCAACGAGTGGAAGCGAGCCCTCGAGCCCGGAGCACCTGTTCTCGTCACATTCTTCGGTTCACTTTCGGCCCAAACGCACGGCACACCGTTCGACCACAAGGCCGTCACCGCATACGAGCTGTTCCCAGCAACCATCGCTAAAGAGTTCCAAGACGCTGGCTTCACGAACATCGAGATCGACACTCGCCGGCCACCCAAAGACGGACGCCCCTTTAGCCAGGGCACCGTTCTTGCCCGCAAGTCGAACGCCTAAGGGGGCTAGCGGATAGGTCTCGACATCTGTTGGCAGCCCCACGAGTTGCGCCGATGTGGAGCTTCGCACTGTGCCTATCCGCGCAACCTCTAACACCCCGACTTCAAGCGACCGGTGGCCGTGCGGACCGCCGGTAGTGTTGAGCCATGTCGACCGTGATTATGACCAATAGTGCTGACACGCTGGCGACGCGCTTCTCCAATGCGCTGCCGGCTGGCATCGACGAAGCAACGTTGCGAGTCATCGATGAAGAGTCCGAGTGGCTTGCAGTCACGCGAGGCACGGTCGAACCGGTGCACTCATCGTTTGACTCCGGGGCCATGGTCACCGTGTGGGCGAACGGTGGCACCGGTATTGCAGCTACTTCGGACCTGAGCGAATCCGGTCTTCGAGCGGCGCTGGCCGAAGCGAAACGTTGGGCCGAGGCCACCGCCAGCCGAGCGATCGCCGTGGCGCCACCCGGTCTTGCGCACTCGGGCAGCTACACCAGCCCGCTTGAGCAATCGTGGGACGCTATGGGGTTGAGCGAACGAATCGATCTACTGCGCGAGGTCGAAGATCAACTCAATATCGGCGACCGAATCGTTGACCGGCGAGCATCACTCGGGCGCCGCACCGTGCGCTCGGTTTTGCTTTCAAGCCAAGGCGGCGAGATCGAGCAGACGTTCCACTTTGTGTACCCCATGCTGGCCGCCACCGCTGCTGCCAACGGCGATGCCCAGACCCGCACGTACGGTCGGGGTTCGTTCTGCGGCCAAGGTGGCATCGAGGTCCTCGACCGCTTCGGATTCCGTGATGCTGCTCCGCGAATCGCTGCCGAAGCTATCGAACTGCTCGACGCCCCGAACTGCCCGACCGACACTATGGAGATTTTGGTTGCGCCCGATCAGATGATCCTGCAGATCCACGAGTCGATCGGCCACCCGCTCGAACTCGACCGGATCCTGGGCGACGAACGCAACTTTGCTGGCACGTCGTTTGTGACCGCCGACATGTTCGGCAGTTTTCAGTACGGCTCCGAACTACTTAACGTGACTTTTGATCCGACCGTCGAAGGGCAACTGGCCTCCTATGCCTTCGACGACGACGGCACTCCTGCGACCCGACAGCACTTGATTCAGGATGGCCTGCTGTTACGCCCGCTCGGCAGCGCGTCGTCGCAAGTCCGGGCCGGCATCGAAGGTGTGGCCAACTCACGGGCTTGTGCCTGGAATCGACCACCTATTGACCGCATGGCCAATCTGAACGTGGAGGCAGGCGAGTCGAGCCTCGATGAGCTCATCGGCGGTATCGAGCACGGCGTGTTTCTGCATACGAACAACTCGTGGTCGATCGACGACTCCCGTAACAAGTTCCAGTTCAGCTGCGAGCTCGGCCAGGTGATCCGCAACGGCGAGCTTGCCGAGAAGGTCCGCAATCCGAGCTACCGCGGCATCAGCCGGAACTTCTGGCGCAACCTGAGTGGAGTGGGCGACCAGAGCACCTTCGCGGTCATGGGCACACCCAACTGCGGCAAGGGCGAACTCAACCAGGTGATCGGTACTGGACACGCTGCACCAGTGTGCAAGTTCAGCGACATCGAAGTATTTGGAGCCGACCAATGATCGACCAGCAGTATTTCGACGGCCTGATCACTACAGCAACTGCGACACTCTCGGGCGAAGAGACCCTGCTTGCCGGGGCTCACACCGAAGACACCGACTTCGCCCGATTTAACAACGCACACGTGCGCCAGGCAGGTTCGATCACCCAGACCACGGTTGATCTTGACCTGATCGAAGGCCGGCGCCACACCCAGGCCACAGTTCAGCTATCCGGCGGCGTCGATGACGACCACGATCGCATCGCGTCGGTGCTGGGCCGGCTCCGTGAGCAGCGGGCGTTCGTTCCCGACGATCCACACTTGATCGTGAACACCGAGCCAGTATCCACCCATCACGTCGGCGAGAATCAGCTCCCCGATCGCGATGACACCCTGGCTGCCATTGCCGATGGCGCTGACGACCGAGACCTGGTCGGCATCTACACCGCGGGCAGCGTAGCCAGTGCCTTCGCCAGCTCGCTGGGCCAACGCAACTGGTTCGAGACCTCGACATTCAACTTCGATTGGACCTTTTATCTGCGCGCCGACAAGGCCGTAAAGAGCTCCTACGCCGGGTTCGACTGGGACCAGGCTGCATTCGACCGCAAGCTCGTCGACGCTTCGGTCAAGCTCGGGGCACTTGCCCGCCAACCAATCGATCTTCCCCGTGGGGAGTACGCGGCGTACCTGACGCCCGCAGCACTCGACGAGGTCATCGGGCTCTTGTCATGGAACTCCTTTGGGGCGCGAGCACAGAAGACCAGCCAGTCAGCACTTCTGCATCTGTTGACCGGTCAGGGTGAACTTGCGCCGTCGATTCGCATCAGCGAGGACACCGCAAACGGCGTTGCGCCGAACTTCCAAGAACAAGGCTTCATGCGACCCGACGAAGTCGTGCTCATTGAACACGGCAAGCCCGTCGACGCACTCGTGTCACCTCGGTCCGCGGTGGAGTTTGATCTCACACCCAATGGTGCGGCCAGCGACGAGTCACCCCAATCACTAGCCATCGCCGGTGGCGACATCGACGCAGACGATGCCATCGCCGAACTCGGCACGGGCCTGTACATCGGCAACTTGTGGTACTCGAACTTCTCAGATCAACCAGCCTGTCGGGTCACGGGCATGACAAGGTTCGCCACGTTCTGGGTCGAAGGCGGCGAGATCGTCGCCCCGGTCAACGTGCTGCGTTTCGACGATTCGATCTATAACATGCTCGGTTCACAACTCAAAGGCCTGACATCTGAGCCGGAGTTCGTGTTCGATAACTCCACCTACGGCCAACGCAGCAACGGCAGCAGCCGCTTGCCTGGCGCTTTACTGGAAGCGATGCGCTTCACCCTGTAGCCCCGAGCAGCCGAACGTCAGCCGCCATGGGGACTCGCAGCGCGCAGCCAAAAGCAATCACTGGATCTTCGCCTGAGTCGATAGTTCAGCCCAGCACGAACCGGTACACCGAGAGCATCGTCGCTGGCTCAAAGCCCATACCCTCTGACAAGCGCACAGAACCGACATTGTCTTCGTCGCACCGATACAACGGATGCAGTCCAGCAGCGAGCAACCGTGGATACAGCGCCGCAACTGCAGCCGTGCCGAGGTTCTCGCCCCGCACGTCGGCGCGAGTCAGAATCCCCACATCGCCAAAACTCGGCGCCATGTCGAATGGCCGCCCGCAAGCGTAGCTAGCGATCTGGCCATCAGCATCGAGCAACACTTCGATCGTTTCATCAAGATCGTCTAGTTCGAGCTCTGCTTCGTTGAGATCCTCGTCGGAGCTCACTTCGATGAGTTGCGCAATCAACCCACGATCAGCGTCGTTGGTCCGGTCAAGTGACCGCAGCTGAAAGCCATCGGGAGGCTGCATTGGACGCAAGCCTTGTTCCCCCATAAGCGTCATGCGGGCCTTGCCCAGGTGCTGGCCTTCGAGTTCGGCGGCAACAGCATCCCAGGCATCGAGGTCTGGTTCCATCTGGGCCGTTGCCTCAGACAGCATGGCCTGGACCGGCGGGTCACAGGTCACCACGAGGTGCTCGCCGAGCATGTAGCCAGCAGTTGTATGGCTCTGCGCCCGGCCTGGGTCCGGCACAACCGTGACACCTGCGACGTGGAGCAACGACGAGTCGCAGTGCATTGTCTCGATCATCGATTGCAAGAATGCATCCAGCATGAACGAACCGTAGTCCCTGATCAGCCAGTACGAGCCGGGTTTAGGCCTGCTGGCGGCGAGTGTTGCCGACCCAGGCTTCGTGCAGCCTCGCGTAGATCCCGCCGCCGTCAACCAACTGCTGATGGGGCCCGACTTCGACGATGCGACCCTGATCGAAAACCACGATCAGGTCAGCGGCTTCGGCGGTCGCAAGTCGATGCGCAATCGAGACAACGGTGCGTCCGGCTGATAGCCGAGCAATCGTGTCGGTCAATGCACGGTCGGTCTCGGGATCAACCGATGACGTTGCCTCGTCGAGAATTAACAAGCCAGGATCAGCAAGCGCGGCCCGGACAAGTGCGACGAGTTGGCGTTCACCGACGCTGAGATAGTCGCCCCGGGCGCCGACCTCGGTATCGAGACCATTCGGGAGTCCTTCGACCCACGATTGCAGTTCGAGACTCTCGATTGCGGCCTGGATGTCGGCGTCGGTGGCACCATCGCGACCGCGCCGGATGTTCTGGCGCAGCGTCGTGTCGAACAGGAAACCGTCTTGTGGCACCATCCGTACCGACACCAGTCGCGACTGCGGGGACACCTGATCCAGAGGCACCCCGCCGAGTTCGATGGTGCCTGAGGTCGGGTCAGCCAGCCGGCAAAGCAGCTTGGCGAAGGTCGTCTTGCCCGAGCCGGTCTCGCCAACCACAGCAACATTGGTGCCGGCTGGGATGTCGATCGACACGTCGAGCAGCACCGGCGGGCCGGTGCGATAGGCGAACGAAACATCGCGGGTCGCTATAGAGAGTGCATTGCTCGGCAAGGATTGGCCGCGTTCCGGTTCGACGATGTCGATCGGCATATCCAGCAGCTCAAGGATCTTGCGCCAACCAGCGATGGCTTCCTGGGTCCGGTCAGTGGTTTCGCCCAACTCACCGGTCGGTTCGTTCAGCAGCGTGATCAAGAACAGCACGGCCACCAACGTGCCACCACTGATACCCAGGCTCTCCCGTTGCCATATGCCCACGGCGAATGCAGCAGCCAGCGAGACCGAGCCGAAGAAATCGCCCATCGAGAAGACCATGGCCATGAATCGATTCCGGCGAATACCAGCCCGGTACCGCTCGCCAACCGCTTCGCGAACTCGAGTTTCTGCTCGCTCACCAACGCCGTAGGACCGAATGGTACCCGCCCCAATTATGACCTCGTTGGCTCGCCCCACCATGAAGCTGACCGCAGTACGCAGGCGGTCATAGGCAACAAGTTGCTGCTTCTGAACCCACTTCATGAACGGGACTGTGGGCAAGAAAGTGACAAACACGATGAGTGCGAGTTGCCAGCTGTAGATAGCCATCACGACGAACACGCCCAGAATCACCATTGGGCTGGTCGTCCAGGTGAGCAGACCCCACTCACAGAAGCGACTGATGGCTTGCACGTCGCTCATGACCCGGGTCAGAAAGGTGCCGCTGCTGTTCTCGACGTGATCGGCCAGGCTGAGCTTGTGCACGTGCGCGAACGCCCGGGTTCGCAGGTTGTAGATGGTTGCTTCGGCGTTCACGATCAGACGGCGCCGAGCAATCACGGTGATGACCGAGGAGACGAGCACGACAGCAATAGCGGTCACGGACAGGGTCACGACCTGACCCATATCTACCGACGACACGCCCTGGGGCGTCGTTGTTATAGCGGTGTCAATCGTTCGCTGGATCACGATAGGGATGACAAGTCTGCCCGAGGCAACAGCCAGGCCCATCACAATCGTGGCAGCTAGGCCAGTGCGCAGTTCGGGACTCTCGGCCAGACCCCTGCGCATGAGATCCCAGGCGCCCATCGATGCTGGCCCGGGCTCGGGGTTTTCCTTGACTACCGCGGCCTCAGACACCGTCGGCCTCGGCAGCCTCGTAGGCGGTCGCAAGGGCGAGATAGTCAGGATCTCGAAGCAGTTCCTGGTGTGTCCCGCGGGCTGCAATCGTGCCGTCTCTGACAAACACCACACGATCAGCGAGCCGAATGGTCGATAGCCGGTGGGCCACGATGAGCATCGCTGGCGCCGGGTCGCCCGCTCGAAGTGCGTTAAGAATCTTCCGTTCGATAGCTGCGTCGACTGCGCTCGTCGCATCGTCGAGCACAACCAACCGAGGCTCGCCCGCGAGTGCACGTGCCAGAGCAATCCGCTGGCGCTGTCCGCCCGACAGGGTCATGCCGCGCTCACCCACGACCGTTGTTGTGCCCTCGGGCAGCGCTTGAACAAAGTCAGTCGCACCTGAGGTCACCAATGCATGATCGATTTCGGGGCGGCCCAGGCCAGGCCGTTCCAGTCCAACGTTGGCGTCGATTGTGTCTTCGAACAGGAACGCTTCCTGAAACGCCACCCGGATCTCGGCGGCTCGCTCCGCTGGATCAAGGTCATCCAGAGCAATACCACCAAAGGTGATGTGACCACCAAGCGGGTCGAGCAAACCAGAAAGCGCGCCAACGATGGTCGACTTTCCGCTGCCAGTGGCGCCAACCAGCGCAACCGTCTCTCCCGCACGGACTTCGAGGTCCACATTTTGGAGAATAACCTGGTCACCGAATCCCAGCGTGACCGACGAGAACACGAGATTGGCCGGACCGCTCTGGAGCTGTTGCCCTTTGCCCGGTGCCATTTCGGGTTCATCGAAAACGGTATTCAATCGCCGGTTTGCAGCTCGAGCGATCGGTACGTTTTGCAAGAAGTAGCCCAGGACCCGAAGGGGCAGGCTCAGCGTGGCAAACAGCGCCGAGATCTGCACAAGTCCACCAACCGTGGCCGAACCGCTATCCACGCGCCATGCACCTATCAGCACTACCAGAATGATGCCCAGATTTGGCAGCGCGCTCAAGGTCGATTCGAAGACGGCACGTAGCGTCCCCACGTGCACTCGATGGGTTCGCAGTTCCTCGGCAGCTGCATTGAATCGCTTAGCTTCGGCCTGCTCGCGCCCCAGCAGCTTCACGACGAGTGCGCCATCGAAGCTTTCGTGAGCAACAGTTGACACCTTGCCAACCGAGTCCTGTTGAGCGTTCGCTGGTTCCTGCACGCTGTTGGTGTAGATCCGGTTCAACCCGATCGACGCCGGGAAGATGGCAAAGGCCAACAGCGCGAGCAACGGGTCCACAGTGAACATCACAATGGCGGCGAAGAGCGCCATGAAGGCCGCAGCGAAAGCGAACGGTAACGGGTGCAACACCTCGGTCGCGGTATCGGAGTCAGTGTCGACATGAGCTAACAAGTCGCCTGCTGACCGGCGCCGGTAGAACGACATCGGCAATCGAACGTAGGAGTGCGCCAGATCGTTACGGAATTCGCGAGCCACTCGTTCGGCCGTCATGCCAGCGAAATAGCGACGGGCAATCACGCCTCCGATGCGCACGACTACGACAACAACCAACAGTGCGCACCAGCCGAGCACGGTGGACATGGAAATGTCGGTTCCCTGGTCGAACACCGGGATGATGACGTCGTCGACCAGCTGGCCCAAGATCACCGCGCCGGCCACCGCCCCAGCCGCGAACACTGCGCCACCCAGCACTGCGGCGGTGAACACCGGCCAGTGCGGACGCACGAGTCCGGCGATGAACCGGACCGCCTCTGCTGTATCTGAACGCGCCACGACCCGACGCTATCTGTGCTGAACCGTTCCACTCACCGCTACAGCAGAGTCGGCTGACCTTAAAGTTTCCCTGGTTGCCACTTGACCAATACCTAGCTTTTGATATAGTTATTTCAACGTACTGATTCAAGAGTTGCTTAAGGAGAAATCGTCATGCAAAACACCCGAGCGGATACCTCGACCGAAAATGCAGTGCTCGTCGCAGTCGATGGCAGCGATGAGTCCCTCCGAGCCCTCGAGTGGGCCATCGACTACGCCAAGGCTCGTCGAATGAACCTTCGGATCGTGACCGCTGCCAGCCCCATTGCGATGGTTGGAGCCGACGGAGCTGGCACCTACCTGGCGGCACATCTGGACCCTATTGAACTAGCCCGAAACCGGGTTGCGGCTGCGATCGATGTTCGGCTTGCCGGTACCGGCGTCTCCTATGACCACGTCGTGGCCCTGGGCACGCTCAAATCGACCCTCGCCGACCACAGCGACCAAGCCCATCTCGTCGTGGTCGGCACCCGCGACACGAAAGGTTGGCGTCGATGGTTTCGCTGTTCGGCAACGAATCAACTCACCGGGTCGCTCTCATGCCCCGTGCTCTCAATACCCACGGCAGCAACCGAGGCCAAGCGATCGCCCCCGGCAGTCCACCAGCCACAGAAGGAAGCGGTGAGTGTCATGTAGCCCAACGGTCCGTACGGTGGCCGTCTGTGCATCGGCACAATGCATCAGCGCAGAGCGTCTCTCGAGACGGCGCTGGTGCTCAACCACTTCCGCTAGCCAAGCCCACACTGCCCCCAACCGAGGAGTACCAGACGGTTCGTCATGGAAACCACACACGGGCCGGTACTGCTCAGCGAAACGCCGGTGCTCGGGATCGATGACTATCGCTCACAGCTGGGATTTGATGGACTGAGGAATGCTCGCGACGCTGGCCCCCAGTCGACCATTGAACTGATTAAGCAGGCAGGTCTGCGTGGGCGTGGCGGTGCGGGCTACCCAACAGGCTTGAAGTGGCAGAGCCTGGCCGAGAACATTTCATCTAGCGATCACGGCTTTGTCGTGGTGAACGCCGCAGAGGGCGAACCGGGCACCTTCAAGGATCGTGCGCTCATTAGTGCAAACCCATTCCTCGTTCTCGAAGGCGCCATCATTGCCGCGGTCACCCTCGGAACAGGCCGCGTCGTGATCGCCACCAAGGCAAGCTTCACCCACCAGGTCGAGGTGCTACGCGGCGCAATCGCTCAGCTCGAAGCCACCCATCTGGCAGTGGATGTCGGCATCGAGATCGTTCTTGGGCCCGATCACTACCTGTTCGGCGAGGAGACCGCCATGCTCGAGGTCATCGAGGGCGAGGACCCGCTGCCACGCCACCTGCCGCCGTATCTCTACGGACTTTTCACAACCTCGCCCCAGCTTGGCTGGTCTGCCGGGGCAGACGTCTCACCCGACTCGCGAACTGGGCGGTCAAATCCGGCGCTCGTGAACAACGCCGAAACATTCGCACACGTTTCCCTAATCTGTCGCTATGGCGCCGACTGGTACCAGACAATGGGCACAGCCGAATCGCCAGGACCCACCATCGCCACCCTCACCGGAGACTTGGCAAGCGAAGTCGTCGCTGAGATCGAACTCGGCATGCCACTCAGATCGGCACTCAACAATCTTGGCGGCGGCCCGCTACCTGGACGCTCGGTTAAGGCCGTTCTCTCGGGAGTCTCCAACCCAGTCCTGACGCCCGAGCATCTCGACACGCCAATCAGCTACGAACATCTCCAGGCCGTAGGAGCAGGACTGGGGTCCGCAGGATTTATGGTCTTCGATGACACCCGCAACATGGTCGACGTTGCCTATGCAGTAGTTCGGTTCTTGCATGTCGAATCGTGCGGGCAATGCAACCCGTGCAAAACTGGTACCGGCGACCTCGCCGTCGCCCTCGAACAACTGGTCTACGGCACGGCGGACGCTACCCAGAGTCAAGCAACCATTGCGCGGCGACTCCAGACCGTCACCGATGCCAGTCGCTGCTACTTACCGACTCAGGCACGCAATCTCATTGCCAGCTTGCTCCAACGATTTCCCGAGGACCTTGCAGAACGACTCGCGGGAGTGCCCGGCGACGCCAACATAGCCCTCGGGCCGCTCAGCAATGTCAGTGGCGGGCGGGCCCAGTTAGCGCCGACCGTTGGGCTGAAACGCCCCGACTGGACAATGAGCGAGAGCGCGGTCCGATTCAGCTAAGCCAATTACTGCCATTTCAACAACCCGATTACCACTCACCAACCTTGCCTTGGAGCACTCATGACAACATCGAAGACAACACCGCAAATCCTGGTCGGGGTCGACGGATCAACTGGATCACAGGTCGCTTTGCAGTGGGCCAGCTCTTTCGCAGCATCAGAAGGAGCCGAGCTCACAGCCCTCATGGCCTGGAACTACCCTTCCGCTCTTATGGTGCCCATGCTCGGAGCGGCATCACTACCGCCTATTGACTTCATGGAGGATGCTGCCACATCCAAGCTCCAAGCAATGATCGACGCCAGCACCGATGACGGCGCAAGCGTTGAATCTCGGACGGTGATGGGCGCAGCGCGCATCGTGCTGACTGAGCTATCTGAAGACTATGACCTGGTCGTGCTCGGCCAAAGTGGCGACAGTCGCCTTAAACGCGCCATGCTTGGTAGCACCGCGTCGTATTGCGTTGCGCACGCCGAGTGCCCGATCGTCATTGCTCGGGCTCCGCACTCGGGCGAACAGCAGATCACCGTGGCTGTCGATGGTTCAGAAGCTTCGATCGATGCACTGGCGTGGGGGCTCGGACTGGGTTCAAAGAGCAATGTGCTCGCCGTGTACTCATACGACGCTTGGCAGCTCGACGACCTACCGCTTCAAGCCGAGGTACGAGATCGCCTCGCCAAGGCCGGCGAGACCATGCTCGAGGATGCGGTTGCCAAGGCGATCGAGAAGTCCGGTGCGAACCCGACCCGGGTCACGTGGCAGGTACGCCAAGGCGACCCCCGCACCACCATTGTCGACAACGCAGAACCGAACGAGTTACTCGTACTTGGCGCACAAGGCCACACTGGACTTGCGCGCTGGGCCCTTGGGTCACTTGCCGATTATGCGGTGCAGAACGCTCCTGGAACCGTTGCCATCTGGCACTGACCAAGAATCACTTCGTTGTGAGCGGATCGCATCTGCGCTGCTGCGTTATTCCTTGAGGGCGACGGCGTTCGGCGTGACATTCATTTTCGGTTCGTAGGCCGCAGGACCGTCGGTCGAAGCTTCGCTTTGTTGGCTGGCCTTGAGCTCACTAACGCATGACGCACACGGGCCATAGGATTCGGCCGACATGTTGGTCTGACATCGCGGGCACGGATACGACGTCAGATCGAACTGCACCGGTTCCGCGAACACTGTCGGCGGCGGCTTAACGACTTCGGGCGTGCTCATATGGCAACCCTAGCCTGGCGACCTGCCCTCATCTCGCCGGGACCGTCGCGTACTTGGCACGGGCGCGCAACGGCCCTGCTGCAGGTCCAGCAGGGCCGAAGTGAAAGTACGAATTGAAGGTTCCCCAGGGGAACCTTTGATCGGTTAGATGTCGAAGCGGTCGGCGTCCATGACCTTGGCCCAAGCTGCGCCAAAGTCGTTGACGAACTTGGCGCCGCCGTCGCTCGATGCATAGACATCGGCGATGGCCCGAAGGATGGAGTTCGAACCGAACACCAGGTCGTTGCGGGTACCGGTCCACTTGAGGTCGCCCGAAGAACGATCGCGCCCTTCGAAGACATCTTCGGCGCCTGATGCTGCGGACCATACGGTGCCGGCATCGAGCAGGTTCACGAAGAAGTCGTTAGTGAGCGTGCCGACGTTCTCGGTGAGCACACCGTGATTATCGTTTGACACACCAAGGACACGGAGACCGGCAACAAGCACTGCCATTTCTGGAGCGCCCAGGCCAAGCAGTTGCGCCTTGTCGACGAGCAGGTGCTCCGCGACATGGCTGCTGCCCTTGCCCAGTTGGTTGCGGAAACCATCGGCGTGGGGCTCAAGCCATGCAAATGATTCTTCGTCGGTCTGTTCTTGAGTTGCGTCACCACGGCCGGTACTTACGGTCACCGTCATGGCGTTGCCGCCAGCCGATGCTGCGGCTTCGATTGCTGCGCAGCCGCCGAGCACGATCAGGTCAGCCATCGACACCGAAATGCCAGCGCTGGACTGAACGCCTTCGAGTGCAGTGAGCACCCGGCGAAGGTCAGCTGGCTTGTTGGCTTCCCAAGCGTTCTGAGGAGACAGGCGGATACGGCCACCGTTGGCGCCGCCTCGCATGTCGCTGCCCCGGTAGGTCGAGGCCGAGGCCCAAGCAACAGCGACCAGATCGGTCACACTGACACCAGAGTCCATGATGGCGGTCTTGAGTGTTGCCACGTCGGCGTCGCTCAGCGCAGTTCCTGCCGGAATTGGATCCTGCCAGTCTTGTTCGGGAGCGACCTCGGGGCCGAGCAGGTTTACATGTGGGCCCATGTCGCGGTGTAGCAGCTTGTACCAAGCACGACCAAAGGCGTCGTCGAGTTGTTCGGGGTTGTCGCGGAAGCGCTGCGAGATGGGTCCGTAGATTGGGTCCAACTTCATGGCCATGTCAGCGGTGCTCATCATGGGAGCGTGCGTGATCGATGGGTCGTGCGCATCGGGAACGGTGCCAGCAAGTGCTGGAGCGGTCCACTGCTTGTGACCGGCTGGGCTCTCGGTGAGCTCCCATTCGTTGTCCATCAGTGTTTCGAGGTAGTTGTTGTCCCACTGGGTCGGCGTGGAATTCCAGGCGCCTTCGAAACCGCTGGTTGTGGTGTGGACACCGACACCGGAGCCAAAGTTGTTCTTCCAGCCCAGGAGCTGTTGCTCCATCGGTGCCCCTTCGGGCTCAGCCTCCATGAGGTCTTCGGCGCCCGCGCCGTGCATCTTGCCAAAGGCATGGCCGCCGACGACCAACGCAACAGTTTCTTCGTCGTTCATAGCCATACGGCCAAAGGTCTCGCGGATGTCTCGGCCTGACCCAATCGGGTCAGGTTGGCCGTTGGGGCCTTCGGGGTTCACATAGATGAGTCCCATCTGTACGGCGCCAAGTGGCTCTTGCAGACGGCGGTCACCGCTGTAGCGCTCGTCGTCGAGCCAGACGTTTTCTGGTCCCCAATACACGTCTTCTTCGGGAGCCCACACGTCGGGACGACCACCGCCAAAGCCGAAGGTCTTAAAGCCCATGGATTCGAGGGCAACGTTGCCAGTGAGAAGGAATAGGTCAGCCCAGGAGATCTTCTGGCCGTACTTGCGCTTGATCGGCTCGAGCAGCGCCCGGGCCTTGTCCAGGTTGCCGTTGTCTGGCCAGCTGTTCAGAGGTGCGAAGCGTTGCTGACCCGTGCCGCCGCCACCGCGACCGTCGTGGGTGCGATAGGTACCAGCGGAGTGCCATGCCATGCGGATGAAGAACGGGCCGTAGTGGCCGTAGTCGGCTGGCCAGAAGTCTTGCGAATCGGTCATAAGCGCAGTGAGGTCAGCCTTGAGAGCTGGCAGATCCAGGCTGCTGAATGCTGCGGCGTAGTCGAAGTCCGGATCCATGGGGTTCGTGTTCGGGTTGCCCTGGCTCAGGATGTTCAGGTTGAGTTGGTTCGGCCACCAGTGCTGGTTGGCCGAGCTACCTCGAGCGGAATGGTCATGTTGCAGAACCGGACACTTGGATTCGTCGGTCATATTTCTCCTTGGCTACTTACTCAGGTGATTCATTGCATTATTCAGAACAGGCGCGCCTTGGGAGCGCGCAATAGCTCAAACCTAGTCGCGTCATCCTTCTTAGACAATGTCTAAGAACCGACTCTCGAAAGATTTTGTGGCAACTAGACGCGAGCGCGGTTCTCAAAGGCGGCGTCGAGTACATCTTGCTCGTCAAGCAGGTCAACGATGTCGTCGTCGGCGCCCGGCAGAATGAAGCCAACAAAGTAGCCAATGACCGCCCCGACGGCGGTGAAGAGCACCCACATCAACGTACCCAATGGCCAGATCCGGAGCGTGGAGAAGGCAACCGCCAGCGTCAGGCCAGCACCGACACCCACGGCGAGGAAACGCAGCGCCCGCACCATGCGGTTCGACGGCAGCTTGCGTTGTGAAAGGCGCAGCAGGTTCCACCCAGCGCCCGCGATCGTGGCCAACAGCAGTAGCAGGTTGAACAGAGAAAGGGTCGAGAACCCCTCGCCGCTGGCGTCGAGGAATGCCTGTTGGGAGCCAAGTAACTCACGATCACTGTCGTAGAGCGAGACGTGGCCGCGGAGGTAACCGCTCGCTTGGCCGCCGAGATCGTAGAAGTCGAGCAGGATCGGCGGCAGATCGGTGGATTGCCCAGGCGCAATGGTGAGACTCACGGCGGTGTCGTAGGTCAGGAAGATCATGTCGAGGACTTCGCCCTCGAAGCGCACGTAATTCACCGTTACTTCGTTGGCAGACACGTTGCGGATGGACAGCTGTAACTCGGCGGCGTCTTCGCCCGTGAGCTTGATCGGGTCGCTCGGAGAGCTAGCCGCAACATCGTTCTGGTCGAGAAACGCGTCGAACTCGATCTGATCTCCGCCTCCGCCTTGAGCACAGCCCGTGGCGATCAGGGCGACAAGCAGGCACAGGCCCGCCAGACCCCGTGCATTTGTACCTTTACTCTTCATATGTGTACCGCCTACACTGATCCAGCGTTCTGGACTTTAGTCCCAGTGCGCACGTTCGTAAAGGCGAGGACCGGGGACGGAGCAACGGCGGGTTGCTTCAACAGCAAATGATGAAGAAGAAATTCCCATCTAACAGACCGCAGGCAAGGCTTGCTGGCGCACTGGTTGCATTGGCGATAGCGACCGTGTTCGCAGCTGGCGGCCTTGGTGGACCAACCACCAGCACCGCTGCAGCCCAGGTTGACATCAGCCAGCTACCAACCTGTGATTTCGGCGACTTCATACCTGAAACCAATCTGCCTTCTGTCCCGACCTGCACCGATCCCCCGTTCGACTTGTTGGAGCCAGATCCTGACCTGCACGCAAACGAGTGCACCTACATCGTTTTCGAGGACATCTTCGATATTGCCACTGCTTCGGACGATCGCTGCTTCACCGCACTCGGCGTAATCACCAGCATGGATTGCGCAGGCACCACCCTCGAGGTCGTCGGCCACCTGTCCAGCCCACCTCCGATTGGCCTACTGGGTGTCGGAACCCTGCAGTACCCGGGCAACTCAGCGATCCTTGGGCCAGTCCTCGACGACAACGGCGAGCCGATCGGCACCCCGTATGGCGGCGAAGACTCGTTGATCATCTATCACGGCGAAATCTTTATCCCAATCGAAGACGGCGCACAAACTGTTGCACTCACACTATTTGGGGAAGCAGGCACCGCATTCGTGGTCGAGCAGAGCGCCGACTGCGGGGGCCCACAGATTGATGTGGCGAATGGATGCTACGGAATCAGCGTGTTCGTTTACGACGACGCAGTCGGCCTCTTCGATACAGACGACGTTACGATCACCATCGAGTTCGCTCCGGCAGGCGGCAGCGCTGTGGTCACCGAGGCCTTACCGGCGGGATTTACTAGCGATACATCGTGGAGTTTCGGCAGACTGTTTCTTGACGAACTCGCCGATGAGGTGACCTACAACGCGACGGTGCGGGTCAACGGCACCGATAACAGCGGCGGGACCATTGCCAAGACCTTTGGGCCGGAGGCATTTCTGGTCGAACGCTGCGTCGACGTCGTACTTGACTGCACTGCCGATCAGCCCAACGTCACCGCCACGCTGCGACCCAATGCCACAGGGGGCGCACGTCAGGTTGCTGGCCTAACAATCCTTGAGAGCGGCCCTCGGGTGACGACCCCGTTTCCTGATGTAGCGCCGCGCACCCTCGTGATACCACTCGATCCGACGCAGGGCTACTTCTTCGAGGTTCTCCCCCAATTCCCGGGAGAAGGACTGGACTCGTTTTTCGACGGGCCGTCGTGGTTTGGCGAGGACATTTACTGCCTGCAGTTCAATGCCAAGGTCCTGTGCAGCAACGGCCAAGTGTTACTCGACACCAATCTTGATCGAACCAACCCAGACTTGAACTTCCCGAGCTGGCTGAACGACCAAGAACTACTCGGCGCCACCGCAGTCACCGTGAACGGCATCGAACCCGAGGCTGGTAACGCACCGGACTACAACTACCTCTTTGCCGATCCTCCGCCTACCGATTTCACCATGGCGCATGCCGCGAACTCACCCTGGATCCAAGCCTTCATCAATCCAGACATTGAACTCACTGTGCCGAACTGCGTGATCGATGCCGTGGCCGCCTGCGAGGCCGGACTTGGCTTCCTTGATGTACAAGTCCCACCCGGAACACCTCCGTTCTTCGTCGACGAATACGACTACGAATTTGCAAGCCCAGGCGACACCGCGACGCTAACCGTGGACAACGGCGTAATCTTCGCCGATACCGGCACAGACACCGTCGAGGTGACCGTGCCCCTATGCCTGATCGAGATCGAGATCAACTGTGTTGCTGGAGCGCCCAACGTTCAGATAACCAGTCCTATCTTGGCTCCGTCAACAGGTCTCACCGTTCGAATAGGGCCTGTGACTGGACCAATCGGCGAAGGCGAACTCATCGCTGCGAATGCCGACGGAACCTACACCGCACCAAACAATCAAGTCCTCAATGTGTCAGCCGATCCCGTCTCCCCCGACATCTGGGTCAGCACGGATCCAACAACTTCCGACGACGACGGCAACCCAGTCGAGTTGGCCGGTGTCGACTGCATCGTTGATATCGAAGTTGTTTGCCTCTCGGGCGCTCCACAGCTCAACGCCGATCCCGGATCAGCCGATGTGGGCGGGCTTCTCATTGGCACGCAACAACAGCCGCTTGGTGGCTCCGTTTCGGCTCCGTTCCCAACCGCAGCCACCTCGGTTTCATTGCCGCCTGGTGCGGGCATCAGCATTAATGACCCAGCCAATCCGCAACCTGGGTACACCTACGAACCAGGGCGAGTCGACAGCGCAGTCTTTGCTCCACCAACGTGTATTGTCGACCCCGTCATCGTGTGTGGTGTCGGCAATGGCGGTCCAACCGGCCAAGCCGAATTCCAGGTTGACCTGACGGGAACGCCGCAGCCGCCGAGCGCCAACTTGGCGACAGAAATCCTTGACACCTTCGACGGTCAGCCGGTGAACTCCGGCGACGTCTTTGCACCCGGACAGGCCGTGACCGTTGTTGCTACCAACGGCGTATGGTTCGCAACCGGTGCGTCGATCGTGTCCGAGAATCCACTTTCCTCGGCCGATAAGACCTTGGTCGCTCCTTTCTGCGCGGTGACCGTCACGGCTTCGGCTGAATGTCAGAACGGTCAGGCGGTTGCACGGTTCGAGGTCAGCAACGGCGGAGACTTCGCCACCATCGAAGGCGCAGTCGATAACTCGCCTCCAGCCTCGAATTCCGGGCTCTTCCAGTTCGCAGGCGAAGGTCCAATCGCCGTCACCCTGACAGCGGCGCCCAATGCATTGATCATCGGCGACTTGTCGATCGATCCGTTGAGTTGTTTGGTCACGGTCGCGGCCGAGTGTGTTGCTGGTCAAGCCGTGCTCGTATTGACCAGCCCCAGCGGTGGACTTGACCAAGCTCCCGCCGGGTCGTCCCTGAGTCCAGCCGAAGGCACGGCGCTCGCCCAGAACAGCTCGACAACGGTCACCGCAGCCGGCGTGAACTTTGCCGGTGATCCACCGTCGGCAACCACCATGGTCGCAGCGCCACGATGTGAAATCGCCGTGGACCTGGCGTGCCGGACCGCAGAGGGCATCCCGACGGGCGACGCCGCTCTCCGTATCGACTCCTTCGAGCTCACCCAGCTTGGGGCTGGAGCGACGGTCACCCCGGCCGCTGGGACAATCGTGCCAAGCGAAGGACAGCTCACAGTTAGCGCAACCGGTGGCGTACATCTGGCGGGCGGAACCGATTCGCTCACACTCACCGCGCCTTCGTGTCTTGTTGCAGCTACCGCAACCGCTGCCTGTTCTGCGACCGGCGTCGACATCACTGTGACCACGAACGGCGCGCCAGCAGCTGCGATCACCGTGAACGGTCAGAGCTTTCCCGCCACCGGAACCACGACCACGGTTTCCGGCCTTGCTCCCGCAACGAGCTACCAAGTCGCTGTGGCCCCCGCAAACCCAACGATCGTGGCCGCCTCCGCTCTCGCGACCGTCTTCCTCGATGCCGCCAGCAGGTGCACCATTGAAATCGCAGTCACCGTGCAGTGTGTGACCACGGACCTTGTCATGGTCACCGCTTTGCAGTCAACCGGTAACGGCACGGTGACGAGCATCTCGGTCAATGGTGATACCAACCTGCCGTTCAACGTTGCGCCGGGCACGCCAGTCATCATCGATGTCACGAGTTCCAACACGTTGCCCGGTGACATTTCAATCCCGGCTGTTGTCGTGCCCACAAACTGCGACACCGTCGTTAGGGAGCTCGCCGCGACCCTCTACGTGGACTACTCCACAGCCTGCAGCGCCGACGGCCAGTCCATCACGGTCACGGTCACCACCGAAGGTTCGGCTGGCATTGTTGCCATGTCGATCAATGGTGATGCCAGCGTGCCTTACGAAGTAGCTCCGGGCGAAGAGATCTTCGTGTCGGTGATCACCTACGACGGCAACGACTTCGTTGATATTCGCGGCACGAACTTGGCGCCGGTCTGCCTGACACCGCCGCCTGAGCCGACCCCTCAACCCTCGCCTCAACCAGCGCCTGCGTTGCCGCCAGCGATAATTCTGACCTTCGCGCCAGAATCACCGGCAACGCCAGCAGCGCCGGCGTCGACACCAGAGCCAACACCGGAAACAACCCCTGAACCCATACCGGAGCCAACCCCCGAGGCCACACCGGAGCCAACGCCCGAAGCAACGCCAGAACCAACCGCTGAACCCGCTCCGGAACCAACCTCGGACCCAGCCCCAGAATCAACACCGGACCCGACTCCGGACCCCCAGATCCAAACGACACTGCCGGTCGCTGTGCGCCAGCATGGCAAGTCCACAGTGCTCTTGCCCGACGACTGCGACGCAACCGACATTGACCTTCCTGGCGCCGTGCGGTTGGTCCGCGATGGCATTACCGACGATGGCCACATTCGATTTATTGCAGAAACAGCCACGCTCGACGTTGGCACCTACAAGGAGACCATCTCGTGTGCAGGCACACAGGTCGAGATCGAGCTCTTCGTGTACCGGCAAATCGGTGGCGCACGCGGCGAAGCAAGCAGCATCAGCCGCTTGGCCTCGATGGGCGGGATACTTGCCCTCGTCCTCGTAGGCATTCCCGGCTTAGCTGCCCGGCGCGAAGACGACGGCGTGTAACCAAAAGAGGTAGCGCTAGCGACACCGCTAGCGACACCGCCAACAGCCTGGGTTTAAGCTGGATGATTCTCACGATGTCGCCTGGGGCATTGCCGAGAGAGCACTACGCTCACCCCCGAAGGGACGTGCATGTATCCGATCGTCAAGGTGACCCAGCCAGGTCGCTCCCAGCTCTACCTCACGATTGCAGAGCCGTTAATCATCGGCCGCGAGTGCGACGGCCTGCTCCTTGCCGACGACAAAGTCTCCCGACAGCACCTACGTCTGACCCCTGCCGGAGGCGCCGTGCTGGTCACCGATCTGGGTAGCACCAACGGATCGTTCATTAATCAAGGCCGAATCGAAGGCGAAGCCACACTGGTTGCTGGCTCCACCCTGACCCTTGGTGACACATCTGTCATCATCGAAACACCCGTGCCACCAGCTGCCGCTGGTCAGACAACTCGCCGAGATGTCGGCGGCACCATCGTTGCGACATTTGATCCAAACAGCACGACGCAAGCCCCCCTCGGCGCTGGCTTGCGAAGCAGTGATTCATCGCCAACGCCGCCGCCGAGCAAACGAACGAGTGACCCGGTCGTTCGGCCCGCAGTGGCGTCGGAGGAAACACGCCGGACCAGCATGGATGAACTCGTTGCCAGCTTCGGTGGCCAAATTTCGTTGCCATCGGGCAGCGCTGATGACACCGTGACCATCATGTTCAGCGACATCGAGTCCTCGACCGAACTCGCATTGGCTGCCGGCGACCACCGTTGGTACGAGATCCTCACGTGGCACAACCAGCTCGTCGAACAACGCGTCGCCGCCCATGCCGGATTCATCGTGAAGAACCAAGGCGACGGCTTCATGATCACCTTCAACAGCGCCCGCCGCGCCATCATCTGCGCCAGCGAAATCCAGCAAGCACTTCACCAGCAAGCCGTCACCGACCCATCGAATGCGGTGCGCGTGCGTATCGGCATGCATACCGGCGAGGCCATCCGCCAGGACTCCGGCGACCTCTTCGGCCGCCACGTGATCATTGCTGCCCGCGTCGGCGCAATGGCCAATGGCGGCGAGATCTTGGTGTCGTCGATTGTCCGTGAAATTGCTTCGGCACGCGGCGACCTGCACTTCGGCGAAGGTGCAGTGGTTGACCTCAAAGGGGTTGGGGACCAAACGGTCTACCCGGTGCTCTGGGGCGCCGAGCTACCCAACGTCTAGGCCGCCATCGTTCGCAGGTTAGGACCGGCGCGCCGTAGCAACCGTGACCCGTTTGAGCCGGCGGCCGCGGCGCCAGCGTCGGTATGCCTCTCCCAGCACTACGGACCCGCCTGCAAACAACGCCGCCGATGCAATGATGGTGGTAACCGACGCCGGGGTTTGCAGCACAACCATGGCGAGCACCGCCAAGGCTGCGCCGCTGATAGCGCCGCTGATAGCGAGGCCGACGTAGGGAGCGATACGAACCCGACGCGCTCGCAAACCCCGCAAGTTTGACTGGGCCGAAGCCAGCCCGCCCAGTGCCAACATGACAGCCAGCACAAAGGGAGCCGTCGGGTACACCGAGTTGGTAGCGCGCACCGGGAACGACTCATCGAGCCGGCCATCGGGTGCGAGTTCAATCACGCCTGCGCCACTGAATTTGAGGTAGCCGGGATCGATTTGACCATCGACCACGTTGGCGGAACCAATGGGGATTCCCAGAAATGTTGCCTTGACGGTCTCGGCCTCGATGCCGGACAAGGGGAATGGTGCCGTGAGGTCGACCTCGGCAATACTGCTACTCGATTGCAGATTGACACCGTCTACCGAACCCCGGGCGGCATCGCTCACCGTCGGATCAGACCCCAACCCTGCAACAGCAATAAGAACCGCTGCGACAAGACCGGCAAGGGCCAAGAGCGCAGGCAACATTGGCGAACGAGGCGACCTGACTTCGGCCAGATTGAGCATGTCGTCGGGCACAAGATCATGCAGATCGGCGCCGACAACTCGTTGGCGCTGCTGCGGAATGATCGGTGGAAGTTGCGCGGGCGGAGTTGCCGGCGCCGCAGGCGGAGCGGACGTTGGGAGAGCGCTTGCTGCGTCGGACGAAGCAAGTTCATCAATAGCACTGTCGACAACGGGAGGGGCTGGCTCGCGATCGTCGGGGTCGATGGCGCGACTACGCGTCGCTCCACCGCCAGTTGTGCGTGAGGCTTGCTCGATCGCTTCGCTGCCCTGGACCGTGGTGCCCGATTCGGACATCCAATCGGGGCCCCAAGTCTCCGCGGCTGCTTCGCCAAGCGCAACCCCGAACTCCTCGGCATTTGAGAATCGATCAGTCTCGCTACGGGCGAGGGCCGCCATTGCGACCTCGCCGATCGCACCCGGCACAACTGGGCCAACGGAGTGAATCGGCACCGGGTCATCGGTGAGGCGCGCCATGGCCATGCTCATGGCATCGGTTGCATGAGGGAACGGCAACGAGCCCGTGAGCATCTCGTAAAGCATCGCACCCGACGCATACACATCGGCTGGCCGGCCGCATGCCCGGCCCTCGGCCTGCTCCGGAGACATGTATGCCGGGGTGCCGATAATGGCGCCTTCGACGGTGCCCATTGTTTCGGTGCCGGTCAAGACTTGGGCGATGCCGAAGTCGGTGACCTTGAGCTGCCAGTCGTGGGTAAAGATCAGGTTCTCAGGCTTGATGTCGCGATGCAGGATGCCACGATCATGAGCGTGGTGTACCCCGGCCAATGTGGCGAGCACGAGACCGCACGCCCGGGGCGCGGCGAGACCGTGATTGAGGAACTGGTCCCACACGGTGCCGTTCGGCAAGTGCTCCATGACCAATGCCAAATGGCCGTCGCGATCGACAAAATCATGAATGACGACCACGTGTGGATGATCGAGCGCAGCCACAACTCGGGCCTCGGTCAAGAAGCGCTCACGCACACCATCGTCGATTGCGAACGATGGTGGTAGTTCCTTTATGGCCACCAGGCGATCGAGAGCCTTATGACGACCCAGGTACACAATACCCATGGCACCGCGCCCGAGTTCCTGGGTTACCTCATAATCAGGCAGCGCTGCCTGAAGCGCAGTTGCGCCCACCGGTTACTCTCCGCCCCGATCGTGCAACCGATTAGTCCGCAAGTTCGATGGCGTATTCAGGACAATTGTCAACACACAGCTGGGCTTTGTCGTGTAGCTCGGCCGGGACTTCGCCTTCGATCTTGAGCACGGCGTAGCCCTCGTCGTCGACATCGAAAATTTCCGGAGCGAGCATGTAACACCGGTTGTGCCCTTGGCATAGCTCACGGCTGTACTTGATCTTCATTGAAACTTTCCTACTGTCCTGATCGACTGCCAGACGACGTTCCCGCAATCGACATCGAGTATCGCACGGATGGGCTCAGAGAGATGTGTTCGAGTTCACGGAGATGGGCAGTTCGCGTGGACCGCGAATCTGACCGGTGGAGAAGCGGACCTTGCTGGGGTCAACGAGCGAGAACTCCTGCACTCGTTCCACAAACACCTCGAGAGCGACGGCAAGTTCCATGCGAGCCAGGTTTGAACCCAAGCATCGATGGATGCCTAGGCCGAACGCTCCATGGCGGTTCTTCTGGCGATCGATCACAAACTTGTCGGCATCTTCGAACGCCTCGGGGTCGCGGTTCGCCGCCGGAAACGGCAGCAACAGCCAGTCGTCCTTCTTGAGCGGACAACCGTTGAGCTCGTGGTCTTGGGCCACGATGCGGGCCATGGTGACCGGTGCATAGGCCCGAAGAAATTCCTCGATCGCAAACGGGCGAACCTGAGGATCGTCGCGGAAGCGGGCAAGGTCAGCGGGGTTCTGCGCAAGGTGCCAAATCGCTGACCCAATCGCGGACCAGGTGGTGTCGATACCGGCAACGAGCAACAAGATCACCGTGCCACGCACGTGTTCTTGGGCGAGCGGCTCTCCAAAGATCTCGACCCCAAGCAGGTGGTCGATCAAGTCGCCTTCGCCCGAGGGCTTAGGGTTCGCTCTGCGCTTGGCGATCTGTTCGTCGAAGTACCAGTCGATCGTGTCTTCCTCGGGAATATCACGTTCGATCGGGTTCTCAATGATGTGGTGGATGAAGGTGCGGAATTTGTCGCCGTCTTCAGGGGGCAGGCCCAGCATCTCGGCAATGACTCGCACCGGGATGTTCTGTGAATAGTCGATGGCCGCATCGAACCAGCCTTGGTCATCTGACTTGGCAAGTGCGTTGTCGAGCAGCTCGTGACACGCCTGGCGAGCGAAGGGCTCAAGTGCCTTTATCTGCTTGGGGGCGAACGGCTCAAGCAACAGCTTGCGTGCCGGTGCGTGAAATGGCGGATCACTTGTAATGGGTGGCGCCTCGCCAATCGGAGGCTCGATACCGGGGCGTACTTCGCTCACAACGACACCCTGGCTGGTGTAATTGCCGTCGGCGTTCTTGGCGATTGCCTCGATGTCTTCGTGGCGTGTCGGCAGCCACATGCCACCGAACCGTTCGCTATGCGCAACCGGGCACTCCGAACGAAGCTCATCCCAAATCTGATGGGCGTTGGCCGCGTAGTCGGGATGGGTGTGATCGAAATCTGTCTGCCAATCACTAACTGGTGCCTTGTCAGCGTCCACCAAAGTTCCCTTTCGATTCCTGCATTCAGTGTGAATAACAGCTGTTATTGCGAAGAGCGTGAGTGTAGTACTAGTGTCGGTTACTGGCGAGAGCGGCTTGGCGGCCCCAGCAGTGAACAGATGTCACAAGAATGCTCAGGTGTTGCATTCACAGATGTCCGGTCCTGCTTAGTTCATGCTCACGCGCTTCATTTAACGGACAGCACAAGCAGAGGAAACAAGTGAGTATCTCGGCGGAAACCCACCTCGAACCAACACTCAACATAGAGAGCATTGGCACATCGGCTCCCGGCAGAACCCGGGACGTGAGCCGATCACACAAGTCGATTACTGACGAACAACTTGTTTGTCGGGCCCGACGGGGCAACGCAGCGGCTTACGGCCAGCTTTATCAGCGCTACCACCCGTATATACGCAAGATCCTTGGCGACGACGTCAGCGACATCGAGGCTCGCAACGACATCTTGCAGACTGTCTTTGAGCGGGGCTGGTCCAAGTTGGGAAGCCTGCGCGACCCCAAGGCGTTCCGCCCGTGGCTTGCCCAGCTAACCCGACGTCTCGTGATCGATCACTATCGGTCGGCGTCGCGAACGGTTTCGACTGACTTCACCGACCCCGACGAAGGCTACGCACTCGCTTCCGACGACTGGACTGCGCACGACTGGGCGGCGATGAACGAACTCGCTGCAACACTGCAAATCGGCATCGACCGGCTGTCGCCCCGCGACGCAACGGTGCTCGAGATGGCAATTGGCTTCGGGTTCACTTCTCGAGAGATCGCCACCGCACTCGACATCGACCTCAGTCACACTCGCGTGCTCCTCCACCGGGCAAGGCGCCGCTTGAGCCGAGCGCTCGCTGCATCTCTGGAGGGCTGCCCGTCCGTGCACACCCAGAGATAGGCGACCCTCAGTGATACAACAGGGTGGCCGACTTGTTGCCACCGCTACCCAACGGCCCCTGAGCGCCTTTTGCGGTAAGTTTCAGCCACACCTGCGCTGGGTAGTCCCTAAACCAGCGTCGACATTCAGGTCGAGGCCGCTACGGAGACCCCCGATGACAATGCCAAGCCCCCTAACCCCAGATCCCATGCCTCAGCCACCGGAGCCTCTGCCCCGAGACGGGCGCAGCCGCGGACCACTTCGCCGCCGCCAGCTGAAAGGGCTCCGGCCTAAGCGCAAACTGTTCACCCGCATCGCGAAACGCTGACTCACCTGATGTGGCTCGCTCGGCCACTTACATGACCGAGCGAGCCCCAGAGATCTAGGCGGCAGCCGACGTTTCGCCCTGGGTAACGGTGAAGACGGATTCACCACCGTCCTCGCCAACAGCGCCTGAACTCACGTCGACAAGCACGGTCGAGCCTTCTTCGAAGGTGCCTTCGAGTACGGCCAATGCAATTCGGTCACCTAGTTCACGCTGAATCACCCGCTTGAGTGGCCGGGCTCCAAAGGCCGGGTCGTAACCGAGTTTCGCGATTCGGGCGCGAGCGGCTTGAGTAACATCGAGCACAAGGCGGCGCTCTGCCAGTCGACCGGCAAGACCAGCAAGCTGGATATCGACGATGCGTTCAAGGTCCACGATCTCAAGCGGAGCGAAGCGCACGATGTCATCGATACGGTTCACAAATTCTGGCTTGAAGTAGTCTTTGGGATCGATCGGCAAGTTACTGGTCATGATCAACACCACATTGGTGAAGTCAACCGTGCGACCCTGACCATCGGTTAAACGCCCGTCGTCGAGTAGTTGCAGCAACACGTTAAAGACATCGGCGTGGGCTTTTTCGATCTCGTCGAGCAGCACGACCGAGTAGGGGCGACGGCGAACGGCTTCGGTGAGCTGGCCACCTTCGTCGTAGCCGACATAGCCGGGAGGGGCACCGATCAGGCGGCTGACCGAGTGCTTTTCCATGTATTCGCTCATGTCGATGCGGACCATGGCACGCTCATCGTCGAACAAGAAGTCGGCGAGCGACCGTGCAAGTTCGGTTTTGCCGACGCCCGTTGGCCCCAAGAACATGAACGATCCAATCGGGCGATTCGGGTCACTCAGTCCAGCGCGGCTGCGGCGGATGGCGTTGGCCACCACGTTGACCGCGTCGTCTTGGCCGATGACCCGTTCGTGCAGCACCTCTTCGAGGCGGATCAGCTTCTGGACCTCTCCTTCCATCAGCCGCGAGACCGGCACGCCGGTGATGCGACTGACGACCTCGGCGATGTCTTCCTCGTCGACTTCTTCTTTGAGCATCTTGCGGTCACTCTGCAGATCATCGAGCAGCACGGTCGCAACTTTGATGTCTCGCTCGATGTCTGGGGTGCGACCGTACCGAAGTTCGGCAGCGCCGGCGAGATCGCCAGCACGCTCACGGTTCTCGGTCTCGACGCCAACAGCTTCGAGCTCTTCTTTGAGATCACGAATCGAGGTGATTGCCTCGCGCTCGCCCTGCCAGTGGGCTTGCATGCTGATCAAGTCTTCGTTCAGGTTGGCTAGTTCCTCGTCGAGAGCGTCGAGCCGCTCAGCCGAAGCCTTGTCGGTCTCTTTGGCCAGCGCAACGCGTTCGATTTCGAGCTGGCGAATGCGCCGGTCGACCTGATCGATCTCGTCGGGCATCGAGTCGATCTCGATGCGCAGCTTGGAGCCGGCTTCGTCCATCAGGTCGATGGCCTTGTCAGGCAAGAAGCGACCGGTGATGTAGCGATCGCTCAATATGCCGGCGGCGACCAGCGCAGCGTCTTGGATGCGGATGCCGTGGTGAACCTCGTACTTTTCTTTGAGGCCGCGCAAGATTGCAACGGTGTCTTCGACCGTCGGCTCCTCGATCAGCACCTGCTGGAAACGGCGGGCGAGAGCCGGGTCTTTCTCCACGTATTTGCGGTATTCGTCGAGCGTGGTGGCGCCGATCATGCGCAGCTCACCGCGAGCGAGCATGGGCTTGAGCATGTTGCCTGCGTCCATCGCTCCCTCGGCACCGCCTGCGCCAACGACGGTGTGCATTTCATCGATAAAGGTGATGACTTCGCCTTCGGACTCGACGATCTCTTTGAGCACGGCCTGCAGTCGCTCTTCGAACTCGCCGCGGTATTTTGCGCCCGCCAGCATCGAGGCCAGGTCGAGCGAAATCAGGCGCTTGTTCTTGAGACCTTCGGGCACGTCGCCCTCGACGATGCGGCGAGCAAGGCCTTCGACAATGGCGGTCTTGCCTACGCCGGGTTCACCAATCAGTACGGGGTTGTTCTTGGTGCGGCGGCTGAGCACTTGAATGGTGCGGCGGATTTCGTCGTCGCGACCGATCACCGGATCGAGCTTGCCTTCGGCCGCGATCTTGGTCAGATCGGTGCCGTATTTCTCGAGGGATTGGTAGGTGTCTTCGGGATTCTGACTCGTGACACGCTGGCTACCGCGCACCTCGGCAAGAGCGTCGAGCAGCACGCTGGTTTCCACGTCGAGCCGCTCGTTCATCGCCAGCAGCAAGTGCTCTGTCGACAGGTACTCATCGGTCAGGTCTTTGCGAGCAATGTCGGCATTGGCGAAGACGCGTGATAGCTCCTTGTTCATCTGCGGGGCATCGGCGCCGTAGGCACTGGGCAGCTGGCCGAGACGGTCTTCGAGCTTGTTGCGCAGCGAGAGCGGTGAGACCTTGACCCGTTGCAGCAAGGGCAGCACGAGGCCATCGGCTTGGCCAAGCAGGGCCAGCAGCAGGTGGTCGGGGGTCAGTTGCGGATGGCTACGAGTTGTTGCCAGCTCCATTGCCGTTTGCACGGCTTCGCTGGTCTTGTGGGTCCACTTCTTTGGGTCGAGCGCCATAGGACGTTCTCTTTCTCCTAGTTCTCATGAGAGAATCCGTTGCAGTATCACGCAAATGCTGACGCTTACGCCTGTCCCGCCTGGGACCATCTGCATGACTTCACCGTCTAACACAACAAAGTTGCGTCTATTCCACTCAGGTTTAGAACCGGCCAACCACGCATCGCTCCAGGAGAAGTGTTCGCAGTTCAGGCGAGGTCGGCGAGTGCGGGGATGGCATCCAGGGCGTTGGCCATGAGTGTCATGAAATCAGCTTGGCCGTTGCTGGCCGTCCACTGACGCACAGCGATTCGCACCGCCGACATTGCGGCTCCGGCGACAAGTTCAGGGCGCGGGTCGGTCATGGGATCTACGGCAAGCTGAACCGCGACGGCAGCGATGATCTCCCGTTCCCAACTCGCTTGCACTACCGCGCGGCTATGAGCCTGCACCGTTGGCGAGGTTGCAGCGAGACGCGCCTGCATCAGGCGTCGGGCACTATTTCGTTCATGGTCTTCGGCGAGCGATAGCAGCGAGGTTCGCACCGTGAGTAAAATCGGTTCTCCAATCGGGCGCGCTGCGAGCGCTTCGCGAAGTTGCAGACGGGCGTCGTCCATATCGCCGTAGAGCACGGCCTCCTTCGTGGGGAAGTGACGAAAGAGGGTGCGCTGCGAAACATCGGCCCGCTCCGCGATATCGGTCGTCGTCGTTTCCTCGAAGCCCTGGGTCGAGAAAAGCGCATCGCCCGCGGCTAACAAGTCATCGCGAGTCCGTTGTTTCTTGCGCGACCTGCGGCCAGCCTCGGGATCGTTGACCCGGGGCGCCGGGTCGACGCCCTGGCCAATTGTGTCGCCAGCGGGGTGATCAGCAGGGGCCAACGACATGGGATCACCGTAGCCGACCCGAGGACAAATGTCAGCAATTGACTAATGTCAGCGACTGACATATTGTGGTGATTATGTCGAAAGCAGCAGTCTTCTTTGACCTCGACCGCACCCTGGTGCGCGGTTCGTCAGCGCCGGTCTTCGCCGACCACATGGCCAAGGCAGGAATAACCGAACATCGAGACATTCCGTTCGCAAATCTCTTTCTTAAGTTTTACGAAGAGGTCGGCGAGAGCCGAATCACAATGGCCCCTGCCAAGTTGTCGGTTCGCGCTTCAAAAGGATGGGACGTCGCCGCGGTGAACGCCGCAGCCACCGATGCTGCCCAGGAACTTCTCGGTCACATTCAGCCGTTCGCCGAGGGCCTCTTCGAAAAGCACCGAGCCGACGGGTCCAAGCTCGTGCTAGCAACAACCTCACCCGATGCCTTCGTGCGCCCGCTGGCCGAAGCCTTGGGATTCGACGACGCCATTGCCACCAAGTGGGCGAGCGCCAACGGCAAGTACAGCGGCGAAATCGATGGCGAATTTGTCTGGGGAGTAAAAAAAGCCGAAGCAGTGGCTGACTGGGCCGAAGCCAACGGCATCCGCCTCGATCGCAGCTACGCCTACAGCGACAGCTACTACGACTCGCCCATGCTCGACTCGGTCGCTCACCCCATCGCCGTGAACCCAGACCCAAAACTCACCGCAACAGCCACAATCAAAGGCTGGCCGATCCGGCACCTCGACAAGAACGAAGGCGTCGTCAAGATCGCTGGCCGCGAGATTCAAGAATGGTCTCGACCTTTCATGCGCCCCGAGATCGTGGCACCTTACGCCAACATCACCTTCGAAGGCCTTGACAAGATTCCCGCGGAGGGCGGCGCAATCTTAGTGTTCAACCATCGCAGCTACTTCGACCCAACGGTCATGGGTCTGCTCGCCGCACGCTCGGGCCGTAACATTCGCGGTCTTGGCAAAAAGGAAGTCTTTGACACACCGATCATTGGCAAGCTCATGGCCGCCATCGGTGGGGTGCGAGTTGAACGAGCCACCGGCTCCGACGAGCCGCTCGTCAAGGCAGCCGAAGCCATCAACGGCGGCGAGATCGTCATGATGGCGCCCGAAGGCACCATCCCCCGCGGCCCGGCGTTCTTCGAGACTGAACTCAAAGGCCGATGGGGCGCGGCCAAGCTGGCAGCGATGACCAAGGTTCCGGTAATCCCGATCGGTTTGTGGGGCACCGAAAAGGTCTGGCCTCGCAGCTCCCGCCTGCCAAACCTGTTGCCAAAGAAGCGACCCGATGTATCGGCCCAAGTCGGCGACCCAGTCCAACTCAACTACAAGTCGGCCGACGCCGACACCAAGGCGATCCTGAAAGCCATCGTTGCGCTGCTTCCCGACGAAGCCCGCGTGAAGCGCAACCCAACCAACGAAGAACTACTGCTCACCTATCCCCCCGGCTACTCCGGCGACCCCCGCGCCGAATCCCAACGCCGCCCCGGCACAGACACGTGAAGAAGGACATGACCATGGCTCGTAGAGAACGAGAATTTGCTTCAACGGAACGAATGACCGAGCACGAAGCGCTCATGTGGAACGTGGAGAAGGATCCGTGGCTGAACGCCAGCGGAGCCTCGCTGACACTGCTGGATAAGCCTGCAGACTTTGATCACTTGCGCCGCACCCTGCGAGCAGCAATCTTGCAGATGCCACGACTCGCAGAACGAGTAGTGCCTGGTTTTGGTCGCCTGTCAACTCCCGCCTGGGCTCCCGACGCCGAATTCGACCTCAGCCACCACCTGCAAGAGATGGAGCTACCCGCAGCTGGCGATCGCCGCACACTCTTTGACCTCGCAACCCGCCTGTACAACGAACCACTCGATCGCACTCGCCCCCTGTGGCGCTTCGTTTCCATCAAAGGCCTCGACGACGGCGGTGGCGCCCTCTACGTGATGATGCACCACGTGATCGCCGATGGCATCGGCCAGATGCGCATGGCCGAGATGTACCAGCAGCTCACTCGCAACGAACCCGCTCCCGACGAGGTCGATATCGAAAGCGCAATCGCTGCGGCAGCAGCCGCATCTAACGTAAAAGAGTCGGGCGGCGATTCGGACTCAAGCCTGGCCGATGCCGTGCGTAATAGCGTCGGTCACGTGGCTCGGCGCCAGCTCGGCATTGCCCGCCGAGTCGCCGGCGAGGTCGTGCTCTGGCCTGCTGATCCGGCCCGAATGAACGACAAGCTCGTGAATCTCGGAGAGACTGCGGCGGCTGCAATCAATCAGCTGACACCCCCACCTGAAGAGACCAGCCATGGTTCGCCATTGTGGAACGAGCGATCTCGACACCGCCATCTGGAACATCTCACGTTGAGCGTGGCTGACCTGAAGGCCGCTGGCCATGCGGCTGGCGGCAGCCTGAACGATGCCTTTTTGGCAGGCCTTGCCGAAGGAGCGCACCGCTATCACGCCAAGCGCGAGGCTCCGGCCCAGACCTTCAGCTCGAGCTTCGTGCTCAGCACCCGTTCAGATAGCAAAGCCGGCGGCAACTCATTCACGCCGGTACCGGTTCGTTTACCAGGCGCCGCAATGACGGTGCTCGAACGACTTCGCTTGGTCCATCAAGCCGCTACCGACGCTCGCGAACAAGCCGAGCGCACTGGCGGAGTCGGTGGCCTATCTGGCATCGCCAACTTGTTGCCAACTTCGGTAGTAACCCGCACCGCCCGGGCACAAGGCGCCCGAATTGACTTCGCAACGTCGAATCTGCGGGGCGCCCCAATGGAACTGTTCTGCGCAGGTGCACAGGTTGTCCGAACCATTGTTATGGGTCCTGTCGCAGGCACCGGCGCCAACATCACCGCAATGTCCTACCAGGACAACTTTGAGATCGGCATGTTTATCGACCCCGAGGCGATCACTGACCCGGCCGACTTCCAAGTATGCGTGAGCGAGGCCTTCGCCGACATGTTTGCTGCCACGAATCAGGCCCCCTCGCCTGCTGCAGCAACCCCCAAGGCACCGGCCAAGAAAGCCGCGGCGAAGAAGCCACCCGCCAAGAAAGCAGTCGCCAAAAAGGCCGCAGCCAAGAAGACGACGACGAAGAAAGCCGCAGCCAAGAAGAAGACGACGACGGCGAAGAAAGCCGCAGCCAAGAAGACGTCAGCAGCCAAGAAGACGACGACGAAGAAAGCCGCAGCCAAGAAGACGTCAGCAGCCAAGAAGAAGACGACGACGAAGAAGGCACCAGTGAAGAAGGCCGCGACAAGGAAGCCAAGGACTCGCGGCTAGCACCGCCCTGCGGCTGCCTAGATAAGGAGTAGAAGACAAACGCAATCGCACGCGAACTCCCCTGAATACGGCACGCGGCCCACGTCATCCACCGTGGCCTGCGGGCTAGGATGGCCGTCGATATGCCAGTAGCCCCAGCGATTCCTGACAACGGTGCAGCAGCACCGGCCCTTTGGAAGACAATCCTAGAATCTCGGGCCGCGCTTGAATACGCCAACTGGCGCACGCTGCATCCGCTGCTGCGCCGATTGCCCGCCGGCGATGGCCACTCGGTGCTGGTTCTGCCAGGCTTCACTGCTGCGGATCGTTCGACAGCGCAGCTTCGTTGGCTTCTTCGCCAGCTTGGCTACCGGACCTATGGGTGGCGACTCGGCACGAACCTCGGACCCACGCCAAACATCGTGCAAGGCCTAGATAACCGCATCGCCCGCATCCGCAAGGCCAACCGTGGCGAGCCAATCAGCCTGATTGGCTGGAGTCTTGGCGGCATCTTCGCTCGCGTCCTTGCCCGCGAGAATCCTGAGTACTTCCGCCAGGTCATCACCCTTGGCAGCCCTTTCCGCACCCGCCTGGGCGACCGTAGCGCGGTGTCTGGGCTGTGGGATTCGCTCGAACCGCTCCACGACCAGGAGTTCCTCGAGTCGTACGCCACCAACGAACGACCGCCGCTCCACATGCCTACGACATCGATCTACAGCCGCACCGACGGCGTGGTCAACTGGCGGCTGTGCTTGGAGTCCAAGAGCCCAATCGCCGAGAACGTCGAAGTCTTCGGCAGCCACAGCGGCATGGGATTTAACACTGCGGTCGCGTATGTAATTGCGGACCGCTTGGCACAGCATGCCGGTGAATGGAGCCGCTTCCGTTCACCACTACTGCTTCGAGGGCTCTACCCGCCCGCCAAGAACCACCACAGCTAGCGTTCTGACGAGAGGGCTAAGTCCGACCAGAACTCGAAGTGTCGGGGTTCGGCCGGCCACATAGGGAGCGGCACCTCGAACGCCCGATGCATCCATGCTGCGAGATCGTCGCCGAGTAATTCCACTTGGGCGCGGTCGACCCGCAAGACCGGGTTGCCATCTGAGCTGGGTTGATCTTTGGCCGCGGTTAGCGGTACTGCGTGGCGCCCATGCAGTGGGAAGAGCGATGGCACGGTTGACGCGAATTGTTTACGGGCAATGACGAACCGCTCCGCGAGAGAGTCAGGGGCGGGACCCCACGGGGCGAACCAGAAGCCCATGTGCTCGATTTCAAAACAAATTCCATCGATCAGGCTGGTGTCCCATGCGGCAATCTGTTTGGCCGGGTCATCCCATTGATGCCACCCATCGGCCGCCGGCACGCCCATCACGAGTAACAGACCAACTTCGAATGGCAATTGACAACCGAGAACCTCTTCGAGTTGCGCAATCTGGTTATTTGACAGACCAGGAGACCGATCGCCCCCAATACGTTCGAGCGCCAAATCCAGGAAGGCCTCCCACGCATCTTCGTCGGGTCGAGGCTCAACGAACAGACCGTCTAGATCAAAATCACTCACGCAAACAAGATAACCGTGTAGCCATGATGCTAGGCGACGTGACGGCAGCCACCCTTTGCGTGTCTTGGGCATAACAGTCAGCGCTCGCGGGTCTGGCTGATACTGGGTGAGAAGCCCGAAACCTTGCGGAGGGAACCACGATGACAACTGCGTGAACCCCTTCAATACCAGTCAATTCGATAGCGATCAGGACGGATGGGGCGATGGGTGCGACTTCTGCCCAGGCGCCACAGCCCCGATAGACGCATCTCAGGATTTCAACCCGGACCAAGGGTTCCTCTTCGATACCGACGGCGACGGCAAAGACGACTCCTGCTTCGCACCGCTGATTTAGCAATCAAGAACAGAGCGTCTCGGGTCAGTAGAACCTCGTGACGGCGAGGCAGACACCCGCCTCGCCGTCGCTGCGTCTGAGCCAACTACGCTCTTGTCGTGCGATCAGGCGCCACCAACTCCCCACGACCTCTCGCCGGTACAAGAATCGACCGCCATGATTGAGATCACCGGTTACACCGATCTCGAGGTCATTGGTCGGGGCGGGTTCGCCGTCGTGTACAAGGCGCGCCAAATGTCGGTGGGTCGCGACGTTGCGATAAAGCTCCTGACCGACCAGACCCCCGACGACGACCTCGTTCGACGCTTTCGGCGAGAGTCCCAAGCAGTCGGGGCCCTGTCGTGGCACCCCCACATCGCTGCGGTCGTCGACGCAGGGTCAACGGGTGCAGGCCAGGCCTACATCGTTTTTGAGCTGCTTTCAGGCGGCTCACTCGAGGAACACATCGAACAAGGACCGCTGCCCTGGCCTCGGGCCGTGGCAGCGATGATTCAAATAGCCGATGCCACCGAGGCTGCCCATCGCTCCGATGTACTGCACCGCGACATCAAGCCCGCCAACATCTTGATGGACCGGCTAGGCGTAGCAAAGCTTGGAGACTTCGGCATCGCTTCGATGCAAGATGGCAATAAGACTGAAGCAGGGATGTTGGCGACCACCATCGCTCACGCCGCACCCGAACTCTTCGACGGCGCACCGGCAACTGCGGCCACCGACGTGTATGCACTTGGCTCAACCCTGCACACGCTTGTGACCGGCCAGCCACCGTTCTTGGCTGCAGCCGGTATGCAAGTGTCGACCACGATCGCCCGGATCATTGGCGAGGCGCCGCCTCGGCCGGACGAGGCCCAGGCGCCGACGCCACTCGCAACCGTGATCGCTCATGCGCTTGCGAAACAACCCCAGTACCGGCTCCGATCAGCTGGCGAGTTCGGCAAGGCCTTACAGCAAGTCCAACGCGAACTCGGACAACCTGTTACGAGCATGCCGGTGGCCGACAGTCGGCCACCGGCGCTCGCTTCGGAGAGCGCACCGGCCGCTTCGTTGCCAGATCCGCCAGCCCGGCCCAGCCAGCCCGCCGAACCACTCTTCCCCGACCCGCCAGCAGCGCCCGATATCCAGGATTCACCCCACTCCGTGGCGGCTCTACCAGCGCCACACCCGCCGCCACCACCCGAAGTTGCGGCAGCCCCACAGAAAGCCTTTCGCAAAACCATTGCGGCACTCACGATCGTGGCCATTGCGCTCGCTGCGACCGTTGGCGCCTTGTACTTTTCGCAGAATTCCCAACGCTCCGAAGTAGCGCGTACCGCTGGCGGAGCCTCGATCCTGAACTTCAACGCCTTCGACGACACAGAAATGACTGCACCATTCGACGAAAGCGCTGCGCTCGACCAAGACGAAACGACCTATTGGGGTATCCAGGCTCCCGCCAACGGCTCGGTTCGCGGCACTGCCTATGTCATCAACTTCACCGAGGAACAACAGGTGGTTCGAGTCGGAATTTCAAACGGCGAACAGACTGAGCTCGGCCGAGTCAGTGGCCTGAACTGGGGTACCGCGTCGGCAGGCCAGAGCAACGACATGCCAGACTTCCTCAGCCAAGCCATCCCCGATCGGCCCGGACCGTTCGTCATGGACTACCCGGTAACGACCGACCAGATCGTGCTGGTCCTGACCGGCGCCCATGGAGACAGCCTCAACGCCGGCATCGCCGAAATCCTGATCGAAGTCGAAGAGGGCCCCCAGTGAACCACGACCCAACGCAACCTTTGGCAGGATCCGACCTGAGGCCCAACAACGACGACCCCGATACACGAGCGCTCGTGTCCGCCGCAGCTGCGCAACTGGTCGAACATGTCGATGCCCAAGGCAACGTGATCGAGGTCGTGACTCGGGCCGATATGAGGGAGCGAGCGCTTCGACATCGGTCGGTCTACGTAGCCGTCATCGACTCAAATCAACAGCTCCTGGTACACAAACGCGCCGATTGGAAAGACGTGTTTCCCGGTGCTTGGGACTTGGCCTTTGGCGGCGTATGCGACGTTGGCGAAGACTGGGAAACGTCGGCTCATCGCGAGCTCCTCGAAGAAGCAGGAGTACGCGGCCGACTCGTCGACCGAGGCCCCGTATCGTTCGAAGCCCCTGGAGTCGCCCTCGTCGGGCGCTTCTACACATGCCAGCACGAAGGCCCATTTTCGTTCAACGACGGCGAAGTCACGGACACCCGTTGGGTGCCGCTCGCGGAGTTGGCTGACTTTGTCGCCAGCAACGAAGTCCCGCCCGATTCAGAACTCATCATCACGGCAGCCAGCGTCTGCTGACCGCGCACCTCGCCGTTTCTGACATGTGTATTTCTGCACGCTGCTAACGTCTAGGCGAGCATCAGCTCACGGACACGACGGGGAGCTTCGTGAAAGCAGACCTTTACACGGCTCAAGTACGCATAGCCGATAGCGGCGGGATAGCTCACCGCACCGCAGCCGGCTTCGTTGTGCTTACCAGCGCCGATGGCGGCGACATCATTGCCTTGATCGATGCCAATCAGAACGAGTCCAATCTGGTCGACCGCGTGGTCGAAACAATCGGGGCCAACAGTCCAGCGGCCTTCGCCATGTTGTTTACTGCCAGCAGCGAGCTGTACCTCATTGCCGCCGGAACCGCTAAAGCATCGATCAAATCACCGTCGACCCAGCTCTCGATGAGCCCGGTCGAAGACCAAATTCTGGTGCATCCGCTGAGCGCTGGCCTCAACCAGACCCAAGCCACCATCGAGCTTCACATCGGCACCGTCACCGGCAGCGGTGCGGCAAACATTGACTTGCAGTCCGGAACGCTCGAAGCCGGCTGGCTTCAAGTTACCGTTGGCGGCACAGTCGCAGAAGAAGTGTCGGCCCCACTCGAAGCCGCTCCCGTAGCCCACGCCGAACCTGCTGATCCGCCGGCCACCCCACCTTTCGCAGCCTCAATTCCTGAAACAGCGGTTGTCCCCGAACCCGTGGCCCCCCAGCCCGAACCCGTGGCCCCCCAGCCCGAACCGGTCGGTGCCGAGCCCGAACCGGTCGGCGCCGGGCCAGCTCCCGCCGGGCCAATCATGGTGCTCGGCGTTGCCTGCTCCCAAGGCCACCACAACCACCCCGATGCCGTCTACTGCTCACAGTGCGGCACCAAAATGGGCGTGCACCACACAACCGTGCTGCTCAATGGGCCCCGACCGCCACTTGGTGTGCTGGTCATCGACGACGGCACCACCTATTCCCTGAGCCAGGACCTCGTCATCGGTCGCGAACCCACGTCGCACGACGACGTGATCGCCGGCACCGCGTCGCCAATGATTCTGACCGACGACACGTTGTCGTTATCTCGCAGACATGCCCGCATCGTGCTCGATGATTGGTCGGTGTTCTTACAGGACCTCGGTTCCTCGAACGGTACCTACCTCAGCCGCGCTGGCCAGGCCAACGCGTGGAATCGCGTCGAACCAGCCAGCACATTGCCTCTCGAACCTGGCGACCGCATCCGAGTGGGCGGCCGAATCATCCAAGTAGAACTCCACCACGTTCGCTGAGTAGTCCACCTTTCAGCTTGTAGCGGTTGAACTCCTAGGGGCGGCCAACGCCGCCTTCGGGCTGGCCGAACATGTTGCTGTTCAGCCGAGCTTCGCCCATGATCTGGCTGACGACATCGCCAACCGAAGCTGGGTCCTCGCCTTGCTGTCCATGAGGACCGAGCACCCAGCCTTCGGCAATCCCGACGCGCTGGCCAGCAACGTCGAAGATGCGACCGGTAACCCCAGAGGCCTCGGAGCTGGCAAGCCAGGTCGCAACGTTGGCGATCCAGCGGGGGCCGAGCTTCTCTTGAGCTTCTTCGTCCATCTGGGAGAACCCAGGCAGATCGGCTGTCATACGGGTGTACGCAGCGGGCGCCAATGCATTCACCGTTACGCCGTACTTGGCGAGCTCCATGGCAGTGATCACGGTGAATGCAGCAATCCCAGCCTTGGCTGCGCCGTAGTTGGCTTGGCCAATATTGCCGTAGATACCCGACGGTGACGAGGTGTTGATGATGCGAGCGTCGTTGTCTTCGCCCGCCTTGGCCCGCTCACGCCAGTAGTTGGCTGCGTGATGGCTCGGCGCGTACGTGCCCTTGAGATGCACGTTGATCACCCCGTCCCAGTCCGACTCGCTCATCGAGAAGACCATGCGGTCTCGCAAGATGCCAGCGTTGTTGATCAAGATGTCGATCGTGCCAAAGGTCTCGATCGCTTGATCGATCATGGCCTTGGCCTCGGCGAAGTCGGCGACGTTTCCGCCGTTGACCACAGCCTCGCCGCCCATGGCTTTAATCTCCTCGACCACCTGTTCGGCTGGACTTGCGTCGGTGCCACTGCCATCGGTCGAGCCACCCAGATCGTTCACCACGACCTTTGCACCCTCCGCAGCAAGCATCAATGCATGTTCACGACCGATACCCCGACCGGCTCCGGTGACTACAGCGACACGACCTTCGACGAGACTTCCCATGGTTAGCTCCTTGATACGCACATATTTCGTTGCGGTGGTAATCGGACAGCCTTCAAATGTACGGTCTGGGGTGCCTATGCGTGAAATGGAACCCAGAATTATCTCATGACTCGGACTCCGCCAGCGGCCTCGCCGCTGCCACCACCTCATATTCCCGGCACAGGCTCCGGTGCCCTTGCAGGGCGAGAACGCCCTTTCTGGGGCGACGTAGATTTACTACTCGCCATTGTCTGGTTCGCGTTTGCGCTCCTCATCGCGTCGATCTTCACGGTCGGAGCTACCGCAGTTGGGGGTGGGGATCTTTCGTTGGAGACCCCGGTCTATGCACTCTTCTTTGGCACCTTGAGCTTTCAGATCATGCAGGGCGCCTACCCCTGGCTTGTGTCTCGTCGCAAGGGTCTTGGCCTTGGTCCCGACTGGAAGTTTGCCGTGTCCCTACCGGGAGACCTCGGTCGCGGACTACTCCTCGCCGTCGGCTGCCTGATCGGAGCCCAAGTTGCCACAGTGGGCGTCGCACTACTGGTCGGGCTCGAAGACTCAAATGACGCGTCGAACACTGACATCTTGGTAGACAACCAGAACTCGCCGTGGCTCATCGGTGTCATCTTCCTCGTTGTGATTGGGGCACCCCTGGCCGAAGAACTTCTCTTCCGCGGTCTCATCTTGCGCGTTCTTCAGAAGTCGTTCGGCAAGGTGTTGGCCGTGATTGTGTCGTCGGCGCTGTTCGCGCTACCTCATTGGCAAGCGGGTGCTTCGTGGCAGGAAACCGCGGTACTACTGACGGCCTTAGGTGTTGTTGGGCTCGTGCTCGCTATTGGAGCAATAGTTACCGATCGGCTCGGGCCGTCGATCATCGCTCACTTTCTGTTCAATGCCATGGGCACAATCTTGACACTGGCCTAGCGACAATATTCTGTTGTGCCGGCTCGGCTGCCTGACGACGCTGGGCTCGGTCGCGGAGGCGAGATGGGTGAATGGACCTGGGTGGCCGATTCCGGGGTGGCTCGCCCAGTACCCTCGACTCGTGCCTGAGTTCTCGAATCCAGATACGGCTGTGCCGCTGATCATCATCTGTGCATGCCTCATTCTTATGGTCATGACCTGGTTGTTGACCCGCGGCAGAAATACGGCCGCCGCAGACGTCCCCGCCGCAGCGGCTGCGCCCGCCCCCATCGTTGGCCAGACACAGGTAACCCAAGCCCAGCTCGGGGCATGGCATCGGAGCCATGGCTCGGCGGTGAAAGGTTGGATCGAGAATCATGAGCAGGTTCTCAAGCAAGTATCCGATGGCGGCATGGCGATCGATCTGAATGCCGACCTGACGCTTGGTCACGAGCAACGGAGCGCGGCAATCGACGACGCTATCGCCAAACACCCGGCGCCTCAGATGCGAGCACAGCTGAGCGCCCTGGTGCTTGCGAGCCGCAATACGATCGACTCCCTGCGCCGCAGCAACTGGACAAACGCCGAAAAGGAACACATCGCCTACCTGGAATATCGCGACACCTGGCTCGATCGTTTGCGCCAGTTCACGACCGCGGAGTCTCAGGTAAAAGAGCTGCGATCCATCGGCGCCAGTGACACCGTTCCCGGTTGGCTAGACCGAGAAGCCTCTCCTCCCGGCTGAAACGATGAGGCGCGTCATGCGCAGTTGGGCAGCTGGCTAGCTGGCTAGCTGGAGTTAGAGCCCAGGTGAGATTGGATAGTGGCCGCCATGAGCGCGCCGAGTTCTTCGGTTCCGCGCTCGTCGGGGTGCACACAATCAACCGAGTTGATCCATGACTCTCCAACGGTGTCGCCGCGAGCGCAGTAGGGGTGCACGTCCTGCACCTCTCCCGCCAGAAGATCACCAATGATGCCAAAACCGCCTTCGCGTAGGCCATCGGGACCGAGCCCGTTCGGAGCGCCCTTGCCCACAAACGGCGTCTCGAAATCAACGAACACGACACGGTCGTCGTTGTAGCTACGCGCAACTTCTTCGATGACATCGTTCATGCGACCGACGACTTCGTCAGAAGCGCTGCGAAAGCACTCCAACCGGCAACCGGGAACGCCTTGGGGCCGCTCGGCTGTTGGGTTGTAGTAGTTCGTAACGAAGATCGTGGCATCGGTCTTGGTAACGAGTTCGTTGAGCACGAACTGTAAGTCTTGTTCGATGACCGCCATCCGGCGGTCGACCTGAGGCCGATCGAGGGTTATGCCGTCTTCGAGAAACAACTGTTGAGGTCCAACAAAGCCAGTGTCATTGGCGCCAATGGTGAGTGTGACGAATCGCGGGTTTGATCGGATTGCCCAGTCGAGCTGAGTGCGCTTCCCATTCGCCGGCGTCACGTCCGAAAAACCGCCTCCGACTTCGGCCTCAAAGAGATCGTCGACGTCTGCACCGCTGCATGCGAGCAGAGCGAACTCGCCCTGGCCCGGCGGGAAGACGCCGGCGGCGCGCAGGCGATCGAATGTTTGGCGCGGATAGGAGTTGGGGCCGCGCCAGCACGGATCGTTGCCGAGATAGTCTTCAAGGTCCAGACCGTGGCCTGCTGGCACGGAGTCACCGAGCGCCATAAGTGCATTCGGGTGGCCAGAGAAACGACCAACGAGGGCAACGTTGCCAATGGTTGTGAGGCCTTGGCTGTCCGTGACCTGGATCAGAGCGTTGCGTGACTCAGCTGCCAGTGGGATGTAGCGCAATGCATTATCCGCGGTGACCGTGAGACCCCCCGGACCTTCGAAGATTTCGATATCGACGATCGTGCTGTCGATATCGATAGCCACCGTTTGCACCGTTTCGCCGCCAATGGTGGCACGCACCGGCACATCGATGATCTCGGGCGGGAACATCGGCGTGGGCGTCGGGGTCGGGGTTGCGGTCGGCAATGGTGTGGGCGTGGCGGTTGGTGTCGGGGTCGGCGTAGCTGTTGGTATCGGTGTCGCCGTCGGCGTAGCCGTGGGAATAGCCGTAGGCGGTACCGGGGTCATCGTTGGAGCTGGCGCGGGTTCAGGAGTTCGGGTCAATGCGGTCAGCGGCGCAGCGCCCTCCTCATACTTTTCGTCGTCGTCGTCGCCCCGTGGGGCGAGACCGGTTGAACATCCTGCCAGAAACAGCAACATCGCTACGACGAGGAAGAGGAGGAACGAACGTTGCACAGCAAGACAAGATAACGCACCAACGAAGCGCCGCATTCCCGACCAATTGTTCATGCCGCTGGGGTCGTAACAATCCGCCGGGCGTAAGATTGGCGAGTGCGCCCCCCTTCGGTAGACCGGCTGGCTCGGTCGCTCGCCCAAACCGGCCTGCCTCATCCCCTTCTTGTCGACGTCGCTCGGGCGGCGATTGCCGCGGGCGAACATGAACAGGCCGAGGCCCGAGCGCACGACATGGCCAAGTCACTACTGCAGCCAGTCATCAATGCCACCGGCACCATGCTGCACACAAATTTGGGTCGTGCACCGTGGTCCCATGTCGCCGAGGCCAGCTTCTCGAATCTTGAATTTGACCTCGCGACCGGCCAACGAGGGTCACGCCAACGCCATGTCGGCCAACTCTTCGCCCGCCTGTGCGAGGCCGAGTCTGCCATCATCGTCAATAACTGCGCCGCCGCAGTCACGTTGGCCATGGCGGGACTTGCGGTTGGGCGAGACGTGGCAGTATCTCGGGGTGAACTGGTTGAAATTGGCGGCGGGTTCCGCGTCCCCGACGTAATCGAACAGAGCGGTGCCCGACTTCACTCTGTTGGCACAACGAACCGCACTCGAGCTTCAGACTTCGCCGCGGCCCTGGCCAGCGCCGACACCGACATCGCCGTTGCCCTGCTCGTGCACCAGTCCAACTACAAGATCGTTGGCTTTACCGAAGCGCCCACAGTCGCCGAGCTCGCAGAACTCGACGTACCCCTCGTTTGCGACATTGGTTCGGGGCTTCTCGACGCGGCGTGTCCCTGGCTCACCCCTGGCCCGCCACCTTGGCTCGAGAACGAGCCCGCCGCGAAACAAACGCTGGCGGCTGGCGCCGACCTTGTCTGCTTCTCCGGCGACAAGCTCCTGGGTGGACCCCAGGCTGGCATCATCGCTGGTCGGGCCGACCTGGTCGCCAAGTGCGCCGCCCATCCGCTCGCTCGCGCATTTCGCCCCGGTGGCCTGGTGTTGAGCGCACTACAAGAACTAGCCCTCGCCTACCTGCGCCGCGATGGCGATGCCATTCCGTTCTGGCGCATGGCCGCCCGCACACCCGACGAACTGCGGGCCCGGGCCGCCGCACTCGACATTGGCCAAGTGGTCGACCTGGTGTCGGTCCCCGGTGGAGGAACCCTGCCCACCGTCGAGGTTCCCTCTGCTGGCGTCGCGATCAACGGTGACCATACGGCGGCGTTACGAGCCCATCAACCACCAATCATTGCCCGAGTACAGGATCAGAAAACGTTGGTTGACCTCCGGACCGTCGAACCATTGCACGATCAGATGGTCGCTCTCGCGCTGCAGGCACTCGGGAAGTAGCCAGTGAGCGCGAGCCACGTTATTTCAACTGCAGGTCACGTTGATCACGGCAAGTCGACACTTGTCATGGCCCTCACGGGCACAAATCCCGACCGCTTCTCCGAGGAGCAAGAACGCGGGCTCACGATTGACTTAGGCTTTGCTGCGACCGAGCTGCCGAGCGGTCGCACCGTTGCCATCATCGATGTACCGGGACATGTTCGGTTCCTGAAGAACATGCTTGCGGGAGTCGGCGCTGTCGATGCGTGCATGTTCGTCGTGAGCGCAGTCGAGGGCTGGATGCCCCAAAGCGAAGAGCACCTGCGCATCTTGCAGTTGCTCGATGTCACCCATGGGGTGGTGGCGCTCACCCAGGTCGACCTGGTCGACAACGACGTGCTCGAATTGGCCCAGCTCGACGTTGCCGAGCACCTTGAGCGCACCTTCCTGTCAAATGCACCCGTAGTACCGGTCGACTCGATCAGCGGGGCCGGCCTCGATGACCTGCGGGCTGCGCTCGACTCAGTCCTTGACACCACACCCCAAGCCGCCGACAACAATCAACCCCGGCTCTGGATCGACCGTGCGTTTGCCGCCAAAGGCAGTGGCACGGTCGTGACCGGCACTCTTACCGGTGGTTCACTACGGGTCGACGATGAGCTCGTGGTCGAACCCGGCAGTCGCCCCGTGCGAGTTCGCGCCATCCAATCGCTTCACCAATCGACGAACAAGATCAGCCCAGGCAATCGGGTCGCACTCAACCTGTCGGGGCTGTCACATGACCAGGTACAACGGGGCGACGTGATTGTGCGTTCCGGGCAATGGCACAAGACCACCGTGTTCGATGCCAGCCTGCAGGTGCTTGCCGGTCTCGATCATGCGGTTTCTCGCAGAGGCGCCCACGTCGCCTACCTGGGCTCGGGTGAACACTCAGCTGCATTGCGCGTCCTAGGACCCGAGGAGCTCCTGCCCGGGTCCGGCGGCTTCGTACGCCTGCGGCTCAACGCCGCCTACCCAATGCTTCCCGGCGACCGATTCGTGCTTCGCGAGAGTGGCCGGTCCGAGACCATCGGCGGCGGCGAAATACTCGACATTGACCCTATGACCAAGGCGTCAGAAGCCAAGCCCGACCGTTCTGTGGATCGAGTGATCGCGGAGCATGGCTGGATCACGAGCGATCAGCTCTTCTTGCTCACCGGAGAACGCCGCGATGCAACAATCGGTGAGTGGGTTGTTGATACCGAAAGGTTCGACGCCGCTCGCGCCGCGCTGCGGGACCGTGTTAGCAGCGCAGACGGTCTTGGACTTCCGCTCGCAGAACTCGACGACCGTCACCGTGCGCTTATCGACTTCATCGATGACATTGGAATCAACGGCACCCACGTGCAAGTCGTCGACGCCGCCGACGCACTCAAGGATCACCCGTTCCTCGCTGCACTGAACCGCGAGCCGCTTGCACCACCCGGTGCCGAGCGGTACGACCGCGCCGAGGTTCGCGAGCTGGTGCGGCGTGGCCTCGTCGTGCAGACCAACGGCTTGTACTTCTCCGCCGAAGCAATCACACACGCGATCGACCTACTGGCAAATTTGCTGGCGTCGCAACCCGACGGCGTGACCGTTTCCGATATTCGTGGCATCTGGAAGACGTCGCGCAAATACGCGTTACCTCTTCTGGCACATTTGGACAGCACCGGTGTCACTCGACGGCGCGATGACATACGAATCGGCGGCCCCCGCCTACCGAAGCGTTAGCGTTTTCTGATTGGCCGGTCGTCGGCCAGCCAGCTAGTTGTCTGCGGCCTTAATGACTTGGCGTCGTTCGGCTTCGCTCAAGCCGCCCCAAACGCCGTGCCGTTCGCGGATCGAGACTGCATAAGCAAGGCAGTCCGATTGGACAGAGCACTGACCACAGATGGCCTTTGCCCGAGTTTCGCGTTCGGCACGCTCATGACGCCGTTCGCCCTGCGGTGGCGGGAAAAAGGTACGAGACTGCGGGCCTCGACAAGCGGCTCGATGTTGCCAAGCCATTTCCGCAACTACTGCTGTCACTTAGACACCCCCCGGTGATGTGACTTAATTCACGAAGTCATGAAGATAGAGCCTCTAACCGAGATGCGCAAGGGGTCTTTTTAGAATCTCTAATAATCCACAGGAATCTGGGGATAACCCCGCGACGCGTTGTGAATAGTGGCGTCAACTGGGGAAAGCTCTGAATGTGGCCGCCCAGATGGCCAAACGGCCCTAGGTGTCGGCCGTATCGGAGCGACGCTCGCGATAGTCGCGGGCTGCTCCCTCTTCGGGCTCGACTTCGAGCACCAGTCCTTCGACCGCAGCGACTCGGACACGATCACCGGCAACCACGGGCGTAGCCCGATTTGTGCGCGCTTTCCACAGTGCTCCGTCGATCTTGATCACGCCGTCTGGAGCGACATCTTCGACGACCTCGCCGACCTCGCCAACCATCCACTCGCGGCCGATCGTGGGGGTCGAGAAGCGGGTCCTGACCATGGTCGGCATTCCTGTCACCATCATCATGGTGATGCCAACAATTCCGACCAGCATCGGAATCCAAGACATGGAGATGCCGTCTTTGTAGAGGGTGACCGTGCCACTGATGAGCGCAATCGCGCCCACGATCGTCCACAACCTGGGCACACCCGTTTGCACATCGACCGAGAACGCAAACATCGAGACGACCAAGAGGGCAACCGCCACAATCGATACTGGCAGGATCCACAGGCCAAAGGTCCCGAGCAAGAACATGCCCGCACCAACAACACCGGCGACCCCAACGCCTGCGGTGTAGAACTCGAACACGAGCAGCGCCAATCCAATCGTGAAGAGCAAGTAGGCCACCGGTGGGCTCGCAACCGTATGGAGCTGTCCAGCTAGCAGCGATAGCCGTTCGAAGCGCACCACGGTGTCTGACACCGTGCGTGCGTCTTCGCCATCGCCGGTGATCGAAGTCTGCACGCCCAGGTCTTGCAGGCTGACTACGAAGTCACCAACTGTGGGTGCGTCAACAGGAGCGATACCAAGTTCGATCGCCTCGTCGGAACCAATAGTGTCGTTCTGCAAAAGGGAACCCGTTGGCCCCAGGAGGTCACCAAAGGATTCGTCGAGGCGACGCTCGCCACTGTCACCAATTCGGGAGCCCGGCGCGATGCCAATGCGATCCACTAACCCGGCAAGTTCGGCCCACGGGCCGGTTGCTCGAGCCCCACTTGGACCAACCCACATGGTCACCGGGACCTGCGCTTGAGCGATCACCGCAGCCAGCTCATTGATGGCTCGGTCCGAAATGACGGCTCCCGTGCTGTTCACCTGCAAGACAACAACAGTGGCGCCCTCGGCATCGGCATTGCGGATGCCGTCGGCAACGAAGTCGGCCAGCAACGGATCCAACAGGCCGCTGACCTGCAACACAACGGCAACACCGGCTCCGGGGGCTGCGTCGTTGGTCTGCGCGTGAGCTGTTGGAACGAAGAGCGCGAGCGCAGGCAGCATGATCAGCGCAGCCACAAAGGCAAGAATCGGCCGCCCCGAGCGATGTTGGGACATGGAGTTAGCCAGAAGACTCAGGCGCGTCGTCGCCGAGGAGCGTGGCAACGCCTTCTTCGAGGTTCTCGGTGACGGGCACGATTCGGTCGAAGCCGGTGGTGTGAAGCAAACGTGTCAGGGCTGGCTTGTCGCACACGACAACGATTTCACCTTCGTGATCCCGGTTGCGGCGGATACCGCCGATGAGTGCACCAAGACCTGCGGAATCCATGAAAGGAACTTCGGACAGATCAATGAGCAGTCGAGGTACTTCAGCGAGCCCAGAGAGAGCTTCGCGAAATTGCCCGACGCTGTAGGCATCGATATCGCCGCGCGGGCGCAGAATCGTATAGCCCTCGTGTTCTTCGGTTTCGACCTCAAAATCAGACATTGCGTCCTCCACCCAGTGGCCCCAGATCGTACCGGCATCCAACAGGATCAGTGCTGTGCGGTTGGTGTCAACCGGTCACACCTGCGAAGGATCCCCGAATCTCGTCACTTCGCAACGTTGTGGGCGATAGCTCCGACAAGGCAGGACCGGCGCGACAGCGTTCGCACCGACTCGGCCGCGGGTGACCGAAACGACGCTGCGGGAGACTAACCTGCACCGTGTGACAAGCGTGCTGTTGGCAACCGATGCAGATTGGCTTTTCGACGAGGTGTCGGCAGCGTTGGCTGAGCCCGACACGACGGTGTCGCGAATCACCGAAGGCCGCGATGTAAGCGAGGCCGTAAGCCAAATCGCCCCTGATCTTGTGTTGCTCGATCTTCAGATCGGCACCAAAGGCGGCGTTGCCTCGTGCATTGACCTGCGCCATGACATCGCCATGGGTCGATCCAAGCCGACCAAGGTATTGATGTTGCTCGACCGCGACGCCGATCGCTGGATTGCTCGTCAGGCCGATGCCGACGGCTGGCTTATCAAACCACTCGACTCGTTCCGGCTTCGACGAGCTGCACTGGCTTGTATTGCTGGTGAATCGGTCTTTGAGGGCGAAACCGTGGCCGACCCAGCCGCCACTGTGAGCGACCCAGCCGATGCTGGTACCGCGCCCGACGCTCCCGCTGAGGCTGTCTAAGACTAAAGCCGCCAAGCGGAGTCAATCTGCTCGTTCTCCTGACTCTTGCAACCGTGCGGTCAGCGCTCCGCCGGCACCAAAAAGCGAACCAAGGTTGTCGAGACAAGGGCAAAGTGTCGCTGCGTACACAAAGCATGTTAGAGGGACTAACTATTGAATCGCTGCAATAGCAACGTTTCAGAGCCCCGGTTTGCTGGGCTGTCGAAAAAGATCTTTCAGGCCTTCTGAGTTTCGCCGCTCAGCTGCATTTACATCTAGAGTTTCGCTCTAGATCAACCGACCTATTCGTAGGAGCAATAATGTTTCGTAAGATCACCATTTCGACAGTAGCCATCGTGGCCCTCATGCTGAGCGCGTTTGCGTTTGCTGGCAGCGCTCAGGCTGACCCGACCCCGACACCTGCGGCTACCGCTGCGCCTTGCAGCTACGCCAACTTCATCGCCGCCAATTGTGCGGGCCAAGCTGGCGGCTACCCCGAAAACGGGTTCAAGCCCACCGCCACACCAACTCCACGACCGACACCAAAGCCAACGAGCTCCGCAGTTGTCTCTGCTGACACGGTCCAAGCCACCGGCAGCACGGGCGGGGGCGGCAACGCCATCGCGTTCACCGGCGCCGAGAGCCGAGTCCTTGGTTACGTCGGCGCTGGCATGATTGGCTTTGGAGCGATCGCTCTGGTCGCCGCTCGTCGCCGCACCGAAGTCGAAGCCGAATAAGAAGGCTTCACCACTCCGTTGCGAAGCCGCAGCGCCCTGGCCAACGCCGGACGCTGCGGCTTCATACGTTTTGCTGCCGCTGGGTCCTACAGCTCGTCGACGTAGACCGACAGTCCGATTGACGCAACCCGAGCAGCAGCTGAGTCCCAGTCAACTTCGACCGTTCGCTCAAGGACCTCGGCCCGCAGTCGCTGGGAGATCTCCTGGTGGACCGGCGGCAAGCGGTAGCCCGATTGTGCGACTGCGTCATCGACGACGGCCCAATGGGTGATCGCCCGACCATCGTCGCCCCGCCAGGCTGCCGACCATGCAGCCAACTCCACGCCAACCACGACGCCCCACCGGTGGCCGTTCTGGCGGGCCATCTCGGTCGCAACCCGAGCCCAGGTGTCGAACCGGCTGTGCTCGTTGGCCAGCGCAAACGCGTAGGCCGCTTGGTGGGCAGCCACCGTGACACGAAACCCCAGCCCTTGATCGACCAGGTTGCCCAGGGAGTTCTCCATACGATCGCACAGGTCATCGGCGCCAGCGGCAGGATCAGCCTGAACCGTCGCCGACGACTCGAACACGTTTGCGTAGTCGTTGAACCATCCCTGCTCCGGCGGCGGAACAGCTCGGGCCGCCGCGTACCGGTCAAGCGCGGCTGCGGCATCACCGGCATAGGCCAGGCAGGCGCCGGCTGTCATCAACGCCTGACGCTGACTGCCACCGTCAAAAGGTGCAACAACATCGGCTGCGGTGTCGAACCATGTGCACGCGTTGACCATGTCACCGCGGGCCAGTCCGGCAAACCCCAGAGCGAAGTAGCCGTTCACCGATCCGATATCGGGTGGCCCAGATACAAGGTCGCCGAGTGTCTCCTCGTCGTCCGCCATCGAGTCGAGCCGGCCCGTCATCGCTGCGTAAGTCACGTTTAGCCCAATAACGGAGCGCCACAACGACGAGGTCGGTTCCGGGGGTTCCATCAGAACTCGGCTCTGTTCGTAGCCGACCAATAGCCGGCCCGTTTCTTCCCAGTAGGTATGCAGGTTCATCGCAAGCTTGCGAGCGGTGCGTAGAGCTCCGCCGCCTTCGGTGTAGCCGAGCGCGGCAACGAAGTTTGCGTCGTCGAGTTCGAGCTGGGCAATGACGGTGGTGTCAGGCTTCTGATCGAACAAACCTGCGAGCTGGCTCGATACGACCAGGTAGTAGTCCTGATGGCGGCGGCGGGTGACGTCGAGTTCATCGCCGTGCAAATGTGCAGCAGCGAACGAACGGACGACCTCGAGCAGACGAAAGCGGTTGCCGCTTTCTTCCCAAACCGAGCTGATGAAAGAACGGTCCTGCAGCGAACTGATCAGGTCCAATATTTCAATCGGATCGAAGTCGTCGCCACCGCAAACCCGACTTGCCGCGTCGAGGTCAAAGCTGCCAACAAAGACCGACGCCCGCGTCAGGACCCGCCGTTCGTCGTCGTCGAGTAGCTCCCAGCTCCACCTGACGGCAGCCTCGATCGTGGCGTGCCTATCGCTCTGGCGCCGGCCGCGGCGGCGACTCGAACCGAGTACCTCAAAGAGTCGTTCGTCGAGCTGCTGCAGCGAGAGGACATCGAGTCGAGCCGCAGCTAGTTCGATCGCTAGCGGTAGACCATCGAGGCGCTCGCACAGCCGATCGATCGTGTCAAGGTCGAGGCCCGTTAGGTCAGAACGGGCAGCTCGCGCCCGCTGCATGAACAGCTGTGTTGCGGCACCCGACGCACCGAGGCCGAGCGGTTCAACGGTCACTACCTGCTCGCCACCGACGAGCAGGGCCTCTCTCGACGTGAGGAGAAAACGAGCGGCTTCACTGCTCGACAACACATCGAGCACAAAGTCGGCGACCGCCTCGATGTGGTGCTCGCAGTTGTCGAGCACCAACAACGTCGGTTCCGAGATTGTTGCCGCTAGTCGCTCGACTGCTGAACCGGCATCCGCAATGGGTTCGACGCCCAGCACTCGAGCGGCGATGGCTGCTTCTACATCGGTAGCGGCCAACACGCCCGCCAGCTCCACCACGTGTACGCCGCCTGGGTGATCAGCAACAAGTCGGGTCGCGGCCTCGATCGCCAACCGTGTCTTGCCCGTACCGGGGGCTCCCGTCAACGTGACGAGTCGATGGTCAGCGACCGCCGAGCACACCTGATCGAGCTCATTGTGGCGGCCGATCAGGTCGGTCAGCACAACCGGAATGTTCGTCGCGATCTCGACCGGCGCATTGACCGGCGGAAAGTTCTGATCCATGCCCTCGATCACCACGGTGTGCAACTCCACCGGTTTGTGAATGCCCTTGAGGGTGCACAGCCCCTCGGGCCGAAGTTCAAACGCTTCCTCGACGCCTAGTCGATCCAGCAGTGTCCCCGAGATCAGCACTTGATTACCTTTGGCCGCATCCATGATGCGTGCGGCAAGATTCATCGTGCGTCCGAAATAATCACTGCCACGCTGCTCGGCCTGGCCATGATGCACACCAGCGCGGATCCGCAAGGCCATGCCCGGCTCCCACGGCTCGCTGTGCAGAGCACGCTGCATCGCCACCGCGGCCCGCACGCCTGCCACAGACCGGTCGAAGACGGCAACGATCCCATCGCCGGTGTGTTTGAAGACATGTCCGCCTTGGTCAGCCACGGCCAATCTCACGATGGCGTCGTGGCGCACGAGCGCCTTTGACATGGCCGCAGCATCGCGTTCCCACAGCGGTGTTGAACCCTCGATGTCAGAGAATAGGAAGGTTCGTTCAACGACTGGATTCACGGCGGCTTCTGCCGGGTCCGTTGTGTCTCCGGTCATGACCCCCATCATCGCACGCAACGCCGATTCATGGGAGCATCGGTCGCACAAGCGGAACACGAGGAACTCACATGAACACCATGGCCGATGCAAAGTACGCGCTGCCGACGATCCATATCCTTGGTGGCGGTCCAAGCGGGCTTTCCGCTGCCTTTCATTTGACCTCTCCGCAGGACAACCCCGACTGGGCGAGTCGCTACAAGGTGGTCGTGCATCAACTTGGTTGGCGCCTCGGCGGCAAGGGCGCGACCGGCCGCAGCGCCAAGCGTGCCTGGCGGGTCGAGGAACACGGCATCCACCTGTTCGGCAATATGTATTCAAACAGCCTGCACATGCTGAACAAGACCCTGATCGAGCTCAGCGATAGCCGCACGATGCAGACAGAGTTGCTTCCGTCGGACTTCCAGCTGAACACAGACTTCTACGACGGCCGGTGGCACGGGTTCAGCGGCGGCCTACCCCACAACGATGAAGACCCGTGGGAGCACGGCGCAGTCGCCGATCTGAGCGGCCTCATGCAGTCGATGGCTCGCACAGTCAAGGGCATCCTCGACAGTCAGGAGCTGCCGATCCCCGGCGATGTCGCCCCGGCCACCGGCGACTCCACCTCGGCGGTCAACTTCATCACCGAACAACTCGGATCAGCTGCCGCACTGCCGATTTCGCAGACGATCGACATGCTCGGCTCGATCATGAGCGGCGCAATCGACAGGGGCGTTGCGCACCTCATCGAGATCCTAGAGAAGTTGCTGAGTGACCTGAAGTCCGCCATGAGCGAGGCTGCCCATGCGAGCGAGAAGCTGCGCTGGGTCTTCGTACAAATCGATCTGCTCTACACATCGATGAAGGGTGCTCTTGCCGACGACGTGTTCAGCGCCGGCATCGACGTGATCGACAACGTCGACTACCGAACCTGGCTGACCAGTCATGGTGCCGCTGACGTCACGATGCAGTCCTCGCTGCTCCAGGCAATCCCAAACACGTGCATGCAGTACCCCAATGGCGACACGACCGTGCTCCCGCAGATGGCAGCGTCCGCCTACCTGACCTTTATCCTCCGCCAGGTCGTTGCCCCCGGCGACGCCGCGTACTTCTTCAAGGTCGGCACCGGCGACACAGTGATTCTGCCGATCTATCAAGCGCTGGTCAAGCGGGGTGTGACCTTCGAGTTCTTCCACAAGGTCAAGGACCTGATTCCCAACACGTCTGGCACCCGGATCGAGTCGATCGACTTCGAGATCCAGGCAACGACCAAGAGCGGCGGTGCCTATGACCCGCTTACGCCAATGCCGAATGGCGATCTCGTGTGGCCGTCGGAACCGAACTATGACCAACTGGTCGAGGGCAACCAGCTACAACCAAACCCTGCCAACAACGACGAGGGCATCAACCTGGAGTCGTGGTGGGCCGACTGGACCGGGAGCTCGCAGTCGCTTCTGCTCGGGCCCGAAGATCAGGTCGTTGTTGCGCTACCTCCTCAGGCTCAGCGCTTCTCTTGTGGCTCCGCGCTCGCTGGCGATGCGAAGTGGAGCACAATGATCGACGAGGTCAAGACCACGCCGACCCAGGCGCTCCAGATCTGGCTGACCAAGTCGCTCGCCGAGCTCGGCTGGCGCGATCTCGACAAGACCAACCGTTGGCTCGGCCCCTGCTACACGAACCCGATCAGTGCGTTCGGCGACTTCAGCGAAACGATCCATCACGAAGTCTGGCCTGCGGCCGGGAAGCCCGAGGGGCTCATCTACTTCTGCGGCGCACTGCAGGATCCTGAAACCGTGCCTGACTTCAGCGACCACGACTTCCCCAAGCAGCAGCGCCAGCGTGTCCGTGACATGTCGGCCCAGTACCTTCGCCAGCTCGGAGGGCTGCTCCCCGGTGCCGGTAACGGTCAGCTCGACGCAAACTCGCTCGATTTCTCGCTCCTCGCCTGTTACGACGAGGCCACCGCCGGTGTTGGTGAGAACCGCGTTGATCAGCAGTACTACCGAGCCAATATCGACCCGAACGAGCGCTACACAGTGTCGGCTCCCGGCACGCTGCAGTTCCGGCTCAAGGCGTGGGAGTCCAGTTACTCGAACGTGGCGTTGTCGAGCGACGCGATCTACACCGGCTTCAACATCGGCAGCTTCGAGGGCTCGGTGATGTCGGGCATGCTGGCGTCTCTGGCGGTGTCTGGTTCACCCAAGATCGACGACATCTACGGCTACGACTTCCTGCACCCGAATGC
>Ga0114956_1000033_pt1 | contig 66207 bp, 39 predicted proteins | sample MaitaG_FD_87304 | JGI IMG/M metagenome (GOLD analysis project Ga0114956, IMG submission 87304) | Marine algal microbial communities from Maine, USA - Maine_Asex2 metaG | ecosystem: Host-associated > Algae > Red algae > Unclassified | place: Maine, USA | collected 2015-01-05 | reverse complement strand
TTACCTCTTGCTTTTGAAATGATTTGTACTGATTGGCTGCCTGACTTGTTCTTCTTTTTTCGGATAAACATGACCAAATTTAGCCACGGGACACCCATTTTTAAAATTAAACTTAGTAATCATAGGGGTTCTAGCTCAAATTTTCAGCAAGTGGCGAAGACAGGACAGCAATCGGTAATATCACTTTGCCACCAAGCAATCACTTCTACTATTATTTTGTTGCTTAAAAATGGTTTGTAATCCTAAAAACTGGGCAGGAAAAACAGAATAAACGTTAAATATTCAGTTTGTCGCTTATATTACTTTCAGAATAATGACTTTTTCAATAATTCTCGTCCAAAAATTGGAAGTAGTTTTTTCATATTGGTTTGAGGAGAAGCTTACCCCCAAAGGGAAGCTTCTTTTTTTTCACCACAACTTCTCTGGATAGATTCCATCTTCTATTAGTTTCTTAATTCGGCCTACCACATATGGTTTATCATCCTGATAAGTGACTCCAAACCATTCTGCATCAGAAGAAAGTACCTTAATCTTTTTGTATTTATCGTGGATCATTCGATCTAAAACGAGTGGAATAAAAAACTCTGATTTCTCAGTTTCGATGTTTTTTTCTAAGAATTCTTTAAAATATTCCTCAGTTTTCGTGAAAAAGTCAGCTTGGAATCCAAACATATTCATAGAAACAAGTGTGTCTGGAGCTAAAATCTTTGATCCTTCACCATTAGGATCAGGATAACTACCTTCTCCATCTTGATTTAATTTAGAGATTTTGAGTGTTTCTACAATTTTTGTGAGGTAATCAGACTCATCTTTGACACAAATACCACGATTTACATCTCCGAAGTCTGAAAGCGTATTTTTCAGTCTATATGCAACGACTGCATAATCATCCCGATCTGATTTACCAAAAAATTCAACTAAAGTTGCATATGCATCATATCCATAGTAATCATCTGCATTTATTACTGCAAATGGCTCTTTAATACTATTTCTAGCTGCTTGTACAGCATGTGCTGTTCCCCAAGGTTTTTGTCGGCTATCCGGCAAAATGAAAGGTTCTGGCAAATCATTTAGCTTTTGGGCGACGTATTCAATTTCAATTTTTCCCTTTAATTTGGGGTCAAATAGCTCCTGGAAGTCATTTCGCAAGTTTTCTCGAATAATAAAAACCACTTTTCCAAATCCAGCACGTATGCTGTCATATATGGAATAGTCAATGATAGTCTCTCCATTGGGGCCAAACGGGTCCATTTGCTTCAATCCTCCATATCTACTGCCCATTCCAGCAGCAAGTACTAATAATGTTGGCTTCATACGTTAAAATTGATAAAAAAAAAGCAGCTTTTTATTACTTTTGCCGTTCTATTTTTGATAGATATATAACTTTTTCCTTTAATCTTTTGGAATAGAGTTTGTAATCATATTAGTAATTGACTGGTTAAAATATATAACTGGTATTTTGATTGAATATAAGATACAAAATGACTAACTTTACGCAGTAATCCGATGATGAGAACCTTTGCTAAACATTTAATATTATCCCTAATAGTCGTAATGGCGTTTATGTCCTGCTCTCAGGATACCTTAGATGCTAATACTGAGCAGGATAACATGCTGAAACAAGCTGTTCGAGCAAGCTCTCCTAATGGACAACTAGAACATTTTATATTGCCAAATGAGTCTGATTTAGACCAAATTCCTCAAGACAAGGTATTAAACCCTCTAACACAAGCCAAAGTAGATTTAGGTAAATTTTTGTTTTTTGAGACAGGAATAGCCCTAGATGCATTTAACCCTCAAGGAATGGGTACTTATTCTTGTGCAAGTTGTCACATCCCTTCAGCTGGTTTTAGACCTGGTACTTTCCAAGGAATTGCAGATGGAGGTGCTGGATTTGGCGTAAATGGTGAAGACAGAGGAATTATGTCTGGTTATGAAGAAGATGACATGGATACTCAAGACGCAAGAGCTCTTTCCTTATTAAATGTAGCATATGTAGAAAATACATTCTGGAATGGACAATTTGGAGCAGGAGGGGTGAATATTGGAACAGAAGATGTTTGGACTCACGATAATGGAAGCCACGTTAATGAACTAACAGTGAATGGTCAACATTATCAGGCTATTGAAGCTCAGAATATTGAAGGTGTTGAGACACACAGAATGCTAATGAATAAAAAAATAGCCGATTCTCTTGGATTTACAACTATGTTCGATGCTTCTTTCCCAGAATTTGATATAGAAGAGAGATATTCAAAACTCACTTTATCATTGGCTTTATCTGCGTACATTAGGACTTTACTTTCTAATCAAGCTCCATTTCAATCATGGTTAAAAGGAAATTATAGTGCACTAAGTTCCGCAGAAAAACAAGGCGGAATGTTATTCTTTGGAAAGGCTAATTGTTCTACTTGTCACTACAATAAAAATCTTGGATCAAAAGAATTTCACGCTTTAGGTGTAAATGATATGTATCATAGACCTTCATTCAGTAGTTCTAAAGAAGATTTTAGAAATCAAGGTCGAGGAGGATTTACTGGGAAAGAAGAAGATATGTTTAAGTTTAAAGTTCCTCAGTTATATAATATGTCTGATACACCTTTTTATTTTCATGGTTCTTCCATTGAAAGTCTAACAGATCTTGTAGAATATAAAAATGATGCAGTCAAGGAAAATGAAAATGTCCCTGATGGTCAAATGTCAGAGAAATTTAAATCCTTGAATCTTACGGTAGAAGAAAAGAACAATTTAGTGCAATTCTTAGAAAAGAGTCTTTACGATCCAAATTTGACAAGATATCAACCCGAAAATCTTATGTCAGGTGGGTGTTTCCCAAATGCAGATCCTCAATCTATGCAAGATTTAGGTTGTAGATAATAATGAAATAACATAGAACATGTTCGATCATGACGAACAAAAAAAAGGCCTCATTCGAAAATGAAGCCTTTTTTATTTTTGTAATTATTGTTTCTATTCTTATTTTAAACTTCGTATTTATTCAAACTGAAGTTATGTAATGTATCATAAATATTTGGCATTTATAGCGTCATAGTCCTAATTCTGGATTTCATCTTAATGTACATTTCATTTATTTTTCTTTTTCCATTCCTTACTATTCTTTGATTGTTGAACATCCCCAACTATTCCACATACATTTCTGGGATTAAATACCAAGAGCTTGCGTTGAACTTCCTTCTTGTTTGTTTTAATATTGATCGAAGTTTTTCTTGATTATTCCGATCGCATTCAAATTGGATTCCAATTCTGTAATAAGGTCCATATTCTTTGTCATATAATTTATACCCAGCACTTTTTATATCCGCTATTAACTTTTCTGTTCTTTTTCTTTCTGTGAAAGCACCAATAATGATTATACATTGATTCTCCCCTATTGTAGAAGCTTCTATGGACGATTTTGAAGAATTGCCTTTATTGTTAATGCCTTTGTCTTCTGAACTCGCTCCTCCATCTTGCATTGCAGAATCTAAGACCTTAGCGTCTTCTCTTTGAATAGAATCGGAGCCAAGAGTCACTGCCTTTGAATTGCTTTTAAATATAGCCTTATCACTCTGAAGATGTTTTTGCAAAAAGCTAAATAAAGCGCCTATCAATAAAATACCTACAATTGGAAATAAGAAAAATCCTATACTTCGCTTTGATTTTTCTGGTACTTCGAGAACATCTACTTCAGAAGCTTTAGATACTGAAGTTGGCTCCCCCATTTGATTTACATCTTGAGAAAGCTTTTCGTGTAAAGTTTCTGTTTTACCTTCAGTTTGTAAATCAGAACTTACATCACCGACTGCAAGGCTTTCTGATTCCTTAGACATTGTCATATCAGGAAGAGTCACTTCAGGTAGCCCCATTGCAAAAGCTTTGGTAGCCTCATGCGATTGTTGAAACTCTAATCCTAATTCATATTTAATGAGCGTACCCAAATATCCAATTTCAGCTTTGTCATTATTTTCTAAAGCTGTTATGATCTTATCATTAAATATTTGGAGAAACTGCTTTGCTTTTTTTTCAGGGATTTGTTCTTGTTTCGCTAGATATTTAGAAACTTGAAATTCTTTAATATATTCATTAGAGAAAGCGATTTCCTTTGATGGAGGCAGTAAAGACTTTCTTCCTTCGCCAAAATTAGCTGGGATATGATTCAAGGAAAAAGTACCAATATCTCGAATAGATACTTTCTTATTTTGAATAAGGAAATCAAAAATGTGCTTTGCTATATTAATTCTCATCTCTAGAAATCAGATTTGCAATATAACGAATAAACAATAAATTACTCTCTAGAGATACCTTAGAAATCAAAAGTGGACTTATTCTTTAGTGATTCCAGTTATTAGTTCTTAATAAAGAAAATTTTTAATTCTTACCTAAGAAGAATGGATATATAAATAGGCCTTAATAACTGAGCACCTTAAAAGTAGTCCTACGGTTCGTCTGATGCTCTTCCTCTGTACAATCATCACAGTTACAGTTATTGAGTGGCAAGTCCTCTCCATAGCCTTTAGAGCTCAATCTAGAGGGGGAGATGCCTTGTTGTATAAGATAATTCATGACTGAGGAAGCTCTTTTACTAGAAAGTTGATAATTGTAGTCTTCCGGTCCTCGGCAATCCGTATGTGAAGCTAATTGTAACTTAATTTGGGGGTTATTATTGATAATCGCTATCAGAATTTCCAACGCTGGCTGTGCATCTTCTCTAATATCCCATTTATCGTAATCATAGTATATATTATCTATAACTACTTCTTCATTTAGTTTAATAGGATTAAGTTTTACCGAAAAATTTACGGTGTAACTAGTTTCTCCTTCTGGAATATCTAAATCAAATGTATTTACTTCTATATCCTTGGAAAAATATCCTTCCTTTTGCAAATTGAATGAATACCTTTCTGAGACCGTACCGTCAAATATGACTTGTCCATTTTTTGAAGTTTTTTTCTTAGGCTTATTATTGGTCCTCAAGCTAACGGACACCCTATCTAACTTTTCGTTTGTCTCTTCATCATAAATTAGTCCAGCTAAGAAAATTTCTAAGGCTATCGTATCTTCCGAAGTTTCCAGTTCATCGGCCGGTGGAATATCTTTCTTTTCTACCTTTCTCTTCTCAAAACTGTAGATTCGATCTATACCATCATCGCGTGAAGAGGTATAAAAACCTTCTTCTAATAGATTGCCTGTCGGAACTATGCTTTCATTAAACACTAATCCAAAATCATCATATCCAGAATTTATAGGCATTGGTAATCTTACTGGTTTTACCCATTGTCCTTGCTCATCTAAATATGTTTTATAAATATCTAAACCTCCAAAGCCCATATATAAATCTGAAGAATAATAAAGTGTATCCATAAACACAGTAGGAAATTTTTCGTTCCCTGCTGTATTAATAAAAGTGGGGAGTTGTTCTGCTTTAGACCAACCTGTCGGATATCTTCGAGAATAGTATAATTCATAGGAATCGAAATTACCGTGAGGTGCCGCAGAAAAGATGAGTATGCTGTCTTTGGCAATCAATGCTGGATGTCCTACATTTACTTCTTCTGGGAAAAAGCCAATGGCTTGTGGTTCAGTCCACCGTCCTAAATCTCTTGAGCTGGTATAAATTCTACAATGCTCGTCTTGAAGTCTAAAATTTTCACACCTTGTAAAAAACATTTGCGAATAATCCTTATTGAAGCAAGCGGTTCCTTCATGTTTTTCAGTATTGATCCTATTGCTAAAAGGAAGAATAGATTTTTCATTCAAAGAATAAAGGAATAAATCAGAAAAAGGTTTTCCATTCCCCGGGTACAATAGTTCCGAATCTGTATTTCGGTCTGAACTAAATACTATAAATTTATTATCAAAGTATGCAGGTGAATATTCAGAATATCCAGATTCTGCCGAAACTTTCTCAATTGTAAATTGAGGGTCGGGCATATTTAATCCTTGAGAGAGGATGGCACTTATGGCATTTGACTGATTCTTATATTCGTCTTTTTTGAATTTTTCATAAAGTAATCTAAAGGCTTTATTGGCAGAAGAATAACTTTCTTTTGCCTTATAAGCTTTTGCCAAGGCAAACAAGATTTCCTCTCTTTCGTATAATTCGTATGCTTTCTCAAACCATGGAATAGCGGCATTAGGATTATGTAATGCAATTTCATTTCTACCCGCTGTATAAGCCAAAAATGATTTTTGCTGGACATCTTTTTCTTTATCGAATTCATTTTTGAGCTTTTCCTTAGCTAGAGAAAATTGTTTTAAGCTAAAAGCTTCTGAACCGGAAAGATTCTTTTGAGCATAACACGAGACTAGAAGAATGGTAAGTATTGCCATCCCAATTAGCAATCTATTGTTGCGGAGAAACTTAATATTTATAAAAAGAAAATGCATACTGAAAAAACTTCAATATGCATTTTTTTATTCTAAAACCCTTGTTATAAAGGGAAAATTTAGTTTCCTAAGTACGACTTCATCGCATTTTTGTTCGTGGCTTTTCGTAATCTACGAAGAGCACGTTCTTTTATTTGTCTAACTCTTTCACGCGTAAGACCGTATAATTCTCCTATTTCTTCTAATGTAAGAGAGCTATGACCATTGAGACCGTAGTAAGAGCAAAGCACCTCTACTTCTCTTGGAGACAATAAAGCTAATCCTTGTCTTAATTCATCTTTTAGCGATTGTTCCATCAATGAGAGATCTGGGCTTTCCTGATCTGCGGAATTAAATAAATCTAACATAGTAGCTTCACCTTCTTCTCCAGTAACAGGGGCATCCATTGATAAATGTCTAGAGCCGCCTTTCATGAGATTTGTAACTTCTTTCGGTTTTATCTCTAGTAATTCAGCTAATTCTTCATTGCTTGGCTCTCTTTCAAATTCTTGTGTAAATGATACAAATGCTTCATTCACTTTATGATAAGAACTAACTTTGTTTAGTGGTAATCTGACTAATCTACTGTATTCTACAATAGATTGTAGTATAGATTGTCTTATCCACCAAACGGCATAAGAAATAAATTTAAATCCTTTTGTTTCGTCAAATCGCTTTGCGGCTTTCATTAAACCAACATTCCCTTCATTTATTAAATCTGGAAGTGACAATCCTTGATTCTGATATTGCTTAGCAACAGAAACAACGAAACGTAAATTTGCTTGGGTCATTTTCTCCAAAGCTAGCTCGTCTCCATCCCGGATACGTCTAGCTAAATCTGCTTCCTCGTCAGGTGTCAATAAGTCAATCTTGCTAATATCATTTAGATACTTGTCAAGAGCTAATGACTCTCGTGAGGTAATTTTGTTTGTTATTTTAAGTTGTCTCATAGTCTGTTAAAATTGATTTAACTATTGATTTTCTCAAGAAAAAACGTTAAACCGTATAATGTATTACAATTAAATAGTTAATATAGTTTCGATAAGTGCAAAAAAAATTCCAATCTCTATTGAAAAAGATTGGAATTTAACTTATGTATATCTTCTGTCAGTTTATTACTCGGCCGGACTTGTTTTTTTCTCTGGTCTAGGTAATAATGCTTTTCTAGATAATCTTAGCTTCCCATTTTTAGGGTCAATTCCAATTATTTTCACTTTTACAGGATCTCCTTCTTTGAATACTTCTTCTACATTATCGATTCTAGTGTGGGATATTTCAGAAACGTGAAGTAATCCGCTCTTGCCTTTAAAATCAACAAATACACCGTAAGGCATAATAGAAGCTACCACTGCGTCAAAAGTATCACCAACGGAAGGCTCGAAAGTAATGTCTTCTATTCTCGCTTTTGCCATCTCTATACCCTGAAGAGAAGGGCTCGATATTGAGATGATCCCTCTATTATCTTTTTCTTCTATATTGATAACCGTTCCTGTTTTTTCCTGAATATCCTGTATAATTTTCCCTCCAGGTCCAATCACAGCTCCTATAAAGCTCTTGTCAATAGACAATTCTATAATTCTAGGCGCATGTGGCTTGAGGTCCTCTTTAGCTTCTGTAAGCGTCTTATCCATTTCTTTAAGAATATGGATTCTACCCTCTTTAGCTTGGCTCAATGCATTTTCCAAGATATCATATGGCAATCCATCTATCTTGATATCCATCTGACAGGCCGTAATCCCATCTCTAGTCCCAGTTACTTTAAAATCCATATCTCCTAACGCATCTTCATCTCCAAGTATGTCTGAAAGAATGGCATTTTTTCCACTTTCAGAAATCATGCCCATCGCAATACCTGAAACTGGTTTTTTGATCTTGATCCCAGCATCCATCAAGGCTAATGCACCTGCGCAGACTGTTGCCATAGAGGACGATCCATTTGATTCCATGATATCAGAAATTATTCTGACTGTGTATGGAATGTCATCTGGTAATACTTGCTTAAGTGATCTTGAAGCAAGATTTGCATGCCCGACCTCTCTTCTTCCTGGACCTCTCATTGGTTTTGTTTCACCTACAGAGTATGCCGGGAAGTTATAGTGTAGAATGAATTTTTCGTATCCTGATACAAGCGCATTATCGATCATTGCTTGATCTAATTTAGATCCTAGGGTCAATGATGCTAGAGCTTGAGTTTCTCCTCTTGTAAAAATGGCGCTACCATGCGCACTTGGCAAGTAATCTACTTCTGTCCAAATGTCTCTGACATCACTTAGACCTCTTCCATCCAATCTCATTGATTCATTCAAGATCATGGCGCGGATTAGTTCTTTTTTAAGCTTGTCATAATACTTGCTAACAAAAGAAGATTTCTCAGCTAAAGTTTCTTCATCATAACGTTCTGTAGCAGCCTCTTTCAATGCATCTTTAAGATCTCCTAAAAGTTCTTTTCTTGTATGTTTTTCGTGTTTTCCACGAGCTATTTCATTGATTTTATCACTACAGAATTCTGCTACAAACTGCTTTACTTCTTCATCTTCTGGGGCGGGCTCAATTTCTCTTTGTGTTAAGGCTTTCCCTCCTACTAACTTCGCTAATTCTAATTGAGCTTGGCATTGAACTTTTATTGCATCGTGTCCAACTTTGATCGCCTCAATAAGTTCGTGTTCCTGGCATTCGTGAGCTTCTCCTTCTACCATTGTAACATCATCCAGACTTGCGGCTACAATAATATCCATAGTAGCTCTTGCAAGTTCAGATCTAGATGGATTTACTTTGTATTCTCCATCTATTTTAGCTACTCTGGCTTCAGATATTGGACCAGCCCAAGGAATATCAGAAATAGTAAGTGCTGTAGAGGCAGCTAAAGCTGCATAAGCATCAGGTAAAGTTTCTACTTCACCTGAAATCAGATTTATAATTACCTGAGTGTCATTCATATAACCATCTGGAAATAATGGTCTGATGGCTCTATCTACTAGTCTACAGATCAAGACTTCGTAATCAGATAATCTTGATTCTCTTCTAAAGAAATTACCCGGAATTCGACCAACTGCAGAAAATTTTTCTTGGTAGTCTACAGATAGCGGAAAGAAGCTTTGTCCTTCTCTTGCTTCAAAAGCTGAAACGACAGAACAAAACAACATTGTTTTTCCAATTTTTACAACGACAGAACCGTGAGCCTGACTTGCCAGTTTACCAGTTTCTAATATTACTTCTTGTCCATCTGGTAATTTGAATGAAGTAACGGTAGGATTAATTTTTCCCATTCTTGTATTTTAATTGTAAGTAAGAAGTAGTATTCTATAAAAGAGACCAATAGCGGAAAGAGCTTACTTTCTAATATTTAGCTTTTCTATAATCGCACGATATCTAGTGATATCTATATTTGTCAAATAAGTAAGTAGCCTTTTTCTTTTTCCTACTAAATGCAATAACGCTTTTCTACTAGCGTGATCTTTTTTGTTTTCTTGCAAATGTGTAGATAGAGACTCTATTCGATAAGTAAATAGACCAATTTGGCCTTCGATTGATCCAGTATTCTTTGCAGAACCTGAAATTTCTTTAAAAATTTCCTCTTTTTTTTCTTTTGTTAAGTATGTTGCCATTGTTATATTTTTTACCAAAGAAAGATTACGAAAATCATATTTTAGCGATGCAAATGTACAACTTTATTTCCTAAGAAGTCATGTCAATCAACAATATTTCGTTTATGTTAAAAAGCTCATATTACTACTAATTATCTTTGTTCTAGGTCTTTTTGTAACTCCTCTTGTTGCTCAGCTTAAAGTTGATAGTCTTGGTTTTGAAACCTTCATGTCTGTAGAAGAAATACCACATATATAATGGAAAAGTACTTCTTAATATTGCTGAATAAAGATACTGTAACATCTCAAGACTCCAGAAAGGAAGCTCAAATACAAGAAAATCGTCTAAATTACATGAATGACATGGCAGAAGCTGGCAAATTTACCATTGCAGGTCCCATCGGAGAGGATGGAGAGTTGAGAGGTATTTTGATACTAAATGTACCTTCATAAGATGAGGCGATACAATTGATATCGTAAGAGGCTGCTGTTAAGGCTGTTCGATTGACTTATGAAGTAATGTCGTGTTGGGCGGCTAAAGGGAGTATCTTAGATTAGAGGATATTTTTATTTTTACACCCTTATAATTTAAGCTTAATGGAAAGAAATGGACGACCCTAGATTGCATTTCTAAAACACTCCTCCGTTGATGAGACCATCAAATTGATCTTGACCATAATTATATTTCAAAAAGTTTAATGAGCTAGAACTTACACCGATAAAGAAGCTATATGTTTCTTGTGAAGGGGCCCAACCAATATTCATGCTCCAGCAATGTAAATCTCTACTCAAGGCAAATTGTGGATAGACGAATGACTTGTTCTTGAAATCGTAACTAAAATTTCCAATATTCAGAGACCAATTCTCAGTGAGTGGTACTTGACCAGAAAATCTAATTGAATGAGTATTTAATAAAAATTCCTTTTCTTCCCCAGTGGTGATATAATTATATTGAATATCATAGTCTAATCTTAGATTTTTAACCCAATCCATAATGCTCATATGCTCATTCCTTCTTGTATCGTATTTATTATCTTTTATTTTATCGTCATCGGAATCTATTGAATCTGGTGATTTCTTCTTGAAGATATTTATGATATCTCCAAACTTTAGACTTGTAGACATCTTAATGAAACCATCATCAAGTCGTAAAGGGAATCTTTTATCTTCTTTTACTAATCTTGCAATTTGAATACCCTTTTCGTCCTCCTGATAAACGTCGAATCCATAACCATAAGTTAAGGTGGTCTTTCCTTTAAACAACCTAGTAGTTGCCCTCCCTGTCAGTTTAGTGAAATTCAATGAATCTTTTGCAAAATTGTAGCTACCACCTAAACTTATTCCATCAAAAATTTTAAATTTCTTTTCTATACTATCCCGTTTCGAATAATACTTCATTTCCATAGGACCATTAATATTGTAGCCGATATTCAACCGTTCTTCTGCTAATGAGGGAATAGAAATCGCACTTGCTTCAAATGGAGAGTAGCGTACATCTTCTAAGGACTCTATACCGGTCACCAACTCTAATTCATAGCGATCAATTGTACTTGGAGAATAAGAAAGATTTACTGAAGGTCTTAATGGCATCCTCCAACCTCGAAACCACCCCTTAGTTGCAGGCAGGGAGACAAATAATGATGTACTTAAGTTAGCTCCTATGTTATAATTTCGATATGCTTTAAACTGATTATTATAGATATTTTCGATGTCATTGTTGGTAAATTTACGGTAGTAAGTACCTGGTATGACCATATCATTTATCAATAAGGTTGTGTCACTTAAAATACTATCTTGAACGGATACAACTTGTTTTTCTAAGACCCTAAATACCCAATCTTCATCGTACCTAATATTGGGATTAAAGTCAAAATATTTTAGGAATCTTAAGGATAGATCACTACTGGCTGAATGACTCACTCCAGATCTCATATTTTCAAGTGTGGTAGAATCAAAAAGTCCTATTGAATCTTGCGCTTCAATATAGTTTCTAATCTCAGTGTTATATTTAAACGTTACTTTTTCATACCATCTCTCATCTGTACTACTCGCATTCTTTCTCTTAAAGGGATAAATAGTATTCATCCGCAATTGAATATTTGGTAGTGTTAAATCTATCTCGCCGGTGCCAACATTCTGAGAGTGATTTAATGCAACACTCATTTGAAATGGTGTTCCTGGCAAAGAATGGGAATAGGAGAAATTTGATCGACGAATTTGAGTCAATTGCGAACTGGCATCCGTTCTTGTAGCTCTATCATATCCAGTGCCAGTAATGTTGATATCTCCTCCAATTTTCCGATATGGGTGAGCTTTACTATTTTGACTGTGGGTTACTCTGAATAAGTAGTCAAATTGATTTTCATTAAATGCATCTATACTATTTTCTGATCGAAATAGATTGTAGGCAATGGAAATATTCCCATCGTATTTATATTTCTTTTTATATTGAGAAGCTACTCTTACTCCATTCGAACCATTCGTATAAAAATCTCCTCTCACGGTAAGATTTATATAATCGTTTAACGGAAAATACCAACCAACCCCAAGTATCCCAAAACCTCTGGAAGCGCTATAATTAAAATCTTCGGGAAACAAAAATCCTGTTGATTCCCCATCTGTCAATGGGAAGAAGCCAAAAGGAATCCACAGAGGCGTGGGAACGCCAGCTATTTCTAGATTAGAAGGACCTACGACTGCAACTTTGTCACTTATCAACTTCATTTTTTTACTTCTTACACCGAAGTGAGGATTTGGGTGATTACAAGAAGTAATTAAGGCATTTTGGTTATATACTATATCGCTCTCTTGAATGGAATCTGACCCACCGGCAACAAATTTTGTTTTATGGCCATGGATGAACAAATCTCCTTCGGAGGTAATTGCATCGTATACGATGCCTTTTTCTGTTTTAAAATTATATTTAAGCTTATCATAGGTATAGTTCTTTTCCCCATCTGAAAAAACAGGTTGCTGAAGGATATGGCCTTGATTATCTTTAATGCTGAAAGCGGAAGCTATATTATTTTTCATATCAAATGCAATGTATCCTGCTTCCAATTTCTTCCCTTCATATTCAACAAAGGCATTCCCGTAAAGGTGCATAGTTGTATTTTTATGGTCATACCATTGCGTATCCTTTGCACCATATTTTATTGGCGCTTCTATAGGGTCCTTTGTAAATTTTACTTCCTCTAGCCTTTTAGGCTTTTGGAGTGTAGATCGTTTAGGAATGGTATCGGTCGCCAATTCTTGTATTAAGGAATCTTGGGTTACTTCCTGTATTAAAGAATCTTGTCCTTCTAATGTGGTTATAAGAGTTGTGTCTATTTGTCCAAAAAGATCAATAGGCAAACTATATATTATAAAAATTAATATGATGTAATTATCTAATTTCAAATAAGTTATCTACTTTTATCATTCGTAAAGGTACTAAATCTCAAAATAATGAAACTCAATTGTCCACTGCAGACAGTCGTACTTATATGTTATAGCGTAATATTAAGTTATTCCGTTGCTTTCTGCCAAAGTCATAATAAAAATTTAACGTTTACAAACCCGTATCAGCCCGTTATTGGAAAGTACATCGATATAATTATCGATCCTGGACATGGAGGTAATGATAAAGGATGTCAAGGACATCATCTTCATGAAAAAAATGAGGTATTAGACATAGCCTTAGATTTGGGTCAAATTCTACAATCTCATAGTGATTTGATACGAGTCCATTATACTAGGACATCGGATCGATACGTAAGTCTTCCAGAACGCATAAAGATTGCTAATGAGCAAAATGGAGATCTATTCGTATCCATCCATTGTAACTCAAATGAATATAAAAGCACCTCTGGATCAGAAATTTTTGTTGGAGGATTAGAATTTGTAAATGCATTCGAACATGGAGGACATCAAAACAAATCTGTCATAAATTCGAAAACTAAATCTGAGCTCCAAAAATATGAATTGCCTCTCAATGACAAAATGATTATGCTAAAAAATAGCCTCGACTTAGCATTTATGGTAGAGGCAGGGATGAAAGAAAATTTACCGTATAAAAGTAGAGGAGTCAAAGAAGAGGGATTTGCTGTTCTGAAGTATGTCACCATGCCTGGGATCCTTATAGAAGCTGGATTTTTAACAAATAATAAAGAAGCGAACTACATCAAATCACAGTCAGGGAAACTAAAAATTGCAAATAGCATTGCTCAAGGGATTAAGAAATACATTGATTTTCATCAATTAGAAAAGTCAAAGCAAAGTCAGATTACTCAATCCAATATTTCCCATACATATTTCAATAAGCAAATTGAAGAAACGGCTTTAATAAATAGTTATACGATACAAATTGCTTCTAGTTTTGAAAGACCAATTATACAGTTTGATGATAAATGGGATGGTGTAGATTCTTTAATGATTATCAAAAAGGATCAGCATTATCATTATCGAGTCGGAAAATTTAAAAATATAATGCAAGCCAAGGAAGTCTTAGATAACTTACAAAACGATGGTTTTGAAGATGCTTTTATTATCAATGAATCCTATATTGTGGAAGCTAAAATGGTGAGCCCTTAGTCGAGTGGTGACTATGTCAATAGGTATTATCTTACAAATAGTCTTTTAAATGGTCTATTTATACTTAATTTTCTATTACCAGTCCTAAAAATTGGAAAAATACCCTTTGTTCCTACTACCTTTGGACAGCTTATATGTTGAATCATGAAAAGAGAGATTAAATTAGGAATACTTACTATTGTAACGATTGCGTTGGCAATTTGGGGATACCAATTTATTAAAGGAAAAAATATATTTGGTAATTCTATTTCGTTAATTACTAAGTTCTCAGAAGTAAATGAACTGGAAGTCGCATCTCCAGTTATGGTCAATGGATTCAAAGTCGGCTCTGTATTGGATATAGAAATTGATCCAAAAAATGTAGACTATTTAATTGTATCTTTTGACCTTGAAGGTGATATCAGATTACCAAAAAATACAAAAGCAATTCTCAAATCTACAAATGTGCTTGGTGGAAGATTTATAGAGTTAGAATTTGACAATATGTGTGCTGATCAATGTCTAGAGGACGGTGATGAATTACAAAGTGAAGTAAGAAGTTTAATTGGAAGTATGGTTTCTGAAGATGAAATTGATCTTTACGTAAGTAAATTAGGAGGTGGGATGGACACTGTTTTTAGCAAGCTTAGTAAAGCTGACCCTAATACCCCCATTGGTAGTACAATGATCAACCTTGAAGAAACCATGGAGAACATGAATGAATTGACGAAAAGGATCAATGGTCTAATCTCATCTACTTCAACAAATTTATCTGGTACACTTGAAAACCTAAATCATATTAGTAGTAATCTGGCAAGTAATAATGTCATGATAAATGAATTACTTTCGAATTTTAATAAAGTTTCTGAGGAGTTAGGTAGCATAGAATTAAAAAGTACCATTGAAAAATCAAATTCTACTATCGATAATACGAATGAAGCCATTGATGATCTAAAGGGATTACTGTCAGAAACAAAAACCACAGTTGATGGGGCCACTACACTTATGAATAAATTAAATAGTGAAGACGGTTCCGTGGGGAAATTACTTACTGAAAAAGAACTTTATGACAATTTAAATAACTCTACAAGAAATTTAGATTTACTTCTCCAAGATATAAGGCTCCATCCAAAGAGATACATTAAGTTATCTGTATTTGGCAAAAAGGAAAGAGCGTATGAATATCCCGATGGTGATCCTGCCAATGACCGTAAATAATTTAGGGATTATCTAGCTCCTGCATTTTTCATAAGTCAGAAAATTATAATTTTCTCATGCGAATGAATGAGAAAGTTTTCTTCGTTAATTAACTGTCTATCTACATTCAGCTCAAAGAACTTTCAAAAGATTTGCCCTAATGAGAAAGTATAATTAGCTTATTAGTAGGGTTTGATAACAAACTAAGCAGAGAAAGTTCTTCTAATGATAGATAATGGGTTGATAATCATATTTATCCAGGACCCGTTACTTTACTGAAGCTAAACATTTATTCGCACGTCTCATCTATCCTCCAATTTATGGTTCTTTTTCTTTCAGCACAGTAGCTTGTTAATAGAGTTAAGATTTAAATATCGATTACCCAGCTTTTTTATGCAAACATCTATGTTGTTATATCATGCTACTATATTGTCCAATTTTCTTGGAATTTTCTGAACACATACACGTTGACTACATCTGGATGTCCCTTACCTGAGAATAAATAATGCGCTGATTCTCCCCATTGAATCTCATGTATACTAAAAAAGGTGAATAATAATTTATCCACCTTTTTCGTATTTTATATAATATTGCTGTTATTCTTCAGCGACATCTTCTACTACTTCTTCCACAACTTCTTTCGGTTCTTGCATAACAACAGCAGGTCTAACTATTAAATTTTTAAAACCTTTAAATCCAGTTCCGGCCGGTATATTCTTACCTGAAATTACATTTTCTTTAAGACCCATCAAGTTATCTCGTTTAGCGGCAATTGCAGCTGTACTTAATACTTTAGTTGTCTCTTGGAATGAAGCTGCTGAAATCCAGCTTTCAGTTCCTAATGACGATCTAGTAATTCCTTGAAGGATTGGTTTAGAGGTTGCAGGTATTGCAGTTCTATATTCAACACCTTTCTTATCATTTCGTTTCAAGAAAGAATTTTCTTCTCTAATTTGTCTCAGAGTGATAATCTGACCCGCTCTTAATTTGGTTGAATCTCCCGCCTCTGAAACAAATTTCTTGTCAAAGATCCAATCATTTTCAACTAAGAAATCATGCTTAGAAACTGGTTCTCCTTCTAGAAAACTTGTATCCCCAGGATCTTCTATTTCTACCCTTCTCATCATTTGTCTAGCAATTACCTCAATGTGTTTATCATTAATGGCAATTCCTTGTGACCTATAGACTTCTTGAATACCATTTACAAGGTACTGCGCTACTGCAAAAGGACCTTGAATGTTAAGAATATCAAACGGTGAAGTTGATCCATCCGACAACGGTGTTCCTGCTTTCACAAAATCATCCTCTTGTACTAAAATCAACTTAGATTTTCCAATTAAATACTTGTGCTTTTGACCTGTTTTCTTGTCTTCCACAAATACTTCTTGATTACCTCTCTTAATTTTTCCGAAACTTACAATACCGTCAATGGCAGAAGCAACAGCAGGATTTGAAGGATTTCTTGCTTCGAATAACTCCGTTACTCTTGGAAGACCACCGGTAATATCCGTCAACTTACCAAGCTTTCTCGGAATCTTGGATATCCTTTCTCCAATGATAATTTCTTGACCATTTTCCACAGTGACATAGGCCCCCACTGGAAGATTGTAAGATTTAACTTCATCTCCTTTCGGTGTCATGATTTTCATGGCTGGAATCATCTTCTTGTTCTTCGTCTCGGTAACTACAATATCTACATTACCCGTTTGCTCATCTATCTCTCTTCTGAAAGTATCTCCTTCTACAAGATCATAAAATTCAATGATTCCTCCAAACTCAGAGATAATTGGTGCATTAAATGGATCCCATTGAGAAATAACATCTCCTTTCTTAATGGTTTGACCATCTTTTACCATTATATCAGATCCATATTGGATATGCTTCGTAGTATAAACTTTCTTTGTTTCTGGATCAATAACTCTGATTTCCCCTGATCTAGATAAAACTAAGGTAGAAGTCTTATCTTGTCCTTTGTACTTAATAGTCTTGATACTATCGAACTCAATCAAACCTTCAAACTTAGAAACATACTCACTTTCCGTTTGAGAAACGGATGCGATACCCCCGACGTGGAATGTTCTCAATGTCAACTGTGTCCCAGGCTCTCCAATACTTTGAGCGGCAATAATTCCTACTGCATCTCCTATTTCTGCGATTCTATTTACCGCTAAGTTCGTACCGTAACATTTTTTACATACACCTCGTGGTGCTTCACAAGTTAATACAGATCTGATCATAATCTCTTCTATGCCTGACTCTTCGATAGCGTTGGCTATGTCTAGAGTGATAAACTCACCTCCTTTTATCAGTATCTCTTCTGTGACTGGATGGACTACATCATCCAACGCATATCTACCATCAATTTTAGTAGCTAATGAAACGATAATTTTATCATTTTCTTTAAATGCTTCTGTTTTTATACCTCGTAAAGTTTCACAATCATGTTCATTGATAACTACATCTTGAGAAACATCCACGAGTCTTCTCGTTAAATAACCGGCATCTGCTGTTTTCAGGGCTGTATCGGCCAAACCTTTACGAGCACCGTGTGTAGAGATAAAATAATCTTGAATGGATAGACCTTCTAAGAAATTAGACAAAATTGGATTCTCAATAATCGAGCCTCCTGTATCACCAGACTTTCTTGGTTTTGCCATCAGTCCCCTTAATCCACACAACTGCTTAATCTGTTGTTTTGATCCCCTTGCACCTGAGTGTAGCATCATGTACACCGAATTGAAACCATTTTTGTGCTCGGCAAGTTCTTTCATCAAGTTCTCTGTGATTTTATTGTCGGCATAAGTCCACTTATCAATTACCTGATTATATCGCTCATTCGGAGTAATTAATCCCATATTGTAATTGTCCCAAACTTCATCGACTTCTGTTTGAGCTTCAACCAATGTAGTTTCTCTAATTGAAGGATTAATTAGATCTCCTAAATTGAAAGATAATCCACCTCTAAAGGACCAGTAGAATCCCATCGTTTTGATGTTATCTAGGAAAGCGGCCGTTGTTGGAAAATCTGTTCTTCTTATAATATCACTAATTACTTTCTTAAGATTCTTTTTTGAAAGCAACTCATTAATAAAAGGCACTTGATCAGAAACAACTTGGTTAAATAAAATTCTTCCAACTGTGGTATCAATTAATTGAAATTCAATTTCGCCTTCTTCATTTTCTATATCTGCTTTCACCTTTACTCTAGCGTGTAGGTCTACTTTTTTCTCATTAAAAGCGATGATTGCTTCCTCTGAAGAATAAAATACTTGTCCATTCCCTTTGACATCTACGTGCTCTGGATAGGCTTTCGTAAGGTAATATAATCCCAAGACCATATCCTGTGAAGGCAGTGTAATCGGACTACCGTTCTGAGGATTTAACATATTATGGCAAGCAAGCATTAAAACTTGTGCTTCCAAAATAGCAGCTTGACCTAAAGGAACGTGAACGGCCATTTGGTCACCATCAAAATCGGCGTTAAATGCACCACAAACTAATGGGTGTAATCGGATTGCCTTTCCCTCAATAAGAATAGGCTGAAACGCCTGTATTGATAATCTGTGAAGTGTCGGGGCTCTATTCAGAAGAATAGGATGCCCTTTCAATATATTTTCTAAAATTTCCCAAATTACTTGATCCTTTCTATCTACTAATTTCTTGGCAGATTTTACAGTTTTAACAATTCCTCGTTCGATCAATTTTCGGATTATAAAAGGCTTGAATAATTCCGATGCCATTCCTTTCGGAAGTCCACATTCATGAATTTTCAAATTCGGTCCTACAACGATTACAGAACGCCCTGAGTAATCAACCCTTTTTCCAAGTAGATTTTGTCTAAATCTTCCTTGTTTACCTTTTAGAATATCACTTAAAGATTTTAGAGCTCGTCCACCTTCTGCTTTAACGGCATTCGATTTTCTTGAGTTATCAAAGAGAGAATCGACTGCTTCCTGCAGCATTCTTTTTTCGTTTCTCAAGATTACTTCTGGTGCCTTAATTTCTAATAATCTTTTCAAACGATTATTTCTGATAATAACTCTTCTGTAAAGATCATTTAAATCAGAACTTGCGAACCTACCACCATCTAATGGAACTAACGGTCTCAATTCAGGCGGTATCACCGGAAGAAAATCTATGATAGTCCATTCAGGTTTGTTTTCTATATCTTTTTGACCTTCTCGGAAGGCTTCTACTACTCTTAATCTTTTTAATGCTTCAGACTTTCTTTGTTGAGAAGTTTCAGTAGCTGCTGATAACCTTAAATCTGTAGAAAGGCTTTCAAAGTTTAGCTGAGCTAGTAAATCTCTTACTGCTTCAGCACCCATTTTAGCAATAAATTTTTGTGGATCGGTATCATCCAACATTTGGTTTTCTGCTGGAAGCGTATCTAAAACCTGAAAGTATTCTTCCTCAGTTAATAGATCCTTAATTTCTAATTCACCTTCCTTGGCACCAGGCTGGATAACTGCATATCTTTCATAATAAATGATAGATTCAAGTTTCTTAGAAGAAAGTCCAAGAAGGTACCCTATTTTATTTGGTAATGATTTAAAAAACCAAATGTGTACTACAGGGACTACAAGCTTGATGTGTCCCATTCTTTCTCTCCTAACTTTTTTCTCAGTTACTTCTACCCCACATCTATCACAAACAATACCCTTATATCTAATTCTTTTATACTTCCCACAGTAGCACTCATAATCTTTTACAGGACCGAAAATTCTTTCACAAAATAAACCATCTCTTTCTGGCTTATAAGTTCTATAATTAATGGTCTCTGGCTTCAATACTTCACCGAATGACCTTTCCAAAATATCATCAGGTGATGTTAGACATATTCGGATTGATTCAAAAGGTTTTTGAGTATTTATTTTTTTCTTAAATGCCATATTCGCTTAAGTTGTTAAATGGTTAGTCAAATTTTACGTCCAATGCAAGGCCTCTAAGCTCGTGCACTAATACGTTAAATGATTCAGGAATACCTGGTTCCGGCAAATTATCTCCTTTCACAATCGCTTCGTAAGTTTTAGCTCTACCTACGATATCATCAGATTTAAGTGTCAATAATTCTCTAAGAATATTTGAAGCACCAAAGGCCTCTAAAGCCCAAACTTCCATCTCTCCAAAACGCTGACCACCAAACTGTGCCTTACCACCCAGTGGTTGTTGGGTAATCAATGAATATGGGCCAATAGATCTTGCATGCATCTTATCATCTACCATATGTGAAAGTTTCAACATGTAGATAATTCCTACGGTAGCTTCTTGATGGAATCGATCTCCAGTCTCTCCATCGTATAAGTAGGTTTGTCCTAATGAAGGTAATTCCGCTTTTTTGATGTATTCTTCTATTTCATCTAGACTCGCTCCATCAAAAATCGGAGTGGCAAATTTTAAACCTAGTTTTAATCCAGCCCATCCAAGTACCGTTTCGAAAATTTGACCCAAGTTCATTCTAGATGGTACTCCTAGTGGATTCAATACGATATCTACCGGAGTTCCATCTTCAAGGAAAGGCATGTCTTCGCTTCTCACTATTCTTGCAACAATTCCTTTATTTCCATGTCTACCGGCTAACTTATCCCCTACTTTCAGCTTTCTCTTCTTAGCCATATATACCTTGGCTAATTTCAATACTCCTGCCGGTAACTCATCTCCAATACTAATATTAAATTTTTCTCTTTTGTACCGTCCTATTTCTTCGTTTAATTTGATTGAATAGTTGTGTAACAGACTAGCAATGTGAATATTCAAATCCACATCCTTTGTCCAATTAGAGTAATCTATTTGATTGTATTCTATATTCTTAAGAACTTTCGGATTAAATTTAGTCCCTTTGGAGATCAATTCTTCATTGTATATTGTTCTTACTCCTTCTGAGACTGCACCTTTTGTCAAAATAACTAACTTATCGACCAACTGCGTTTTCAATTCGTTGATTGAGATGGCATGATTGTCGTCTAGTTTAGCAAGCAATTCTTTTTCTTGAACTTTTTGAAGTTTATCTTTTTTAGCTCTTGCAAATAATTGCTTTCCAATTATTACTCCTTTTGTAGAAGGGCTTGCTTTGAGTGAAGCATCTTTTACATCACCGGCTTTATCCCCAAAAATCGCTCTCAAAAGCTTTTCTTCTGGAGTAGGATCTGATTCTCCTTTTGGAGTAATCTTACCAATCAGAATATCTCCTTCCTTTACCCAAGCTCCAATACGTATAACTCCATTTTCATCTAAATCTTTAGTTGCTTCTTCACTAACATTAGGAATATCGTTGGTTAACTCTTCCTCTCCTAACTTTGTATCTCTGACTTCTAATTCAAAATTTTCTATATGAATAGAAGTAAATACATCTTCTTTTACAACTCTTTCATTCAATACGATGGCATCCTCAAAGTTGAATCCTTTCCAAGGCATAAATGATACAAGAAGATTTTGACCGATGGCCAATTCTCCCATTTCAGTTGCGTATCCGTCACAAAGCAAACTACCTGGTGAAACTCTTTCACCTTTTGAGACAATCGGCTTCAGGTTAATACTTGTTCCTTGATTTGTACGTTGGAATTTAATCAGATCATAAGTCTTTGTTGGACTTTCAAATGAGATCAGATTTTCTTCCTCAGTTCTATCATATTTAATGATGATCTTATCTGCATCGACATATTCTACTACACCATCTCCTTCTGCATTTATCAACATCCTAGAATCCTGAGCCACTTTACGCTCAATTCCTGTTCCTACAATCGGTGATCTTGGTTTGACCAATGGTACTGCCTGACGTTGCATGTTGGATCCCATCAGGGCTCTATTTGCATCATCATTTTCCAAAAATGGAATTAGAGAAGCAGAAACTCCAACAATCTGATTAGGAGCTACATCCATATATTCTATCTCTTCCGGTCCTAAAACTGGAAAATCACCATGTTCTCTAGACTTAATACGATCTATTTGGAAAGCACCTTTTTCGTTTACAGGGGCATTCGCTTGAGCTATTTTCTTGTAATCCTCTCCTTCTGCACTTAGGTATTTTGGATCTGATACTAGATCCACTTTTCCTTTTGTCACCTCTCTATATGGAGTTTCCAAGAAACCCATTTTATTTACTTTAGCGTGAACACAAAGAGTGGAGATCAATCCAATATTCGGTCCCTCTGGAGTTTCAATAGTACATAGTCTACCGTAGTGACTATAGTGAACATCTCTAACCTCGAATCCGGCTCTTTCTCTAGATAGACCTCCTGGTCCCAAAGCTGAAATTCTTCTCTTGTGAGTAATCTCTGAAAGTGGATTTGTCTGATCCAAGAACTGTGACAACTGGGATGTTCCAAAAAATGAATTAATAACTGAAGATAAGGTTCTAGCGTTGATCAAATCGATCGGAGTAAAAACTTCATTATCACGTACATTCATTCTTTCTCTGATGGTTCTTGCCATTCTGGCTAGACCTACACCAAATTGTGAATACAATTGTTCTCCAACGGTTCTTACCCGTCTATTTGCTAGGTGATCAATATCATCTAGTTCGGCTTTTTGATTGATCAAGTCAACCAAATATTGCAGAATAGCGATGATGTCTTCCTTGGTTAAAACTTGAGTTTCAACTGGAATTTCTAATCCTAATTTTCGATTTATTTTATATCGTCCAACTTCACCTAAGCTGTATCTTTTATCGGAAAAGAATAGCTTGTCAATAATTCCTCTTGCCGTTTCTTCATCTGGTGGATCACTACCTCTTAGTTGACGGTATATATGCTGAACTGCTTCTACTTCAGAGCTAGAAGGATCTTTTTGGAGAGTTTGATAAATGATTGAATAATCTTTATCGGCGTCTTCTGTCCCTTCTTTTTGATTTTGAAGTATGATTGTTTCTACATCAGCTTGTTTGACAAGTTCCATGTTAGCCTCATCCAAGGTGTCATCTCTTTCGAGGATGATTTCATTTCTTTCAATAGAAACAACTTCCCCTGTATCTTCATCCACAAAATCTTCGACCCATTTTCTAAGTACCCTTGCTGCTAGTTTACGGCCAATTGATTTTTTAAATTTGGCAGAACTAACTTTTACTTCTTCAGATAACCCGAAGATTTCAAGTATGTCTTTATCCGAATCGTAGCCAATTGCTCTAAGCAAAGTAGTTACTGGGAATTTTTTCTTTCTATCAATGTAAGCATACATGACATTATTAATATCTGTCGCAAATTCCATCCAAGCACCTTTGAAAGGTATGACTCTTGCAGAATAAAGTTTAGACCCATTTGGGTGAAAATTCAAGCTAAAGAATACACCTGGAGATCTGTGCAATTGACTTACAACAACTCTTTCCGCACCATTGATTACAAAAGTTCCTTTCGGAGTCATGTAGGGGATGTTTCCTAGGAATACATCTTGAACGATGGTTTCGAAGTCGACATGCTCTTCATCATTACAGGAAAGTCTTAATTTTGCTTTCAGAGGAACGCTATAGGATAGGCCTCTCTGCATGCACTCCATTATGGTATATCGTGGAGGATCTACGAAATAATCCAAAAACTCTAAAACGAAGATATTTCTGGCATCGGTAATTGGGAAATTTTCTTGGAAAACTCTAAATAAGCCTTCATTTCCTCTATTCTCAGGAGTTGTCTCTAATTGGAAAAACTCTTTGAAGGATTTAAGTTGGATTTCTAGTAAATCAGGAGAAGAACCATGGACTTTAATCGTTCCAAAATTGACTCTTTCTACTAATTTATTACCATTAACTTTAGCTGACATCCGAAGTTTTTAGTAAACATTAACTAATTATAATGCACAAACCATATAAATGGTTTTGGTTTTTGAGTATATATACAAGAATAGGCCTAACTATTTATTGCTAAATAGTTAAGCCTTTTATCTTGATGTTGTTTGGATCCCTTAGGTCTAACCAAATCAAAAAGTTTACTTTAATTCAACCTCTGCACCTGCACCTTCTAATGCAGCTTTAATTGATTCAGCCTCGGCAGTTGGCACACCTTCCTTAATTGGACCTGGGGCACCATCTACTAATTCTTTAGCCTCTTTAAGGCCTACACCTAATAAGTTTTTCACTTCCTTAACAACGGCTAGCTTAGCACTACCTGCTGAATTAAGAATTACATCAAACTCAGTTTTGGCTTCACCACCGCCAGCGTCTCCGCCACCAGCAGGGCCAGCAGCAACAGCAACAGCTGCAGCGGCAGGTTCAATGCCATACTCATCTTTCAAAATATCTGCTAATTCACTTACCTCTTTTACTGATAAATTTACTAACTGATCTGCTATCGTTTTTAAATCTGCCATTTTAATGACTTTTAAAATTTTTTAAAAATATATGCGTTTTGCTTGGAAGCCTAAATTTATTGAGCTCTTTCCTGTAGAGCTTTCACTAATCCAGCGATGGTACTTCCTCCTGATTTTAGTGCACTGACCAAATTCTTTGCAGGAGATTGTAACAACATAACAATATCACCTAACAACTCTTCTTTAGACTTGATGGCTTCTAGTTGTTTTAATGACTCATCACCGAGGTAAACATCCGTATCAATATAGGCTGCTTTCAATATCGGTCTCTCACCTTTGGCCCCTCGAAAATCATTAATTACTTTAGCTGGTTTATTAGCAACATCACAAAAGAAAATAGATGTTGGACCTTTCAAGCTTTCATATACTTGCTCATAGTCTGTGTCTATTTGCTCTAATGCTTTCTTTATTAAAGTGTTCTTAGCCACTTTCATTTCAATATCACTTTCGAAACATTTACGTCTCAAATCGTTAACTTGTTCGACAGTCAATTCTGAAGAATCAGCTACATAGAAAAAAGTGCTATTTTCAAATTTTTCTTTTAATACTTCTATTTCGGTGACTTTATCTTCTTTAGTCATTTTCTTTCGATTTACTTAGGTTCAACTGATTTCGAATCAATAAAAATTCCTGGACTCATAGTACTTGCCACACTAATGGACTTCATATAAATTCCTTTTGCTGAAGATGGCTTTAGTTTATCTATGGTTGTGATTAACTCACTTGCATTTTCTGCTAATTTTTCAGCAGTAAAAGACACTCTACCTACAGGAGAATGAATTATTCCATATTTGTCTACACGGAATGCAATTTTACCACTTTTTACTTCTTTTACAGCTTCTCCAACTTTTGGTGTAACTGTACCGGACTTAGGATTAGGCATCAGGCCTCTAGGTCCTAGAATACGTCCAATACGTCCAATTTTTGCCATTACATCTGGCGAAGCGATAATTACATCTATATCTGTCCATCCGCCTGAGATTTTCTGGATATAATCATCCAAACCTACGTGATCTGCTCCAGCATCTTTTGCTTCCTGCTCTTTGTCAGCAGTGGTTAGTACCAGTACTTTTTTTGATTTTCCTGTTCCGTGAGGCAGAACAGTTGTCCCTCTGATAGCTTGATCCGCCTTCCTTGGATCTACCCCTAATCTAATATGCAAATCTACTGAAGCATCAAATTTTGTGGTATTTACTTCTTTTATAAGCTTCATTGCCTCATCGACACCATACAACTTATTACGATCTACCTTAGCTTCTGCAACTTTACGCTTTTTACTTAACTTGGCCATATAAAGTGTTTTAGGTACAAGCGCCATTTTCTATTACAAAATAGCTCCCTATTATTAAAAAATATTAATTCTCTTTCCATGGAGGAGTGCCTTCGACGACTAGCCCCATGCTTCTTGCCGTACCGGCAATCATTTTCATAGCAGACTCTATTTTAAAAGCATTTAAATCTACCATTTTATCCTCAGCGATTTTTTTCACTTGATCCCAACTTACTTTACCTACTTTATCACGGTTTGGTACAGAAGAACCTTTCTTTTTCTTTGAGGCTTCCAACAGCTGCACAGCAGCTGGCGGAGTTTTGACTATAAATTCAAAGGATTTATCCTTAAAAACTGTAATTACAACTGGTAAAACTTTTCCAGGTTGATCTTGAGTCTTAGCATTAAATCTCTTACAAAATTCCATGATGTTGACCCCTTTAGCCCCTAAGGCAGGTCCAACTGGAGGTGATGGATTCGCCGAACCACCTCTAACTTGAAGTTTTATAAAACCATCTACTTCTTTTGCCATTATCTATACGGTTTAAGATGTTTTTTCTACTTGCATAAAATTCAGCTCCACTTCTGTTCCTCTTCCAAATATTTTAACAATAACTTTTAACTTCTTCTTCTCTTCGTTGACCTCTTTGATGTCTCCAACAAATTCATTAAAAGGGCCATCAATAATTTTAACGGATTCTCCAACTATGTAAGGCTCTAAAAGGGTTTCGGTCAATTCGCTACTTTCATCGACTTTACCGAGCATTCTATTAGCCTCAAACTGGCTCATTGGAGTAGGTTTATTTTTTCCTAGAAAATGAATTACGTTATTCATTCCTGAAATTCCTTGTATAATTTCTCCACTTAATTTATCAGATACCGCTTCTATAAGGATGTATCCTGGCAAGATATTTTTCTCCATTATAACCTTCTTGCCATTTCTGATCTTGTATACTTTTTCTGTAGGAACTAGAACTTGTGTTACCACATTATTCCAATTACTTCTTTGCACTTCTAATTCTATCCTTTCTTTAAGGACTTTTTCTTTACCGCTGATTACTCTTAGTGAATACCACTTTGTCATGGAAGTTGATTAGAAATTCATTGAATAGACAGTCGTTGTCAGAAATTTGGCAACTGTGTCCATTAGAAAGATTATAAAAGCTATCATCACAGTAGCTACTAAAACAAGCTTAGTAGAGTCAAGCAACTGAGGCCAAGTAGGCCAAGTTACTTTATGAATCAATTCGTTGTAACTTTCTTTTATGTATAATACGAGATCATTCATTTTCGAATATCAATTTTCGTCCTTTAAACTTGCAGGGGAGACAGGAATCGAACCCGCAGCCTACGGTTTTGGAGACCGCCGCTCTACCAATTGAGCTACTCCCCTATACTCCAAACTCCTGTGCACTTAAGACGATAATAAGCACCTTTACTATTAAAGGCACTTATTATCGTTAAAATATTATTTATAGATAGGTCTATACCTACTTATATTATTCAATTATTTCCGTCACCTGACCGGCTCCAACAGTTCTACCACCTTCTCTAATCGCAAATCTAAGTCCTTTTTCCATTGCGATTTTGTTAATCAACTTCACTTCAAGAGTTACATTGTCCCCTGGCATTACCATTTCTACACCATCTGGCAAGTTACAATCCCCAGTTACATCAGTAGTTCTGAAGTAGAATTGAGGTCTATAACCATTAAAGAAAGGAGTGTGTCTTCCACCTTCGTCTTTACCAAGTACATACACTTCACATTTAAAGTGTTTGTGTGGCTTAACTGAACCAGGCTTCACGATAACCATTCCTCTTTTGATGGCTTCTTTTTCAATACCTCTTAAAAGAAGACCTGCATTATCACCTGCTTCTCCTCTTTCCAAGATTTTTCTAAACATCTCAACTCCTGTAATTGTAGAAGTTAATGGCTTTTCCTCGTCTTTCATCATTCCTACGATCTCAACAGGGTCACCTGAATTGATTACTCCTCTTTCGATTCTGCCAGTTGCAACTGTTCCTCTACCTGTAATTGAGAATACATCCTCAATTGGCATTAGGAAGTCTTTATCAACTTCTCTTACCGGCTCAGGAATATCTTTATCTACAGCATTCATGAGTTCCATGATTTGGTCTGCTGCACCAGCATCACCTTCTAATGCTTTCAATGCAGAACCTTGAATTACAGAAGCATTATCACCATCAAACTCATATTGAGCTAATAGTTCTCTTACTTCCATTTCAACCAACTCTAACATTTCAGGATCATCTACAAGATCCACTTTGTTCATGAAAACAACAACTTTAGGTACTCCAACTTGTCTACATAACAAGATGTGCTCTCTCGTTTGAGGCATAGGACCATCAGTAGCCGCTACCACTAAGATTGCACCATCCATTTGTGCAGCTCCCGTAACCATGTTTTTCACATAATCGGCGTGACCTGGACAATCCACGTGTGCATAGTGTCTATTTTCGGTTTCATACTCTACGTGAGCAGTATTAATAGTTATACCTCTTTCTTTTTCTTCAGGGGCTCCATCGATGGCGTCATAGTCCATTTTTTCAGAGAGTCCTTTAGAAGATAAAACATAAGTAATCGCAGCCGTTAGAGTCGTTTTCCCGTGATCGACGTGACCGATCGTTCCAATGTTAACGTGAGGTTTGTTCCGTTGAAAGGTTTCTTTTGCCATCAGAAATTTAGTTTATTTAGAAATTCTAGTTTATATTAAAACAAATATTTACATTTTTCTTTGAGCCAATGACTGGATTCGAACCAGCGACCCCCACCTTACCATGGTGGTGCTCTACCAACTGAGCTACATTGGCAACTCAGTCTACTTTAAAAATCAGAGCGGGAGACGAGACTCGAACCCGCGACCCTCAGCTTGGAAGGCTGATGCTCTACCAACTGAGCTACTCCCGCCTATTGTATTTTTAAAACCCTAATCACCTCGAAAAGTGGGGGTGATAGGATTCGAACCTATTCAGTCGAAACACCAGATTTACAGTCTGGCCCGGCTCTCCAACTCCGGCGCACCCCCTCTTGTTCTTAGTAAAGAGCCGATGGAGGGATTCGAACCCCCGACCCGCTGATTACAAATCAGCTGCTCTGGCCAACTGAGCTACATCGGCGTTACCACATCATGTAACTTGCTTTCTTCAAAGCGAGTGCAAAAATATATATTTTTTTTCAAATTTGAAACCGTCTCTCCTAATTTTATTAAATGATTTTAATATTAGAATTTTAAGCTGTTTTTTAACCTAAACTCAGTATTTAATCTCTCTTTAAAGCCTTTGGATGACTTTTTTGGTATACTTCCTTGAGCTTTTCAATACTATTATGTGTGTAAATTTGGGTAGCACCCAAATTAGCATGGCCTAAAAGCGATTTTATAGCATTTATATCAGCTCCATTATTTGTCAAATGGGTGGCAAAACTATGTCTCAAAACATGTGGACTTCGTTTTGATGCAGTACTTACTTTTGCTAAAATACGGGTCACTAAATTATATACAAATTTGGGATAAAGCCTTTTTCCTTGATTTGTGACAAATAAGGCTGGAAATAATTCTTTTTCAAAAAATTCATTCCTTGCTTCAATATAATTTTTGATCTGGGTCATTAATTGGTCTGAAAGCGGGATATATCTTTCCTTGTTACCCTTTCCAAGCACTTTTAATTTATTTTGATGTAGATCCACATTCACATCTTCCAATCCTATTAATTCTATCCTCCTCATACCGGTACAATATAGCATTTCAACGATCATAAGGTCCCGCTGGTTATAGAAGTCCATATTCTCGATATTCTTATCAAATAACTTATGTAAATGGTCTTCTCTTATAACGGAAGGCAATCTTTTGGGAATCTTCGGTGCCAAAATCTTCTGCATCGGATTCTTATTGACCACGTCATTTTTTCGTAAATAATTAAAAAACGACCTAACTGAAGATATTTTTCTGTTAATTGACTTTTCTTTTTGTCCGCTTTGCATCAATTCGACAATCCATGATCGTATGATTTGGTGTTTTATTCTATCAATTTCCTTAATTTCATATTGTAATTCGGCGAATTGAATAAGTTGACTTATATCTGTGGAATAAGAAGTTATTGTGTGTTTTGAATACCTTTTCTCATGAATAAGATAATCAAGAAAATCCTTAAGATCTTTAAACATATTGTAAATATATGTAATATGTTTATTATTTGTATGTTTCCTTGTTCTTTGTGGTCTCAACCTTATTTCACAGAAGTTGCTCAAAAATTAGGCATTCAACACAGCTATACAGGAATTGGAGCTGGCGGAGGAGTCTCATTTGTAGACTTCAATCAAGATGGCTGGGATGATATCACTCTAGCAACTGGATTGAATGAGCCGTTGATTTTTCTCCTCAATGAAGAAGGAACCTTTAAAAAAATTGACTTATCTATTTCCGATTCATCAATTGTAAAGCAAATCCTATGGGTAGATTTTGATAATGATGGAGATTTGGACTTGTTTTGTACTGGATACGAATCCACCAATAAACTATACGAACATATTGATTATCTTGAGTTTATAGATAGATCTGAGGAAATAGGCCTAAATCAAGATACGTTTCGAAATGTAGGGGCAAGTTTTGCCGATATTGATCGTGATGGCTTATTAGACATATATTTTGTGCGGAGATCGATACCCGGACAAAATCTGAGCACTCAAAACATTTTGCTAAGAAACACTGGGGAATTTAGCTTCGAGGACGTAACTGACATATATAATGTAGCAGATCCAAATCGACTACCCTTTTGTAATGTAATCGCCGACTTTAATAATGATAGATGGCCTGACATTTATATCGCCAATGATCGTGAAAGTAGGAATACGATGTTTCTCAATCAAAAAGAATTTTTCTTAGATGTAAGTGAAGTGAGTGGTTCTAACCTGTATATGCAGGGAATGAATACCGCTATTTCGGATTATAATCAGGATGGAGATTTCGATATCTATATAACAAATAATGAAATTGGGAATCGATTTTTGCAAAATAAACAAGAAACAAATCAAAATCCCTTTCCTGTATTCCAAGAAATATCAACATCTATTGGCACAGAAGTAAATGGATATTGTTGGGGGGCAAATTTTCTGGATGCAAATAACGATGGATTAGAAGACTTATATGTGTCAGGAGTTACTGTTCACGGTGATCAATCTAGTGCTTTTCTAATACAGGATCAATCGAATCAATTTACCCAAGTTTTAGAAGGTTTTGAAGCAGATACTGTAAGGAGTTTTTGTAATGCCATTGGAGATTTCGACAATAATGGGTTTCCCGATATTATGGTTCAGAATTCACTCCCTCACAATGGACAACTTTGGCAAAATAATGGAGGATTGAATCATTATTTGAAAGTTGAATTAGAAGGAGTATTAAGTAATAGAGATGCGATAGGAAGTCGGATAGAAATATTTTATGGAGATCGATATCAGCAAAAATATTTGACTTGTGGTATTGGATATTTAGGACAACATTCTAAAAGTCTTCATTTTGGATTATCAGATAATACTTTAGTTGATTCATTGAAAGTTCATTGGCCGACTGGGCATACTGACATCTATTTTCAGATTGATGCTGATCGTAGGTATCATTTTACAGAGGGTAATAGTACTGATGGAGAAATCATTATCGATCCTGATGTGACTCTATGGAGTCAAGATACAACTGTGATTGATACGATATCAAGAACAGATATTCTTGTGAATAAAGATAACATTTTTCTTTTTCCGAACCCGACACAAAGCCATATTGAAGTAGCTTTGCTGCATAAAGATTGGGTCATTTGTTCTATTTTACATTATGATGGAAGAAAGGCAAACATGGTTTTAAAAAATGGCAGAGCTGACGTAAGGCATTTACCAAGTGGACTTTATTATGTACGTATCTGCAACTCAAATCAATATAAATTAATCCCATTTATCAAAAAATGACAAAGCGGCATTCGATCACCATATTCCTTTTGCTTTTATTTATTAAAGGCATTGGTCAAGAAGTCTTTTTTAAGGAAGAGCATGTAGAAAGAGGAATAGATCATATATTTCGGCATGCTGGATTTATTGGTGGTGGTGCTGCTTTTTTCGATTTTGATAATGATGGAGATGATGACCTATATCTAACGTCAGGTCAAGATATGGACCAGCTATATGAAAATGATGGAACTGGGTATTTTACTTTGATAAGTTTAGAAGCTGGGCTTATTATAACCCAAGGATACTATACAACTGGCGTAACTTGTGGAGATATAAACCAAGATGGCTTTGATGATATATTTGTTACAACTCGAAATTCAGACTATGACACCTTTGCTAAAAATCTTTTGTTTCTGAATCAAGGGGATCGCACATTCATAGACATATGGTGGGGCATAAGTGAAAATGATTATAACTACTCAATCAATCCTAACTTTATTGATTTTGATCTTGATGGTGACCTAGATATTTATGTTACAAATTATATAGAAAATGCCAATGTAGAACAAGATGAAAACAATAACACGATTGCCTATGATCACATATGTTTTGAAAATTTATTTTTTGAAAATCTAGGAAATGGTATGTTTTCTGAGATCGGATCAACTCAAGCCATAAACTCAAGGGGTTGTTCTCTAGCATCCTTAACTACTGATTATGATATGGATGGAGATTCTGATTTACTGGTCGCTAATGATTTTGGAGAATTTGTAGAGAGTAATAATTTTTACAATAATAATTATCCCAATTTAGGATTTACTGACTTAGGAGAAACATTGGGAGCAGATCAGCGGATCTATGGAATGGGAATTGCCCACGGAGATTTTGATTTAGATGGAGATTTTGATTATTATATCACAAATTATGGCCGCAATATTTTGCTTCAAAATGAAGGAACGCATTTTACAGAAATGGCAAGAGAATTGAATATTGATGATACATATATAACTGGTGATAGCTTATTGGCCATTGGTTGGGGAGCAGTTTTTCTGGATATAGATAATGATATGGACTTAGACTTATATGTGGGGAATGGATACGTGCCAGGTCCAGATTTTATTCCTTCTTTTATAAAACAACCAGATCGATTATTTCTAAACGAAGGAGGTACATTTAGAAATATTACGGAAGAAGCAGGTATAGAAAACACTAGCACAACAAGGGGTGTTGCATACAGTGATATAGATTTAGATGGAGATTTAGATATATTTGTCTTGAATGAAAAAGTACCACTAAATGACAACACTGTCCGCTCTAAACTTTATATAAATCAATCAACAACTACCAATAATTATATCCAAGTATCCCTGGAAGGTTCAGATGTAAATAAGAACGGCATTGGCTCTATTGTAAAGGTACAATCTGAAAGTAAGACTTTGGTCAAGGAATTGGTCAATGCATCTAGTCATTGTTCTCATAATTCAAGAGTGCTGCATTTTGGTCTAGGGCAAGAAAAAGTAGAAAAGCTTGAAATATTTTGGCCAGGGCAACAGGACACAACTGTGGTCTTGCAACCCAATATAAATTCTAGAATTCGGATTATTCAAGAAATGATGAATTTGGATTCGATCGAAGTGGATAGTACAATCATAGATTCTATGATGATTGATACAACAATAATAGATACTATTAGCCGTATTAATGAGCTTAATGATGAACCTATATTTTCCATATTCCCAAATCCATCTACAGATCAAATACAAATAACAATCTTCAGAGGAAATATAGATGCAGTAGGCATTGAAATTTTATCCGCTAATGGCATTAGTGTATTTCAGCAAGTAGATTATTCTATCGGTGAAAAAGTTCATATTGACGAATTGAGTCCTGGATTATATATTATGAAAATTCGGATAAAAGAAACAGTACAATCGCTTCGTTTTCTAAAGTACTAGCGAACAATCGTAAATAGTAAATTTACCTTTCTATCTAGATGAATAAAGTAAGTTCCATTTTGGAGAAATGAAACATCAATTTGATTAGAATTCCAAGACCGGGATTCCGTAATCAAGTTACCTAAACTATTATAAATCTGATATGTAGAAAAGGACTGATCGTTGTCAAGATATATGTAGTCATTAGTTGGATTAGGATATAATTTCGGAGTAGTTTTTATAATTTCTTGCGCTGGACTTAAAACACAAAAATTCTGATTTGGATCTAATTCTAGATATCCCTTAGTGGACAAGTCTTTTCCTTCAAAACCTTCATAATCCGTAGAGTATCTAATTGTCTTAAAATTAAAATTATCACTTAGGGATAATTCGGTTCCTTGAGGTGCGATTTGACCCATTTTTATAGGAATCAAATATTCCCAAACTGGAATTTCGTCATCGGTCAATTCAATCACCCTACCCTGTCTTGCTGCATTCAAAAGGAAATTTCCATTTGGTAGTAATTGAATGTTGGACCCAGCTGTAGAGTGTTGTTTTACAGTATCAGGGTGGCTAATATTGCGAGTTTGGCTTTGTGGGAGAAATCTCTGGTTCTCAATGATATAATTTCCATTTTCATCTATTGGAGCATTGTAAATTGTCCCATAGGAAACTTCATCGGCTACCATATTATTGTAGACTAAAATTTCTCCAAAATAGGGACTAGATGAATCCAAGACCCATTTAGCATCGTGTTGATAATGCAATATTTTGTCGGTTGAATCTCCTTGCATGTAAGCCTTCGGGTTACCCCACCTATGCAGTAAATTCCCACCTTTTTTTTGGTTACCTCCATTAGAACTAGCTGCTTCATCCATGGTCGTACTATGATCTATGATCCAAACTTCACTAAAATTTCTTACACTTAGGACCACTTGATCTAAATCTGGGTTATAGGCAACTGAATTACTATGCATGAAATCTTGCCTTCCAAAACTAAATTCCTGATAATTTATATCTATCAATTGTGGATTTTCAGAAACTATCCCAAAATTCGCTTTTGTAGAGTCAAAATCTTGGATCGTGTGGTCATAACTACACCACCTCCAAACTATACTATCTAACTGCGGATTATATTCGACAATACAATCAAACCATAAATCATCTTGATTATTATTTATAGTATCGAATCCCAATTCTTTTATTTCTTCTTCGAATTTTCGCTCCCATGCAATGAAAAGAATATTCCGATTTGGCATTTCGAAAATATCATGGTGTTGCCTAGTAATAGAATCAGCAATAACCTTTCTCCATATAAGTTCATTTTCCCAATTTAATAATTCAATGACTCCAGCGGCCCCTCCGGCACCAAAAGTATTATTTACTAAATCACCATTTGTTTTAGATCGTAAAAGATTACCTTCTTTTGTAATGTAAGCAGTCCCTGGTCTAGAATTATCTACATCTTCCCAAACATTTATGACTTGACCACAATTATCAACAAGAAAAACGCTGGATTGATTGTTTGGATAAAATAGGTTATAGCCTGGTAGTGAATTTTCTATGTCAACAAATAAGGTGCCGATGGTATTATCCTGTGAGATCGAAAACAGTGGTGCAAAAATGTAAAAAAAGGAAAGTTTAATTTTCAAAATATCAAGATTAAAATGAAAAAAGGACTGCATCTTACGAAACAGTCCTTTAATATAATATAACTTAAAATAGGTTTAGATTAGTTGGACAAATTATCTGGCCAATCTGTCCCGTCAGTTCTAGTAATTACACTAATAGCACCTTCCCCATAATCATTGGTCCACCCGATAGTAAGAGCAGGACCATCTACTGAAACTTCATTAACTGAATATACTTCATCCCATTGTGAAGCACCAGGTATAGATAATTTACCATCTGAATCTACTAACAATAAATCTCCACCAGGTAAATTAGCTGACATATCTGTTCCATAACATGCATAGTATGCTCCTATAGAAACATCATTCCAGAATTCTCCGGCACCATTATCAGTAAGTATATTGTACATACCATCACCTTGAGGGTCTGTGTGTAATTGAACAAATTCTACTTGCCCAGTCCATTCGTTGCCGGCACAATCATCCCATCCAATTCCTGCATCTTGAGAAGTGACTGTAGTTACAACGTCATAGATACCAGCTAAATCTGACTTAAATGGAATTGCTGGTAAGGGTGCATTATCTACATCTACTTGGGCTTGATAAAAGGCTCTATATACAGGTTGACCTTGAACATTCCCTTCCGTATTGTCTGAAGTAAACACACTACCATCTGATTTTGTTAATGATCCTTGCAAATCAAATTTGAAACCAAATTGTAGGCTATCTGCTGGAATCCCTAGAACAGTCATCATTTCTGTCATAGTCCAAGTATCACTTATCGTAGGAAGACCTTCGGCACCTGGACTGAAATCAGCTTGAGTATAAGCTCTAAAGGGAACTGGACCAAAATCACGATATGCTACAGTCCAATCATAATTTGTAACATTTGCTCCATTGTTCTCATCAAACATTTCCACTGTCCAACTCATTTGAGAGTTTTCAATGTTTGCAAATTCAAATCCAGTTGAATCAATATTTCCTAAATAGTCTATGCCTTGTATTATACGAGGCAAAGCACCATATCCAAGATCTTCAAATTCGGTAAATCTTCTATCCTTTTCCGAACAAGATGTCAATAAGAATATGACAGAAAATATACCTAATAATAATATTTTATTTTTCATTTTCCTTAAAGTTTTAGATTATTGAGCACAGCCTGTTGCATTCGTATCCCAGAAAACTGGTTGAGAAACTCCTGCTTTTTGACTGATGCTTGAATTAGAGTTAACAGAATTAGCTGGGTACCATAGGGACCGTGCGAAATCTCCAGAATCGGTAGCTAATGTTGGCTGTAATCCTGAAGGTTTACATGTTCTTCTATACCCGTTATACGCTTCTACTCCATTTCCTTGTAGTGCTAAAAAATATTCTTTCATAACTACATCTAACTTATCATCATCAGATCCTGAATCAAACAACGAGAGAACTTCGTCAACATAATCTTGAACTTGAGTTGAGTCAGGCATAAAAGCTGGATCTGCATCTGCTGCACCAAAAGCCATAACCTTTGAGATAGATTCTGCTACACCCATTTCTAGCATCGTCCTAGCGTCATCAGAAGTACCTAGAGTTAAAGCTGCTTCCGCTCTCATAAAATAAACAAAACTGCTCAAAATAATAGGCTGAATACCTGCCCCTCTTAAACCATCTGTTCCTCCATTAGAAACTCCACTACAGAAATCGTTATCAAATTTTCCACCTGCAGGATAAACTCCCCAAGCAGTTCTTTTCAAATCATCAGGTGGTATCCCATCATCATTTCCATGATCACGTCCCCAATATCCCTGATATAAGTCGTCTGGATCTCCTGAAACTCCTGACGCTGTACAAAAAGGTAAATTGGATGGCCAATGTGAAGGATACGGCTTTGTGTTACAATCTAATGTAAATGCATCCTCATCAAACTCATTGCAATCTTGTCGTAAGAAGTAGTATCTTAACCTTGGATCTTCTGTGTCTTTTTCACCAAACAATAACCACATGTAATTATTTGAAAGATACCAAGTTGGACCTCCATCTTCGTAACCGTCTGAGTAATATGGATGTCTTGCATCTGGAGTTGATCTGTTATTTCCATATTGAAATTGGAAATCACTAGTTGAACCTTCGATTATATTACCGGCAGATAAAATTGCATTGATACTAGCTGCGGCGTCTGTATTGACCAATCTTGTATTTAAGTGATATCTCAACTTAAGCGTATTTGCTAGGCTCATCCAATTAGCAACATTATTATTATAGAATAAATCATTTGCCATACTTACCAAACCTTCACCTGACAAATCAGTGATTGCTTGATCAAGCATAGCTAAAGAAGCTGCATAAACTTCTGCACCACTATCAGTTGAAGGATTAAAATTGTCTGTTCCTTGGAAGGCTTGTGTAAATGGAACATCTCCAAATAGATCTACAAATGTCATCATAACATATGCTTTCATAATTCTAGCAGCACCACTATGTAATCCAAAACCACCTGCATCTGCTGTTTCGATCACCAAATTAAGGTCTGGTAAAACTTCAGCATAACCATTAAACCATATAAGATCAAAACTAGCTGGGCTATCTTGATTATCATATCTATTTCCGCCGGTCATAGCTGCCAATCTTACATAAGGCAACGTTTCATCGGATGCTTCATCTACAAACTCTACGAATCTAAGCATCGCATTGTTCATAACTAAATCTAGTTCAGCATTTTCTGCGCCAACTGCATTTGGGTTATCTAAATTTTCTTCCAATTCAAATAAATCTCCACAACCGGGCAACACTGCTAATGCCAAGCAGATAATTATAATTTTATTAAATATTTTCATCAGTATTGAAATTTTTAAATTAGAAAGTAAATCTGATACTGCCTCCAATTTGCTTAGAAGCTGGCACATTCATCAATTCAAATCCTCTATAATTACTTACACCTAATGCAGAAACTTCAGGATCGAAGTTTGCTCCTTCTGGGAAACCTAAGGCATTAAACCAAAGATTCTGGCCAGACAATGTAATTGAAGCTGAACCGAAAGGAGTTCTAGCCATCAAATCTGCAGGTACTGCAAACGAAACTGAAATTTCTCTCAATTTCACGAATGTTGCATCATATACTCTCAGCTCTTGATTAAAAACCCCACCATTTCTCCAATAGTGATCTGTAGCGGTAATCTGAACATCGTTTGGTCTATATGTACCATCACCATTATCCAAAACTCCAGGAGCAATAACTGGAATAAATCTATCAAAATCAGATTCAGCAAGAATCCCTCTAGCTAATAAAGTAGAAGGTCCTGTTGCATACATTTCTCCACCATGCTGGTACGACATTAAAGCACTAAAAGTAAGACCTTTAAAGCCAAATGAAAGTCCTCCATTCAAATTATAATCTGGATTAGGATCTGCAATAATTCCTAATTCTGGATCTAATTGATAGAATCCATTTGAACTTACGATTGGATCACCCGCTTCGTTTCTTAATAAGATATCACTGACAATCAAACCGTATGGTTGCCCTTCATAAAATGCAGGTCCTAAGTCTGAATATAAAGCATCTGTTACAAAATTATCGACACCATCTGCTAAGGAAACTACTGTATTTTCGTTCCTTGTGAAATTAGCATACAAACGAGTATTAAATTTATCATTTGTAAAAGGAATAACAAATAGTCCAAGCTCAACTCCAGTGTTATTTACCTCTGCTACATTAATTGTAGTTTGATCGAAACCAGTGGCAGGATCCATTGGGAAATCAAGAATAAGGTCCCTAGAGTCTTTATCATACCATGACAAATCTATTCCTACTCTATTTTTCAAAAATCTGGCTTCAAGACCGAATTCTAGTTCTGTATGCGTCTCTGGCTGTAAGTCTCTATTACCCGCAATATCATCTACTGTATTAGTATTGATGGTTACTCCTCCTTGAGTTACAAACTCGGCAGTACTTACACCTAAAATATTTCTAGTGGCATATGGATTAGGGTAACCCGCAGAAGTTCCATATCCAGCTCTGACCTTAAGGTAACTTACAGAATTACTATTTTGTAGCGAAGGAATTGCTTCAGTAGCAATAAAAGAAAGACTTGCACTTGGATAGAACACTGCATTGTGATCAGACTCTAATGTAGAAGTCCAGTCATTTCTGGCAGAAAGATTTAAGTAAGCAAAGTTTCTAAATCCAAAAGTGAATGATCCAAAAGCTCCGATCAAATTTTCGTTAGACGTAAAAGACTCAGCTGTTGTGTTTATAAAATTATCATGAATTAATAATCCGTAAACAAACTGATCTCTACTAAAAGTTTCTGTCAGTCTTGATTTATCATTTCTAAGATTCAATCCTAGAATGGCATCTACATCAAAATCCTCTGAAATATTATTTGAGAATCTTAAATTGAAATTGTGATCTTGTATAGAAATATTTCTATCTGATGTTGCTAAAAGACCTGTAGCAACTTGTGTTCCTCCTTTATTGATTGAGTATTCTTGATTCTGAGTGTAACTATCAAATCCAATTCTGTAATTTACTCCTAACCACTCTGTTATATCGTAACTAGCACCGAATGTACCATATAATCTATCTACAGATTCAGCATCTTTTGTATTATTCAACGTCCAATACGGATGTTGGATATCATTACCACCTCTATAGAAAATACTTGAATTGTTAAAAGGATTTGAAAATTCTAGACCATTAAGATCAATACTTCTTGGAGTATAGAACACGTTTGAGAACAATGAACCTGAAGCAAAATCTCCAGTATTGTCAGGGTTTGAGCTAGTACTAGCAGCTGTAGGCGGTGCTGTCTTATCTAAATTTACATAATTCAAAGTTGCTTTCAACGTAATATTGTTTGCTAATTTTGTGGTTGCACCCACACTTACATTAGTTCTATTTAATTCACTTAAAGGAATAAACCCTTCCTCATTTCTTCTTGCGAACGAGAAATTAATAGAAGAATTTTCTCCTACATTTTTGTTTGCAAAAATGGATGTATTGAGAATTAAGCCTGTTTTGAAAAAGTCTTGTAAGTTATCGTATGGTTGGTAAGCATATCTTGCATCAGTGTACTGAGGCAAGTTGTAATCCGCTCTGTCATATGGATGAGGAATTGTACCATTAGATATATCATATGCACTTGCACCATTTTGGAAAGCTTGGTTAAGGATGGTAGAATGAACACCCGGATTGAACGGTGCTCCCCAGTTTGAGAATGCAGCTGAAGCATTATTCCAGAACCCATTTCCATAAGAATCTTGATCATCTGGAAGACTAGCAATTCTATTGGTGAAAATTGATTGGTCTAATGTAATTTCAAAACCTTTATCTCTATCTGCTCCGGTATCACTACCATTTTTAGTTGTAATAAGAATTACACCATTTTTTCCTGCTTCTCCATACAACACAGTTGCACTGAGACCTTTCAATACAGATACTTCTGCAATATTGTTAGGGTCTAAGTCTAAGAAACGACTTGAAACGGATGCATTACCTTCGACTGCTCTTCTGTCAGAGTTAGTTCCTGAACTAAACGGTACACCATCAACAACAAATAGAGCTTGATTGTCTCCTGAAATAGAAGAAAATCCTCTAATGACCACATTTGTTCCTGATCCGGACAATCCACTAGTAGAAATAATGTCTACACCAGGAACCTTTCCTCTTAGTACACGAGAAACGTCTGCTTCAGGTTTCAATTCGATATCAGCAGATTCAATGGTTGTAACACCATAACCTAAGGCTTTTTTATCACGCTTGATACCGAGGCCAGTTACAACAATTTCATCAATCAACTGAGAATCAGCTTCAAGCGTTAGATGATGAGTTCCAGGCCCTGAAATGACCATATCCTTATCATCATAACCGATGTAGCTTACTGTAAGGGTGTTTGAGCCCTCAGGAAGTGTGATGGAATATCCTCCATCGATATCTGTGATTGTACCTGTAGTTGTGCCTTTCACAACTACGTTTGCACCGATGAGTGGTTCTCCAGTTACATCTGTAATGACACCATCAACGGTAGTTTGAGCCATCACAACACCTATGCAAAAAAGCATAGCAAAGAGCAATGTCAGTTTTTTCATACTACGTTTTTTAATTATTAAATTCTGAGTTTAAAATCTCTTAAATCCTTACGGTTAAGGATATTTTACATGGGAATCGGTTTCGTCTTTTTTATTTCTAAAATGCAAAATATTAAAATTAAGTTAAGAAAGAGAAGAGATTCTTATAAAATTTTAACCGATTCATAACATTAGACATACAATTTAAAGGGAAGGTTGGAAACTTTTGTTCTTTTTTCAGAATAAAAACTCAACGTAGTCTTAGCAAATACATCCCAATAGTATTTTGAAGACCATAATATAAGGCGTCAGAAATAAGTGCATGACCTATACTAACCTCTTGTAAATGAGGCACTTGTTGCACATAATAATGTAGGTTATCTAAGTTGAGATCATGCCCTGCGTTTAATCCTAATCCATACTTAATGGCTTCTTTAGCGGTAAGAACATGGTTTTTTACGGCGTCAGCAGGGTTTTCTTTAAAGTCGTGAGCAAATTTACCTGTATACAATTCTAATCTGTCTGTTTCCGTTTTTGCTGCACTCTCTACCCATTTAGGATCCGCCTCTAGAAAAATAGAGGTTCGAATACCATTGGATTTAAATTCACTTATTACTTCTTTCAGCAAACTTTGTTGCTTAATTGTATCCCAACCTTCTGAAGAGGTCAGTACTCCTGGTGGATCTGGCACTAAGGTAACCTGATGTGGTTTATTCTCTAGCACCAAATTGACAAAACGTTCTGAAGGATATCCTTCTATATTAAATTCTGTCCGGACAACTTTTTTGAGAGGTTCAATATCATCATATCTTATATGACGTTCATCTGGTCTAGGATGTACTGTAATCCCTTGGGCTCCAAATTTTTCACAATCTATAGCCACTTGGACCAAATCAGGAAGATTCTCCCCTCTCGCATTCCTAATAAGGGCTACTTTATTAATATTTACACTTAACCTGGTCATTTATCTTGATTGAACTCAAAAATCATATGAATTAACGGATAAATATGAATAGTTTTGATAGATTAACAAATATAGAATTTGAAGCAACGAATAATTACAGGGATATTGTTTGGGATAGTAACCCTAGCGCTATTGCTAGGAAACCAATATAGTAGACTCGTATTTGTTTTGTTAGTTCCTTTCTTAGCCGGTATGGAGTATTCAAAAATTACTCAATTTAAACTGCTTGACTATATAACAAGCGGTGTCACCATCGGAATTGCTATATTAATAGGTGCAAAATATCAATTTGGAATTATTATAATCACCCTAATTTCAATTTTTGTAGCAATCCTTTTAGGTTTTAATCTATTTGCGAAAGCAATCTTTATAAAACACGCAAAGTGGAAAACCATTCTGCTGTCAACATATATTGTCTTTCCGTTTATTGCTTATTACTTTTCGAATTACGAAAGTGAGAATCCTTATTTCTTACTTCATCTAATTATACTTATATGGGTGTCTGATTCATCTGCTTATTTTGTAGGATCTCAAATAGGAAAAAGGAAATTATTTTCACGCATATCGCCTAAGAAAACTTGGGAAGGATTTTTAGGTGCTGGCATGATTACATTGATAGCAGCCTACATTATATTTAGCATTACCAAACTAAACACATGGGGATACTGGGTTGTATTCGGAATACTATCTTGGCTGGTAAGTTCTTTAGGAGATTTAGTTGCCTCTCACGTAAAGCGCATCCATAATGTAAAGGATTCTGGAACTTTTTTACCTGGACATGGTGGGTTTTTTGATCGTTTTGACGGCTACATTTACGCCTTACCTTTTGTTCTTATTTTAAAAAACATAATTGAGCTTTTATGATCCATAAAGAAGGAACCATTTCCATATTAATTTCTTTTATTATCTCAGCTGTTATAATTCTGATTAGCAGTTACTATTTAACTGGATTTTTAAAGCTCTTTTTAATCCTCCTTGCTATTATTTTCTTTATCATAATTGTTCAATTTTTCAGGAATCCCAAAAGAAAAATTCCTGCAAAAAATGAAAAGATAGTTTACGCCCCTGCAGATGGCAAAATTGTCGTAATAGAAGAATATTTTGAAAAAGAATTTTTCAATGAAAAGAAAAAATTAGTTTCCATTTTTATGTCCCCTTTGAACGTACACGTCAATCGTGCTCCAATATCTGGTAAGATCGTATATGATAAATATCATAATGGAAAATATCTAGCCGCTTGGAATCCTAAATCTTCTGAGGAAAATGAAAGAACCACCATTGTAATTGAAAATAATCATGGAACAATTCTGTTAAGACAAGTTGCAGGAGCACTAGCAAAAAGAATTTGTAAATATGTCAAAACCGGAGATCAGGTAGTCCAAGGACAAGATTATGGGTTTATAAAATTTGGATCTAGAGTTGATATTTATCTGCCTCTAAATGCGCAAATCAAAGTTAAAATCGACGATAAAGTAAAAGGGAATTTACACGAAATTGCCAGCCTATAACATCAGGGATATTAATAGTCAAAAAATTACACATGGTAAATTCCTATATATGTAGAATTTTATCATATATTTGTTGTGATTTAAGATTACTAAACAAAACTACGTTATGGGTTTCATTAATGAAAGCTACAAGCTCATCCTTGTGCTATTAGTTAGCTGTACTTATTCTTTACTTTTCTCTCAATCAAATACTTGTGAAATTATTGCTCCTGTCGAACCTGAACGGATCTCAGCGACAAGACTTGCAGGCAATGTAACGCAATCTCAAATTGGTCTTGAAGATGTTGAATGGATAGATCTTGATAACCATAGAGTATCGGATGACAAGCATGTATCTGTTACTCTAGGAGCTGCCGAACATTCATATCAATTAAAATTCAATGACTTCAATTTTAATGTTCCTGATGGTGCGGTCATAAACGGCATAAGCCTAATGGTCGAAGGTCATTCGAGAGGAACTGGAGTATTAAAAGATGTGCAAGTACAACTCCTATCAGGAGATGCAGTAGGAAAAGATAAAGCCAACTTTCCAATTAAAGGACTTAATTGGGTTGAAGGAAATTCCGACGGAACTTGGCAATACGGTGTCACCTCTAGTCTATGGGATTTTGACTGGACCTATGACATCATAAATTCTGCTGATTTTGGTTGTGTTATTCAAATAGAAAATGCAGGATGGGGAGACCATACAGCTTATATTGATCAGGTAAAAATTGTGGTTAATTACACACCTCTATATGATCTTTGCCTTCATGATTGCACCCTGTTTTTTATAGAACCAATCGAAGGTGTTACTGAATATGATTGGGACATCCCAAATGAATTTGAATATATATATTCAGATGACAATCAACACATAGCTAATTTGAATTTTCCAGACAGTATCCCAGGTCACTATACAATCTGTGTAACCCCTCAAGGACATGATCAATGTTGTAGAGATTTTGTATATAATGATTGTAGTAAGGGAAGTTTGGGAGATTACGTTTGGATGGATAATAATGCCAATGGAATCCAGAACAATAGTGAACTTCCATTAGAGGGCGTTACAGTATTTTTGTTTAACGAATCAGGCCAGCATATAGGTACATCCGTGACAGATTCAGTAGGTTTTTATTTGTTTGAAGATCTATGTGCTGGGAATTATCAGCTAGAGCTTCTACCGATAGACCCTAAGTATGTACCTACCATTAGTGGTGGTGGAAATGAAAACAATGACAGTAACTTTGACTTAGGTTATGGCCCAATGGCATCTGGAATAATTCCTTTAAAAGCAGGAGAACACATTCGAAATGTAGATTTTGGAATAGTCCCTCCTTCTAAGGTAGAAGGTACTGTCTGGAAGGATGCAAATGGTGATGGTAATCAATCTGGGGATAGCGGTCTCGCCAATATTTCATTAAGCATATTCGATTGTGAAGGTACCAAAATGGAGACCACTACAACAAATGATGATGGTTATTACATTTTCAAATGTGTCTATATGGGAAGCTACTATTTGATGGTAGATCAACCTGAAGACCACATGGCGGTATTTATAAATCAAAGTGAATTCACGGATAACAACGGTGACAATACCACTGATTGCTTTGAAGTATTAATGAATAATACAACGACTGTAAATGTAGCCTTCAAGCCTCTTTTAGACGTTGGAGATTATGTATGGGAGGACGTAAATAAAAACGGAGTACAAGATGGTAATGAAAGTGGTATAGAAGGTATTGATTTAGATTTATATAATGATGCTGATAGCCTGATCACAAGTACAACTACAGCATCTGATGGATCATATTCCTTCATCGATTTGATCCCGGATTCTTATTACATAAAAGTTACAAACTTCGAAGGTTGGGTAGCCGCTCAACCTAATAGTGAAGATGACACAACAGATTCTGATGGCATCACTACGGATGGCATGGTTGTATCACATACATTTAGTCTCACTGAATGCAATGACGACTTTACCATTGATTTTGGTTTTTGTCAGCCGACCGGCTGCGTAGATGGATATGTATGGAAAGATGCAAATTCTAATGGTTTTGATGATGATGAGAATGGACAAGAAGGAGTCGATGTTACGCTATTTTCATGTGACAGCATTTTTATTGTTGAAACAAGAACAGATGAGACTGGTTATTATGAATTTTGCGAGATTCCAGCAGGTTCTTACTTTATTGAATTTTGGGAGACTCCTGAGTACCTATATTACATAGGCAATGACAGTGATGTAACAAACACAAATGGGGCAGGCTCAACAGATTGTTTTGATATCATAGGAGGAGAAACAGTATCCTCTAATGCAGGCATACTATTACTTGCAGACTTGGGGGACAGCATCTGGGAAGACAGTAATAAAAATGGTTTACAAGATGATGGAGAACCGGGAATAGGAGGAGTCAGCGTAACCCTATATCAAGGAAACAATGTGGTCACTAGTACTATATCTGAAGCGGATGGTTCTTACCGATTTACAGATATTCCACCGGGAAGTTATACCATCCAAGTAAGTAATTTTGGAGATTATGTAGCCGCAGCAAATAATGCAGGTAATGATCTCGCTCTAGATTCTGATGGTGTACCATCTGAAAATATTGTCACTTCTGGAACCATTGATTTTTATGAATGTGAAGACAATTTCACAATAGATTTTGGCTTTTGTGTGCCAACTATTCCAACCGGCTGTATCTCGGGAATCGTTTGGAAGAACTGCAATGCAGATTTGATAAATGAAAACGAAGAAGGAATGCCTGGAGTCAACGTAAGTGTTCTTACATGTGGAGGTACTTTTACTCATGCCGTCGTCACTGACGAAAATGGATTTTATGAATTTTGCGATCTGCCTCCTGGATCATATTATGTCGAATTTTTAGAAACCACAGAATATGTAATTTTAACCGGTGGAGATAGCGATGTGACAAATGAATTAGGTCAAGGCTCCACAGACTGCGAAGACGTTCTTGAAGGAGAGACTATAACACTTAATGGCGAGGTGGTTATACTTGCCGACATCGGAAATTATGTATGGAACGATAACAATAAAAATGGAATCCAAGATAATGATGAGGCTGGAATAAGTGGGATAAATTTAAGTCTATACGATGCGGATGCTACTTTAGTTCAGTCTGTTACATCTAATGCAAATGGTGAATATTTATTTGAAAATGTTTCTCCAGGAAATTACTATATCGAAGCAACAGGATTCGATGGATTTGTAGCCGCGACAAATGATGCAGGATCAGATGATCAATTGGACTCAGATGGCATTATGGTAAATAACATTCTTACTACTGAGATATTCAGCTTTTTTGATTGTGGAGATAACCTGAGTATAGATTTTGGATTTTGCGCACCAATAATATCTGTGGGATGTGTCGAAGGTACGGTTTGGAAAGATGCAAACGGAAATGGACTCAATGATAATGAGGATGGAATGTCAGGCATAAATATAAGTATATTCAATTGTGATAGCATATTTATTCAAACGGTCGTTAGTGATCCACTTGGATATTATCAATTCTGTGACATTGAAGTTGGTTCTTATTTTATTGAGTTTTGGGAAACACCTGAATATGCTTACACGGTTGGAAATGAAAGTGATGTGACTCACACCAATGGTCCAGGGTCAACAGATTGTTTTGCAATCTCTGAAAACACAACTCATGTTCAAAATGCAGGCCTAATTGTTCTTATGACTGTCGGAGATTTTGTGTGGGAGGATGTAAATAAAAATGGCATTCAAGATAATGGAGAACCAGGGATTGAAGGAATAAATCTAACTCTATATGATCAGGCTGGAAATTTAGTCAATACTACTTCAACTAATGCTAATGGTAACTATAGCTTTGAAGACTTAAGACCAAATACATATTATATACAAATAACAAACTTTAGTGGCTACGATTTAGCTCCTAATAATTCTGGAAATTTTAATCAAGATTCGAATGGATCATTGGTAGATGGAACAGTGGTTTCGGAAGATTTTAGCCTATTCGATTGCGAGGATAATCTGAGTATCGATTTTGGTTTTTGTGTGCCGCCAATCGTCAACGGCTGCATACAAGGTACGGTTTGGAAAGATGCAAACGGCAATGGATTTATAGATAACGAATCAGGCGTTCTTGGAGCAACTGTAACCTTGTATAATTGTGAGTCTATTGCAATTATAACGACTACGACAAATAACGATGGTTTTTATCAATTTTGTGATTTAGAACCTGCAAATTATTATGTCCAATTCACCGAAACTGATACTTATCAATTTATCATTGGCAATGACAGTAATGTAAGCCATACTTATGGTCTTGGATCTACAGAGTGTGTAACTGTTGGAGGTGGAGAAACTATTGTACTAAATGGATCAGCCATTTTCTGGATGAATATTGGAGATTTTGTATGGAATGATACCAACAAAAACGGAATTCAAGATCCAGGTGAGCCAGGCATTCCTGGAGTGACTTTAACTCTCGTTGACCAAAACGGTACGACGATAGAAACCGTAATTACGAATGGTGATGGTAATTATGTTTTTCAAGATCATGATCCTGGAACTTATTATATCCTAGTGACTAATTTTGGAGACTTTGATATAGCACCACCTAATATTGGAGACAATGAAGACACAGATTCAGATGCCATTTACGATGGAAGCAATGTAATCTCTCATACATTTACCCTGAATGATTGTGAGAATATTACCAACATAGATTTTGGATTTTGCTTACCTGTTGAACCGACAGGATGCGTACAAGGAAATGTATTTAAAGATTCAAATGGAGACGCTTTCAGTGAAGGAGAATCTCCGTTCAGTGGTGTAGAAATTTCTTTATACACTTGTGATGGGGTTGTCGTCCAAACTATACTATCTGATGAAAACGGAAATTATAAATTTAATGAAGTACCTCCTGGATCATACTATGTAGAATTTTGGGAGTCAAGTGAATACCTATTTTTAATAGGAAATGATAGCGATGTAACTCACTCCAATGGCAGAGGATCTACAGATTGTTTCACAATAGCAAATGGGAATATCATTATTCTTGATGGCGCGCTAGCAGCATTGATGACTTTAGGAGATTTAGTATGGGAAGATATAAATAAAAATGGGCTTCAAGATGATGGTGAACCAGGCATTTCAGGAATTATTATAGCACTATATCATTCTAATGGAACTTTCATAAATAGTGTTGTCAGCAATGTTGACGGGCTTTACAGTATCAGCAATGTACTTCCTGGAGAGTATTATTTACAGATTGATTTCTTTGAAGGATATAATATTGCTGCACCCAATACCGGTGACAATAATAGTTTAGATTCTGATGGAATTGTAAGTGGTCAAAATGTTATAACTGAAAACTTTACAATGTATGAATGTGCCGACAATTTAAATCTTGATTTTGGATTCTGCATTCCACCTTCTGATGAAAGAGATGATTGCCTCAATGGAATTGTTTGGAGTGATGAAGACGCAAACGGATTTATAGGGGAAGAACCGGGAGTTGGAGAAGTAAATGTATATCTCAATGATTGTGAAGGCAATATATTACAGTCTACAATTACTGATGAAAATGGATACTATGAATTCTGCCCAATGCCCATTGGAGAATTCTATATCTTGTTTGATTGTCATCAAGAATATTCATACATCTTAGAAAATGAAAGTGATGTTACTAACAACAATGGAGTTGGTTCTACTGATTGTTTCACGCTTGATGACCAAGATAATTATATTATCAATGGAGGATTAGCACCTTTAAGCACCATTGGAGATTACGTCTGGAATGATGAAAATAAAAATGGTCTTCAGGACGAAAATGAGGTCGGAATAGCTGGGATTATTATAGAATTATATACAGAAGAAGGTCAATTTATAAGCAGTGTAGCAACCAATGAATTTGGAAAGTACTGGATTGGGAATATCGGTCCGGGGAATTATTATACCCAAATTTCCAATTTTGATGGCTGGAATCCTTCTCCAAATGGACAAGGAGATTCTAAGGAAGATTCAAATGGTAGACTGGTAGAAAATACTGTAAGATCAGAAATACTTAGTCTAAATGATGGCAAATATAATAACTCAATAGATTTTGGGTTCTGCGTCCAAGAAGCAATAGATCCTGAAGTTGCTGGTAGGGTTTGGAGAGATAACGATGGTGATGCGTTTATTGGGGAAGACCCCGGTCTGAATCAATTGAACATAAGCCTATTTACTTGTGATGGCACTTTAGTGGAAACTGCAACGTCTTCCGCATCAGGTTCTTTTAATTTTACTGAACTAGAAAATGGCACCTATTATTTATCGATTGATGCAATTGAGGATTTTGAATTTGTAGTTGGTGGCGATAGTCATTTTATAGCTGATGGAAAAACGGAGTGTTTTGAGGCAAACCAAGGTGATTTAGTTACCATAAACTTAGGATTATGGCCATTATCAGATGTAGGGGATGAAGTTTGGAATGATGAAAATAAAGATGGTATTTTCCAAGATACTGAAGTTGGTTTAGCTGGATTTACACTAAATATTTATGATAACAACAATGTATTGTTAGCAACAACTATCAGTAACGATTCTGGTAAATACTTATTCAGGGGTCTAAGACCAAATAATTATAAAATAGAAGCAATTCCTCCTACAGATAATTTCGAATTGACTTTACAAAACATGGGTGATGATGAATTAAATGATTCTGATGGAGAAATGCAAGATGGCGTTGCCACCATGTTAGATGTTGTCTTAAATAATGGTGTGAGTCTATACTTTTATGACTTCGGTTTTTATGTAAAAGATATAACCATTGGAGAAATAGCTGGAACTCTATGGAGTGATGGAGATGGAGATTCCTTATTTCAAGGAGATCTAGGAATCAGTGAGGTAGAAGTTTCGCTGTACACTTGCGAAGGGACACTTGTAGAATCTCAAACAACTGCTGCTGATGGATTATATAGCTTCACTGAAATAGAGAATGGCGAATATTACCTTGGTATCGACCCAATGGAGGAACACGAATTTGTTACTGGAGGTGATAGTGGATTTACATCTGCGTGGCAAAGTGATTGCTTTTCTATTGTTCAAGGTGAGATTTTTACTTTGAATCTAGGGGTTTGGCCATTATCTGATGTAGGAGATGAAGTGTGGAATGATGAAAACAAAGATGGTATCTTCCAGGATACTGAAGTTGGTCTTCCAGGATTCACCTTAAACATATACAATCAAAATGGCGAATTACTGAATACAACTATAAGTAATGATTTAGGGAAATACATTTTTAGAGACCTAAGGCCTGGTGATTATATTATTGAAGCTATCACCCCTAGTGATAATTACGAATTGACTCTTCAAGATATTGGTGATGATGAATTAAATGATTCTGACGGAGAAATGCAAGATGGCATTCCAAAAATGTTAGATGTAATATTGAGAAATGGAGTGAGTCTATTCTTCTATGATTTTGGCTTTTACGAAAAAGAAATAGAGCATATTTATGACGGTAGTATGATTGGTGATCAGATTTGGGTGGATTCTAATAGAGATGGGATTTATACAGAAGATGAACCTGGCATGGCTAATGTATCTATTACTCTGTACAATGAAGAAAATCAATTAATGGAAACCATAACCACAGATGCAAATGGGATCTATTCTTTTGATGATCTTGATCCGGGAGTATATTCTCTTACAGTAGAAATACAAGAAGGATTTAATCTAACAAATACTTTCGTTGGAGATAGATTTACGGATTCTAATGGAGTAAAAGATGGTAATAATGTAATTGTCGCTGTCAGTATTGAGAAAGATGGAACAGAAGATACTTCGTATGATGTAGGATTTGTAACTATGGAAGAAGAAGTCGAAGGAAGTTTGTCGGGTGCATTCTTCAGAGACATGGATGATGATGGACTAAACAACGATGGTGGAGGAATAGGAAATGTGAACATCCAATTATTTACCTGTGATGGTGAATTTGTCCAAGCTGTCAATACCAATGGAAATGGAGCATTTAACTTTGAGAATATTGATCAGGGTGAATTTTACATAGAATTTCCAGCATTCGAGAATTCGGTTTTTCAAACTGTAGGAACAAGTTCGATAGAAGAATCTACAGAAGGTTTGACAGAATGTTTTATATATGATGGAGCTACTGCAGTTGTAATCAATGGAGGAATTGTTCCATTGGCAAGAATTGGAGATTTCGTTTGGGAGGATCTAAATGAAAACGGGATTCAGGATGATAACGAACCAGGAATTGCAGGAATTGAGTTAAATATAATTGCACAAAATGGCAGTATTACTGAGACTACAATAACTAATGAGGAAGGAAAATACATGTTTAGAGATTTACGTCCAGGCATATATAATATTTATGCAATAGATATAGATGGCTACGAATTGACATTCCAAGATGCGGAAGATGATGATTCAATAGATTCTGACGCACTCATTGAAGATGGAAGTCCAATGATAAGAAATATTGCGGTTGCCGGTGCCAACAGTTTTAGATTTGACTTTGGGCTAATTAGAACGGATGACGTAACCGAAGGTGAAACTGCTATTATTGGTTTTGTATTCGAGGATATGGATGGCAATGGTATATTCGAAGATTCAGAATTTAAAATTGGAGATATTGAAGTTAATTTATTAAATGACGATGGGGACATCATTGAATCTACTAATACGGATTCAGATGGGTATTATGCCTTTCGAGACTTTACTCCGGGAAACTATTTTGTTGAATTTATTTTAAGTTCTAATATATTTCCGACTGAAGCAGAAGTTGGAAATGATCCTACTTTAGATTCGGACGTTAGAATGCAAGATGGATTTATATTGGCAGGTATTTTTGAGGTAAGTGCAGGAGATACCATTACTGGAATAAATGCTGGATATTATCATCCAATCACAATAGGTGATTACATATGGTATGATAATAATAGCAACGGATTACAAGATGATAATGAAAATGGTGTCAATGACTTCCTTATTAGACTTTTTGATGAAAATGGAAATCAAGTAGAATTTACAACAAGTAAACTCAATCCAGAGACAAACAAATCTGGGTATTACGTATTTGAAAATATTGCACCGGGCAGTTATTATGTAAATGCTAGTTTGAGTTTCGGAACAGAATTTTCAGAAGCATTTGTTGGTTCAGATCACGAATTAGATTCTAACATTGATAATTCAAATGGACCGGGTACTACTCCGACAGTTGCACTGGAATCTGGAGATGAAAGCCTCAGTGTAGATATAGGATTATTGAGCACACCAGGGCTTGTTGGTGATCGAGTATGGATAGATGAAAATGGAAATGGAATTCAGGACGATGGAGAAATTGGATTTAATGGAGCAAATATCACCCTCTATGATGTAGAAGGAACTGAAATTGATCAGACAACATCGGTAGATAGCGAATTAGGCGAACCAGGGTATTTTGCTTTCGAAGGAGTTCCAACAGGAGATTATTATTTAGTTTTCGAATTGCCTGATGGATATCTCCCAACTATACAATTTCAAGGTGGAAATGCATCTTTTGATTCAGATGTCACTAGTCTGATTACAGACGGAGCAACTAATATTTTTAGTGTCAGTTCTGGTTTATTCCTCAATGATATAGATTGTGGTATTTTCTTACCGGGAAGTATTGGAGATTATGTTTGGAGAGATAATAATAACAATGGACTTCAGCAATTTGGTGAGTTTGGTGTATCAAATGTAAGAGTCAACTTATATAGAGAAGAAGAAGGATTTGCATCAAGTACAACTACAGATAACCAAGGGAGATATGAGTTCGTTGGAATCCGTCCGGGTGTCTACTTTATCCAAGTAGAAATGCCCAATAACCTAATGTTTACTTCTTCTTTACAGGGATTAGATGATTCGAAAGATAGCAATGTAGACATGACAGGGGTCAGTGAACTCATTGAAGTAAATCAATCTACCACAATTCTGAATATTGATGCTGGATTGATAAATGCTACTGCGATGGTTTCTGGAAGGACATGGCTCGATACAAACAACAATGGATTACGAGATTTCAATGAGCCAAATCTAGATAATATTGATATCGGATTGTACGATTCTGATGATGAACTTGTGAAAGAAACTACATCTAATGTCCTTGGCATGTATAGCTTCCCATTTGTAGATCCAGGAAATTATACCGTTCAATTTGCATTACCAGATGGATTATCATTTACATTACAAGATGCTCAAGGTAGTGACAATGAAGATTCTGATCCAAATGAAATGGGTCGCACCGGCATTATTGTGGTGGAAGTAGATAACCAAGTAGAAAATGTAGATGCTGGATATTCAGAACAAAATATAGTATCTGAAGGAGAAAATCAGGTGCTTTATCTTACAGGATCTCATGACGAAGAAATGAATATGTTGAGCTGGATTGATGAAAATTACATAAATGGCGATCAGTATCGAATCTGGAAATCTGTAAATAATCAACCATATGAGATACTCAAAACCATACAGCCAAGTAATATGGGAGATTTACAATATCCAGATTATCACAATAAAGTATTTGGTGAATATACTTACAGAATAGAAAAAATAATCTCAAATCACGAATCTACGACATCAAATACATGGGCACATATGTATGAGAGTACTGTGCATGATGTCAAATTCTATCCAGTTCCAGCTAAGGATTACATTATCGCTAATTTCAAAAAAGAGAAAGAGAGCGATGTTGTATTTGTAATAATGGATGAAACTGGAAATAAGATCAAAGAATATACATACCGTAATGTACCAGCCGGTTATCACGAGATCACGATTCCACTTGAGGGAATAAAAATTGGAAAATATGTGATTCAGGCAAAATTAGGTATAGTCATGTATTCAGAAATTATCATGAAAGTTGATTAAAGATATAGTTTGGTTTTAGTAATTAAAAAGGGTTTCGGAAAATATTCCGAAACCCTTCTTTGTGTAGTTTGACTTTCTTTCGTAGCTGTACCTATTTAATGTAATTGCACCTTTGAACTTTAGAAAGTTGAAAAGTTGAAAAGTTGAAAAATTGAAAAGTTGAAAAATTGAAAAATTGAAATAATGAAAAAAATGACCAATAAATCACATTATGCCGCCTAAAGGAGATAGCATTATACAATCTACATTTTTGTTGGTTTCTATCAATTTTTTGAAACCAGCACTGGGAATTATCCTATTACCATTGTATCTCAATGTACTGACAAATGAAGAGTATGGATTGTATATAATGATGGTCTCACTCACAGGATTTGTTTCCATTTTTGGCTCTCTTCGCATAAATGCGGCTATGGCCACCTTTTATTTCGACTTTAATGATGATAAGCAACAAGTCAAGAAATACCTAAGTCAACTTTTTTCTTTTTCCATCATTTTTGGTTCCATCTTTTTTATACTTGCCGCTTCTTTGGGCCCTTTCTTTTTTACTTTTTTTAAAAGCGACATACCTTTTTTACCTTATGGAATCATTGCCATTGCAACAGGAGTACTCCAAGCTTGTAATTCTGTTTTTTATATTTATTTAAAAAATAAGAAAAAATTTACTTTCCTAAGCCTCATCATGTTTTTTCACGTAATCTTATCTGTCATCATCCAGATCGTCATGATTTTGATTCTCAAAAAAGGAGTTGTGGGATTGTTACTTGGAATATTTATACCCGTGGTATGTACCTTTTTCTATATTTTGATATCTCAGAAAAAAATATTCACACCAAAGTTAGACTTCAATATTATAAGACCATCATTGAATTATTCGGTCGCTTTAATCCCATTTATATTCATTATATTTTTTACAAATAAAGGTGATAAGATTATTCTAGAACAATATTTAAGTCTTGGAGATATTGGTAAGTATGGATTGCTAATGACCATATCTTACATGCTTGTCCTTGTAGCAGATTCAATTATAAATGTAGTTCGTCCATTTTTGTATGAAATGTTCCAACAAGATCATCAGAAATTTACACCTAAAATAAATTTCATTATTAAATTTTATATGAGTGCGAATATGCTAAGTATAGGTGGAATTTTATTGATTGGAGGAAATCTAGACTTAATGACCGATAACAAATCCTTTTTAGAAGTTATTCCGTTCTTCATTCTGGCCACCATTTTAGCATTTTTTAGAAGCTACTTAGTTTTATTCACTACACAATTGAATTATGTGAAAAGATCCAAAGTAATTAGTATTAATTCCTTCTTAGCAATGATTTTATTATTAACATTGTATCATTTTTTGACGCCTATTTATGGGTTATATGGTGTATTTATTGGTGGTATTTCATCCGCTATATTTACATCCATAATCTTTTATTATTCTGCTCAAAAGTATTTTAAATTAAATTACATCATCTTAGATCTTTGGATCATACCTATTTGTTTATTAATTATACTCTTTATTGTGAACACTTTTGGACCTGAAAATATTCGAATAAAAAGTATCGTTCTGTTTCTTTGCAGTGTGGGAGCCGTATTTGTTTTGCTTAGAGGAAGCTTTGAAGAAATAAAAAACTACTTAAAGAAAGAATTAAAATTAAGCCAAGAATCTTGAGTCAAAATAGTCTATTAAAAAAATTTTCAGAAGCCCTTATACCTACAGATTGGGGCCGATTCTTAATGTCGGCTTATTCTATTGATGAGGTTAATCCAATGCCTCACTTAGTGCTAAAGCATCCTGAAATAGATACCAATAATCCAGTTTTAGTAAGAGTCCATTCAGAGTGTCTTACAGGGGACCTTTTCCATTCGCACCGTTGTGATTGTGGAGAACAATTAGATCTAAGTATGGAATATATAAGTAAGGAAAAAGGTATGCTTATCTATCTCAGACAAGAAGGCCGAGGTATCGGAATCATCAATAAATTAAGGGCCTACAATAAGCAAGATGAGGGATTTGATACCATCGAAGCAAACTTATTGCTAGGATTTGATGTAGATAACAGAGATTTTAGTGTGGCCGTCGATATCTTAGAAAAAGAAGGTCTATCCAACATCAAATTATTGACCAATAATCCTCAAAAAATAGCATCCATCAACAAAGGAAAAATCAAAATTATCGAACGGATTCCGATAGAAATTCCTCCCAAAAAAGAAAATGTGAATTACTTGAAGACTAAAAAATTCAGCATGGGTCATATGTTGAAACTGAATTCTCAATTGTAATCTGAGAAATTACACCTACAAAATTCAAAATCTTATTCAATGTTTTGCCACATAAATAGTCGATATTGATGAGGGTATAAAAACTGATACATATATATCATTCCGTAGAGTGTGTTTTTATATTATAATCCATTCAAAGGTTTGATGAAATCTACCTTTATCAACTAAAAAATATACAACTATTACTGTCTATCAGTCAATTATAAATATTTTAGTCTTATATGATAAAGTATTTTACAGCACAACTTGTATAATCTAATATATGTCTATATCTTTACCATGTGACACTAAACCAAAATACAAATTGTTGTTGCTGTTGTGAGTATACTCATCTTCGGTAGATTGGTTATGTTAAAGAAAAAATTATGAACCTTTCCGAAGATATATTTTGGAAAGGTTTTTTTGTGAAATTTGGATAGATTATTGATTTAACTAATATGTTAGAACCGCGAGTAATAATACCATCAAGATTAGATTTATGTTGCTGCTGTTGTTGCTGTATCATCATTAGACACTGCGTTTTCTAGCTAAAATTTATATTTAAAAGAATAAAAATCACGCCCTGAGAAAATGTAATGTTTTCTTCAGGGCTTTTTTTATAGCCAAAAAAGAGTTTTTTTTATGAGTAATAACACTATACCAGCAGCTGATCTCAAAGACATCAAGGAACTACGTGAAAACATAGATAATTTCCGAGGTGGGACCATGGATGAAGAGCGATTTAAGCTTTACCGTTTGACTCGAGGAGTCTATGGGCAACGTCAAATGGGAGTCCAAATGTTCCGTATTAAAATTCCTTATGGTAGTTTAACTTCTGAACAAATGCTAACAATAGCAGATATCTCAGATAAATACGCCTCTAGCAACCTGCATCTTACCACAAGACAGGATATACAGCTTCATTATGTACGATTAGATGACTCTCCCAAAGTATGGGAAGATCTCACAGCCAATGGTTTAACAGGTCGAGAAGCATGCGGAAATACCGTAAGAAATCTTACGGCTTCTGAGACTGCCGGCATTGACCCTGAGGAACCATTTGATGTTACACCTTACGCACATGCAGTGGCCTATTACTTTATGAGAAATCCTATTTGTCAAGAAATGGGACGGAAAATAAAACCATCGTTTTCATCTAGCGACAAGGATACCGCATTTAGTTATTTCCATGATTTTGGTTTTATTCCAAAATTGAAAATCGAAGATGGAAAAGAAATAAGAGGATTCCAAGTGTTTGTCGGAGGAGGCTTAGGAGCACAAGCATTTGTTGCTCAATTAGCTTACGAATTTCTACCTACCGATCAAATCATACCATTCATGGAGGCGTCACTTAGGGTCTTCGATCGGCATGGAGAACGTTCTAAGAGACAAAAAGCTAGAATGAAATTCTTGGTAAAGTCATTAGGAATAGATGGGTTTATGGCATTGGTAGAAGAAGAAAGATTAGCAATCAAAAACAAAAGCTTAGAAATAGATCCTAATTCTTACTCTCCAAAATCACCCATTGCCTTTTTCGAACCAGGAAAAATTGAAATCAGCGATCAGGATAAATATAAGCTTTGGTTCAAGACCAATACTTTTGAGCAAAAGCAAGAAGGTTTTTATGGTGTATATATCAAAGTCTTATTAGGCGATATATCTTCTGCAGATGCAAGACTATTGGCTCCAATAATAAAGAAATATAGTTCTAATGATATCAGAATAGCAATCAATCAAAACTTGTTGATCAAGTTTATCCATAGTGCGCATTTACCAGCACTTTTTGCAGAGCTAGATGCAATCGGATACGCTGAACCCGGCTATGATTCTATCGGTGATGTAACCGCTTGTCCCGGAACAGATACTTGTAATTTGGGAGTTACGAACAGTACAGGTCTTTCAAGAGTCATCGAAGATATGATTAAGAGTGACTTCCCTGAATTATTAGAAGAAAAGCACATCAAAATAAAGATCAGTGGATGCATGAATGCTTGTGGTCAACATATGATTGCCAACATTGGTTTTCATGGGTCTTCTATAAAGAAGGATGATATGGTCATTCCGGCTATGCAAATTGTATTAGGTGGTGGTACAGACCCTTCTAACAAAGGATGGATCGCTGAAAAAGTCATTAAAATTCCAACTAAGAAAATTTTAGATTCAATAAAATTACTTCTTCATGATTACGATGAAAATGGAAACGATGGGGAATATTATAACTACTATTATGCTAGACAAGGGAAAAAATATTTCTACGCCCTACTAAAGCCTTTAGCAGATATTACGAATCTAGTAGAAACTGATTTCTTTGATTGGGAAGAAGATCATCAATACAAACAAGAGATTGGAGTAGGTGAATGTGCAGGGGTCATCTTGGATGTTGTCGGAACCATTATCAAAGATTCCGCAACAAAATTCAATTTAGCTAAAGAAGAATTTGCGGAAGAAAGATGGGCTGAAAGCATATACTATTCGTATGCTTCCTATGTAATAAGTGCGAAAGCTTTGCTCCTAAGTGAGGATATTAAATGTAATACACAAGTAGGTATTATTACTGATTTTCAAACGGAATTAGTAGAAGCTAGATCATTTCCTTTCGAAGGAAATTTTAAAGATCATGTATTACGGATTAAGAAAAACGAACCGACTGAAGAATTTGCAAAACAATATTTATCAGATGCAGAGAAATTTATTTCTAGCATCATAAAATATAGAAATAATAAAAGTGGTGAAAATGGAAATGATAAAACAGTTATTGAAAGTTATTACAAAGCATAACTATAAAGGCGAATTATAAATCGGATTATAAACTAAAAGCATGAACACTATTTGCAACGACATAAAAGAAGTCAAAATAAGCATTGTGGGAGCAGGTCCTGGTGATATAGATTTGATTACTGTCAAAGGATTAAAGGCCATACAAAGTGCTGATGTAATCCTTTATGATGCACTGGTCAATGTAGAATTATTGAAGGAAAGTAAAGAAGGAACTGTCAAGAAATTTGTAGGGAAACGGGCTGGTCAATCTAGTCTTCAGCAAGATGAAATAAATAAATTAATTGTTGAAAGTGCTAAAGAATTTGGACATTGTGTTCGATTAAAAGGAGGAGATCCATTTGTTTTTGGAAGAGGACACGAGGAGTTAGTTTTTATCAGAACTCACCAAATTACAACAGAAATTATTCCCGGTATATCAAGTGCTATAAGTCTTCCATTATTGCAGCAAGTTCCTATCACTCGGAGAAATGTAAGTGAGAGCTTTTGGGTCTTAACAGGCACAACAAAACAGCATATTCTATCTTTAGATATTCGGTTAGCAATAAAAAGCACCGCAACTCTAGTGATTCTAATGGGTATTAGAAAATTGAGAGTAATACAAGATGTTCTAATGTCGGAGGATCGCACAGATACACCCGTTATGGTCATCGAAAGTGGGTCAACAAAAGATGAAAAAGTGGTCGTAGGAACTGTAAAAGACATAGTAGATAAAGTGGAGGCAAACCGTATTAAATCTCCTGGAATTATTGTCATTGGTGAGGTAGTCGCACTTCATCCAGAATTTGTAAAAGATAACGTGAGTCAGTATGAGTGCATCTAGTATTAATACATTATATCCTGTGTTCTTCCGACTGGATCAATTCAAAATGTTGATCGTTGGTGCTGGTGAAGTAGGCTTTGAAAAATTACATTTCATCTTGAAAAGTAGCCCAAATGCTAAGATCACTTTGATAGCACCTGAAGCAAAAGAAGATGTTTTTCAATTGATAAACTCAGGGAAATTTAACATAAATTGGATTCAAAAGAAATTTGACCCAAGCGATATTGTAGATCACAAAGTGGTCATTGCAGCTACCAATTTTCCGAATGTAAATTTAGAAGTTTATCATGCTGCCAAAGAAAAATTAAGAATTATAAATATTGCTGATACTCCACACTTATGTGATTTCTATATGGGATCAATAGTGACTAGAGGAGATTTAAAGGTAGCTTTGTCAAGTAATGGAAAGTCCCCTACCCTGATTAAACGGTTTAGGCAATTATTAGAATCTGTACTTCCTAACAGCACACATGATTTACTGAATAATTTGCACAAATTAAGAGATACACTTGAAGGAGACTTTGAGTACAAAGTAAACACCCTAAACGATGTTACAAAATCCCTAATAGCTGAAAACGAAAAAGAAAATTCATGATTTCAAATTCCAAAGCACAGACTAGATCTAGCTTAAGTAAGGATCATAAATATTCCATGACTGAATTAAATGATATTCTTGCACCTCTCAATTATGTTGATAGGATTAAAAAAATATACGAAATATACGATGCAAAAGATATTTTAGTCTCCTCTTCTTTTGGGACAAAATCAGTATTGATGCTCTATCTTATAAGTCAAATTTGTCCAGAGCAAAAGATATATTTTATTAATACGACATATCATTTTCCAGAAACAATAGGATATAAAGATTACCTGACATCACTTTATAATCTAAACGTAATTGACGTCTTACCCAATGAAGAAGAAAACCAACTTACGCTCGAACAAGAATGGTGGAAAGATCACCCTAGAATGTGTTGTACTATCAATAAGATAGCTCCTTTTGGTCCCATTACAAAATTACATAAAGTATGGATCACAGGATTAATGTCTAATCAAACGGATGTTCGGTCTAGGCTAAATTATATTGAAAGCAAAGGAGATATTCGGAAGATTTATCCAATTTTAGATCTTAATGAAGAACTATTCCAGCAAGAAATTGAAAAACATAAATTGCAAAGACATCCGTTGGAAATGGATGGTTTTGGTTCTGTAGGATGCAAACATTGCACAATAAAAGGTGATGGAAGAGAAGGAAGGTGGTGCAAAACCGATCAAACTGAATGTGGATTACATACTAGCTATTTTTATAAAAAACAATAATTTTAATTAAACGTTTTATAGATATGATTAAGACTGACATTTTAATAATAGGTGCAGGGCCATGTGGTCTTTTTACAGTATTCGAAGCAGGTCTGCTCAAACTGAAATGCCACCTTATTGATTCTTTGCCCCAAGTAGGTGGGCAATTAAGCGAGATTTACCCGAAAAAACCAATATATGATATACCTGGTTTCCCAAGTATTCTGGCCGGCGATCTTGTAAAGAATCTTATGGAACAGATCGCTCCCTTTAAGCCTGGATTTACACTCGGTGAAAGAGCAGAAAAAATAGAAAAAAACGAAGAAGGGAAGTTCGTGCTAACAACAAGCAGAGGAACTCAAATCGAGGCTTCTGTAATTACGATTGCAGGTGGCCTCGGATGTTTTGAGCCGCGTAAACCGCCTATAGCTGGTATTGAGAAATATGAAGAGAAAGGAATTGAGTATATGGTCAAAGATCCAGAAAAATTTAGAGACAAGAAATTATTGATTGCTGGAGGAGGTGATTCTGCATTGGACTGGACTATTGAATTAGCAGATATTGCGAGTGAAGTGACGCTTGTACATAGAAGAGATTCCTTTCGAGGAGCATTAGATTCTGTGGAAAAGGTAATGGATCTTGCGAAATCTAAAAAGATAAATTTAATTACGAATGCTCAAGCTGTTGGTATAAATGGTAATGGGGTTTTAAGTGAGGTAACAATCAAGCATAAGGAAAAAGGAGAAGTAGGCCACCCTGTTGATTACTTTATTCCTCTTTTTGGATTGACTCCAAAATTAGGTCCTATTGCCGAATGGGGATTATCCATAACTAAGAACGCCATAGAAGTAGACACAAAAGACTACAGTACAAACGTAGATGGTATTTATGCAATTGGAGATATAAATACCTACGAGGGAAAATTGAAGTTGATCTTATGTGGTTTCCACGAGGCCACCTTGATGGTTCAATCAGCCTTTAAGAAAATATACCCTGACCAAAAGTTGAGTTTTAAGTATACGACTGTTTCAGGTGTAGATGGATTTGAATAGATAAAATTTCGTTTATATTATAATAACAAGGCCGGTATTTTGCTGGCCTTTTTTATTTTAAGCTTATTCAGAAGAAGTCTAAAAACACGAAAAGTGTGTAATCCTCTACAGCCCAATCCGTGGTGCTGGATATGAGAATAGAACAAATGCAATTTGAAGCTAATTTTGACCAGAATTTATGACAAATTTATAAGTGGTTAACCACAATTTTAATCTGAAATTTTCAATAGTGGGAGTAGTTTTTTTATTATTTTAATAAGGATAAAATAGAGAAACACCCAAGATACCCAAGACTTTATTTCTACTCTTTGGTAACTTAGTTGTTTCAATTATTTGCCACTACATAGATCCGTTTAGCCTAAATGATTCAATAGAATTTAGTAAAAAAATTATTGACTTAAACTAATAACAATTAATAATGCAACAGAAACACGATCTTGAAAAATTTAATCATAACATTAAAAGTGATTTTTTATACTCTTGCCAATTGTAGCTTGATTTAATGTAGGAAATTTTTCAAACAATTTAAACCTAAGTTCTAGTTCTTTGTTTTTGGTCGTTATTGTTTCTTTATTTAATTGCCTTAATTTATCATCCATTGATTTTTCAATATTGTTTGATAGCATAATGCTGTCTGCAAATGCTTTAAAATCAGAGTAGTGCTCTTCATTCAACTTATTTTCAGATTCTAATTTTCTTAACTTGTCAAATATAGGGGCTTTCATATCTAGATTTAACCTGTTCTGCTTTTTTGACTCTCTCAAAATGGAATTTAAAACTGTAGCATCCTCTAACTTCATTAAATAATCATAATCAATACTCAACAATAATGAGGCTAATTCAATTTGTGTTTTAGGATATCCTGATTGATAATTTTTTCTTGCGAAAGAAAGATAATCGTTAAACTCTAGAGATGCTTCTAATTCGGAAATGCATTGTTCTTGTGCGTCTTTTGTTGTTTCATCTTTACCACACGAAAATAGCAATGTGAAACAAACAAGAATATATATAAATTATTTCATTTTAATAGTTTTAATATTTAGCATCGGTCTAAATATATGCTATAACTCTCATCACACCTTTCTTAATTATACCATAAACGATCGGTACACATATCTTTAAAGAAATCTGTATAATACCCACTATCCCTCCATAAATTGCATGCTTCGTTCCAACATCTGCTCCATATATCTTGGGCATAATAGTTACACGCATACCTATCTTCTCTACAATCTTCTAGACATGCAGCATAATTTAATCCATCGCCTAAATGATCACCATCAGGGTTGTAATTCCACCATATTTCCTTTTGACCATATGATGTAAGGCAGCAAAAAATTAAAAAAATTGAAAATACTCTTGTTTCATTGTTAAAAAATTAAGAAAAAAATTATGAAATATAAGATTAGGTAATAAAGTTTTACCACTCTTATCTGTGATTACCTTTTGGTGATTTTGCTATGAGTCGAGTATGTCAATACTCTTACGATTTTTTCAGCAAAATTTTATGATAAATTCAGGGGCTCTAAAAATTTGAATCCCCGAGGTCTAACATTTTAAGTTAAGCAGTAAATAATTCATTTGAATAAAATAATATAAATTCTTCATTTTTCAAAGAAATAGGTTTTTTTAGTTTATAACACATAATTGTAAGTTGAAGCAAATGAAACCATAGGTTGGGAGCACTTTTTAAATAAGATATCATTCCCCTTCAGGCTGTTGTATTTTATTGACCATGATATTGGATTTTAATGGCAACCTCTAGATTAAAAATAAGTTTTAATATTCCTGAATGATGCTAATTCAAAACATAAAAAAAGCCGGCGATCAACCGGCTTTCTTTTTTACTTTAATACACCCTTTTAATTCCTTTGTTGATTCAAATATGCACCTGTTTTGAAAGCTTTACAATAGCTACCAATAGATGAAAAAACTACATTCAATTTCAAAAACTCTACATCTAGAAATTAATTGTAAGAAGGTATACAAAATCTTGGCAATCAATCTTGCAAAGGCTAATTGGTCTTCCTATACAATTCTTTAACACAATTCTCTTTTACAATTCTTATTGCACAAAAGCAGTCGTAGTAAACACCCTTTTTTTATTCAATTATTATCTTGTCTATAAGCAATTCCATCATCTGATTTCACTGTGAGTAAATATACTCCACTCGTTAAGTTAGAATCAATGATAATTGCCTTTTTACTTTTGGTATTAAAAAATGTATGCGTCTTAATCAAATTTCAGCTTGTCGTGTAAATCAAGAATCAAATCATCTCTTAATAGGACATTTTGGTTACATTTTCTAAGAGACAATATTTAAGAACTAACATTTTGATACCTCAATATTTACAAATTAAAGTAGGTGATTTAAAATACCGAATGACTACGGGAATTTTCTTAGTAAACAAACATTTACCCGCGAGATACTCGTCTAAAAAAAATTGCTGAGTGGAGCAAGTTTTTTTAAGTTAGAACTTTTGGTGATTTTTTTTCTTATCAATAAAAAGAAGCGATATCAAATGTAGACACATTATACTACTAAAGTGCGAGCTATTAAATAAGCCTTTACCTGAGAACAATAAATTTACTTTGCATCTATCTAATAAAATTTCAAAGTTATATACTCTGAATCGGAGTTATGATCTTCAGGATTAAAGGTGCATATAGTTAGTCGTTAAGTAAGACAATATTGAGGTTCAGTATCAAATCGAGTAGGAGAAACGAGCAATGATAAATTCATTGGTCGTTTCGTCCTCTCACACCACCCAGCGTACGCCTTACGTACTGGGCGGTTTCATTAATTTTGAACAATAATGAGAATACAT
>Ga0114956_1000032_pt1 | contig 67038 bp, 53 predicted proteins | sample MaitaG_FD_87304 | JGI IMG/M metagenome (GOLD analysis project Ga0114956, IMG submission 87304) | Marine algal microbial communities from Maine, USA - Maine_Asex2 metaG | ecosystem: Host-associated > Algae > Red algae > Unclassified | place: Maine, USA | collected 2015-01-05 | reverse complement strand
CCTGTTCAATGTTCAATGTTCAATGTGCATCAGCAGTATTGACCATCACAAGAAGTGTGCCTTCACAGAGTTCTATATTAATGGTGCCTGCAGCCACAACATTACTTAACCCGAGCGTACTGCCGATCGATAAAGTGGCCTGAGTCAAAGCGTACTGTAAACCGCCAGTAGTCACACCCTTGACCGTTGTCAGCGGCAACAAGCTCACCAACTGCCCTATGGACAAATCAAGCGTAACTGAAATGTTATCGCGCAGAACATAGCATCGGGTGGTTGCGTCAATCAACTGCAATTGAAACGGCCATCGACGCAATAACGGCAATTGCCAGTTAAACAGCATGTGGTCCGTCCTTCCGCCAGAGACTCCCAATAACATGACTCGCTGCAGGTTACGCTCAGACAAAAGCTCCAGTGTGATTTCAAGGTCGCTGGCCGCCTTCTTACTGGGGTACACGTGTCGCGGTACGTCAGCGACACGCTCATCGATTAGCAGTTCAGGACTAACACTATCCAGATCCCCAATCAGCATGCCAGGCTTATACCCGGCAGCCAGACAATGCTCCAGACCACGGTCAACGCACACGATCAGATCATCGCCATCAACTTCTTGTCCGGGCAAGTGATTGACTGAGAACTCACCCCCGGCAAATACCCAGGCCTGGCGAGGATAGTCAGCACTCGCGTCAGTGGAATCAGGTGACATGACTCATGACACCTTATTGCGTCGCCTCTCTGACGAACTCGTCGGCGAAAGCCAGGGAACGTGTCAAACCTCTGAGAGTTGCACTAAACGTTTCGCCAGAGTCGCTATCCACGTCTTCGAGCACACTGACAGTGACCTTTGCGCCTTTTATCAACCAGGGCAGGAGCTCTTTACGCAGGAAGTTATTGTCTGGTACGAGCTGACGTGTAGCAGATTCATCGACACGAATGTCTGAACCAACAATATCACCGAAGTCCCAGGCATCTACGGTCCATCGAATACGAGCAGGGGAGTCGATCTCACGACCCGGGAACACAAGCTCCAGCTGCGTTACCTGTTTTTCCTGACGGACAAGCGCAAACTCGCCTGCAGGTGTCTGGGAGGTGCCGTCACCCTGTTCAAGGGCAACTTCGAGTCGGCAAGAACGCGCTCCGTTATTCTCTGTGCAGTCCACTAGCCACGCTCCAAAGTAGGCAATGAGCTGTTGCTGAGGCTCGTCTTGCTGAGCCGGTTCATTGAGCTGTGACTGAGCCGCATCAGTTGCACCTTGAGATGCTGCCTCGATTGAACCGGTTGTTGAAACGGACAACTTGCCGGGCAGGCTACAGTCTGATTCGGTAGGCAGACTGATATCAACGATGTTGCTCAGCTGAAACACGCCTTGATGTTGCGCTGGCACTTGTGCCTGCTCATCCACTATGCCCACGAACACGACGTGCAGCACTTGCAGTTCACTGGTTGCCAGCGTCAGGTAGGTTTGTTGTGCCTGACTAACCAGCTCCGCATCACCTTCCAGCCAGTAGCGAGCATCCGAACCGCACAACTGGAACGAGTTACGCTCCGGACCAAAAACGTAATACCCGGCAACTGTCTGACCCGTCTGGTCTTCGTTGGTTAGCAACGATTGCAATTCACTCACTCGCCGCTGAGACATGTTGACGAGGCAGTTCTTGGCAATTTGCTCTGCTTCTGAACGCGGGGAAGAAAAATTTAGATACCAGAGACAGTTTTGCCTGCGATATTCAATAAATGCCTGCTGTGACTGGGTCAGCCCTGTCAAAGACTCGCCGGATAACGCCTCTGCCAGAAAATCTGTAATTCCAGCCATGTTGCCATCCACCGTGTCCAGATAATTATCCATACAAGTGTGGATATCATCAAGCAGTGGCGAAAGCGTAGTGCATTCCTCCAGGGCGTTGTAGGTTTGAGCGCGCACTTGCGAAACTGTGAAAAAGCCAGCCAATAACAAGATGACGGCGGTAGTGATCCCTCTGAATGACATGCGATAACAATAGCAACAGGTTGTTACCTGATCGTACAGAATTTTCAACCTCATGCTTGTTAAAAGACGTTCAAGGTGACAAAAAACCAGCGCGATCGTGCAGCGGCCAGTCTGTATAATCATTCGTCCAGAGGACTGTGCGGTATGCCCGATTGACGGTGCAAGCCATTGGCCCTGCAATTGAAACAGATTCAGTCTAGGTGTGAATACAGTGAGAAATCACAAACAACAAGAGCACCAACAAGGATCGGCGATCATCTGGATCCTGATCTGGCTGTGTGGATTGGCAGGTATTGCGTGGGCGGGCTACACATACGCCATTCCTCGCTACGAGCAAAAAATACAGGCAGCTGTTAGTGATTCCATAGCCGGCCAGTCTGATCTGCCGATTATCGTCGCTACCAGAGGCTCTGTGATTACCCTTTCCGGACAAACCGCCAGCACTGAATCACTCAGCGCTATCGTGACTGCCGCTGCCAGCACACCTGGTGTTCGTGCTGTAAAGAGTAACCTGACGCTTGCCGATCCCGACCAACTCATTCAGGCGGACTCTGATGGGCCAGTTCAGATTGCGCAGATTGACCTTAAAGAGTCAGCACAAACAACCAGAGAAGGAACAACCCTGTCGCCTGCAGGCAATCTGGACGAAACACCTGACGCACAGGTTACAGAGCAGACAGAAGAAGCGAATTTACCGGTCGAGTCTAACCTTCCGGAAGCCGAAGAAACGGCATCGGCCGCCGTCAACGAAACGACACCTCTTGAACTTCCTACTTTCAAACTACGCATCTCCGAGGAGATCCTGGTCGTGGAGGGCAGGATGTCCAACGGCGATGATACCAATCAGCTTATTCAAAACGCGATGACGGTATTCGATGTCGATGTTGTCAGCAACGGCCTGATACTGAGCGACGACGTAGCAGATGCGGTATGGCTGACACCCATTGAACAGATATTACTGCTAATGGCTCCAATCAGCGATCCCCAGATAAGCGTTCTTGAAAAACAGATTACCATCGCAGGTGCTGCGCCTGATCGCAATGTCCATGACGCTGTCATCAGTGAAGCGCTGAACTCACTGGGTGAATTCTCTCTGGTCGAACGAGTTTCCATCGATCCGGTGCCCGTAAAAACCGACACTTTGGCCGCGAATGCTGCTGTTACCTTGAACGACAGTGAAAGCGTCGAACCGGAACCCACCAGCCAGGTTGCTGAAGAAAGCCTGCCAGCAGCAGAAAACCAGCCAGAAGCAGGATCTGCTGTGCAGACTGAAGCTGATGACGCTGCTGAAGATGAAAGCACAACAGAGTCAGTAGAACCTGCCCCCTCCGACGCCACCGTTGAAAACACCGCCACTGTAAACGAAACTGACTCAGAGTCTGACGGTGACAGTGAAACTGAAACTGAAACTGAAACTGAAACTGAATCTGAATCTGAATCTGAATCTAAAGAGCCTAAGGCTTCTGTAGAACAAGAAGACACTGAAACATCCGTAGCATCTGAAGATGATGCCGAACCAGACACTGAAGTATCCGTAGCACCCGAGGCTGATGTGGTGCTAGAAGCTGATGCAGAGCCAGATAATGAATCATCCGTAGGACCCGAAGCTGAGATACCCGAAGAGCTGGAGACTGCTGTAGGAGCTGAAAATCCCGTAGAGTCCGAAGCTTCTGCAGAAATACAGTCAGAAACAGCAGTAGATTCCCAAGTTTCTGCTGAACCAGCAGCAAAAAACCCCATGGAATCCGCAGCTTCTGCAGACCCGGCAGTAGAAACACCTTCAACCGCCAATGAATCTACGACCGCCGAGTCCGCTCCGGCAACCGCATCAGAGGAACTTGCTGGTAACACTTCATCAGACAAAGGAACGGTGGAATATGCCACCAACGCTGAGTCGACGGTAGAAGCGGACACGTCGAAGAAGGCGGTCGATCCGGCAATAAAATCAGAAGAGACGCAAACAGATAGCTCCGATGCGCTTGCTAATAACTCAGCCGAGCCGGATGATTCTGACCAAGTCGACGAGATAGTCGATCCGGCAAGCACAGACGAAAATTCAGCACCTGTAGAACCAGAGCCACTCGTTGTCTCAGAAGCACCGACCGTGATAGAAGATCCTGTACAGCAAATGCCAGACGAGGACCTCAGATCTGCACTGTCCGAACTTCCAACGCTGCGTATCTTGTTCGAAACTGACGTGAACGTTCTAACCCCGGAAAGTCAGGATGTTCTGGATCAGATCGCCAGCATACTGGTACGGTTCCCGGATACAAACGTGGCTATCGAAGGACATACTGATACCACTGGAGACAGTGAGCTGAATCTTGGACTAAGCCTTCTCAGAGCCACTACTGTGCGTGACTACCTGATAGGCAAAGGTGTGTCTATTTACAATCTCCGAGCCTTGGGCTTCGGTGAAGAAGTACCCATCGCCGACAATCAGACAGCTGAAGGTCGCGCTATCAATCGCAGAATTGAGTTTACATTTTGATGGATCAGCTAACGACAATAATGAATCAGCTAGTCATGTTCAAGGACAAGATGATGAGTCAGTTACTCATCATCAAAAACGAGATCATGTCTGTGCTACCCCTGTATTCAGATCTGGTCGCCTTCTTTGCTGCCGCCAGCGTGCTGAGTCTGTTTGCCGGCTGGATGATCAAGCGCTCATCAGCGAAACGCAAACTGAAGAAAACCGTCGAGGGATGGGAGAAGCGATACGCCGCTCTGGAACATTCAGCTGCAGCTGATACTGAGAACCTCGAAGAGCAGCTGCAAAACCTTGCCAACGAGACAAGGACATTGCAATCGTCTAATCGCACACTAACCGAGTCGCTGAAGAAGAACGACACCAGTATTCAGAAAGCACGTGCTGAAGCTATTGAATTGAACCGTCAGTACGCTGAAACACAGGAGCGAATGCAGCGGATCATGCAGCAAAAGGACCGCGAACTGGCCGATTTGGGCAACCGGATGAACAAGGTAAAACAGCAACAACCCAGCTCGGGATCCACACACATAGCCCCCAATGCTGCATCAGTTTTGCACGGCCATGCAAGCAGGCTGCAGGATACAGAACTCAACCATGCCGACACCGTTGCCATTAATCCAGTGGAAATGTTTGACGCTACTGTTCAGATGTCGGCGCGTGAATTTGTTGCCAAGGATCAGCCACAGAAAGCTCGTCGTCTGCCAGAAAACAACGATCTGCTGGAAGATACCGCCGATCTGAGTGGCATCATGGAGGAAGAACTCGAAGAATCTACCGTTGCCCTTGATGAGGAATCACTGGCATTTGCGCAGCGCTCCTATCCGAGTGGTCGACGAGACTGACCTGCACCAGCTCGACGACCAGTACTCAGCAGCATTGCTTGAACAAGTCGAGCTATTGAACCTCTGCTGAGTCACAACGCGTAAACACCTTCGCTAAATACATCACAGCGCCGCTAAATCCGATCAGTAATATCCGGTTTTCTGCCGTTATACACCTCGATAACGAATCAGATTCCAGGTATGGTTATTACGACAAGAAGATGGTTGCTCATCTGCTCAGCGTTGCTTCTGAGCAGCTGCGGCGAAGGTGGTGGAAATACGGCTTTGTTCAATCAAGCGCCGGCCATTGCGCCGGCGTTGCCTGCAACCGAGGTCGCTAACGCTGCACCGGATGGTCCTCTAAGCTCACAGGATGCTTTTCGACTGGTTGAGCAAGGCACATTTGGCCCGCAACTGGATGACATCGACCAAGCTGCCAAAGAAGGCCCTGAAAGCTGGATCAATCGACAGATGCAAATGCCCGCTACTTTTCTCAGCGACGGCCTGAGAAGAGCGGACAGCACTCGGTGGAATGAGTACGTCAACGTCTGGTGGCGCCACGCCATTCAGTCTGATGATCAGCTGAGGCAACGTGTCGCATTTGCGCTAAGCCAGATACTGGTTGTATCTTCACACGACGGCCTGAGCCAGCAACAAGTTGGCCTGGCAGGCTATTACGACATTCTGCTGCGACACGCCTTTGGCAATTATCGTGATCTTCTCAAGGAGATCACATTGAACCCCGTGATGGGTGAGTACCTGAGCATCAAGGGTAATCGCAAGCCCGATGCGATTGAGAATATCCAGCCAGACGAAAACTACGCACGCGAGCTTTTACAACTCTTCAGTATCGGCCAGGTGATGCTGAATCAAGACGGCACACAACAGCTTGATGATGGCGGTGTACCCTTGCCCGCCTATAGTCAGACAACCATCGAGAACTTTGCCCGAGTGTTTACCGGCTGGCACTTTGCCAACGCCGAAGATTTCAGATGGCCGAAGAACAAGGACTATCTGTCGCCAATGAAACCCTGGCCTGAATATCACGACAGCAACGAAAAAACACTGCTGCTCGGTACCATCTTGCCGGGTGGCCAATCTGCAGAAATGGATATCGATGGCGCGCTGGATAACGTTTTTAATCATCCAAACGTAGGCCCTTTTATTTCCAGACAACTGATACAAAGACTGGTGACCAGCAACCCGTCACCTACCTACGTAAGAGATGTTGCAGCGGTATTCAACAGAAACTCAGCGGGTGAACGTGGCGCGTTGGCCAGCGTGATCAAAGCGATACTGATGCACAGCGAAGCTCGCTCAGGCCACTTGTCTGCGCCTGATACTTTCGGCAAGATGAAAGAACCCCTGCTCCGACTGACACATGTCTGGCGTGCCTTTGAACCTGAAAGCATTCACTACGACTTCAACTACGGATGGGTGGAAAACGAACTGGGACAGTCGCCGATGAATTCCCCATCGGTGTTCAACTTTTATCGCCCGGATTTCAGTCACCCCGGAGAAATCAGTGAGCTTGGTCTGGTCTCTCCCGAATTTGAAATACTCAACGAGACCAGCGTCATTACTATTACCAGCAGGCTACTGGCCAGCATCTTGTGGTCACACAACTTCAAAAACGACAGCGATGCCAAACGCATTACCATTGATATCTCAAGAGAGATGGATCTGGAACCTGATCGAGACGCCTTGCTTGATCATCTGGATCTTCTGTTGCTTGGCGGCAGAATGTCTCCCGAACTGCGTCAGATAGCACACGAACTGATGGGCTCGAGAGACTATGCAGGGGGTGCGTCACAGCGAGTTGTCGAAGCCATCTTTCTGATTGCCACCTCACCAGAAGCTGCACTACAACGTTAAAGAACATGAATAAGGCAAACACACATACGGCTATGCGCTGACACCCCAGACAGATCCATTCGTACTATTCGCAATAATAAAAAAAACAAACGCGAGTCAACCAACATGAACAGTAATACCCGCCGTCGATTTTTGAAACTCGGTGCACAAACCATGGCTGGTGCCGGTCTTGCACTAGGTAACAATCCAGCACTGACTTTGGCACGAGCAGCTGACACCTCTTCAGGCGGTGCTCACGATTACAAGGCGCTGGTGTGCATTTACCTGGAAGGTGGCTGCGACGGCTTTAGCCTGATGGTGCCCACAGGTTCGTATGAGCATGAGGTTTTTGCCTCAGCCAGAGGGGCACTTGCCGTGCCCCATCATCAACTGATCGGGCTGCAAGGCGGTGCATCACCGATTGGTCTGCATCCGGACGCGGCAGCACTACAGCCTCTGTACGACGAGGGAAAACTGGCAATGATAGCCAACGTGGGCACATTGATCGAACCTACCACACCGGAGCAGTACAACAACAATGCTGTGTCACTGCCGGCACAACTGTTCTCGCACAGTGACCAGGCAATGCAATGGCAACAACTACAAGGTCGTGATCGAGGCAAGGAAGGCTGGGGAGCGAGAGCCGCAGACATGCTGGCTGACTCCCAGGGTCGTAATTACCTGACCTCAATATCTCTGGCGGGCTCCAACTACTGGCAGTCCGGTTTGGGGCAGCGACCGTTTACGCTAACCGAGGCTGGCGTTGTCAACTATCAGGGCATGGATAACATGAGTGACTGGCAGCAGCCACGACGCGACGCCTTTCAACGATTGCTGGATGTCCCCAGACAACACGTATTCTCCAAAGCGTTTGCAGACATGCAGAAACACGCCATTTCAGTGACCTCCGAACTGGGACAGGTACTGGAAAGCAATGCAGGGCTATTTGAAGATCAGCCAGAAGGCAACAGCCTGGCAGGATCACTGAATATGGTGGCTCAGCTTATTGCAGCACAGGAACAACTTGGCCTGCGTCGACAGATCTATTACGTCAGCATGGGTGGCTTTGATGTTCACGATAATCAGAGCAAGGAACAACCCGAACTCTTCAAAGAGTTGTCGACTGCACTGGCGTTTTTCCAGCAGAAAATGGATCAGATGGGAAAAAGTGACAGCGTGACAGCGTTTACGGCCTCAGACTTCGGTCGCTCGTTAACACCTAATGGTGACGGCACCGATCACGGATGGGGTAATCATCTGATGGCATTCGGTGGCGCGGTAAATGGCGGCAGCATATACGGCACATTACCCACGCTTGAAGTAAGCGGGCCGGATGCCGTGCATCGCGGTAGAATACTCCCGACGACATCGGCCACCCAGTATGCAGCCTCTCTACTGAGATGGCTCGGCTTGAATGAGTTCGAGCTGGATTTTGTACTGCCCAGCCTGGCCAACTTCGACAACCGTGATCTGGGTTTATTCTCGTGATCATTGTAGAACGCTGACCAAAGAAGAGGACTTGCCCCTTAGACTGGACTATTCATGAAGCCACCAGATACTTTTGGGAAAGGCGTTTCATAAATAGTTCCGTCTGGAAGCCCCCTCCCTAACCTCCCATAACTCTAGGCAGCCACAGTACAAGCTGCGGGAATATAAAGATCAGGGTCAAGCCTAAAAGCTGTACCAGCATAAACTGCATCATACCCAGGTAGATGTCTTTCAAATCCCATTCCGGCACTACGCCCTTCAAGAAATAAGCCGAGAGTGCGACCGGCGGCGAAAGCCAGGCCGTTTGCAAGTTCACCGCTACCAGTATGCCGAACCAGACCATGAGGTCGTAGCGATCCAGGCCATGCACATCAAGTGCCTGAACTGTTGGCAACAAAATCGGGACAACAATCAGAACGATGGGTACCCACTCCAGAGGCCAGCCCAATAGAAAGATCAGCGCCATGACCAGCAGCAGAACCAGATAGGGCGACATATCAAGGCCCAGAAGTAGTTCTGTCATCATCTTCGGCGTTCCAAGAAAACTGAATTCGGCACCAAAGAAGTTGGAGGCTGCGACCAGGAACATGATCAGCACCGTGATTTCCAGCGCTTTGACCAAGCTGTCGAAAAAGCCGGGGATATTGAATTTACGATAGCCGATCGAGAGCAGAATCGAGCCAAAGGCCCCCATGGCAGCAGCTTCAGCTGGGGTCGCAAAGCCGAGAAGGATCGAGCCCAACGCAAACGATATCAGGATCGTTGGCGGCATCAGGCCCGCGAAGAATTCGTTCCAGAGATCCGAGAAGTAGAAGTCATTGCCGTTCTCTTTGTCATAGATGGGTCGGCCCAGATACGCTAGCAAAACAATAAAAGCACCCAGTACTATCGACATGATCGGCAAACCGCCACCGGCAATGTTGGCGTAGATCATATACAGGTGGAACAGCACGGCAATGGGTACAGCGATCCGCAGAATGCTCAGATTTCTATAGGCCGCATAGGCCAACGCCATTGCCACTACTAAGACTACCAGGCCGCCAAATGGCATTAGTCCAGCAAACGCGCCGCCTACGCCAAGGCCGAACACGCGGCACAGGGTCAGGACGCCGAGGCAGATCAAGGCAACTTCTGCCCCATAGAATCTGGACGTGTCCGGTTGGTCTTCTTCCGCAAGAATGGGCCCCAATGATGGATTAAGCCAGCACCGGCCCAATGTGTAGATCAAGTACAGGGAGGCTAGCAGTGCACCGGGTATGAATGCGCCACGGAATAAATCAAGCGTAGACACTTCTAACACGGGACCCATGACGATCAACATGATTGACGGCGGGATCAAGATACCCAGTGTGCCACCTGCCGTGATTGTACCCGCTGCTAATCTTACGTCGTAACCGGATCGGGTCATTGTCGCCCCAGCCATAATGCCGAGCAGTGTCACGGATGCACCTACAATCCCGGTTGCGGCGGCAAAGATGGTTGAGACGATCAGAACCGCGATGAACAGAGCGCCACGAACGCGAGACATGATCATCTGGATCGACGCGAACAGACGTTCCATCAATCCGGCCGCTTCCATGACGATGCCCATCAACACAAACAGAGGCACAGCCATAAGCTGATCGTTCAGCATGGTTGAGTTGGTGTTCAGAGTCATCAGCAACGTAGTGAGTTTGAAATTTGACCCCCAGATGCCGAACACGAAAGCCAGGAAAATAAGTGTGAAAGCGATGGGGAAGCCGATGAAGATAACGAACAGCATGGCACCCAGCATGATCAACCCGATGGTGGGCTTATCGAGGTTTGGCCGCGCGCTCATTAAATTAGTGAACCATTCGCCCCCCGGCACTATATCGGGTGTAAAGACTGCCAGTAGTAACCAGAGCAGGAAGATCAGATAGATTGGCAAGGCCCGCACAAACCAACGTTCGCGCTCTTTACCCATTTTGTGAAAGGCGCGGAAGATCTCGGGAATACCCTGGATAGTTAACAGGAAAGCACCGACCGGCATGGCCAGACGCGCAGGCCAGAGTAATGGTCCCCAGGCGCTATCGATTTGCAATGTTTCGCCCGTTGTAAAGGCCAGCCACCAGAATTCGGTAGAAACGATGGTAAAAAAGATCATCGACGGGATGAACAGCAACAGATACAGCGTTGCATCAACGGTTGCCTGCGTCTTGTCCGACCAGAACCGATAAATGAAGTCTGCGCGGATATGGACACCGCGCATCAGCCCGTAACCGGCAGCAGCCATGAACAGCACACCGGCGATCATGCGGCTGGTGTCGTAGACCCAGAGCGTGGGACCGAGGTTTAGGTTTCGAGCCAGGTCTTCAAAGCCTGCGTTTTGCAGGATAGAAAAGGCGTTACGCGAGATCACTTCAAACACCACTACTGCGATCAGGGGCACCAGAAGAAGCGCGATGATCTGACCTACCCGATAGTTCACGACGTCGATGGCAGCCGTGATCGGGCGCTGCCAGGCGGTCATGTCCTCGGGCGTTTCACCTGGGGCTTCGGAGCGTCGCTCGGCGATCAGCTCGTCCGCGATTTCCAGATCTTCTGGCTTTGGATCTTCAGCCATGCGGAAGCGTTTCCTTCGTTAGATGGGGATTTAAACCCGCATTTTTTACAAACGTGCCTTTTCAAAGCGTCCATAGATGGCGCTTGGAAAAAGATGCAGCTTGAACAAGAAAAAAAGTACGGGCTCCCTTAAGAGCCCGTGCTTTGCTGAACTTACTTCAGGTATGTCACCGGAAGAGAGTACTGGCTTTGCATTAAAAGCCCACACTCAGATGACATTACTTAAGTGTGTCAGCGTGCGCCTTACCCAGGCTTGCATTTGAAGCCTGTGCACCGGCCCAGAATGGAACCGCAATGTCTGCGAAGTCTTTTTGAGACTGCCAGACTTCTGCGAAGAATTCGTTGTCATCCGCAGCTTCTTGCAACAGGTCCTTTGCAGCAGCCATGTACTCAGTGAAGTAGTCAGCTGGAGTGTCTTCCAGGATAACGCCATGGTTGTCTGTCAGATCTTTAAGCGCCTTACCGTTTTCATAGATGCGGTAGGACATGGACTTGGACAGAGAGGCGTTTGCTGCAACTTCCAGAGCCTTTTTCTCCAGATCGGACAGGCCGTTGTAGATATCAAGGTTAAGGTACATGTCAGCATTCACAACAACCTGATGCAAACCTTGCAGGTAGTAGTGCTTCAGGACTTTCTGAAAACCGAAGACCGAGTCAGGCTTTGGGCAACACCACTCAGCCGCGTCGATTGTGCCTTTCTCCAATGCTGGCAAGATGTCACCACCACCCATCGCAACGGCAGGTACACCGATGGCGGCGTAGGCTGCGCCAACCATGCCCGGAGGCGCGCGGAAACGCAATTTACGGAAGTCGTCCATGGACGTAATTGGCTCTGGAAACCAGCCCAACGCCTCAGGACCCACAGGCTGCAACATGAAGCCTTTGACGTTCACGCCCATTTCGCCCCAAAGACGATCATAAAGTTCTTTACCACCGCCAAACTGGAACCAGCTCAGGAAGGCTATGTTGTCCATGCCAACACCAGCACCTGCAACAGGTGCACCAAAGAGGTTTGCCGCAACGTGCTTGCCACCCCAGTAGTGTGTCCACGCGAAGCCAGCCTCAACCAGACCCGCATCAACCGCATCCATGATGTCGCGAGGGCCAACCACGGCGCCAGCGGGCAGCACTTCGATCTGCAGTGAACCACCAGTCAGATCGGAAACGTCTTGTGCGAACGCTTCTAGCATGACCACTTCGTCTGCCGTGTTTGGCAAGACCGATTGCACTCGTATGGTAGTGGTATCGGCGTATGCAGTGCCAACTGCCATCGCCGCACTCAGAGCAGTTGCTCCGAGAAAATGTGTAAATTTCATAGTTCCTCCAAGGAATTATCTTAATGACGGAGGCGATTGGCGCGCACGACATTCGCGCAAGCTTTTCTCCTCCATAGGGTGTTTAAGTTGCGCCGCTAAGCCACACTTTCGAAGGGCGGATGAACGTTGCCGTTACATCCATAGTCCTGTGACAGTCTCGCACTTACAAAGGGAGAGTGTCAATCCATGCATACAACCGTTAAACCGATGTATTGGGGGGGCAACGCACAATAAAATGTGACGTATCGTGGTGTTGCGAGGTAAGTATCCTTAAACCCAAGAGGAAGTTGGACCAATAAAAATGCGACCACTGCGCCCATCGGGATTTGCAAACCCACGCATGCGCTATAGGGTCTAGCGATTCAGGGTGTCTTGAAGAAGAGCATGAAAAAGCGGGCGTGACAGTAACTGACTGTTACTCTTAAACATCACTGGATTGCGGCACGCGGTAGGACACCTTTTTGAAAACATGAAGCGACTGTTCGTCCAGGTTGCTCACAGTTCGTTTTCAAGACTTTGACACCCAAACGCGAATCCACCGCATACTTCACCGCAAAACGATGTATCCATTTATCAGGAGCAGCTCATGTTCGACCAGTTTATGGGCTTCGGCCAGATCATCATTGCCGATTTGGTTCTATCGGGCGACAACGCTCTGATCATTGGTATGGCAGCAGCAGGGCTTGCGCCCGAGCTGCGCAAGAAGGCCATTCTCTACGGCATGATCATCGCTGCGGTGTTGCGTATCGTGTTCGCCGTGATGGCCACCAAACTGTTGGGTATCCCAGGCATATACTTCGTGGGAGGTGTATTACTTCTCTGGGTTTGCTGGCGCTTGTTTCAGGAGATTCGCGAGAATGTTGATGAACAGGCCGTACATGCGTTGGAAGAGGGCGCCGACAGCGTGGACGGAAACAGTGGCGCATCAAAGCGCACACTCGGCTCCGCCCTGATTTCCATCACAATCGCTGACGTGTCTATGTCACTGGATAATGTGCTGGCGGTAGCCGCCATTGCAGATGGCGACACGAGACAACTGGTTTTCGGGCTCGGACTTGCGATTGTAATGATGGCTTTTGCTGCCACGCTGATCATGAAGTTACTGGCTCGTTATCCGTGGATCTCATGGGCGGGACTGGCCGTGCTGCTCTACGTGTCCTGCGACATGCTGTACCGCGGAATATTCGACGAAAGCACCGGCATTCTATTTTTGCTCCGTTAGGCGCAATGGTTCTTGATCATGATGCAGTAGTCTCAAGCGAGCATTACTTCACGTGCTCACGCATCTTTTTCAATTGCTTACAGGCTTTTTGACGGTAATACTTTATCGGACATGAACAAGCGGGTACTCTGTCAAGAAGAATCTGCAACTAACGATGTCTGTTTGTGAAAGCTCTCGTCTATACCGGAACCCAAAGCCTCGAATTTCGTGAGGAACCCGCCCCCACCGTAGGCACTGGGGACACACTTATTACTATTGAAGCCTCGGGTATCTGCGGTTCAGACATGCATGCCTGGCATGGCCACGATGCCAGACGAATCCCACCGATGATCCTTGGCCACGAGCTTGCCGGTCGCATCGAAGGCGGCCCTAGACACGGTATGCGTGTTGCGGTAAACCCCCTGATCAGCTGTGGCAGCTGCCGCGACTGCCGGGCAGGTGCAACTAATCTGTGTTCCAGCCGTGATCTTATCGGTCTGGGCCGTGCCGGTGGTTACGCACAGCAGGTAGCTTTGCCTGCGGGCAATCTGTTTCCGATAGCCGATTCACTCAGCGCCGTCCATGCAAGTCTGATGGAGCCTACGGCGGTATCATTGCACGCGGTTCATTTGGCTGAACGTGTGCTCGCAAGACCCATTTCAGAGTGCCACACCCTGGTTATCGGTGGTGGCGCCATAGGAGCACTTGCGGCATTGATACTACAAGGCAAAGGTGTGCGGGAAATCGCTATCGCCGAAACCAGTAGCTCACGTCGCGACAGTTTGCAGAAGCTGTGTAACGCCATGGTTTATGATCCATTGGGTGACCAGCTGCCTCCCGACAATCATTTCGAACTGGTGATAGATGCCGTGGGCAGCGGCGCTACGCGAGCCGCCGCCAGCAGACTCGCCAGAAGCGGTGGGGTGATTTCGCATATCGGCTTGCAAGACAATGAGCCGGGTCTCGACACGCGTCGGCTAACGCTGCAGGAGATCAGCTTTATTGGTAACTACACCTACAACGATACTGACTTGCAAGCATCTCTTGATCTACTCACCGATGGAGCGCTTGGGTCACTGGATTGGGTGGAAACTCGCCCGCTGAGTGAAGGATCCCCGGCATTCGAGGACATACATCACGCTCGAACACCCTCACCGAAAATTGTTCTTCTACCTTGGTGAGACCAACGGGCCTAATTCATTTGCTACCGGCAACTAGCTAACGGCACCCTCACAACGATGATACACATGAGCCCCCAACGTACTGCTCTTGAACATTCGAGGTCAGTTTCCATCCTGACGATTCTCAGTCTTTTATTGATGACGCTTTGCTTGAGTAGTCCTGCACAGGCACTCGAATTTCGCTGTGAGGCACCCGGTGACGTGCGCTACCTGCGTGTTGAAATACCGGGAGAGGAGCGATTGTGCGAAGTGGGAGTGCGCTACGCAGCCACCGGTGAACGGCGCGTCATGTGGTACGCCGACAACGACACCATGTTTTGCTCTGCCAAAGCCTATGAGCTTCGAGACCGGTACATAAGTGAATGGAATTTTGATTGCAGCCTGTGGCCGGATAGTGACGGTATCGATAATCTGTCACCGACCCATCGCGGCATTCTCGACAACAGGTTAAAGACACTGATCAATCGTGGCCAGACAGCAACGCCTGCTTTCACGGTAACGGCAGTTCGTGCCAAAGCCAGTTCACCACTGGACAAATTGCCCAGCACCCTTGCATTGCAGTTTTTTCTGTCCAGTGGCGATGTGACAGAAATCATACTGGATGAAGGGGGCAAATGGGAGCTTTTTGCAACCATCAACAATCTGGCCACACACATCACCGGTGACGTGTCTGTGGAAACAGCCTTGATCAATTCGATTACCGACGGCGGCGCTCTGACGGTAAGTACAACTGTGAACCCCAGTACTCAGCAGCAATGCTCTGGCACTCAGGTTTTAATGGTTGAAAGCAATAATCAGCTACAGGAACGAACTCCCCACCGGTACGTCTGCAACTCGTCAGTGAGTGCCAGAACCGATCCAGGTTAGCCTTCACCGCAGTGTGACAAGCTAACTTAATCTGGTTCCGTTGGGCACGCGTTCGAGCGGAGACACCAGCACGATAGCGCCATCCTCACGCGCCATGCCTGTGACCAGGCATTCGGACATGAAGGGTCCTATCTGTTTTTTCGGAAAATTCACCACCGCCATTATCTGACGCCCTTTGAGCGACTCGGGTGTATACAGATCAGTGATCTGCGCGCTGGACTTACGAATACCAATCTCGTCACCAAAGTCTATGGTCAGCTTCCACGCCGGTCGACGAGCCTCAGGAAATTCGAGCACATCAAGGATGGTTCCCGCACAGAGCTGAACCTTTTCGAAATCTTTCCACTCGATATTTTCCATTATCCCAGCCTCATACATAACCTGTGCGATTGACGCACTTCACAGGTTGGATGATACCAAGCTCAAGTCCCTGCATGAATTAGAGGGCTGATTCATATTCCGGCAATCAGTAGTACTGCCATCACTCGATTAAATACTTCGGAGGCCGACACAAGCAGTACACGCGCATATCTTGCTGATACCAGACAGTGACAGGCTATCCAGTAAGTACGGTGATGTTGCTCATAACAATAAAAACAATAGAGACAATCAGCCATGAAATCCATACCTGTATCGCTTTTTGCCGCATTGATTTGCATGACTCTGGCCAGCGCATGCGCAACGGATGATCCGAACCGCAGGACCAAGACAGGTGCTGCTATTGGCGCATTGGCAGGCGGAGTTATTGGCAACCAGTCTGACAGTAAAAATGGCAAGTACGTGGGTGCCGTGGTGGGTGCATTAACCGGTGCAGCTGTTGGAAACTACATGGACAAGCAACAACGGCAACTGGAGGACAGGCTTGCCGACGAGCGCCGTAGCCAACAGATTACGGTGACCCGAATCGATGCCGAAACACTACGGCTCGATGTGCGTAGCGAAGCCTCTTTCGACGTCAACAGCTCCTCTATACAAAGCGGTTTTCGTGACAGCCTAAATACAATGTCCGAGGTAATCAGTGAATACGACCAGACAGCGGTACACGTTATTGGTCATACCGACAGTACGGGTAGCCAGAGCTATAACCAGCAGCTCTCTGAAAAACGGGCTACTGAAGTGACGCGCTATCTGACCCGTTCCGGCGTTGATAGAACACGCATGAGATTTTCAGGCAGAGGAGAGACAACACCCGTTGATGTCAATACGACAAGCTCTGGCCGAAGCCGTAATCGTCGCGTGGAAATCTACCTCAAGACTATCGTTAAAGATCGGGAAAACGAGGCGTTTCGCGCCCCCATCTAGCCAGGATTATTCACGAAGCACCACGCACGTATTTTCTTTCCAGCCTAACCTGCGAGCGGCCAGAAATACAGGATGGTAGGAACACTGATGAGAGTAATCAGTATTTCCAGTGGCAAGCCCATACGCCAGTAGTCAGTGAACTTGTAACCACCGGGCCCCATGACCAGCGTATTGCATTGGTGCCCGATAGGTGTCAGGAAGGCGCAGGATGCGCCTACTGCCACCGCCATGAGAAACGGGTCGGCGTTGACATTCAGTGCATTGGCCATGGCAATACCCAGCGGCGCCATGACAAGTGCCGTAGCTGCATTATTGATGACATCTGACAGTAGCATGGTGACTACCAGCAACAAAGTCAGAATGATGGGAATAGACAGCCCTTCAGTAACAGTGATAAGACTGTCGGCAACCAGTTGCGTAGTACCCGTTGTCGTCAGTGCATTACCCACCGGGATCATGGCTGCAAGCAGAACAATCACCGGCCAGTCAATGTCATCGTAAATCTGCCGGGCAGATAGAATGCCGGTTAGCGTGTAGGCACCCACTGCAAGAATGAAAGCAACCGGCAGCGTTACGACACCGGCTATACCCAACCCGATTGCCACGGCAAAGATGCCACTGGCCAAGGCAATCTTGCGAGTACGATTCAGGTTAATGGGTCGCCTCATCAAAGGCCATAGTCCCAGCATGCCGAACTGCTGATCAACTGCGTCCGTGTCTCCGTGCAGTAACAGAACATCACCGGCTCTGAATACCTGTTGGCGTAGTCGCTGCGTGACAGGACGCCCCTGACGGGCAAGCCCCACCAGTGCCAGGGTACGACCCGTCTGTCGACGAATAAACTCGACACCTCTGCCAACCAGTGGCGAATCGTTGCGTACGATTCCCTCTGCCATTATTTCGTTCTCAGGGGTGGGCTGAATAAAGGTAGGCGTGGCCGTACTGCGCAGCTCCAGCCCGTGTCGATCCAGAAAGGACTTCAGATCATCTGAGCTGGCCCTGACGATCAGGATGTCTTCTTCGGCAATCTGATAGCCAGCGCGCACAGCTCTGGCAAAACGCCGCTTACCTGCAACACCGATAACCTCCACATTGTCCTCTTCCAGTCCGTCAATCTCACCGAGTGTTTTTCCCAGCAGGTTGGATGTGGCTGGAACCTGCGCCTCGGTCAGGTAGACCCCTGCTGACATAAGGGCAGCATCTTCCTTGAATTCGAGACGGGCACGCGGAATCAGACGCCAGCCGACGAGTGTAATGAACGCAAAACCGACAATGGCAATCGGCAAACCCACTGGCGCAAAATCAAACATGCCGAAAGGCTCGCCGGACTCCTGCGCACGGATACTGGCAACGATAATATTAGGGGGTGTTCCGATCAGGGTCATCATGCCCCCAAGCAAGCTGCCAAACGCTAGCGGCATGAGAATCAGACCCGGCGAACGCTTGCGTTCCTGAGCCGTGGAAAGCGCTATGGGTAGCAACAGAGCCAGAGCACCCACATTGTTCATGAACGCAGAGGCAACGGTGACAACGGCCGTCAGCGCTGCTATGTGCAAGATGGGGGTTTCAGTCAAATGACTGATACGGCTGGCCACCTCGTCCACCACACCGGCATTTCTCAACGCACTGCTGATGATCAATACGGCCGCAACCGTAACAACGGCAGGATGGCCGAACCCTGAGAACGCTTCATTGGGATCGATGAGCCCCACCACCGTGGCGCTCATGAGAGCGAACATGGCGACCAGATCGTAACGCCATCGGCCGAACATGAACGCGATAAGGGTAAGCACCAATATGGCGCTGATCAGTATTTGGGGGGTGCTCATGGCGTGCAGGTGTCAATACCTTCAGGTGGATTGCATGGCTCTTGCATCTGACCTATAAAGATTCGTAGTTTCACGGTTCTTCTCATCAGACGCTTCAAATCTTCTGCCATCATGGTCCAACCATACCCCAAGGTTCAAGCCTGTGAGCTTGATGTTGACCTTTCAGACACAGTTGCCACTCAGGCGTTTGCACGACTGGGCGCGCTGGATACTCACCTGAATTTTGATCCATCCCTGCCCGGGAAGCATCATGGGCACCTCATTCTGGCTATGGATGAATCCGGCCCGGGACCACAACACCTGCGGTTACCGGTGTGCGTCATACGCGGAAAACAGAGCGGTCAGCACGTGACTATGCTGTCGGGGATACACGGCGACGAAATCGAAGGCCCGCTCACGTTGCAAGGCATGGCTCAACAGCTGGATGCTGACGACATGCAGGGTTGCCTTGTTTTACTGCCCAGCATTAACCTGGCCGGCTTACAGGCCGGAACGCGTTGCTCGCCACTGGATTCACGTGACCTGGATAGATGTTTCCCGGGAAATCCCACGGGCAGTATCAGTGATCGGGTCGCCTTTGAAATATTTGAACGATTTATCCGTCCAGCGGATCTAGTGGTAGACCTGCGCTCAGGTGGTTCAGCCGTAAGGTTCGCATTGTCTGCGGCGGTCAGATTTGTCGGCAGCAAGACTGATCCTGTCAGTGGCGCAGCAGATTCCCGGCACAGCAAGGCGCTGCAGAATGCACAGGCCCGACAGCAGAACAGCGAAGCAGCCATGATTGCGTTTGGCGCACCCAACAGTGTCCGATTCCCGTTCAGCGCACCTGGCAGTTGCCTGCAGGCAGCAACAGAGGCGGCTTCAGTCGCTTACCTGCAAACCGAACTTGGCGGGGGCGGCGGAACCAGCGCGGAGACTCTGGCGGTCGCCCAGACCGGTTGCTACAACCTGCTGCGCCACACACAACTATTGCAAGGCGAGGTTGAACTCCGGGCCACCCGCATGCTGGAAGTGCGCGACACCTCGTTTTATATTCATGCAACCAGAACAGGCACGCTGCAACCCCATGCAAGGCTTGGCCAGGAGTTGCACCGTGGAGACCCTCTCATGAGCATGATCAACCTTGAGGACAGCGGCGCCATACCCCACGTGATTCGTGTCCCTCGCAACGGGGTTCTGCTGGCATTAAGAGATCAGGGCGCTACTGATGCCGGTGATTTGCTGGCCATCATTGCCGATGAGGTGCAACGCTAACAGGCAGGCTTCACAGGGTTTGGTACGATGCGCAACGGCCACTTTTGAGCCCAGTCACCCTGATTTATCGTCGAGTCTGATCATCCATGTCGCCCTGCAAGCCCTCCGTATCCGTCATCATCCCGACTCATGACCGGATGGCGACACTGCCCAATGCCATAGCCTCAGTGCTGGAACAACGCTATGCACCGCTGGAGCTCTGGGTCATCGATGATGGTTCTACCGACGGCACCAGCAACTGGGTTCGACACCACCATCCACAGATCAAGCTGATTTCACAAGACAACCATGGCGTGTCCCACGCTCGTAATCGAGGTATCGAACAGGCAAACGGGGACTGGATAGCGTTACTGGATTCTGACGACCGATGGTACCCAGACAAGTTACAAGTCCAGATTGACGCCATCGTCGCCAACCCTGACTATCGGTTGTGTCATTGCGATGAAGACTGGATACGCTGCGGAAAACGTGTCAACCAGAAACACAAGCATCAAAAATACGGTGGTGATGTATTCCCTCATTGCCTGCCGTTGTGTGCCATTTCACCATCAGCCGTGCTGCTGAGGAAAGATCTACTGGCAGACGTGGGTTTGTTCGATGAATCGCTACCGGCGTGTGAAGACTACGATTTGTGGCTACGCATATGCGCCAGGGAGTCCGTGCTGTACATTGACGAAGCTCTGCTTGAAAAAAGCGGAGGCCATCAAGACCAGCTCTCGCAACGCTACCCGGCGATGGATCAATTCAGGCTTCGAGCACTGGCAAAGCTACTGCGCTCACAGTCATTGTCTGAGCATCAGACTGAGTTGGCCACTCAGACGTTTCGGGAAAAATGGTCCATATACAGTAACGGCGCCCGCAAACGACAGAAGCTGGATGACCTGGCCGCCCTGCAAGCGCGTTACGCGGATCTGATTGAATCAGGTGCTGGCAATTGAACCACCACACGAGCACCGGAACGTTTATGGTGATCCCTCGATAATTCTCTGACGCTCAAATACACCCATGCCAGCACTGGTTTTTCGCTTACGCAATGTTCCCGTCGACGAGGCAGATGCCGTGCGCCACCTGATGGAAGAGAGCCATATCCAATGGTACGAGACCTCAGCTGGCAACTGGGGAATCGCCATGCCGGGTATCTGGGTCAACGATGCCGACGACTTGCCCAGGGCTCGTTCACTGATAGACACCTACCAGCAGGAACGCACCGCAATACAACGCAGCCAATACCAGCAGGAGATGGAGTCAGGGCACGCCACGACACTGGCGCAGCGCTTCAGACAATATCCGTTTCGCACGATAGGCATCGTGCTGTTCTGCCTTTTCATACTCTATGTATCCATCAATCCTATTCTGCAGATGATCGGGTATTCGAAAAACGGATTGTCATGACAAGCAACGGCAAATCCGTATCTCAACAGGGCCTCTGAATCAACGCCCTTTCAAGGCTGTAATCCGCGTGTAACGCTTGCCACTTCATAGCCAGCGAGGATGAGCTATACCTTAATAACCACTGGCTGCGCGATTGTCCGGTGGAATGAAAGACAGCAAGTACCCACGCCGTTTTAGCTTACTTTTTGTACATGACACAGGGGCTCAGGTTTTAAGTTTGGTTTCAGGTTGGGAGGATAGTCTCCAGCGACTTTCTTCCTACGTAACGAATTTTTCCGGTAGTTCTCAAGCAGTTAGCAAGATTTGACTGTTGACACCGAACCGCGAGACTAGCACCCTCCGTTGGCCGTCAGTTCCGAAGCCAGTGGCTTAGTCCGTTACCTGCATACACATTTGAGAACCATGCGAAAACTGATACTTCCGACCGCTATCCTCGCGTTGTCCAGCTCGTTTGCACAGGCCGACAACCAGCGGCCATCTGTAGTGAAGAACGTCAGCGCCAATGCCCTGACTTCAGACTCCATACGACTGAGCTGGAATACCCCATGGGACGATTCCGGCGTTCAGGGCTACAACATCTATCGCAACGGTCAGTACTACAGCACCATCTTCAATTCCACCAACTTTCTGGACAAGGGTCTCAGCGCCGGCACACAGTACCTATACTCGGTTGTCGCGTTCGACAAGGCGAAAAACTATTCCGTTCTATCGACTACCGTCAATGCGATAACTCAAGGTGGTAGCGGTTCATCGCCAGCCCCCGCAAGCTCTCCAAGTCCAAGCAGTAGCGGCTCGAACGTGCCAAGTGGGCTAAGCGTGAATATTGAAAATTCAAGCACCGCAGTTATCCAGTGGAACAAGCCTTCTGGCAATGTCAGCGGGTACAACGTCTACAGAGACGGCAACTACTTCACCACCGTCAAAGGGTCTACTCGATACAGAGCAACTTCCCTGAATTCAAACCAGGAGTATCGGTTCTCGGTCGTGGCGTTCAACGGCAATACATTCTCACAGCATTCCAGCGATATTCGCGTCAAGACAAGCGGCAGTTCATCCGCGGCGGCGGCTCCACCGGCACCACCTCCTGCGGCGTCGAACGACAATAACAACAACAACTCTTCTTCGGGTGCGGTACCCAGCGGTTACCAACTGGTTTTCAACGATGACTTCAAAACGCGATCACTGGATTCCTCCAAGTGGAATTCTCGCTACCGCTGGGGAGCTCGCTGGACTATCAACAACGAGCAGCAGTACTACATAGACCAGATATCGAATCCCGGCTTTGGTCATTCACCGTTTGAATTCGATGGCGAACACATGACTATTGTCGCCTCCAAGACACCCGATCACCTGCGCTCGAAAGCTAATAACAAATCCTATCTGTCAGGAACGCTGACGACTTACAACAAGTTCAAGATGAAGTACGGCTATGTCGAGATGCGGGCCAAGCTGCCTAAAGGCCAGGGATTGTGGCCGGCATTCTGGTTATTGCACAACCAGGAAAATGGCAAACGACCGGAAATCGATGTCGTGGAGCTGCTGGGTAAACAACCCAACCTTGCCTACCAGACCTATCATTACTACGACAACTGGACGCTGAGATCGTCGCCGAGTTACAAGGCTTGGGGTCCAGACTATTCCAATGATTTTCATACCTATGGCATGAAATGGGAACCGGGCCGCATTACCTGGTATATCGATGGTAAGGCCACCAATTCCCACGCCAGTAGCAACGTTGCCGATGAAGACATGTATTTGCTGGTCAATCTGGCGTTAGGCGGCTCTTGGGGCGGCAACGTGGACGGCAGTACACCTTTCCCTGCGCGTTTCACCATCGACTACATTCGAGCCTATCGTAGACCCTGATACAAACAATCGCAAAACTAAGGACTCACCACAGCTAAATAGTCATTCAGGCGTTGTTGATAGACAACTGCAACGCCTTCTCACCAGACATCGACGTTCTCTAACGATGTAGTAAAGTACACACAGTATTGGGCGGCTCCGCACGAGCCGCTATTTTTTTGTCTGAATTTCGTGAACACCACGGGCTTTAGGACTTATGGGTCAGGGTAAGAAAACCGATCTGTGACATGTCGCTGATATGTAATGTAGGCTGAAGATACACTGCAAAGAAAAACATAGCCTCTCTATGATGTTGCCGTTCAAGCGCTCTCATGCGCTACCCTTTGCGTGTACGCCCCCCTTGTCAGTCCCGTGCCTGCGGCTACTGCGAGGCTCCGGTGCCGTGTGTGCGCTTGTTCTCATCATCGGTTGCCAGTCTCAGACCATTATCGATACCACTGAGCCCAGTACGCCCTGGTCTGCCAGCAGACTGAATCACAGATCTTTGCTGACAGAGTCCTCTGCCAACACTGAACTGTCTACGGCACGGATTCGGCTCGAAGACACGACAGATCCCCTACCCGACGCCTGGATCAACACGATAGAACCGACATTTGCTCAGGCTCGCCTGCTAGTTGAGGAGGCTTTATCGATTGATCTTGCTCACGTCCGGCTGATGCTGGTCGAAGATCAACCTATCAACGCCGAAGTTGCACACGAAACGCGCAGGCTTGTGGATGCACAGTTCGGTATTTCTTCATTCTCTGACCATTTTCTTTCCAAAGTCATGCAGGCACAGGCAGGCACATTTGCCGCCTTATTCGCATCACGGCTGGATGCCGTCATGGTGAGTCGTAGTATGTTGTCGAACTATGAGCATTCATTACCTGCCGATGCTCAGGTTCGCAGTGCGGCCCTGCTGACGTTGCTGATACATGAGATGGTCCACGCAGCCGATGATCAGCGGTATGCGATACATGAAAATCGTGCTCTCAATTTCCGCGCATCATTCGCTCAGTCCGCTACGTTCGAAGGTCATGCACAATGGGTGACCCGGCAAATCTGTGCGGCCTACGGCTGTCTTATCGGTCTTGATGCTCTCGACGACTTCATGTTCAGCCGAGACGCCCAGCCTTCGCAGCATTCTCAGGCCGTAGAGGCCATCAGTCGTAACGTGCTGGAATACTCCTATGTGGAGGGCGAACGCTTCATTGCCAGCCTGGCTGGACGTCGCAACGGTGCCCAGCTCATAGATCACCTGCTTAGCGCCCCGCCCCAAGACCCCATCCAGATACTGGCACCTGACACGTTTCCAGACTATGAGCGAGAAGCCAGAAACCAGCGTCTTATACGGGCCAGTCGTGAAATTGACCATCCATGGGTAGGCGGCAGCTGGGCAGGCGTGGAGACATCACCACTAAAAGGCGTGAACCTGCGCTCGGATCCATCACGCCGTCAGGCCGCAGTAGACGGGTTCACTCGGCTCCTCGATGGCATGGTCGCCATGCAGCTATACAACCGTGACGAGCCGTCAGCGAACCCAATGGAAGTCACGCTACTGCACGCCGAATCCGCCCATACGGCCAAGCTGTTTGCTCGAACCTTGCACGACAACACACAGCTGCCAGGCTCTGTGGAAAACGATGAACCGCTCAGGATACGAACTGGCGCAGGTAGCAGCCAATCCGATATGCGCACGCATGTTTACCGCACAGCGATTAACGAGGGCAGGCCCTACAGGACATCCATCATGGTCTCAGGGCCCTATGTGGTTCAGATTGCAGGTACGGCACCGATGCGCGAGACGCTCGATGACTTTGCCATCAGAGTATTGTTGAACTTGCAGCTGGGTTCAATCCATACCGCACAGGGTAGCCTGACGAATTGAGCTGTGGGTCTGGATTGCATGGTTCCGGCTGGCCTGTCTGGAGCCATATACCAGTCACACAGTGGCCGTCGCTGAACACTACTGGGTCAAGAGAAAACGCTGCCATTCGCTGAAAAGCGGGTTTTCAGAAATTCCATCTGATCGCTCAGCACATCTCGATTGGACAGATAGAAAAACTCGTAGCGATTAGGCGAGAAAGGCACGGCAAGTAATTGCATGTTGGCCTGTTCCGGCGTCAGGTTACCTTTTCGGTTATTGCAGCGCCTACAAGCTGTGACGCAATTGGTCCATAAGTCCTTGCCACCTCGCGAGGTGGGAATGACATGATCACGAGAAAGCTCTTTGACGTGGAATTCCTGACCACAATACAAACAGATTTGCTGGTCGCGGGCGAACAGCAAACTATTGCTCAAGGCTGGCGTGAACTCGTGCGAATCCACTTTGCCATCACAGGCAATAATGCTGGGCAGCGTCAGTTCAGAGCGTATGCCTGATTTGTTGTACCCCCCTCTTACGGTATGAATGGAATCCCCGATACTCCAAAGTACCTGATCTTTTACCAGCAACGTAGCAGTCTCCTGCCAGCTCGACCAGGCGATGGGAGTACCGGCCTTGTTCAGGCGCAGTACTTTGCTATTCATCGTCTTTACGTATTGTCGTTTTCTGTCTTCTTCCTTGTGTATACCACAATCGCACGGCAGATTTAAACGCCAAACTGCAGAAACTGCACTCCAGACGCAACTGAAAACTGTCGAATCAGCTGAGAATCCAGCGATACCAGTGGCTGAGAACGCACACTGAAAGCGAGTACGATTTTCTACTGCAAATGGAATATGTCCATCAAATGCTCGATGATTCCGGCACGTGCAATTTGGGTGAGAATCCGGTCAGGACAACAACGTGAGAAAATCCTGCCAAATCGGCCATTACATCCCCAGAAAACCACCGGACTGGCGTTGCCAGAGGCGTGCATAGAGACCGTTGTTATCAATAAGTTCTGCGTGTGTTCCCTGTTCCACGATTCGGCCACCCTCGAGCACGATAAGCTTGTCCAGCGCGGCAATCGTTGAGAGCCTGTGTGCTACAGCCAACACCGTCTTGCCTTCCATCAACGTGGTCAGCTGTTCCTGGATGGCCGCTTCGACTTCAGAATCCAGCGCTGATGTGGCTTCATCCAGTACGAGCACCGGTGCATTTTTCAGTATGACTCGGGCTATAGCGATACGCTGACGCTGCCCACCAGAGAGTTTGACACCGCGCTCACCCACCTGAGCATCCAGCCCGGTACGACCCTGGGGATCGTTCAAGTCCGGAATGAATATCATGGCCTCTGCCTGCTCTGCTGCCTGAACGATCTGCTCGTCAGTGGCATCGGCATGACCGTAGCGGATGTTGTCGCGTATGGATCGATGAAGCAACGAGGTGTCCTGACTCACCACTGCAATGGCCGAGCGCAGACTGTCTTGCGTGACGCTGCGAATATCCTGACCATCTATCGTAATCTCACCGGCGTCCAGATCGTGAAAGCGCATCAATAGATTCACCAGCGTCGATTTTCCTGCTCCAGACTTGCCCACCAGCCCCACTTTCTCACCCGGCTTGATGTCGAAGCTACAGCCATTTACAACAACACCGGCATTGGCTGTTTCACCGTAGCCAAAATCCACCGCATCGAACACCACATGCCCTTCGGTCACAGCAAGCGTCGTGGCACCAAGGGCATCTTCAATCGCTAACGGCTGTGAGACGGTGGCAATGCCGTTCTGCACGGTACCGATGTTTTCAAACAGTGATGTGATGGTTCGCAGCACCCAGCTGGACATCTGATTCAGACGAATAATCAAACCATTCGCCACGGCAATCTCACCAACGCTGACGGCCTCGTTCATCCACAAGTTTATTGACACGGCTGCAGTGCCGGCAATCAACAGCGTATTGAGTACGGTCAACGTCACTGTCATTTTCAGGATAGCCCGCATCAGGACTCGGAATGCCTGCGTATGGCGACGTAGCCCTTCCCCGGCGAAATCCTCCTCCAGTGAATGATGGGCAAACAACTTGACCGATTGAATGTTGGTGTAGCTATCCACCACTCTGCCCATCAGAGCTGAGTTCTGCTCCGACAGTTTTGCCGATTTGTTGCGTACCGGTGGCACCATGAATATAACAACCGCCACATAGGCTGACACCCACACACCAATAGGCCATAACAGGGAGGTGCTCATGTCGGCAAAGAAAACCACGATACCTATCAGGTAAATCAGCAGCATCCAGGCGCCGTCGATAATGTTCAGTACTGCCTCGCGAACGGCGTGCCCGGTTTGCATGACTTTCTGTGCCACACGACCGGCGAAGTCGTTCTGAAAAAACGTGATGCTTTGCCGCAATACATACCGGTGGTTTTGCCAGCGTGTTGCATTCGCCAGCCCGGGCGCTAGCGCAAGATTAATGATGGCGCGTGTACCGAGCAGGGCTATCGGACGAACGAGCACCACCACGACAAACATCCACACGAGGGCGGTCGAATGGGTTTGCAGGAAATCTGCTCGGGCGGTCTCTGCCATCCAGTCAAGAATGCGTCCCAGATAAATGTAGACGTATAGTTCACTGAGTGCTGCGATGCCAGACAGCACCATCGTGGCGCACAGAACGCCTTTGTAGGGGCTCAGGAAATACCAGAAGAAGGCAGCTGTGCCGTCAGGTGGCCTTGATGCGGGGCGCAGCCGTAACGGGTCTATCAGCGATTCGAAATAGCGATACACAACGGCGTGGGGCTGGAGTCGGGGGCCCGACAGCATATCGAAAAAGCCGCTGAGCGGTCAGGGTTAATCGTCACGGACCAGAGACCTGCGGGAAATTAGAATCCGCACATCGACTATCTGTACCAGCGGGTCGTACCGGTCGGTCTTGCGTGTCTTTTTAACGCGGCATGTTCTGCTTGCCCTACTGCTTTGTTTGCCCTAATGATCGCAGGCGGAGATTCTGCCTGCGATCGGTAGATATCAAGATACCTGGCTGGCCGTCTTGTTTGCCGATCCAGCGCTTTTGCCGAACAGATTCAGTAATGATTGCGGAAGCTTGAAAAACTGGCCGCCGATACGAGCCAGCTCTTTAGTGCGAAGCCTCTGAGCCTCTTCTAGGTAATGGTTTAATTCATCTGTATTGATGTTAAGTCGTTCTTCTCTCATGTCTTGTGCTCGTGTCTAGTATGCTATCTGATGAATGCATAGTATTCCTTTGTCGGCAGAGTACAATCGCGGCTAAACTACTAGTAATTGTGAATATAAAGCACATATAATTATGGATAAGTACACTGAAATGCTGGTGTTCTCAAAAGCGGCCGATATGGGCAGCTTTTCTGCCGCTGCGCGAGAACTGGATCTCACTCCTTCGGCGGTCAGTAAGCTGATCACACGGCTGGAGGATCGACTGGGCGCTCGGCTGTTTCAACGAACAACCCGTAAATTGAGCATGACGGCGGAAGGTCATGCCTTCAACGACCGCTGCGGCGCCATTCTGGATGAAATAAAACAGGCCGAAGATGCGGTCATGGCTTTGCACGACAAGGTCAGTGGAACGTTGCGAGTAACCACTGTATCGGCATTTGCCCGTTTGCAGATGATCAAGCTCATGCCCGAGTTCATGGCCATGTACCCTGAGCTGCGGGTAGAACTGGAGCTCAGCGAGCGCGAAGTGGATCTGGTAGGTGAAAGTGTCGATGTGGCGCTGGTACTCAGCGATGGTCTGACCGATGAATCTCTGGTGGCTCGCCGCCTGGCAACCAATAAGCGAGTTATCTGTGCGGCTCCTGAATACCTGAGCAAGCACGGCACACCAACCACCCCCGAGGACCTGCTCAATCACAACTGCCTGACGCATTCAGCGATCCAGCACTTCAACGACTGGGAGTTCACAACAGATTCCGGCATCAGAGTGCAACGGGTGAAGGGAAATTTTCACACCAACAGCGCATCGGCTTTGCATGAGGCGGTTAAGGCGGGAATTGGCATTGCCAGACTGGCAACCTACGTTGTTCAGCCCTCACTGCGCTCTGGTGCAGTTGTACCTCTGCTACAGGAACATGCGGTAGACAGTTCAACGATTCAGCTGGTGTACCCACATCGCCGTCATCTGAGCAACAAGGTGCGGGTATTTACCGACTTCATGGTCGGCAAGTTCACACCGCATCCGCCTTGGGAAACCTCAGACTGAACCACCGACAGATTCGACGTACACACTGACCATCGATCAAGCTGCAACACTGAAAGTTCGCCCCTCATTTGCCGCTTGATCGATCAACACAGTATATTACTGTGAGACTGTGTTTGCGCTTATAGCGCCTGTTCGCCTTCCTCGCCGGTACGAATGCGGATCACCCGATCCACTGAATCCACAAAAATCTTGCCGTCGCCGATCTTGCCGGTATTCGCAGCTCGGATGATGCCTTCGATGCACGTGTCAAGAATGGCTTCGCTGACAACAATTTCCAGTTTCATCTTGGGGATGAAGTCAATAACGTATTCCGCGCCTCTGTAGAGCTCGGTATGACCTTTCTGCCGACCAAAGCCTTTAACCTCTGTCACGGTAATTCCCGCAACCCCTGCAGCAGCCAGCTCCTCACGCACTGCGTCGAGCTTGAACGGTTTGATTATCGCCGTAATTCGTTTCATGACTGTCGCCCTTGTTAGCGTGAGTTGGAAGTATAGATGTCAGTTACTGAACCACAGCCGGCGACAACAACAGCCGTTCCAGATCATGCAGTTGACGTATCAGCTCTTCGACCTGTTCATCAAGGGCAGCCAGAGAGGCATCCAGCCTATCGATAGGGACACCTTGTGATAGCTGCTCCAGAAACAACAACCCGCCACTGTGCACATCATTGAGAGGTTTTTCCATTGCCGTAAACGCGGGGTACGCCGACAAATGCTGGCCCATGCCGTAGTACCACAGACCTAAACGGGACTTGTGAATGTCCACAGCTTCACGAGGATCGACCACCGACTGAGGTGCAATGCCTTCGCCGATACGCGCACAAAAGGCCGCATCGATCAGTGCCTTCCTGAATCGCATGAGATTCAGACACGCCTGATGCACACGGCCAATCTGGGAGCCTTCAAACTCATGTGGCTCACTGATGAATGTTTGAAAGTCTGTTAACGACATGGGCCGGCCAATGTAATACCCCTGAGCTTCTTCACATCCGTGAGCAATCAGGAAGTTATACACGGGCGCAGACTCCACACCTTCGGCAACCGAATTCATACCCAGCTCCCGTGCCATGGAGATAGCCGCACGAACCACATCCAGATTTTGCCTGGATGTGGCCATGCGTTTCACCACACCTTGATCGAGTTTTAGCGCATCAAATGGTAGCTGGCTGAGGCGATCAATTGAGGAATACCCAGTACCGAAATCATCCATGAGTATCTTTATTCCCATGGTTTTCAGACGCAATAGATCATCGTATACGCGGTCAACGTTCCCCATTACTGCGCTTTCAGTAATTTCAATCTGCAAGTCCGACGCAATAATAGTGTCATTGGACAGCAGCTCGCTGATGCGATTACTGATGGTACGAGAAGCCAGGTCGTCAGGTGCCACGTTGATTGATAACGACAAGGCATTAGACACACCTTTGATACCGGACGACGCAGTATCAGAAACAGAGTTTTGTCGCAAAGAGCCTGATGCCTCGACAACCTGATCGAGCAGATTCAACGTCAGATCATGCAACAAGCCGCTTTTTTCGACAAACGGCAGGAACTCATCAGGCGAGACAACATCATTGATACCGTCAGACCATCGAACCAGCGCCTCTGCACCAATCACATCGCCACGCAACAGACACACTTTGGGCTGGTAGTACAACACCAGCTCGTTGTTGCTCATGGCCAGTTCGAGCGCAGCTCGGGTCAGCGGTATGTTCATGCGTCGCCAAGGCCACGAAGGCCTTGCCAAGTGAGTGCGTTAGCGCTGACAGATCACCCGTTCAGCGACGAAATGCTTTCAAATAGCGTGATTGCAATGCATCACTGACAGCGCGGCCGGCGGGCCCTGTTGCCATCCAGTCAAGCTCCAGATCCTTGAGCACTTGCTGCTTGTCATTGATCGCAGCCGATGTCATGCCTTCCTGAAGGTGCTGCAATTGATATTGCATACGCCTGGCCTTGTCTTCAGCTGGCGTGTCGATACCCGCTGCCACTTCCATACGAATGAGCAGATCACGTCGCTGTGCCTCGTTGGCCGCATAGTCTGGCTTACTGCCTTTCTCCAGATGCTGCATGGCCTTGTCACGACGTTTTTCGAGTAACGAGGCAATCTCTGCGGTGACTCGTGCATCGCTTGCATCCCAGGCGTGGGTGACGTCGTCTATCAGTGTATCGGTGGCGGCGTCGGGTTGTTCAACGGCCAGTTCCAGTTGCTCACACAGTCCTACCAGTCGCTGACGTTCTTCCTGTTCAGCTTCCAGACGTCGTTTCGAGGCGTTGTCCTGAACACGTGAACACGCATCCAAAGCCTGACGAAAATCGCGTAGCAAGAACTTCTTGTCTCGTTCCGGAAATTCTGCCAATGCCTGAAATTCAGTGGATAACGCCTGTATTTCTGATTCATCGGCTGTATCGGCACGCGACAGCTGCTTGAGCTTCTTGATGATGTCCTTGGCGCGATACACATGCTCCAGGCCAGCGCGCTCTTTCTCTCGTTTCACCTGATGTTGATGCTTGAAAATAGTGCCAAGATGCCCGTTAAAGACGTCCCATAGCACCTGATCTTCCTTGCGGCGCATGATGCCTACCAGCTTCCAGGCGCTCAACAGACTTTTCGCCTGGTTAGCTGAATGCTGGGTGATTTCATCCGCGGCAAGCGCAGCGACCTTATCCACCAGTGCCTGCTTAGCCTCGGCATTGGCGGTGTACTGTTCGCCGAGTGCCGCTTCAAAGGGTTTCAAGGCTGCAGAGAAACGAGTCTCCAGTGTTTTGTCGGGTTTTCGGTCGTACACACGGTTCTTGGACCAATCGCGCTTGGCATTGTTCACCAACCTTACAATGGCTTTCCAGTCCGGCTCTTCCTGTAGCTCATCGTGCCGGGATTCGAGCATCTCGCATAGCTGTGCCTTGGCATCAAGCTTAGTCTGACGCTCTTTCTGTTTCTCATCAAACCAGGCCTTGCACGGCTCGTACGCTGTGTCGCCAGCTGTCTTGAAACGTGCCCACAGATCGTTGGATGCCCGACTGACACCCAGCGCTTTCCATTCACTTTGCAATTCGCGCACACGCTTGGCCAGAGCTTCAGGCTCCAGTTCCTGTGCAGGCAGTTCTTCCATGCAGACGCATAACGCTTCGAGCTTGGGCCGCGCTGCAAAGTCCTGCCAATCGGCCATTTCTGCCAGCTGCTGTTCTGCGCGGACCAGCTTTTCATCCAGACTGACGCGCTCACCAGGCTCCATGACGACCAGTTTTTTCTGCAGACGGCGCATCATGCTGTTGGCCGGGCCCCACTTGCCTTCCTTGACGATGCCGGACAACGCAGCGAACTGGCGATGGGTTGCCTTTATGCGGTCACTGGACTCCTGAGTGGCCTTGCTCAAGCGATCGTTGAGCTGCTCCAGATGAGCACCGAGCTCCGCAACGTACTCCTGATCGGACAGATCAATACCTGGCAGCAGCGACTCTACGTCCAACAATGATTTGACGCGCTTGATACGCGTCTGCAAGGCACCGGGACGCGCCTTGTTGATTTCGTACGGGGGATCGAACAACACTGACACCGAACTGGCATATGCGAGCACCTTCTTGACATGCTCTGAAGACTGCTCGCCATTGGCACTTTTTTGCAGCGCTTCGAGCGCGGGAGCAAGCGTTAACACTGTACAGGGCCTTAATGTGTCCAGCACCGGCACAAGAGCCGGATCTTCCACTTTGGGCACAACCACTGCCGGCGTGGCCAATGGCTTGTCAGCTGAGGTGGCGCCTTCAGATGTGCTGGATGTGTCAGTGTTCGACGGGACTCCATCCGCTGTAGATAAATCGGCTGGAACAGATGAGCCTGCTGTTGCATCAGAGGCATCTGAACCGGTATCAGTTTTTGTGTTCGAGTCAGCCTGGCTTGTTGTGTACTCCTCAAGGCGAGATTCCGCCTCCGCCATGGCCACATCAAACTCGGTGGATGAATCAGCCTTGTCCTGTGTTTCCAGTGAAGCCCATTTCTCGCGCGCTGCCTGCAGCCTGCCGCCGTGTTGAGGAGTCCAGACCCCCTCATTGAGGCTTTGAACACTTTTAAGCGTACTGCTAACCGCGTGTCGGCGTGCGATCAGTGCAGCTTCTGCGGCAGCTTCCGCGTCCAGACGTTGCTGTAGCTGTTTGGCTACAACCTTGTCTTTCGAGCGAACCGCACTGAGCGCGGTTCGCAGAGCGTCGTGCTGGGACAGACGCATTGCAGCGGCCAGGCGGGTATCGTGAAATCGTGATTGCTGCACCACGGTGACGAGCGAGGCTTCATCCTCTATGGCTGACAGCGCCATCTCTCTTTGCTCCGGCACAGCTGTTTCGGCGGCGATAGGAACGGCGAGGCGCGAGGCATGGGAGCTGAGCAACGCCCGCACCGCAATATCACTGACCGTTCCATCGTTGAGTTTCTGTATCAGACGACTCTCAGCGGCATCGGCAATGGTGTCTGCGTTATCCCCGTTTGCACTGAGTAGCTCACGCAAGCTGTTGAGATCATCCAGCCTGTGTATAGCCGCTACACGAACGGACAAATCATCATCATTGCGGGCAAGACCAGTGAGCACTTCCTGTGCTTCATCGGCATTGTCACTCAGATCATTGATGTAGCCGATCCGAACCTGTGGGTCTTTGTGCTGGTGAGCAGCTGTCTTCAGAAAATTTTTCACACTGGGTACACGCAAAGGCTGCCGGGCCGAAAAGGTAGCAGAAGTATAGCAACCGCCCCTGACTGTCAGCCATTAACGCATATCCAGCGCCTTTTGACGCGAAATCATGCCCATCACAGCCCAGAAAATCGCCATTAGGGTCAGAAATGGTGCTGATAACGCCCCACCGGTGGTTACTCGCGTATCCGACAGCTCCGATCCGCCGGTTGTGACGCTTCCGGGAGACTCGCCACCCGTATTCACAAGAGCCTCTGTGCGGGTGTCCAGCTGATAGTCAGTGCGTAGTCCACCGGCTACTGTGGCGTACCAGATGCCCGCATCATTAACCGCAACCGAGCAGGTTTGCGTTGCGCTGTTAGCAGTGTCGGATCGGCAGAGCGCCTCACTGTTTGTCACGTTATCGCTTGGGGCCTTCCTCGTGATGTGGAGCTGCACTGCAGCATCCGCGGAAAGCTCGCTCACCCACTGGCCCGCAGGCAGGTTAAACGCATAGACATCATTCGCTCCAGGCTCAAGCGTGCTAACGATGCGTTGTCCCACCTCGACCAGCGGCTGACCGAGCTTGACCATTCCACCGGTAGAAGGCACCCCGTTGATATCGACAATAAAGAGCAGGTAATGCCCCGGGGGAGCCACATCGCGCGAAGCCGGCATGGTGAGAGATAGTTGTTCCGCACTCTGAGAAAATACCAAGGGCACCAGACGCTGATCCTGATTTTCAGAATGTGTTGTGGAACCAAGCTTGATCAAGTGTGCTCGCTCGATAGCTGAATCAGCACTGGTGGCAACCTGAATGAGATCCGCATAGTTTGCTGACTCGGGAACATTCTGCAACGCAGGCCTGAGTGCCAGGCTTGCATCAGCCGAATAAAGATAGGGCGGTGTAAAAATTTCCGCATTTCTCTCCTCATATCCCAAGCGGTAGCAATCTCCGCAGATACCACCGCCGGCAGACAATACTCGCCCGTCTGCCAGTAGCAAGGCGATGGAGTGATACTGACGATCTCCCTGCATGGGATTGAGCAGAGAGAACTGTCCAGTCGCCGCATTCCACAATTCAGGGATGCGAGTGCCGGCATCCGGACTGTAGTAGCGAGCACCATCAGTATTGCCACCTGAAACCAGCACCGAACCATCAGCAAGAATGGTCAGGTTGTGTTGCCGACGCCCAATATTCATCGCGGAAGTATCTGTGGTCTGCTGTGTGTCGGTATCGATAATAACCGCTGTGGCCAGCGAGTCACCACCGCCAGCAACCAGTATCTTGCCGACATCAAACATGGCATAGCTGCCGTAGTCGCGCAGGGGTACATCATCACGGGGTGGCCCATCAGTCCAGTTGCCACGCCCTTTGGTATCCAGACTGGCGACCAGATTCTGCGGACCAAACGAGATGACAGAACCATTCGGAGCAGCCTGTATCCATTGATAGTCATAGGCGATGGACGTGCCATCTTCATCAATCTGTAACCACCATTCGTCTAGCGATGTTGGCCCACCGTTGTCCAGAGCGCGCCAGGTCCGATCGAACTGGAATACTTCACTGACCAATTCTGGCCGATAGCTACCACCCATAGTCAGCATCTCGCCATTGGCCAACGCTGCAACCGATGAATACCAGCGCGGTGCATTCATGTTAGCGGCACGGCGCCATGTATTGGTAACCGGGTCGTAAATATTAGTGTTGGATAATGGCGCGTTAGTTTTCGCCTTGCCTGCATCACCACCGGCAAACAGAATGCGTCCATCCCACAAATGCGCAGAACCTGCGCAGAACAGATCGGTATCGGTATCGTTGTTGGTCGCCAGGTGGGTGTTGTCCTGTGGATCCCACAGGGTCACTCGCGTGGTGAAATTATCAGTCGTATGCGGGTCGTCGTCTGCATCGTCAGGAGTAGCATCCCAGCTAAGCACTTTACCGTTGGGCAACAGGGCTGCGTGAACGGCTACCAACGGCCAATCGTAAACCGGTGACCAGCTGCCACCGAGTACCGGACTCATGGTTTGCGCGGCCGGCTGCGTTATCACCTCGGACACCGTAGGCTCAGCATCCACATTAGCGGGTTGTGACGGAGAGTCGTGCTCGAGTTCACCATCGTGCGATAACACAGCTGGCGTAATTAACATACCAGCAGTGATCAGCAGGACTGCACTGGCACCAAGGGGGCTACCCGATCGCGCTGTTTGCAGCGACGGAAAACGAAGTGTGAAACGATTGCTTAGAGTAACTGTCATAACCTGCATGTTGAAATCGATCTTTCGGTGAATCCTACGCTACTGACCCAATCTTTTGGCAAGCTGTAAAGCTCTGCAAAGAGCGGACCGCTGTTTTGTGTGGCTGTCCTCAATACGAGATCGAAAAACGCAACAGCCTCATGCTGTTTTCGGCATCCCCTCCGGCATTTTCACTCAAAACACAAACTTATATCGCAGGGACAGGCTTACATGGCCGATAAGTTCCTTACATGTACCGTATAGACGATCAATGAACCCTACAGCTTCAGCGGATGTGACATCACTGGATGTCTCGCCCGCAACCTTGCTCAACGATGTGCTGGCGCAATTGGAAAGTATTCTGATGGGCAAGCGTGAACAAACCACGCTTGCTCTGGCGTGCTTGCTGGCACGGGGACACCTCCTGATAGAGGATGTGCCGGGGGTGGGTAAAACCACGCTGGCACATGCGCTGGGTGCGACGTTGGGGCTTGACTGGACGAGAGTACAGTTCACCAGTGACTTGCTACCTGCCGATGTCGTGGGTGTATCCATTTTCAACAGTACAGAGCACCGGTTTGAGTTCAAGCCGGGGCCCGTGTTCACCGCCATCCTTCTGGCAGATGAAATCAATCGAGCTCCACCCAAGGCGCAAAGTGCATTGTTAGAGGCAATGGAGGAACGGCAGGTAACTGTCGACGGCGTTACTCATGCACTGGACGAAGAATTCTTTGTCATTGCAACACAGAATCCTACCGACCAGCTAGGGGCCTTTCCGTTACCGGAATCGCAGCTGGACCGGTTTCTGGTCGGTATTGAAATAGGCTACCCGGATGCCGCTACAGAACGCGCACTGCTCGAGCAAGGCGATAGACGTTCTGAGGTGGGCCAGTTAAGCCCGTTGCTCAGTGCAAGGGAGTTACACCGCTGGAGAACCGGTTGTGAATCGGTACACCTCAGCGCACCCGTGCTCGACTACATACAGGCTCTGCTATCTGCGACGCGCTCGGGTGGAACAGGATTGAGCCCGCGCGCAGGGCTCAGTCTTGTCAGGCTTTGTCGCGCCTTTGCTTTTATACAACGACGCGACCACGTATTACCCGACGATGTCAGAGCTGTATTTCCAGCACTTGCAGGACACCGGCTCACCGGCCATGTCAAAAGTGGACAGCAAAAGGCAAGTGACATTCTCGAGCAGGTGGTCATGCCCTGAAATGAGACCCGGATCCTGTAACAAACGGATAATGAGCCTGAACTCAACCTGCGTAGGCCGAACCCCATGAAGATGTTCAGCGACCGTTTCTGGCAACGGCTGTTTCGGACACGCCCTGCTGACACCTTGCCACACACCGTGGAACATCAGCGCATCTATATCGTGCCTACAAAACGGGGCGCAGCGTTTCTGTTAGCGCTGTTACTGATGCTGATTGCATCAGTAAACTATGCGCTGTCACTCGGCTATGCATTATGTTTTTTGCTGACAGGTTTGTTTGCGGCAACGCTGCTACACACCTACCGTAATCTGTCCGGCATTCAGGTGAAACAGATATCGGCTACCGATGTTTTTGCCGGGGAGTCCATGCCCTTCACTATAAGTCTGGCCAATGCGGGCCGTGAAGCACGACATGGCATTCGACTCGCTACCCGCGACGTGGACAGCCTCAAGACTCGCCTTGAGGGGCAGGACGAAGCACTGGCAAAGTTAAATCTGCCAATGTCCAGTCGGGGCAGTCAGCCACTGGGCAGACTTACTTTGCAAAGTGACTGGCCACTTGGCTTGTGGACGTGCTGGAGCTATCTGCATGTACCTGTAAGCGGTGTCGCATTTCCCTTACCCGAAACAGACCCTCCACCACTTCCCTCGAGCAGCGATTCCCTGGCGGGCGATCAGCACACCGCTGGCATTCAAGGAGATGTATCAGGTTTACGCGACTATGTTCCCGGGGATTCGATAGGGTCCATTGCATGGAAAACTGCAGCCAGAGGCATCAGCTTGCAGGTGCGAACCTTTGATACTGAAGGTGCACCAGCGAAGGCTGTGCTGAATCTGCATAAGACCGGCAAGCATCAGACAGAAGAACAGCTGGCCCGTTTGTGTGCCTGGGCACTCAACGCCGAAACAGCTCACACGGAGTATGCCCTTGATTTACCTGGCAGCAGCATCGACAGTGGTATGGGTCAAGAGCACCGACAACAAGTATTAAGAGCATTAGCGTTGCACGGTGTACCCACATGAATATACCGGGCGTATCGCTACGCCGGTTCATCCCTGAGCTCGGTCAGCCAGCGTCGACGCTGATGGCACCGCGCACAATCCACGCGCTCGCAGTGCTGCTGATATTGGTGCAGCTACCTCACCTGTTACACCTGCCAGTATGGGTCAGTGTATTTGGTGCGTCGCTCGTTTTCGCACGCCTACAGTTCATGCGCAACAGTCATAGCAAAGTACTCAGGATACTGTTGTCACCGGTATCAGTAACACTCATGGCTGCCGGTAGTGCGTTTCTAATCAGGGCAGATTACGGCTATTTTATCGGCCGTGACCCATCTGTTGCGTTTCTGTTCATTCTGGTAGCAGCCAAGTTTGCAGAAGTCCGAAGGGCCAGTGATGCAACATTACTCTTGTGCCTTGCCGCGTTTTTATTGCTAACGCAGTACTTCTATTCGCAAGATATTCTGGCAGCGTTCGTCACACTGCCTGCTGTGGTAGCACTGGCCTACGTACTCGCAATACTGCGCGACCCTGACAATCCATCGACGGCACCTGAGCAACTGAAACTGGTGGGCAAGCTACTGGTTCACGGTATTCCACTGGCTGCCGTGCTGTTTGTGGTATTCCCTCGTCTACCGGGTCCGCTATGGTCTTTACCCGAAGATGCCATGGCCACCACCGGGCTCTCCGACTCCATGTCACCCGGTGCAATAGGAAAACTATCCCAGTCTGACGCTGTTGCATTTCGCATCGAGTTCGACGGCTCCCTGCCCCCTGTCAATCAGCGATATTGGCGTGGACCGGTTCTCAGCGAGTTTGATGGACGTAACTGGTCGACCAGCAAAGTGATGATTGAGGCGACGCCTCAGTATCGCGGTAACACCACTGATATCCTGAACTACACCGTGATGCTGCAACCCCACAAGCAACGCTGGTTGTTTGCGTTGGATTTAGCGGTGTCTTTGCCACGTAGTGATAACACGGCTAAAGCCGGTACACCGGTTGCATCAAGCTCGCCGGCCTTGGGCAGAATCATGAGTGACGGGCAGATAATTGCGACTCAACCAGTATCGCAAGTGTTGCGCTACCGACAACAATCGGTGCTCAGTGATGCCATTCAAACCAGCCGATACCCAAACGACAACACGCTGTTTCTACCCGGAAAAAATACACGGACACAGCGCTTTGCCAGCACGCTCAGGAAGTCTGTTGATACTAACGCGCAGTATGCTGAACGCGTCATGCAGCACTTCAACATAGAGCCCTTTCACTACACCCTGAGCCCACAGCTTCTCGGCGATACACCCGTTGATGAATTTCTGTTTGATACCCGTGCAGGTTTCTGTGAACACTATGCGGCCGCTTTCGTTGTCATGATGCGATCAGCGGGTATTCCTGCAAGAGTTGTCACCGGATACCTGGGTGGCCAGATGAATGGCGACTATATGATCGTGCGCCAGTCGGACGCTCATGCCTGGGCTGAAGTGTGGATTGACGGTGCATGGCGCCGCTATGATCCTACTGGAGCAGTTGCTCCCTCGCGCGTTGAGCAAGGTATATCAGCTGCGCTACCCGATGAGTTATCTGTACCTCGACTGGCAAGGATGAAATCGGGTTGGTTAAACGATGCACAGCTGCGGTGGGATGCAATGAACCATCACTGGCAACGATTGGTTGTAGATTTCGATGACAGTTCGCAGGACATGCTATGGGAACGTCTTGGTGTTGGCAAACCAGCGCTATGGCAAGTTACGCTCTTTGTTCTGCTGTTGGCTGCAGGCTGGAGCGTGTTGATTCTGGGCATACCGGGGCTGAAGCGTAACGACGCAAACAGTGATGAAAGACTGTGGCAAACGCTCTGCCGAAAACTGTCTGCCAGATCAATCATCAGAGGTGCCAACGAGACACCGATTGAATATCTGCAAAGAGCTGCCCGTAGCTGGCCTGAACAGGCGCACCGTCTAACCATTCTGGGTGAGTATTTCGGCCAACTGCGTTTTCAGAATCTGGATGAGGCAAGTGCCAGAACACAACGCAAGCTAATCAGACGTGAGCTTCGAGGGCTACGCCGCGGACCTTACTGGCGATCAATCAAGCCGCAACAACCTGAACATCCGGAACCACAGCATCCAGTTCAAACGTAAACAGGCTGCCACTCTCAAGACGACTCCTTACTTTCATTTCCTGTCCGTGCCCACGGATTATCTCGCGCGCCACACTCAACCCTAGCCCCAAGCCTGACTGGCTATCAGGCGTCCGTGCAGATTCAACCTGAAAAAGTCGATCAAATACATCAGCCAGATAGGCCTTCGGAATGCCTTGCCCTGTATCCGACACCCTGATTTGCACATTGCCACACGACAGATTTCTTGCAGCCACTCGCACCCTTCCACCAGCGTCCGTAAATTTTATGGAATTGTTAAGCAGGTTGGATACAACTTGTGTCACGCGACCTTCATCCATCATCACGTCTGGCATCTGTGCAGGCAAACGCACATCCAGTTGGATGGATTTCTCCTTGGCAGTAGACGCCACCATGGCAACGACTCGCTTGAGTGCTAACTCCAGATCGCACGGAATCATTTTCAAGGCCAGCTTTCCGGTTTCCAGTCTGGTCAGATCAATGAGATCGTTAAACTGCGTAGTGATCTGATCGCAACACAACATGGCATGCTGAAGCACCTCTGCCTGCTCCTTGTTCACGGCGCCCAGCAATTCGTCATGCACAATGGAGACAAACTCTCGGGTTGCCGACAACGGGGTTTTCATCTCATGGGATACGGTGTGATAGAAACGCTGAATTTCAATGGCCTGACGTTCCAGCTCAAGATTGGCCAATGTCAGTTCACGCCTGCGCTCCTGAATGCCCCGTCTCAAACGACCCTTTTCTACTGCATTGGTGACTGAGCGAGACAGACTGCGCCGAGTAACATCAGCCTTCGCCAGGAAATCGGTAGCCTGCACTCGGACCGACTGCGTTGCAGCTTCACTGACATTGTCGGCGGCAAGGATGATGACAGGTGGTGTTTTCTCATCCAGCACTAGACGTATCTGTTGAATGACATCTGTGCCCGTCATGTCCAGCAGATTGTAGTCGAACAGTGCGCAATCGAAACTGTATTCACGACAGGACTGAACGGCCTGCTCACCGGTATGACAGATCGTATATCGGTGCTCGCTGCCGCCCTCGTTCTCTAACATCTGGCAGATACGAGTCGCATACAGCTCATCAGCATCTACCACCAGAATCTGCAGCGGTTCGTTGTTCATCGGTTAACAGTAATCAATAGGCGGCGACACGCGATGTAACGGCCGACTGGTTCAAAGTATGAACACCGCATTCATGCTAGCCCCCACCTTTTCGGGGTCGGACCATCAAATTTGTGATTTGAGTCTCATTTTCGAATTTCATGGTCCGACCCCGAGAAGTGTGGAGGGGGTCACAGATACGATACTGTTAGCTGCGCGTGGTCGGTAGGGTTAACTGATGGTACAAAACTGGCAGCGCTGTTGACATCCGCAACGATGTCCACTGATGAGCTCTCTGTGCAGCCAAAATCCAATGTAACCAGTATTGTCTCTCCTTCAAAGGTAGAGTTGAGCACCGATAGCGCTGCCGGTGATCTTGCAACGCTACGAAACCTGATGGCCGGACCAGTCCTTGAACAACAGGCTGCTTTGGAAAAGGAGATTGAAGAACTCAAGCGTCGCCTGTCAGATCTGGATCAGCGTAGTGATGATTGCAGTGAGGTGCTGGCGCAATCGGTAAATCGACTCCACGACAGGGACGAGTATCTTGACGTGGAGCTAGAGCCGGAAATTTTCTCCGGTGTACAGAACAGCTTCAAGAACCAGCCAGAAAGAATGGCCGAGCTGATGTACCCCATCCTTGGTCCTGCAGTGCGAAAACTGGTGGCCAGTCTGTTCCAGCGATCACAGACAGACCCGGGTAAACCCTATCAAGTTGAGCAACTGTTTTTGATTCACAAGGAGACCAGCATTCTGCTTTCACAGGCGGTTATGAACGAAGATGCTGCACGCGACGCAGATCTTGTGTCTGGCATGCTTGAAGCGATTCGTAGTTTTGTAACAGATGCGTTTTCGCTACATGAATTCGACGGCATGAACAGCATCAACCTCGGTGATTTAACGGTATGGGTAGAGTGGGGGCCAAAGGCTGTTCTCGCTGTGGTCATAAGAGGTTTTCCTGACGACAGTCTGCGTGAATACTACGCTGACATACTGCAGCAGATACACCGTGACTATGCGCAGGAACTTGAAAGCTTCGACGGTGACGACAGTTGTTTTGCAGCACTCGATATTGCTACATTGAGTCAGACCCAGCCAGTACTATCTTCTGGGAAATCTTTACTGAAAACCTGGCTAAGCTTGCCACGTGTGTGCCTGGCTGCAACCGCGCTGATCATGTTTACCCTCGCCAGCTCGGTTTCTGACAATCGCCAGTGGAACACCATGATGAGTCGCCTGTCGGCAGAACCCGGTGTGGTCGTGGTTGATACTGAACGCAACTGGGGCCAGGATAGCCTGACAATTCTTGTTGACCCGTTGGCAGCCTCCACTGAGCAAATAGAGCGCAAAGCGGGCATAGACAAGAGCCAGACCAACATTACATGGCATTCCTTTCAGTCTCAGGACGCGGCCATTTTACAACGACGGCAATCACAAAACCGACTGTTCACAGAAAGTGAACGGGCTCCAAGAATGAGTGCTCCACTCACCAAAACCAGCGTTGCTCAATAGAATGATTACTAAAAAAATCTGTTTACTGGGGGGTGTTTGTGTCGGAAAGACCAGCCTTGCCAGACGGTTCGTCTATAGTAATTTTTCTGATAACTATCAGTCGACTATTGGCGTAAAGATTCACAAGAAAACACTGAATACCAGCGATGTAGATGTCAATCTCATGGTATGGGATATACAAGGGGAAGATCGCTACGACAGAGTTCTGGTTTCTTTTCTGAAAGGAATTTCGGGCTTTTTGCTGGTCGTCGATGTTACTCAGCCGGAATCCGTTGCTGTTGCCATTGATCTCGCTGAGCGCGTTAAAACCTTCTTTGGCAATGTGCCTTACGTACTTGTGTACAGCAAGTGTGACCTGCCTGAGAATCCGGAAACTCGTATTCGAGCGCGAGAATTACATACCGGCGCATGTACAGTTCACGACACAAGCTCTTTTAGCGGCTCTGGGGTAGAGGAGGCCTTTGCCAGTCTTGCCAAGGCTACGTTGGAAAGAAAAAAGGCGGCTTGAGCCAGACTGCGGGCGAGATAGATCTGATCTATCGTCTCTTGTGCAGAATGCAGGCAAGACATGACAATTCTGTTTTGCGCAGAACCTGTCTACGATAAACTACTCGCCGAACCATCAGCCAGCAGATTCGGAGATAGCCGCAGCCAGCCACGTTTCATCCACATTGCCGCCGGTGAGCACGCAGATCACAGCATCACCTGTGACGTTACCGGGCTCCAGTGCCGCTGCCAGCGCGACCGCACCACCGGGTTCAACTACCAGCTTCAGACGCATCAGTGCAAGCTTCATGGCCGCCAGAACCTGACGATCAGTAACAGTGATTCCCGGGCCCGCCAGTTGTTGCAAAACCGGGAATGTCAGCGTCCCGGGCATCGGTGTAACGATGGCATCGCAGAACGTATCGGGATTAGCCGTGTTCGACAGCCGCTCTCCCGCCATAAGAGAACGACATGTGTCGTCAGCAGCAGCAGGCTCAACAGGCCTGACTCGCATACCGGGCGCGTGTGCTTCGAGCGCTATCGCAATACCGGCGCTCAGACCACCGCCACCACAACACACGAGAACATCCCCATCATGTACCCCTAGCTCCTTCGCCTGCTCTGCAAGCTCCAGCCCACAGGTGCCTTGTCCAGCGATAACCATAGGTTCATCGTAAGGACGAATCAATGTCAGATTCTGTTCTTCTGCCAACGCCTCCCCGACCGCTTCACGCGACTCACCACCTTGCCGGTCATATGTTACAACTGTGGCACCTAGCTCGCGGGTATTTGCAAGCTTCAATGCTGGTGAGTCATCAGGCATGACGATCGTTGAGGGAATTCCGTGCAAAGTAGCTGCGTGCGCGATTCCCTGTGCATGATTACCCGAAGAATAGGCAATGACACCGCGTTTCCTGATGTTCTCGTCCAGTGCGCTGATAGCCGCCCAGGCACCGCGAAATTTGAAAGAGCCCGTGCGTTGCAGCACTTCAGCCTTGATAAGTACGCGTCTGTGAGCAATCTTGTTCAGATAGGGACTTTCCAGGAGGGGCGTACGCACACCCACAGACTTCAGATACGCGGCGGCGATTTCAATAGTGTCTACCGTGATTGGGAAGTTGGAATGCTCAGGCACAGTCATGCTTTTGATAGGTAATTTTACAGGGCGACAGCTGTACTTTACCCTGCCCGCCACGTGAACTGGAATATTCTGGTACGTTGGTGACTTCATACAAGCCTTGCAACTTGCTGCACTCGCATCACACCACCCAACATCTGCCTATTTCGATGAGCCCTGAACCCACAGCCAGAGTGTCCACACTGATTCTTTCACCACATGTTGATGATGAAGTTCTGGGTTGTTTTGCGTTTCTGAACGGGCAGACACACGTTCTTTATGGTGGCGTAGAAGAGCGCCCTGCCATACCAAGAACTACGCGGCTCGAAGAATTGAATAACTCATCCCGGCAACTCGGATTCAGCTGGACGATGTTGAAGAACACAGTCAACGACTATGTTGCCAGCGCGTTGATCACTCCCATGGAACGAGTCATCAACCTGTACCAGCCACAAACAGTCCTGATACCCGAACCCAGCTACAACCAGGACCATCGCGCATTTTTTGACGCAGGACTTGTCGCCACTCGTCCACACGATACGCTCTGGATGGTGCCTGAAGTGCTGATCTACGAGCAGCCTCACAGCGTGATGTGGCCACATTCACAGCAACCATTGCATAATTTTTTCATACCTATCGACATCAAGTCCAAGCTAAGCGCCTACGCCCTGTATGCATCGCAGGTACGCATGCACCGCTCGCCAGAAACCGTTTCTGCACTTGCCGCATTACGTGGCGCTCAAGCAGGCGTTTCTCATGCCGAGGCCTTTCAAGCCAGGCGTATTATCAGGCAACAATCGACATGAGCAAAACTATTCTGGTAACCGGCGGTCTCGGGTTTATCGGCTTGCAGCTGTGCCGGCAATTGCTGCAACACGATGCTGCCATCGATCTGACGATCGTGGACAACCTCAGTTCAACACGGCTGGACTACAGCGAATTGACTGAACGCGCACATATTACTATCGCTGACATGCGCTCTATCGATCCCGACGCCAAGCGTTTCGATGACATCTATCATCTGGCAAGCCCCGTTGGCTCGCTAGGCATTCTGGACAGGAATGGCTTCATCGCCACCGATATCATGGAGTTGGCCAACAAGGCCGCAGAACTAGCCAGAGTGAGTGGGGCACGTCTCCTGTATCTATCATCGTCAGAGGTTTATGGACGAGATGGACAACACGCTGAAACAACCGAGTTGATCGTGCCTGCCAAACGAGGTGCCCGAATGGAGTATTCACTCGGCAAACTCACTGCCGAACATATATTGTTTAATCTGGCCATGGATGAACGATTCGCAGTTCGTGTGGTTCGACCCTTCAATGTTGCTGGCGAATGGCAAAGTGCCATACTGGGATTTGTCTTGCCTAAATTCTTTGAGGCTGCCCTGTCTGGCAATCCTCTTCAGGTTTACGGCAATGGTCAGCAACAACGTTCTTTCTGTCATGTCAGCGATCTGGTGAAAGGTGTCATCGCTGTACAGAATGAGGCGGCAGACAATGCTGTCTATAACATTGGAAACCCTAACAACGTTACCACCATAGCCGCTTTGGCAGAAAGCATTTGCACCCTGTGTGGCTCGGCTTCCAACATCGAATATGTGGATCCTCACAAGATTCACGGCAAGCGTTTCATCGAGGCATTCGACAAGATTCCCGACATTACGCGATTGCTGGCGTGCAGTTCCTGGCGACCTGAGCTTAGCCTCGACGAAACACTTGATCGTGTGCTGATGTTTTATCAACACCAGAAAATATCAGCTGACCAATCTGCAATACCAGCTCTGGCACAGTGCTGATCACTAATCCAGACGAATCGACGTCGCTAAGCCGACTACAGCTCGGCTCGCTGAATTTTACCAGTGGCTCGCTCAGCGATCTTCTCAGCACACTACTGCAACGTATTGAAGACCAGACAGCGCCACTATCCTTAAGGCTTCAAGAGATACGATCGGTATCACCTACAGTTACTGAAACTGAAACTGAAACTGAAACTGAAAAACAACAGCCTGCTAACACCAGACACTCTAAACACGGTTTCTGTATCGGTTATATAAACCCACATGTTTACAACCTATCCAGAATAGAACCTGACGTTCTTCAGTTTATCAACCAGTGTGATCTGATCTGCCTGGACGGTCTGGGAACCTGCCTGGCACTCAAACACCGATACGGTTGGTTCAAAACACCTCCCATACACCGTGTCGTAGCCTTGCAACTCTTCGACGCATTTATGGCAGAGCTATCGACACCCTGCACCGCCTTATTGATTGGTGTCGAGACTCAGGATGTGGAGAAAAGCGCTATGAACATGACAAAGCTAAACGCAAATCTATCTTTTGCCGGTACCGCAAACGGATTTCAACACGCCGCCGATTATGAAGCGTTTTTGAGCAAACATGCCGGTATAAACCTGATCCTTATCGGCGCTGGCACACCTAAATCTGAATCCATCGCCACTCTAGCCCGACAAGTATGCCCGGAGGCCATCGTATTTCATCTCGGAGCTGGCACCATAAAGGTTTACGCGGGCACCAAACACCGGGCACCTGCCTGGGTATCCGCTTATGGCCTTGAATGGGCGCATCGCATGTTGCTCGAACCCCATACACGTGAGCGTTACCTGAAAGGTGGCTGGCGTTTCATCAGGCATGTCATGAACCTGTCCGGCGATAAAAACACAAAGAGTCTGCCATGAAAGTACTGATCGGGAATCCGGCATGTCGTCGAGCAATGGACAATGGCCTTGAACGCTACATGATGGGCTCAGGTATTCGATTCCCCTGGTCACTGCTGAAAGACCAGAACAGTCGTCCACGCTTTTCCATGTTTCCCATGTTTCTTGGCTATGCAGCAGCCCTGTTGGAACAAGACGACTTCGAGGTAGGTGTAATCGATGGTGTGCCGCTGAATCTTTCTGATGCAGAGTATGAGCAACGACTGCTTGAATTCGAACCTGATGTCATCGTTGTTGAACCCAATTCCGCAGTGGTCGATGACGTCATGCTTCAATTGACCCGACTTCGTCATCATACGCACGCAGCAGTGATCGTCATCGGCTCACACGTAACAGCCGAATATCGACAATTATTTGATCGCTATGACGTTGCCAACTATGGTGTATCCGGAGAATACGAGTACGGATTGCTCGATCTGCTGCGTCATCTGCGAGACGACAAACCTGTAAGTGCTGTCAAAGGTGCCATTTATCGAGATGCCAACAACGTTGTTTGCAGCAACGCCATCGCACCAGCAGTGGAAAATCTGGATGAACTACCCATACCAGCCCGCCATCTTTTCCCGGCATACTTCGATTCCGATATCAACGCTTATCATGATGGCTTCAATCAGTTATCTCCTGCCATAGACATGCACGCTACGCGCGGTTGTCCCTATCGATGCAACTTCTGCGTATGGGTGCAGGTACTGTATCGCAACGGTAACCAGCGTCTACGCACACCATCTGCGGTGGTTGACGAAATGCTGCTACTGGAGAAGCGATACGGAGCCCGGGAAATCTATTTTGACGACGATAACTTCACGGCCAACAAGAAATACGTTGACCAGTTGTGCGATGAAATGCTGCGACGGGGGACAGGCATCAAGTGGTCTGCACTGGCCGATGCCATTGCCCTGAACGAGAACATGCTGGAGAAAATGGCCACTGCGGGCTGCATCGGTTTGAAGTTCGGTCTCGACAGCGCCGACTCTGAGGTACTCAGAAAGAGCAACAAACCACTCAAGGTTTCGCGTGTTGATGGTTTGGTTAAAAAAGCGAAATCTCTGGGTATCAAAACGCACATGACTGTCGTGTTGGGTCTGAGTGGCGAGACAAAAGAGACACTTCAGCGCACGTTTGATTTCTCCTGTCAGCTGGATATTGACTCGATTCAATACAGCATGGCAACGCCTATACCAGGCACTGGACTATACGAAGGACTGAAGAAGGAGCAAAAGCTGCATTTCAAACGATGGGATGAGCTGGATGGCTACAGTTCTTCAGTCATCGCCTACGACGATTTTGACAAAGCCTATATTGAGTCGTTCATGACTGATGTACATTCGCGGTGGCTACGCGCACGACTGAAACACCCACTCTGGGTCATGCGCCAGATACGCTATCTGGCAAGGCTAACGCGGGTACAGGGATTGAAGGGATTGGTACGCAGAGTGAACCGCGGTGCCAGATTGCTAGTTGGCGATACGGCCAGGGTAAACAGAGTCTTGAAAAACGACAGTGCGCAGAGCCGCGTCATGCGGTATTAACCAAGCGAGTCTGCCACGCACACGCTAAACCGGTGTCTCCTGCATTTGCAAGTGAAGAGCCTTGTCTGTGTAAGGGTTATCCAGAGCCACCTTGTCATCAAGCTCAACACCAATGCCTGGCGACGTTGGCGGCAACACATATCCCTCTTCCCAACGCATAGGGGTCTTGAGAATACGCGCATGAAAACCTCCCCAGGTTTCTATGCTTTCCAGAATCAGGAAGTTGGGCGTACAAGTCGCCAGCTGAACATTAGCAGCGCCTTCTATTGGCCCACAATACAAGTGCGGTGCAATTTGTGCGTAGTAGGTTTCTGCAAGGCTGGCTATCTTCTTTGCTTCCAGTAATCCGCCGACCCTGCCCAACGCCATCTGCAAGATGGATGCTGCCTGCTCTTCCAATACGCGGGCAAACTCGTACTTGGTAGTGAGTCGCTCACCCGTTGCTATCGGGATGGATGTTTGCCTTGCTACGCGTGCCATCTCTTTAGGGTTTTCGGGAGGCGTAGGTTCCTCGAACCACAATGGATCACTCGGCTCCAGTCGCTGTGCCAGTCTGATAGCTCCAGCGGCAGTAAACTGTCCATGTGTACCGAACAGCAGATCAGCACGTTTGCCTACCGCTTTTCTGAGGGTTTTGACAAACCGCTCGGAACGGTCAAGCTCCTCCAGAGACGGCTGACGCCCGTCATAGACAGTGTACGGACCCGCCGGATCGAATTTCAGCGCCGTGAACCCCATCTCCACGTATTCGAGCGCGCGCTCAGCCGCCACGTCCGGATCTGAATACACGCTCAGATCTTCGCCCTCGCGCGGATAGATATAGGTATAGCTGCGCAGCCTTTCGTGCACCTTTCCACCCAGCAATTCATAAACCGGCTTGTCCGTAGCCTTGCCTATGATGTCCCAGCAGGCGATTTCCAGCCCGCTGAGAACGCTCATCAATGATAAATCCGGACGTAGCGTGTAGCCTCTGCCATAAACGTTTCGCCAGAGACGTTCAATGTGGAAAGGGTCTGTGTCGAGAACGTGGTGGTCAAACACGTCCTCTATCATGTGCTGTACAACCCAGGGGCTGAATGTAGCGGTATACACTTCGCCAACACCCTGAATGCCGCAGTCGGTCGTCAGGCGCACAAAGATAAAGTACCGTCCACCGTGATGTGGCGGTGGATTAGCGACTACAAACGTTTCTAGGGATTGAATCTTCAAAAGGATCGGATTTCCTGAATTTTTTGCGGCCGTAAGGCATTGAAGTTGCCTCCATCATACACAGCAGGTCCGGATTTGATCCTCTTGACCCACGTAAACAGGTAGCATAGTAAAGCCCTGACACTGAGCACACTTCCTTGCCATTTTTTCTGACAGTAATAGCTACGGTATTGATCCTGGCGACCCTGATGCCATTGTCGGTCAGGCGTGACTGGTGGGTCAGGGCATTGGACTTTCCGCGCTTGCAGATAGCCATTCTGGCACTGCTATGGCTGATTGGCTGGTACTTCGGCGTCCAGGATAGTGGTATCTGGCTGTCCACCCTCGCCGTGGGTGTTGGCTGCGCGCTAATCTATCAGTGCACCTGGATACTGCCTCACACGGAATTGCATACGCAAGAAGTACAGCTGTATTCGCCTGATTCCCACGGCAAAGCTCCCACAATCAAACTACTGTCCAGTAACGTTCTGATGACCAACCGGAATAGCTCGCTGCTGTTGGAACTGATTCACAAGCATCAGCCGGATATCGTGATTACACTGGAGTCGGACCAGTGGTGGGAAGATCAACTGGATGCGATGGAGCACTACCCTCATCGCCTGGCCTGCCCTCTGGATAATCTGTACGGCATGCACGTATTTTCCAGATTGCCGCTGCACGATTCAGCCACTGAATTTCTGGTTGAAAGCGACAAGCCATCCATGCGAACACGAATTGAGGTATCACCCGGAGTGTCGGTCCACTTGCATGTCGTCCATCCGGCACCACCAGCCCCCGGTGAAAACGATGAATCCACTGAGCGTGATGTCGAACTGATCATGTTGGCCAAAACACTGGCGGGCTCCCAGGATCGTATTATCGTAGCCGGCGATCTAAACGATGTTGCGTGGTCTGCAACCACACGCCTGTTCCGCCAGATCAGCGGATTGCTGGATCCCAGGATTGGCCGTGGCCTGTACAACACCTTCAACGCGTTTCACTGGTTTGCTCGCTGGCCGCTGGATCATGTCTTTGTCTCAAGTCACTTTCAGGTAGTGAGTATCCAGCGCCTACCCAAAATAGGCTCCGACCACTACCCGCTCCTGTTCGAACTAGCCGTCACCGATGGGCCCGTAGTGGTCAATTCAGTGGAGGAAGAGGACAAGGATGAGGAACGACTCGACAGCATCATGGATTCGACAGCTGCCCACACAGCCAGCCTCCCCAGCTTGCCATCATCTGCGCATTGACAAAGTATGTCGTACAAGCTGTTCCTCAACGATTAGACGTGCCCATTGCTTGCCCTCGGCAGGCTAGCTTTCTCCCCCCATATCCACCACCTCAACCATTTGATCACTGGTTTTAATCGTCCACGCAAAACCTAAAATGAAGCCTGTCTCGTTTGTGGTTTCGAACAGTGGGCTTTCCTGATTGCTGGCGCCTTCGTACAGCTCGCTGAAGGCACCCAGAAATATACGGACATTCTTGCGTGGCTGAAACGCCGCACCGGCAAATATTCTGGACTCCAGATAGCCACCTTGAGCATTGAACTCTGCTCGGGCAGGCGTCGCAAACTCAGGATCAACCTGATAGAAGTAGTCCTGCAATTTCTCGTTGGCGAAGGTAACGCTCAGCGATGAAATGAGATCAATCTTTGATCCTCTGACACGCCGGTAGTTCATACCCAACCCCAGTCCTGCAACAATACCCTGGCTACCTACACTCGAGAAATCGGTGACGAAAACAGCCCGCACTTCTGAGGTGAAACGAGCTTTCAGACGACCGCCAGAGGCAACGGGTGTATCGAGCAAACGCACCTCAAGCTGAGGACCAATTTCAAACAGGAAATCCAGATCCGGCATACCTGCTCTCGCCCGGTTTCCTTCGGAACTGGCATTGAGGGATACGCCTAGTGACACATCAAGCTTCACGCGGGGATTTTCTATGGCAACCGCACTAACGCCACCACCACCAAAGCGTATCGTGGGCGTTCGATAGATGAAAAACGGTAGGGCTATCGCTCTCTGATTTCGGTCTTTGGAGGCGGGGTAGTCGAAACCGGAAAAATAACCCCCGCCAATACCAAACTCCCAGACGGGTTGATTCTGCATTCCCGGCGTTACGCTCAGAACCGGCTCAATGCCATTTATCGGTTGATCCTTGGGTGAGGGTTCAGCCGATGTGGTTTCCTGGGCCATGGCACACATTGGTACAACCAGACTCAGAATCGTGAACAGAGAGCGATGAACGATGAAGCTATAGATATTCAATTTCTTGCTTTTGTACCGGTAAGCGTTGTAGAAAAATACCATAGCTGTAAGCAGACTCACGTCAAACACTGTACCGGTTTGTCCGGACACGTATACTCGCCCCAGTTAATTCGAGATGCTAGATCATGTTTTATACTCACAGCACCCTGGATCGTGCTGATCGCTTCCGAAAAGACGATACCGTCCTGAATACACTGCGACACAGTCAGGATGCACGAATAGTACCGGTATGGCATGGCCAGTCGCTGACTACTACGATGTCGGAAGGAAGCCCTTTAGACGCCTTGTTTCTGACAAGCGACTGCAAGCTTCCCGCCGGTCAGGAAGTATTTCTCGGACTGCACGGCGGTATCGCGTATTTCGCAGCTGACGTGTCATTTCTGGATGACCCGCAAAGTGAGGCATTGGCAGCGCAAGCCCGGAATCGCCAGGACGCAGCCTGCCAAGGAGTGTTCACCGACCTACGTCGAACCGGGCCGGCCCTGGCGGACGAAGATGGTTCGCTACTGGCATACGCCCGCGGGCTGGTTTACTGGAATAGCAATACCCGCCATTGTGTTCAGTGCGGCACCCTCATGAGCTCTCACAACGGTGGCCATGTCAGACGTTGCAGCGCTGAAGCCTGTGCTTATCAAGCCTTCCCCAGAACAGATCCTGCGGTGATCATGCTGGTGAGCCATACACCAGACGATGGCGACGCTGCCCGGTGTCTGCTGGGTAGAAGTCCGGGATGGCCAGACGGTGTTTTTTCCACCTTGGCAGGCTTTGTAGAGCCCGGAGAAACGCTCGAAGCAGCCGTGCAGCGCGAAGTACTGGAAGAGGCCTCGATACGAACGCTGGACGTTCGGTATATTGCCTCACAGCCTTGGCCTTTTCCACGCTCCATCATGCTGGGCTTTGAGGCTCGCGCCATCAACACGGATATTGTCTGCGACCCGATAGAGCTGGCCGATGCGCAGTGGTTCACGCGAGAAGATATAGCAGGTTTTGGTGTCTGGGGCGATGAAGCTCCAGGCTTCAAGCTGCCGAGAAAAGACTCTATTGCGCGGTATTTGATTGACCGGTGGATGGCCCAGGAACACGACTAGGGTCAGCGTACAAGCTTTCAGATACCTCGTAGTTGCAGCACTTTCGCTTGTCCTGACTATCTGACTATCTGACTATCTGACTATCTGACTATCTGACTATCTGACTATCTGATATCAAGTATCACCCAGCCATCTTTCGAAGTCATCGGGCAGAGGCGTAAGTTCACCTTCTATCTCCCATTGTTGCCGTTCAGCCTGCCGCGCTATCTGACTGATACGATCCTCGTCCCGTGGATGCGTACTCAGGAATCGCTCAAGCCACGCAGCGTTACCTGACTCTGCGTCAGCTCTGGATTCGCTGAACAGCTCAAACAGGCGCGGCGCTCCCGCCACATGGCCATAGAGCGAATTCAAAGCCATTAATGCCTGCTCATCTGCTGCCTCTTCCATCTTGCGCGTGAACTGCATGCTCGTAATCATGCCTGCATTGTTTAGCACCTGTCCCGCCATACCCGAGCTTCCAGTAAGACCAAGCAATGCAATAGTACTCACCACACCACCTCCGAGTGAGGCAACTGGATCGCGGTGCAGGACATGAGAGATTTCGTGAGCCATGACCATAGCCAGCGTGTTCTCGTCGGGCATTCGATCCAGCAAACCCTTGTAGAACAGCAGATGCCCTCCCACGGTCGCATACGCATTGAACACGTCTTCATCGTCATAGTGCACGGTGACACGCATGCCTTCTGGCAATTCCATCTGCTGGCTTAACCGACCTGCCAGCTCATTCAGGTAGCTTGTCATTTCGGGGGAACGACCATCGTCACCAAACGGTATGTCCAGACGATTCATGACAGCGGTCTCGAACGAAAATGGAATTCGCTTGGCTAACAATGAGCCTGTAAGCTGCAATATCACCACCACGATGATGACGAGAATCAGGGCGCCGATAGCCAGCTGAACGAACTGCTTCAATGGGTGTACTCGCGATACGTTTATACCCTCTGGTGGCAACCGGTTCTGGTATTCCATCTCAATGCTCAGTGACAACAACGGTGTCGGGGATCGTGCCGAGGGGAATCATTGCAGTACCGTAGGCAAGTACCTCCATAGCTGCCAAGCGCCCCGTCGCTATACGCGTTGTATCAAACTTGATGTTGAACACGTACGTGGCGTTGGCCTCAATGGCCGCATCCTTCATACGCAAGACAGATTCGCGCCGAGCACGGTCCAGCATGGATTCAAACGGTGTGACACGCCCACCGAATATATTGATGAGACCGGCCAGAAAACCCTTGAAATAATCGGACGCTATAACGACGTTGCCGGACACCAGCAATTGCTGATACGGCTGATCCGTAGGCGGATACTTGGTAGCAACAACCGGCAAATACGCCGTTGCAACCTCCCGTTCTCGCAGTCGCTTGAAGTGTCGCCTCTCTGAAATCCGACCGAACAGGTAGCCCAGAATCAACAGGACAACAATACCTGCTGCCTGAACGAACAGGTCAGTCATCCTGCAGCTCTACCGCAGTACCATAAACAAAAATCTCGGCGGCACCGGCTGCAATACTGGAGGTGCTGTACCGGATATTGAGCACCGCATTAGCGCCTACAGCCTTAGCCTGTTCCAGCATCCTCTCGGTTGCCTCATCGCGCGAATCGGACAGCAACTCCGTATAGCCACGAAGCTCACCACCAAAGAGATTCTTTAGCGTTGCGGCAATGTCGCGGCCCACATGCTTTGAGCGCACAGAACTGCCTTGCACCAGCCCCAGATGTCGAACGATGGTACGCCCGGGCAGGATTTCAAGGTTGGATACGAGCATTGACTTTCCAGTGATTGACCTTGGGCACAGTGTACCTCCTTACCCAGCATGGGTCGTAACGCCATACTATCCAGTACACTAACGCTGTGAACCCTGTCTGCATCATTACAGCTCTACCCGCTGAATCTCGCGTCTTTATCGACGCGCTACGGCTTCGCCATGTCCAGGATTGCGGATGGCGCCTTTATGCCAGAGACCACTATCGATTACTGCAAACCGGACTGGGAAAGCTCAAGGCTGCCGCAGCCACCAGCACATTGTTGCATGCTCAACCTGATATATCGGCAGTCATCAATGTCGGCGTTGCCGGTGGCACCCAACCTACAGGGACATGCCTGCAAGCGCACAAGATTACCGACGAAGGTACAGGCACAAGCTGGTACCCGCATCTGCCGCCGAAACGGCTAACGCCTGACTTACAGTGTACAGAGGTGTTAACGCTAGACCGTATTTCTGATCAATACCGCACAGATACCGTGTTCGATATGGAAGCTGCTGGCGTCATGAGCGCTGCAACGGCTTATCTCTCAACTGATGCCATTCAGTGTGTGAAGGTTATATCAGACAACCCAGACTCACCCGTGCAGAGTTTTTCAAAACAGGTGGCTATTGAGCACATGCAGCACACAGTTCCTCCCGTGCTGGAAATGTTGAGGTGGTATGAGCAAATGGAGAACTCTTCAGCAAGACAATCAGAGATAAGCTCACTGGCCAGACAGATCACTGTTGAGGTGCGTCACACCATGAGTGAAAGCCACCAACTTACACGCCTGCTACATCGGTACAACAGCCTGACCAACAACAAGCTCGATGTGCAACAGCTTCAAACACTGAAATCTGCCACTGCCGTTCGCCAGTATCTGGAGAAGCAGTTATCCGATGTGCCACTAACCTATGAATAGCGGCTGACTCAAGCAGATGGATACTATCTATATAGAAAAAGACGTTGTCTCTCATGGCAAAACAGCGCAGATCTGTGCGCGCTATCCCAAAGCACGACAGGTTCTCATAGACCGCTACTCTGATGTGTTCAACAGTCGGGCACAGAACTTTCGTGAGCAGAAGAAAAACCCTTCATTAATTCTGGCCAACAAGCCGGGCAAACGGGTGCATGAAACACCACCGGGATATCATATTGGTGGTCAGCATAATTACTATTTTTCCCACATGCTCAACTGTGTGTACGATTGCCGTTACTGCTTTCTACAAGGCATGTATCAGTCTGCAAACTATGTCGTTTTTGTAAACACTGATGATTTTTTTCAAGACATCAGAGACACCCTTGAAAAACACACTGAACCCAGCTGGTTTTTTTCCGGTTACGACTGCGACTCCCTGGCACTGGATCCGATTACGCATTTTGTTGATGACTGCCTCGAACAATTCAGCAAGCTTGACAACGCCCGTCTGGAGCTGCGCACAAAGAGCACACAGATACGCCCGTTACTGAAGCGTGTGGCACAACCCAACATAGTGGTGGCTTATAGCCTGTCACCGCAAGCCATCGTTGCGGGCGAGGAACATGGCACACCATCGCTAGCCAAACGTATCGAAGCGTTAAAAGCACTTCAGGCGCAAGGCTGGAAGATTGGCCTGAGATTTGATCCTCTCCTCTATGCCGATAACTTTGAAAATCTGTATGGCGAGATGTTTGAACAGGTATTTGCAGCCCTTGATATGAGTCGTGTCCATTCCGTGAGTCTGGGTGTTTTCAGGCTTCCCAAAGGATTCCACAAACAGCTGATCAGGTTGTACCCCGATGCACGACTACTTGCAGCGCCCATGCAATTACACGACGGCATGGTGAGCTACCCGGAACAGACCGAGAGACACATGCGTGAATTTTGTATGAGCAGATTGTCTACAGCCATTAATCCTGAACAATTCTTTCCCTGCAGCTGAATTTGATGCCTGGTACACAAGACACATCACCATGTCGGTAACAACGACGACATCCCGCTGTGTACTGGTGACCGGTGGCAGCCGGGGAATCGGTTACGCGTCTTGCAAAGCTCTGGGTGAAGCTGGCTATTCGACAGTATCGTTGTCTCGCACTCCGGCTGCCAGCCCGCTATCCACCGATACGCATTATGCCGTTGACTTGAGTGAGCCCAACGGTTTCGAACAGCTCATCAAGGTGGTATTGAAGACTCATGACATCAGCGCGCTGGTCTGTAACGCGGGTCGTGGTGATATCGGTTCACTGGAAAATTTTTCAGCCGAACAGATTCAGGCCAGTCTACTGTTCAACCTCGTCAGCCCCGTGTGTGTCGCTCGCCACTGCCTGCCCACCTTGCGTGCCGCCGGGCGAAGTGATCTCATATTTATAGGCTCAACCAGTGCGCTACAAGGCGCACGGTATGGCTCTCTTTACAGTGCTGCGAAATTTGGTTTGAGAGGTGTCGCACAATCTCTGAGCCATGAACTAAGTTCGGCAAACTGTCATGTAGGGATCGTACAACCGGGCATGGTTCGAACGGGCTTCTTTGACGATCTGGATTTTGAACCCGGGCCCGATGACTCGCATGCCTTGCTGGCTGCCGACGTGGCTGATGCGGTGGTCAGTCTTCTGCAATCGCCAGATCACGCCGTTGTCAGCGAGATCGTCGTGCAACCTCGGCATCATGTCGTGCAGAAGCGAAAAAGATAGAAATATTGCATCTTTTCGACTCGATAGCTGTCCTTCTAAATAAGCCTTTAGTGTGGCGCTCAGCACTTACTGACAGGATTCACAACTATCACTGTGACAATCTGGCTCTACCGCGCAGTTAGCAGGCAATTATTACACTCACGTTACAGACGCTGCTAGGCTACTACCTTGTAATTTAGCGACAAATATTCAGAAATGGCCTGTACATAAGGCCCACAGCGGGTTTCAAGGCAATTTGTTCCCGAGACTCTCAAGCACGTTGCCAAAGATTCATGGAAACCTTGCGTGTAATGAGTCAACTTGATCAGCCGTGACTGAGCGCTTGCTCGCCCACGGGGCAAGACCTGCTGGCTGTCGTACACCACTGTTGCGGCCCGAGGCTGCGTGATTAGCAATAGCGCCCTAAAGCGTGTTTCGAGACTTCTCATATCGTGTTCAAGATTGACCGTGCTTCATGGATTATTATCGGGATCGTCGGAACCCTGTTGATGTCGCTGTGGGCGGTATTCAACCGTCCTGACTACGTACCGACATGGCCTGACACTATCAAGGGCGTATCCTTCTCGCCATTTCGCCCTGGTCAGTCGCCACAACGCGCCAACGATTATCCGAGCGAGGAAGAAATATCACGCGACCTGCGATTGCTCTCGGATCGTATGCACAGTGTGCGCACCTATTCGGTTGAAAGCACTCTGGGCAGCATTCCACGACTGGCCGCTGAAGTCGGCCTTGATGTCATGGTCGGCATATGGATTTCGGCAGACATTGAACGCAACCGACTCGAAATAGAAGGGCTAGGCAGAATTCTTGCTGAAGACACCGGCAACATAACCGGCATCATCGTCGGCAACGAGGTGCTCTTACGCCGCGAGATTACCGAGCGTGAGCTCAGCGTCTATGTAGACATCGTGCAAGGCATGGTGGGCGATATTCCGGTCACCGTCGCTGAGACATGGGACATCTGGCTCAAACACCCGGATTTAGCTGAACACGTAGATTACGTCACAGCCCACGTCCTGCCCTACTGGGAGGGTATCCCTGCCAAGTTGGCTCACGAATACGTGTTCGAACGCTATGGCAACCTCAAGGATGCCTTCGTCGACAAACCCATCCTGCTGGGCGAAGTGGGCTGGCCGAGCGAAGGCAGGCAGCGCGGGGGCGCTATTCCTTCTCTCCAGAACCAGGCGAAGTTTCTACGCCAGTTCCTGCACCAGGCCAATATTGAACAAGCGGAGTATTTTGTCCTTGAGGCGTTTGATCAGGTCTGGAAAACTGACGAAGGTGCTGTGGGCCGATATTGGGGCGTGTTCAACGCAGACCGTGAAGCCAAGTTTCCGTTCGCAGCCCCGGTTACACCGGTACCTGAATGGCGCGCAATTGCCGGTTTTTCACTGGCATTCACGGTGCTGATACTGGCGCTCTTACTACGCGACAGTCGTGGCTTGGTGCATGGTGGTAGAGGCTTCCTCGTGATGGTGTCCTATGCGATATCCATGGCAGTGGTATGGATGGTGTACGACTACTCGCAAAAATACCTGACGTGGGAACAGGTATTGGTGGGCATTGGTTTGCTGGCGGCTGCTTTTTGCATCACTATCATCCTGCTTACAGAAGCCCACGAGTGGGCCGAGGCGATCTGGAATCGCGAGCATAAGTGGGCCACTTTGCAGGCTCAGGAATCACAGACACCTGACAGTAAAGTGTCCATCCATGTGCCGATCCACAACGAGCCTCCCGAGATGGTTATCGAGACTCTGGCGGCGCTGCGCAAGCTTAACTACGACAACTACGAAGTCATCGTTGTGGACAACAACACGGATGACGCCGCTCAGTGGATGCCGGTACAGGAATGGTGTCGCCGTCAGGCCGACGTGTTTCAGTTCCACCATGTCAATCCGCTCGCCGGGTACAAAGCAGGTGCGCTGAACTACGCCCTGCAACACACCGCGACAGATGCTGAGCTGGTTGCGGTGATCGACAGCGATTATATTGTCGATCCAGACTGGTTACACAATTGCACAGCAGCGTTTGATGACCCGGAAATTGCCATTGTCCAGGCACCGCAAGACTATCGTGACGGCGGCGAAACGCTGTTCAAGTCGATGATCTATGCCGAGTATGCCGGCTTCTTCGGCATCGGTATGGTCAACCGTGATGCTCGCAACGCAATCATTCAGCACGGCACAATGACCATCGTGCGTCGCTCAGTGCTGGATAATGTTGATGGCTGGTCGGAATGGTGCATCACAGAGGATGCAGAACTGGGTCTGCGTATTCTGGAAGAAGGCCATCGTTCGGCTTATGTACCACGTTCATATGGCCGTGGCGTCATGCCTGATAACTTCCTCGACTACAAGAAGCAGCGCTTTCGCTGGGCCTATGGGTCTGTACTTATCCTGCGGCACCACATGCGTTTCTTTCTGTCGCTAAGCCGATCGAAATTAACCTCCGGTCAACGCTACCATTTTGTCGCTGGCTGGCTTCCCTGGATGGCAGATGGCTTGTGTCTGATGTTCAACTGCATCGCACTAGCCTACTCTGTGCTCATGATCATGTTCCCTTTCGTGTTCAATCCGCCTGAGGTCATGATGAGTCTTCTGCCCATAGGATTCTTTGTATTCAAGCTGTCGAAGATGCTGGTTCTCTATCGTTGGCGCATGCAGGCAAACATCCTGCAAAGTCTCGGGGCCGGCATTGCAGGTCTTGCCGTATCGCACACGATCGCCCGGGCCATGCTTGCGGGTCTCAAGACAACCAGCATCGGGTTCTTTCGTACGCCCAAGCTAGCTGATGGTCATAACATCAGACAGGCATTGCTCGATGTTCGGGAAGAGGCTCTGATAGCCACAGCACTGATCATGGCCGCCGTGAGCATCAGTGGTCGGGACGATGCCTATCTCACTGACACACGTTTGTGGATTACGCTTCTACTCATTCAATCAGTGCCCTATGTGTCAGCCGTTGTACTGTCTCTGGTTAGCACCTTTGAAAAACTGCCTAACAAGCTGTTCGATAACACACCAGAGAATTCCCTGCTGGGCAGACTGACAGACAAGCTAGTTCGAATCGGCAACTGAGACGAATCGGCTGTTCTTCGTCGTCAATGACAAAGAACAGCCCGTCTCTCTTCCTCTCCCGCGCATTTGCTGTCTGACAGTTTTGACTATCGACCCCATGGAACGACACGTGACACCCAAACAAACCGGCGGCAACAAACGCAAGCGCCGAACCAAAGGCGCAAAACGCTGGCTCAAGGTTGCCGCTAAAGCGCTATTGTTCGTAATCGTTATTCTATGCCTGACGTGGATCTGCCGGTTAATCATCGACACATTCTTCGAGGTAAAACTGGATAACCGATATTGGGTCAGGGACTTTGTAGGAAACCTCGTCGTAGCGCTGATATCGCTGGCTCTGACACGCAAACTCTCCTACGCGTTATTGCTTGGAGGAGTCACAATCGTTGGTTTTCAGATGGCCAATGCGGGCAAGCTGGCCATTCTGGGCACGCCCGCCAGTCCGGATGATTTTCTCAATATTCAAAATCTCTTTTTCCTGACGGACGGCTGGAAGCGAGTTGTGCTGATGCTGATCGCGGCACTGCCATTTATTCTCGCTCTGGTGTTAACTCCATTCAGAAAACCGGCAACCTGGGTCGTACTGTTGCTACTCGGCTCAACCGCTGCCTTGGCCAGTCACTTCAGTGAGCCACTACGAAGTACTCTCGACAGAAACTTTGGAAATTCGGTCTGGAACCAGCCAGAGAATTTTCGTAAGCGAGGCCTGGCTTTGCACCTTGCGCAGGAATCTGTGCGAACGGTTGCCAAGGTTGGTAAGTTTCCAGATCGTGAGGCTGCGAAGGCTGCCAAGCAGAACGTCGAAGAGCCGTCTCAGAGTATTCCAAGCTCAACAGATGCAACACAAGCAACGACTGCGGCGGCAAACACAACACAAAGAAATGTTCACGTTATCGTGCTGGAATCATTCTACGATCCGATGACACTGGGTCCTGAATGGGTACCCGATGATCCTTTCCCTGTAGAGTTTCGCGAACTATGGGCCGCAACAGGCAACAGCTCGGCACTATCACCGGTTTTTGGTGGATACACCGCCAACGCAGAATTTGAAACCCTGTGCGGTTTTCCCGTAACAGAAAACGCGGTATTTTTCGAAGGCTGGCTACGACGTAGTGTGCCATGCCTCCCTGCTGTACTTGCCGATGCCGGTTATCAAAGTCTGGCATCACACCCGAATGTGCCAGGCTTCTGGAACCGAACAGTCGCTTATCATCTTGTCGGTTTCGAACAATATCTGAGCAAAGCAGACTTCGATCTTGAAGATTCAATAAAAGGGCTGTTGCTAGACCATAGCTACTTCGACCAAGTATTCGACAAGCTAGAGAAGCAACAGGATTCAAGACCTGTGTTCAATTACATGCTGACCTATCACGGCCATCTGCCATACCCGACAAGCCCTAACTATCCTGATCAGGTGATGGCAGGTGGCGATGCGCCATTACTACAGGGTTATCTGAACCATCTCTGGTACAAGTCACGCGATCTGATGGAGCGTCTTGACAAACTCAAGCAAGAAGATCCAAACGCGCTAATTGTCATTTTCGGAGATCATCTACCCTTCCTGGGTCAAAGCTACGGCGTACATTCGGAAGCCCAGGGACTACCCGAAGACCGCGCTGACTTTACCGGTGACATGCTTGAGTATCTTGTGACTACGCCGCTGATCATCATAGATGGAGTCAACGGCCCGCTGAACGTCGGCAAGCTGCCACTTTATCGCCTGCCATCAACGATACTGTCGCTGCTGAACATAGACAACAACGATGGCATGCTGGATTGGACAACAAATCCGGAAGGCTCACTCATTCGTCCGCTCTACGGCATGCATATCGATATCGGTGAAACCGAAACTATTTCATGCCCGAATGATGATTCCGCTCCAGCTGCCTGCGCTGAATCCGCAGACTGGCTTGCACGCACAAGAACTCTGATAAGCGATGTCTTCAGTGGCAGACAGTACAGTTTGCAAAAAGATTCGGACCTGCCTGATAACTGAAAATATTTGTCAGGTAGATGACATATCTAAAGGAAAAAGTGGAACGTGCTGAGCGTAGCAATAGTATTTGATGGACTATTGTTCACTGTATCTGATGGTCATTCGGACACAGAGTGACTAGGCCTGCGCGGCCCGGCTCAATCCAGTAAAAACTCCATGCAGTGGGGGCCGCCTCCGGTACTTATATACTGCTCTATAAGCTTCTGGACTCGAAATTTTATGCAACACTGCGGTAAACAGACGAGGACGCAAAGTATGGATCAGCGCATCGACTTGTTGCTGCTCATGCGGCTCAAGTGGCTCTTTGTTGATGTATTTTCGTAAGGCTTCAGTGCCACTGGAAATTGAATGCCAGCGTTTTACAATCGACTCGGAGGATGCTTAGTCACAGTCCGATTGATTAACATTCACTAGGATATGGTTGTGATTTGAGAGTACAGCGAACGCGGCAATATCGATAAAGAAAATAGACGACAGACTAAGCATATCCTGTTCAATCAAACCACGGTGGTGTTCATAGGAGCGACCGGTGAGTCGATCAATTCCACACAGAAAGGCCTTGCGCGTGCACCTGTTGAACAGGTGATAGAACGGAGTGGCGTCGAGGGAGATTTGTTGACTTCGAGGTTTGGTCACTTCTATTACGTCCTGCAGCGTTACTACAACCTGCATAGTGCCTAATCGTAGAGTCTGGTGAATTGACAGAGATCACATTTTCTTTTTTTCTGATGCCTGTCATCAGATAGTCGTCACCGTATCATACAGGTTCTGTATACTAGCCGCCCCGCTCACTATTCACCTGCACCGGTGTATAGAAACACCGATTCTCGGTAAAAAAATTGGTAAACAAAACAACAGTCTCCGTTAGGCAATCGGTACGCACCCTGTTCGAGCAACTCGATCATCCGCCCACTATTCTCTCTCTGGTGTTCATTCTAGCCGTATTGGAAACCACCATTTTGCCGATCCCTTTCGAGTTGATGTTGATACCGCTCTTGTTGCGGCGACGCGGCTTGATATTGCCGATTATCTTGACAGCTCTCGCTGGATGTATGCTGGGATCCCTCATCGGGTATTCAATTGGTATGTTCGCATTTCAGTCTTTCGGACAACCTCTTCTCGATTGGCTAGGTGCTGGAGACGGTGTAAGCGTATTCAAACAGCGGCTGGAAGACAACGCATTCTGGACAATCTTTCTGGTCGGCTTCACTCCGGTACCGGTACAGGTGGCAACACTTGGCGGGGGTTTTATGGAAGTATCATTGGCTAAATTCTTTTTTGCCATGCTCATTGCTAGAAGCCTACGCTTCGCCGGCCTCGGATTGATGGTGTACGTGTTTGGTGATAACGTCGTTAGTGTTCTGCAGCAATACCGATCGCGCGCACTGATAGGCTGCCTGATACTGCTATGTATAATCATATTTTTGCTCGTAGGGCCTGAAGGCAGCCAGATTGTTAGACAACCGTAGTCTAGTTTGGAACTCGCTAATAGAGTGATCTGCACTAGTGATCTGCACTGGTAATCTGCACTGGGGTGATAGAAGTCTCAGACTGGGATGGTACTTTGCTGAAACGATCTGGAGCTCCAAAAAATGTGGTAGATTTTTTCGCCAATTACGCAACACCGCGAGCGGAGGCAGCCCCAGAGTGCGTTTAGGCGTATGCTCATTTCCGCCGTAACGGTTTTGTCTTTTTGATGAAAACACGAAAGGATACGATTTTATGGCGCTTGCACAACCAGACAGGATGTATGGCGAAGTTGCACCTGGAACGGAACAGTGCTCACTACTGGCGACACGCCTGCCGATCTACCAGAGCACTATGGCCCTTTTTTGCGTACCGTGCTAGCGGTGACAACTAGCGACAGGCAGTGCCAACGGCAGACGAGTTATTGCGTTTAAAAGATATGACTACGGAGTTAGTTGATCTGTTAGTTCAGGAGCTGCAAAGTAGTCCCTAGTGATATCTGGAAAGCACATAAGCGGGCAGCGCAACAGAATATGAACCCTCAGTTGCTCAACGTGCGTTGATTGAAAATCCTTCAGATAGGACAACACTTCCCTAAAAACATAGGTAAACCCTGATTCATCCTTTGAGCATTAATCGTTGTCTGACCCATTAGCGGACTCGTTCTCGATCAACTGGCGCTTGCGCTCTACACCCCAGCGATAACCGGATAATTCACCGCTTGCCCGAACAACGCGGTGACAAGGTACCAGACCCGCCACCGGGTTAGCGGCGCAGGCTGTGGCAACTGCTCGGGCGGCTTTTGGCTTAGCGATCTGTTTCGCGATTTGCGAATACGTAGCTGTGGTACCAGGCTTGATATTTCGCAAGGCACTCCAGACTTTCTCCTGAAATGCGGTTCCTTGAATATCCATGGGTAAAGTGCTTTCAGTGCTAGGGTGCTCTATCTGTAAAACCACCTCCGATACCGTTGATGCCAGAGTCTCTTCGTCCCTTGCAATTTCAGCGTTAGGAAATCGCGACTCGACGTCAGCAATCAATGCCGGTTTAGTTTCACCAAACAAGACACTACAGATTCCCCGATCTGTACTAGCAACCAGAATTTTACCGAACCGGGTCTTTCCAAATGCATAGCGAATTTGCATGCCTTGCCCTCCTTTTCGAACACTGCTTGCGCGCAGTCCTAGCCGCTCAGCACCACTACTGTAGTATGCAGATGCGCTATTGTAGCCAGCATCATATAGCGCATCTGTTACCGACAAGCTATCACTCAGTGCTGCTTCCATTTGTCTGCCTCTCACCGCCTTGGCGTACTGTTTAGGGCTCACGCCAAGAAATCGCTTGAACAGCTTGTGCAGATAGAAACGACTGATTTGAAGGTTTTCTGCGAGCAACTCAATAGCAACCGCTTCTGTAGATGTCTCAATTTCGCGGCAAGCCAGCTCCACTAGTCGCTGCTGACGCTCCGCAAGTGGCACTTGATCTGACAAGCATCGCTTGCAAGGTCGGAAACCCTCACAAAGCGCCTGTTGACGTGAGTCAAAGAACCTTGTGTTGATCCTCAGCGCGTGCCGGGACGGACATGATGGATAACAGTAGATACCCGTTGTGACAACGCCATAAAAAAACTCTAGATCGGCAAGGACATCTCTCGCTTGCACCGCACCCCAACGCTTTTTGTCTGTATCGTAAGATGCCACGAAATACCCCCACCGCGAATTCGTATATCGAAGATGTCAGCTTAGCGTCAGGCTACTCAGAATACACATCAAAATGTGTTCTTGAATCAGTTGCGAGACACAGCGGGATAGTCTTTGGAAATTTAACTCAATCGACCAGAGTCTGATGGCGAATCAAATTGTAGTTGTCTTAGTCAACTAGTTACAAAGTGTCGTGCCCTAAAAATCAAGATCCAATGCTCGCTCTACCATGGATCCCCACTTTCGCGAGGATGACGAGCCTCAAACACATCAATTCCACGAAAACGAAAACTTTCGCCGGTTGAACTATAGATCCACGCCATCGCGGGGGTGACAAGCCCCAAACACGTCGTTCCCGCGGAAGCGGGAACCCATGCACGTTGCGCTCTGGAATCAACCCGCGCTTAAGCTGGCTGCACAAAATACCTCACAACCAGCGCTTTCAGCTGCTCAACACTCTGCAAACCGACAACCGTATGCACATGCCGCCCTTTGGCATCAAACAACAACAAGGTTGTCTTCTGTACTCCGTATTGCTGTTGCAAAGCCCGGCCCTCGTCAGTAAAGATATCAGCGAGCCTGAAATCGACT